>Ga0194128_10000351_pt1 | contig 84346 bp, 79 predicted proteins | sample TA2KigCa65mmetaG_FD_148650 | JGI IMG/M metagenome (GOLD analysis project Ga0194128, IMG submission 148650) | Freshwater microbial communities from Lake Tanganyika, Tanzania - TA2015037 Kigoma Deep Cast 65m | ecosystem: Environmental > Aquatic > Freshwater > Lake | place: Tanzania: Lake...
GAAACCCGGGAGGTAGAGATGGACGCGGATGCGGCAGTAGCGCCGTTCGCGGCAGCACAGCTCGGGGTGTTCACCCGAGCGCAAGTCCTCGCAGCCGGCTGGAGCCGGCACCAGCCGGATCGCCGGGTACGGAACCGGCGGATCCGGCGCGTGTACCCGGGGATCTTCGTCGACACCAGCGCACCGCGGACCTGGGAGCAGCGGGTGCTCGCCGCCGTGATCGGGGCGGGCCCAGGGGCGGCCGCATCGCATCCCGTCGCGGCCGCACTCCACTGTCTCCCCGACAGTGTGCGCGAGGGGCCAGAGGTGTCGATTCCAAACGGACGTCAGGCGCGCCTGCGGGGAGTGCGCGTCCACCGGGTTCGTTGCGAAAGGAGCGCTATGCGCTCCTGAGCGAACAATCCGGGGGAGGGCTTCGGGGGAGATCGTGCGCCGATGAGCGCTATGGGCTCCTGGGCGATCAAACCCGGGAAGAGTGGGGGAGGGCGTGGCGGGTGAGCACGACCACGGCCACCGCGCCGAGCACCACGAGCGATGGCTCGCCGACGGCCCGGTGTCGCACCAGCCCACCGAATGCGGCGCCCGTGAGCAGCACCACCACGAGCGGTGCGACCAGCGGCCAGAGCGGGGCCCCGAGTCGTCGCAGCCCGATCGCCCCGACGATCCCCAGCGGGATCAACGCGAGCGACATCACCCAGCCCCACAACGAAGCCCAGAGCGGCCGGCCCTCCGCCTCGGCGAAGCGCGCCATCTGGAAGGGCGCGTAGAGACCCCATGTTCGCCCGACGCGAGCCGCGACGACGATCGGGAGGCGGTCGAGGTGCCCGCGCATGTAGCGCAGTCCCCGCTCCTGCTTCTCCGCCGCCGCGATCGAGGCGTCGCCCGTGGTCTCGACGCGTGCGCAGTACCCGTTCCAGTATCCGAGTCGCGACCCGGCGTAGGTGTCGTCGCAGTTCGAGCCTGCGAGCACTCCGCCGAACGCGTACGACAACGTGACCGGCCGCTCGAAGCGCGACAGGTTGTAGCCCACCCACGGGACGGCGAGCGCGACGGCCACCACAGCCGCCACGAGCGGCACCCAGAGCCAGCGGCGCTCGCCGCGCGACCTCAGGGCGAGCGCGGCCGGCAGGAAGAGGAGCAGCACGAGCAGCATGAGCTCCGCCCGAGTCAACATCGCGAGACCGACGGCTGCACCGGTGAGCGCGGCCATCGGCCACGTCGGTCGCTCGAGCATCCGGTACGTCCCGTACATTGCCGCGGTCGTCCAGAAGACCGCGAAGGTCTCCGAGAGCAAGAGTCCGTCGCTGACCCAGAGGAACGGGTACAACGCGCCGAGCCCGGCGGCGACGAGCCCCGTGGTCTCGTCGACCAGCTCCCGGGCGAGCAGCCCGAGCAGCAGCACCACGAGCGCGCCGACGAACGCCACCTCGAGCCGCATCGCCAGCTCGCTGCGGTCGCCGACCCACGCCGCCGCGGCGAACGCGAGGTTCGTGAACGGCGGGTGCTCGGCTTGTTCCGAGCGCAACGACTCCGAGTTCCCCGGCAGCTCGGAGAAGAAGAAGCCGTCGCCGTCGACGATCGCGTTCGCGCCGTTCACGTAGTAGATCTCGTCGAAGGAGCGGCGAGCGCCGGACGACGACGTGAGCCCGGGGACCGGCTCGTGGCGGGTGACCGCGATCACGTAGACGGTTCGACCGCAGAGCGCCAGGAACCCGATGGCCAGGAGCACGACGACGAATCGCCGTGACGGGCCGCGGTGCTCCTGGCGCGGGCTGCGACCTTCCACCGGCGCCAGCCTCGCGCGAAGTTGACGGTCGTGTCAGGGAACGGGTAGCACGGGGCCTCGTATGGCCGAGCGCAAGCTGTTCTTCGAAGACGTGTCGGAAGGCGACGAGGCGCCGGAGTTCTCCCACGAGCTCACGCGCACCGACCTGGTGATGTACGCGGGGGCCTCCGGCGACTTCAACCCGATGCACCACGACGAGGTCACCGCCCAGGCCTCGGGTCTGCCCAGCGTCTTCGGCCACGGGATGTTCACCGCCGGCCTGCTCGGCAAGGCGCTCACCGACTACGTCGGCGTCGGCAACCTGCGCACGTACAAGATCCGCTTCACCAAGCAGACGTGGCCGGGTGAGACGCTCACCACGCACGTAAAGGTCGCCCGGCGCTACGACGAGGGCTCCGAGCACCGGGTCGACCTCGAGTGCACGGTCACCAACCAGGACGGCGAGCCCAAGATCAGCGGGGTCGCGGTCGCGGCGCTGCCGAGCCGCACCTGAAGGCGGGCGGCGTGCGCTTCGACCTGCCGACCCCCGATCCCGAGACCCAACCCTTCTGGGACGGCGCCCGCGCGGGACAGCTCATGATCAAGCGTTGCCGCGCCTGCGCCGAGCATCACTTCTACCCCCGGCCGTTCTGCCCGAGCTGCTGGAGCGAGGACGTCGAATGGGTCGAGGCGAGCGGCGACGCGACCCTCTACACGTGGTCGGTCGTGCACGTGAACGACCTGCCGCCGTTCCCGGAGCGGGTGCCCTACGTCGCGGCAGTGGTCGACCTCGCCGAGGGCCCGCGGATGATGACCAACGTGGTGGACTGCGACCCCGACGACCTCGAGGTCGGCATGTCCTTGCAAGCGACGTTCCACCCCACGAGCGACGCCGTCACCATCGTCCAGTTCCGTCCCGCCGCGACCGTGAGCGCGCGATGAGCGCCTCGGACTGGACGTTCCCCTTCGAGGAGGCGCTCCACGAGGTCTTCCCGGCGCTGCACGGCGCGCAGAGCTCCTTCCTGAGCCAGATCGACTCGTTGCCCGCGCCGGACCGCAAGACGCACGAGCTGATCCGGCTCGTGTGCACGGTGATCCTGCGTAACCCGACGGGGATCCGTCGACACGCGCGCCTTGCACGCGAGATCGGCGCCGAGTGGGACGAGGTGCTCGGCTCGATCATGCTGACGGTCCCGGGCTTCGGCCTGCTCGCCGCGGTCGAGGCCATCCCACACGCCCGCGAGGGCTTCGACGCGGCCGGTCCGCCCGAGCAGGACTGACCAGAGCCAAGTGGATGTCCCCGCCACGAGGAGGCGCAGGTGACCGAGCCGGCCTCCGACGCGCCCCCGTTCCGGATCCTGCCGCGCCTCACCGACCTCAACCGGGCCTTCTGGACCGGCGGGGCGGAAGGCGAGCTGCGCTTCCTGCGCTGCAACGGCTGCGGGTACTACAACCACCCGCCCACGCCGATCTGCCCGATCTGCCACGGCAAGGACCTCGCGCCGCACACCGTGTCGGGCAAGGCGACGCTGCACACCTACACGGTCAACCATCAGCCGTGGATGCCCGGACCCGAGCTCCCGTACGTGGTGGCGATCGTCAAGCTGCCCGAGCAGGAAGGGCTCCGGCTCACCACGAACCTGGTCGGTGCCGAGCTCGACGAGATCGAGATAGGCATGCCGCTTCGCGTCGTCTTCGAGCGTCACGACGACGGTGACGACGCGATCTACCTGCCCCTCTTCGAGCCGGACCCCGACCGATGAGCGGAGCCACGAGCCAGCCGAGCACGAGCAGACGCGGAGCGGGGCCCGAGCGGCCCGCGCCGAAGGCGCGAGAGCGGAAGCGATGAGCACCGACGCCAACGAGATCATCGAACGCCGAGCGGTGATCAGCGGCGCCGGCCAGTCCGACGTGGGCCGCCGCCTGTACCGAGACCCGCTCGAGCTGACGCTCGACGCGTGCCTCGCTGCGATCGACGACGCGGGTCTGACCACCGCCGAGATCGACGGGATCGCAACGTATCCCGGTCCGATCGCGACGCCGCCGGGGTTCTCTGGGGCCGGCATCGTTGACGTGCAGGACGCCCTGCGCCTCGAGATCGGCTGGTGGACGGGCGGCATCGAGCTCCCGGGCCAGCTCGGCTCCGTGATCAACGCCTGCCTCGCCGTCGCCTCGGGCCTGGCCACCCACGTGCTCTGCTTCCGCAGCGTCTGGGAGGGCAGCGCGCAGGGCAAGGAAGGCCGCTCTGCCGTGATGCCGGGCGGGAGTAGCGGCGGAGCCTTCCGGGCGAGCGGCTTCATGGAGTGGACGTTGCCGTTCGCGGCGCCGTCGGCCGCGATCTGGATCGCGATGATGGCCGAGCGCCACTTCCACGAGTACGGCACGACGCGCGAGCAGCTCGCCCAGATCGCGCTCAACGCCCGCAAGAACGCGGGTGTCAACCCGAAGGCGATCTACCGCGACCCGATGACGATGGACGACTACCTGGGGATCCGGATGATCTCCAGCCCGTTGTGCCTCTACGACTGCGACATCCCGTGCGACGGTGCGACCGCGCTGATCGTCTCGCGCGCCGAGACGGCGCCCGACCTGCGCAAGACGCCGATCCAGGTGGAGGCCGTCGGCACCGCGCTGCGCGGTCGCCCCAGCTGGGACCAGTTCGACGACCTCACCACGATGGCCTGTCGCGACGCGGGCGCCCAGCTCTGGACCCGTACCGACCTGACGCCGCGCGACGTCGAGCTCGCGGAGATGTACGACGGCTTCTCGTTCATCACCATGGCCTGGATCGAGGCGATGGGCTTCTGCGGCAAGGGGGAGTCGGGACCGTTCGTGGAGGGCGGGCAGCGGATCGCCCGCGACGGCGAGCTCCCGCTCAACACCCACGGCGGGCAGCTCTCCGCCGGGCGGCTCCACGGCTACGGGTTCCTGCACGAGGCCTGCGTCCAGCTCTGGGGCGAGGCCGGGGAACGTCAGGTGCCCGGCGACCCCGAGGTCGGCGTCGCGTGCGCCGGCGGCGGGCCGCTCGCCGGCGCGCTGCTCCTCACCCGCCGCCGCTAGCCTCCGCCGGGTGACCTCGGCGCCGACCCGTCGCTTCGTCGCCGTCCTGCTCGTGATCGTGGGCGTCGCGCTCGCGGTACGGGTGACCTTCGTGCTCACGGTCTCCCGCCACGACGAGCAGTTCTACGACGCCGCCTACTACGAGCTGCAGGCGCGCGCCGTGGCCGACGGCCGGGGCTACAACGACCCGTTCGAGTACCTGCCCCACGCGCCACACCGGGATCGGCCCGCCGCCGACCATCCCCCGCTTACCGTGTTCGCCCTGATCCCGGTCGCCTGGATCGGTGACGGGCTCGGGCTCTCCGACGAGACCTCGCAGCTCCTGATGCGCTTCGAGATCGCACTGGTCGGGGTAGGGGCGGTCTTCCTGATCGGCCTGCTCGGGCGCGCCGTCGCGGGGGACCGCGCCGGGTGGATCGCAGCCGGCATCGCCGCGGTCTACCCGTACCTGTGGGTGAACGACGGCCTCATCATGTCGGAGGCGTTCGCCGTCGCCGCGGTGACCGGCGCGCTGATTTTGGCCCTGCGCCTGGCCGAGCGGCCGTCGTGGAGGACCGCGCTGTGGCTCGGGCTGGTATGCGGTGTCGCCGCGCTGGCCCGCGCGGAGCTGGTGTTGCTCGCGCCGTTGCTCGGGCTGCCGATGCTGTTCGGCACCTTCCGAAGGCTCGACTGGTCGCGGCGCTTCGCGCTGGTCGGCGTGCTCGCCGGTGGCACTGCGCTCGTGATCGGGCCGTGGATCCTGTTCAACCTGAGCCGCTTCGAGGAGCCCACGCTCCTGTCGACCAACGACGGCATCGCGATGCTGGGCTCGAACTGCAAGACCGTGTTCTGGGGGCCGGCCACGGGTCTCACCGACCTCGGGGACTGCATCCCGGAGCCGGAGGACGCGCCGAAGGGGGACCAGTCGGTCGTCTCGCGCATCTACCGTCAGCGGGCGATCGACTTCGTGAACGACGGTCGCCGGCAGCGGTTCCTCGAGGTGCTCGCCGCGCGGGTCGGCCGGGACTGGAGCGTGTTCCGGCCCACCGACATGCTCTCGCTCAACGAGGCCGAGGGCCGGCCGCGCTGGGTCACCGCGGCCGGGTTGTGGTTCTACTACCCGTTGCTCGCGCTCGCGATCGGCGGGATCGTCGTGCTGAAGCGACGCCGCGTGCGCCAGTGGCCGCTGCTCGTGCCACCGATCGTCGTCACGCTCGGCGCGGTCCTCTCCTACGGCCAGACCCGGTTCCGGGTGCCGGCCGAGCCGACCATCGTCGTCCTCGCGGCGGTGGCCCTCGCCGCGCTGTGGAGCTCCCTGGCGCAGAGAGCTCAGTCGAGCACGATCGCGGCGAGCTCCTCGAGCTGATCGGTGGCACCGCCCCCCGCGTGCTGCAGCGTGAGCAGCCGCTTGTAGTACAGGTGCGCGTCGTGCTCCCACGTGAAGCCGATCCCTCCGAACACCTGGATCGCGTTGGCACCGACACCGTAGAGCGAGTCGGCCGCGAACGCGCGCGCCATGGTGGCCGCGCGGTGGCGTTCCGCCGCGTCGGCCGCGTCGCAGGCCCAGCACGCGTAGTACGCAGCGGCACGCCCGAGCTCGACGGCACGGAGCATGTCGGCGCAGAGGTGGGCCACGGCCTGGAACGCGCCGATCGGCTTGCCGAACTGGTGACGTTCCTTCGCGTAGGCGACGGCGAGCTCCATGGCCACCGATGCCGCGCCCACCCCGTCGACGACCATCGCGACCCCGATGCGGTCGACGGTCGCCGCGACCGCATCGGTGGCGTCGCCGTGGCCGAGTCGGCTGCCCAGGGCGCCGTCGAGCGTGACGGTCGCGACCTTGCGGGTGCCGTCGACCGTGTCGAGCGGCGTGACGGTGCAGCCGGGCGCATCCGTCGGGACCGCGACGACGGCGAGCGCCCCGTCGGGCGCCGCGGCGGTGACCAGCACGACGTCGGCGCCCACCGCGTCGGGCACGTGGGTCTTCGTGCCGCGCACCAGCCACCGGTCGCCGTCCGGGTCGGCGGTCGTGTCGGGCTGGGCCCACGCCCCTCGGCGTCCGGGCTCGTAGAGGGCGACGGTGCCGACGGTCGTCCCCGCGGCGATGCCGGGCAGGAGCGCAGCGTGGTCCTCGGGGCTCCCGGCGAGCGTCACCAGGCTCGCCGCGCCGACGGCGTGGCTCAGGAAGGGGCCGGGATGCACCGCGCGACCGGTCTCCTCCAGCGCGCCGGCCAGGTCGACCATGCCCATGCCCGCACCACCGTGGGCCTCGGGCACGAGCATTCCCGTGACCCCGATCGCCGCCAGCCCGGCCCATACCTCGGGCGTGGTCCCGACGGGGTGGTCGAGCATCGACCGCACGTAGGCGATCGGCGCCCGGTCCGCGAGGAAGCGCGCGACGCTCTCGCGCAGCAGCTCCTGGTCCGGGTCGAGCTCGAAGTCCACGGTGTCCCCGCTGGGTCGGCGCGTCGGAGAGTTGGGTCGGTGCCCGGCGGGCCGTTCGGGGCCCCGAGGCCGGCCTGACACGAGTGTCAGGGATCGCACGCTAGCGGGTAGCGTTCGCGGCGTGCGACTGCGCTACGGCGACGAGGAAGAGGCGTTCCGGGCCGAGCTCGTGGCCTGGCTCGAGGCCAACGTGCCCGCCGCCGAGGTGCTCCGTCGGCCCAAGCGGTCGAGCGCCGACCTGCCCGACTGGGCCCGGGCATGGCAGCGGACGCTGTTCGACGCGGGTTGGCTCGTGCCCGGCTGGCCGCCCGAGCTCGGCGGCCGCAACGCGACCCCCGTGCAGCAGATGATCTACTTCGAGGAGCTCTCGCGCCGGGAGATCCCGCGCAGCCTCAACCCCCAGGGTCTCGGCATCATCTCGCCGTCGATCTGCGACTACGGAACCCCCGAGCTGCGCGAGCGCTTCCTGCTGCCCACGCTGCGGGCCGAGATCGCGTGGTGCCTCGGCATGAGCGAGCCCCAGGCCGGCAGCGACCTTGCGAGCCTGCGGACGAGGGCGGTGCTCGACGGCGACCACTTCGTGGTCAACGGGCAGAAGGTCTGGACCTCCGGTGCCCACCATGCCGACTGGTGCATGTGCTTCGTGCGCACGGATCCCGACGCGCCTCGCCACAAGGGGATCAGCGCGCTGATCATCGACATGAAGACGCCCGGCGTCGAGGCACGGCCGTTCCCGGAGCTGTCGGAACCCGACTACCTCGACTTCAACGAGGTCTTCTTCACCGATGCGCTCGTCCCGGCCGAGAACCTGCTCGGTGAGCTCAACGACGGGTGGCGGCTCACCCAGGGCTCGCTGGCCCACGAGCGGGCGATGCTGTGGATCGACTACGCGTACAGCCTCGAGCGCGCCAACCAGGCGCTGATCGACCTCGGCGACGAGCCCGGCGTCAACGGTCGTCGGATCGGCGACGACCCCGTGTACCGCGACCAGGTCGCGCAGTCCGCAATCGACGCGCAGGCGCTGCTGTGCATGGGGTACCGCGGCTTCTCAAAGTTCATGGCGGGGAGATCGGCGCCGGAGCACTCGCTGCTCAAGCTGTTCGGCAGCGAGAGCGTGCAGCGCAGCCTGGCGCTCGGCTTCTCGGCCCAGGGTGCGCCCGGCCTCGACCAGGACAACCTCGGGCCGCAGATGTGGCGAGCCGGTTCGTGGGCGACGCAGTGGCTGCGCAGCTTCGGGGGCACGATCCCGGGCGGGACGAGCGAGATCCAGCGCAACATCATCGCCGAGCGCGTCCTCGGCCTCCCACGGGCATGACCGCGATTGTCTCGCTCCGAAACCGTCGCGGGTATCTCACGCCCTGGCACGAGGAAGGCGCGACAGCTTCGGGAGGTGGGGATGGCTGAGCGCGTGTTGAGCGAGGCGGACGTCGCGAAGATGCGTACGCCGCTGTGGGAGCAGGCGAAGGCCGCGATCGACGCCGGCGACCTCGACGCGGCGAAGGCGCTCGTCGACCGTTCGGTCGCGCAGTGGGCGAGCCTGAAGGACTACTCCATCAACTGGATCGCGAGCCTGCTCACGTTCGTCGCCGAGGAGCTGGGCGAAGACGCGGTCGAGCGCGCGCTGCGCAAGACGGGCGAGGAGTTTGTGCGACCCAGGCGCGACACCGGCCACGACTGGGGTTCCCTGCCGGCGGCGCAGCGGGCCAAGGTCATCGCGCGCGCGATGTTGGGCAACATGGGTGAGGTGGAGGTCGAGGAGGACGACGAGAAGATCGTCCTGTCATTCCGGTGCGGCAGTGGGGGGAAGCTGATCGACGACGGCCGCTACGAGGGCGAGCACCCCTACTGGACGCTGCGCGAGCGCGGTCCGCGCACGTTCATGCGCGACGAGCTGCCCGTGTACTGCGCGCACTGCTCGGTGAACAACGAGATCCAGCCGGTGGAGTGGGGGCAGGCGCCGACGAGCATCGAGCACCCGACCGATGGACCGGGTGGCCGCTGCACGCACCACGTGTACAAGGACGTGGCCGACACCCCCGCGGCGGCCTACGCCCGAATCGGAAAGCAGAAACCCAACCCCCAGGCTTTCGGCGTCGCAGAACCGGAATAGTCCCGGTTCTGCGACGCCAAAGCACCGCTCGAGGGGCCTCGGGCCGCTCAGGACGTGGCGGCGAGCAGCTCGCGGATGCCGTCCTCGAGGCTCACCTCGGCCCTCCAGCCCGGGGGCGGGCCGGAGATCATCCACGGGCGCAGCATCTCGCGCGGCCTGGACGGCCGGACCCCCCAACGCGCGTCGACGGTGAGCCCCGAGGCGGCCTCGAAGGTGGCGACCAGCTCCCGCAGGCTGATCGCGCCTCCGCTCGACGCGCCGTAGGTGGCATCCCGTTCGCCGTCGGCGGTGGCGAGCAGCGCGGCCACCGCATCGGACACGTGGAGCAAATCGATGAGCTGGGTGCCGTCGGTGAGCTCGAGAGCGGTCCCATCCCGGGCCGCGCGGGCGAGTACCGGCAGGAGCTTCGGTCGAGTGTCGCCTGGGCCGTAGGTGTCGGTGAGCTCGAGAGTGACGACGTCGAGCCCCTCGACCTCGGCGTAGAAGACCAACACATCGGTGAACGCCTGCTTCGTGGCTGCGTACAGCGACACCGGGCTGTACGGACGCGTGTCGTGGTGCTGCCAGGCGGTGCCGGTGTTGACGAACCGGCAGCCGCCGGCACGGGTCACTGCCTCGGCGAGCATGGTCCCGAACGTGACGTTGGCCTCGACCATCAACACGATGTCGGCGGGCACGTGGACACCCCGGAACGCCGTGGCGAGGTGGAAGCACACGTCGGGTGCGAGCCCTCCGACGAGATCGACGATCCCGTCGACGTCCGGAGGGATCGCGTGCAGCGCGACGTCGGGAGGAAGTCGTGGGTCGGCGGCGCGGACCAGCGCGTCGACCTGCCAGCCGTCGACCGCGAGGCGGGCGACGAGGTGCCGGCCCACGAAGCCGGTGGCCCCGGTGACCAGCGCGCGCCGGCTCACGCGGGCACCGGTCCGGTGAACGGGGAGGCGAAGTCGTCGAGCGCGACGAACGCGGCGTCGCGCTCGCTGACGATCGGGTCGGGGAGCGGCCAATCGACGCCGATGCTGTCCCATCGGACCCCGGTGTCGGCACCGGGATCGTGCTCGGTGCCCACGAGGTACGCGACGAGGGTGTCGTCCTCGAGAGCCTGGAAGCCGTGCGCGCAGCCGAGCGGGACGTGTAGCGCGGCCGGCCGGGCTGCGTTGAGCGGCACGGTCACGTGGCGGCGGAAGGCCGGCGAGGCGACCCGGAGGTCGATCACGACGTCGTGCACGGATCCGCGCACCACGCACACGGTCTTGGCGTGCGCGTGCGGTGGCACCTGGAAGTGCATCCCGCGGATCGTGGCGCGCCGGGACGTCGACCAGTAGACCTCGGCCACCGTCGGGTCACAGCCCATCGCCGCGTACGCCGACGCGGCGAAGCCCTTCACGAAGTCGCCGCGAGCGTCGGCGTGCCGGTCGAGGTGCACGAGCGTGCATCCCGGGATCGCGGTCGGCTCAGCTCGCACGGGCATCCCGCCTCGGCGCGTGGACCGGCGCCCGCACGAACGAGCGGATGGTCTCGATCACGTAGTCGAGCATCTCGTCGGTGAGGCCCGGGTAGCAGCCGATCCAGAACGACCGCTCGGCCACCGCGTCGGCGTTGACCATCGTGCCGACGGCGCGGTGGGGCCGGCCGAGGTATGCGGGCTGGCGGAGGAGGTTGCCGCCGAAGACGAGGCGCGTTGCGATGCGTCGGGACTCGAGGTAGGTCACGAGGTCGTAGCGGTCGAACCCGGCGTCGGGGCGGACCGACATCGCGAAGCCGAACCAGCTCGGATCGCTTCCCGGGGTGGCATGGGTGAGCGCCAGCTCCTGGACGTCGCACAGCCCGTCGTGCAGGCGTGCCCAGCTGCGCCGCCGCGCGGCGACGAAGCCGTCGAGCTTGGCGAGCTGGGCCACGCCGACCGCGGCCTGCATGTCGGTGAGCTTCAGGTTGTAGCCGAGGTGCGAGTACACGTACTTGTGGTCGTAGCCGAAGGGGAGCTCGCCGAGGTGCCAGCCGAAGCGGCGACCGCACGTGTTCTCCATCCCGGGCGCGCACCAGCAGTCCCGCCCCCAGTCGCGAAACGACTCGACGATCCGCTCCAGCTTCGGCTCGTTGACCAGCACGCAGCCGCCCTCGCCCATGGTCACGTGGTGGGCGGGGTAGAAGCTCACCGTGCCGAGCGCGCCGAACGATCCGGCGGGACGGCCACGCCACATCGCCCCGACTGCGTCGCAGGTGTCCTCGATCAGCCACATCCCGTGGCGCTTGCACAGGTCGGTGACGACATCGAGGTCGAACGGGTTCCCGAGCGTGTGGGCCATCATCACGGCGCGCGTGCGGGGGCCGACCGCCTGCGCCAGGAGGTCGAGGTCGGCGTCGAGCGTGCCCGGGTCGACGTCGACGAACACCGGCACGAGACCGAGCTGGTAGATCGGGTTGACGGTGGTGGGGAAGCCCGAGGCGCAGGTGATGACCTCGTCGCCGGGGCGCAGCGCGCGCTCGCCGAGCTGGGGCGAGGTGAGCGCGCTCAGCGCCAGCAGGTTGGCCGACGAGCCGGAGTTGCACAGCAACGCGCGGCCCGCCCCCATGATCGGTGCGAAGCGGGTCTCGAACTCGTCGGCGAAGCGTCCGGTGGTCAGCCAGAAGTCGAGCGAGGCGTCCACAAGGTGCTGCATCTCGGATGCGTCGAACACCTTGCCGGAGACGGGGACAGGCGTGACCCCGGGCTCGAAGGACGCGCGGGGGAACGCGGCGTCTTGGTAGCGCGCGACGAGTGCGGCGATCTCGTGGCGCAGCGCGTCGGGGTGCTCGGGGTCGGGGTGCACCGGACTGTCAGCGGGCCGCGAGCAGCTCGCGGTACCACTCGACGGTACGGGCCAGCCCGTCGTCGAGGCCGACCTTCGCGCGCCAGCCGAGCACGGTGCGGGCCTTCTCCGCGGAGAGCCACTGGTCGTGGATCTCGCCCGGGGCCTCGCCGAGGACGAGCGGCTCGACGTCGGGGCGGCCCGCGGCCTTGCCGATCGCCTCGTACAGCTCCATCACCGTGAGGGGCGACTCGTCGGAGAAGTTGCAGGCCTCGCCCGGCTCGAGCGTGCCGTCGGTGACGGCACGAGCCAGCGCGAGGTAGCCCTCGACGACGTCGTCGACGTGCAGGTAGTCGCGCACGTAGGTGCCGTCGGAGCGGATCACCGGTGGCTCGTCGCGCAGCAACGAGCGGATGGTCCCGGGGACGATGCGGCTCCAGTTGCAGTCGCCGGGGCCGTAGATGTTGCCGCAGCGCGCGATCACCGCGGGGACGCCGCTCGCGGCGGCGTAGGCCTGGGTGACGAGGTCGGCTGCGGCCTTCGAGGCCTCGTACGGCTCGCGGCCGCCAACCGGCATGTCTTCGTGGTACGGGAGCACGTCGACCTCGCCGTAGGCCTTGTCGCTCGACGCGACCACCACCCTGCGCACCAGGTCGGGACGGCGCCGGGCCGCCTCGCACACGTTCCAGGTGCCGCGCACGTTCGCCTCGAACGTGAGCAGCGGCGCGCGCCGGGCCGCGCCGACGATCGTCTGGGCGCCGAGGTGGAAGACGGTGTCGGTCTCGTGCACGGTGACGGCGCGCTCCAGCGCGTCGAGGTCTTCGAGGCGCCCGTTCACGACGGTGGTGGCCTCGATCGTGCGGCTGCGGTAGAGCTCGGACTGGGGGTCGGCGTCGAGCACGAACGCGACGACCGCGACACCGTCGTCGACGAGACGGCGCACGAGCGCACTGCCGACCATGCCGGTGGCGCCGGTGACGAGCGCACGCTGGGTCATCGGCCCGAGCCGCTCTCCCAGACCGCCCACGGCGCCTTGCCGGAGTCCCACAGCTCGTTGAGCATCAGGAACTCCCGGTAGGTGTCCATCGGCTGCCAGAACCCGTCGTGGCGGTAGGCGACGATCTCACCCTCGCTCGCGAGCCGCTCCAGGGGCGCGCGCTCGAGCACGCAGTCGTCGTCGAGGTACTCGAGGAACGCGCGCTCGAAGACGAAGAAGCCCGAGGACACCCACTCGTCGCCTTGCGGCTTCTCGCGGAACCGGCGGACGGTCTGGTCGGGCTCGAGGTCGACGATGCCGAAGCGCGACAGCGGGCGGGTGGTGGTGACGGTCGCGAGCTTCCCGTGCTCGGCGTGGAAGGCCAGCAGCGCGCCGAGGTCGACGTCGGCGAGCCCGTCGCCGTAGGTGACGATGAACCGGTCACCCCGCAGATAGCGCTCGACGCGCTTGACCCGCCCGCCGGTCTGGGTCTCCGCGCCGGTGTCGGCGACGGTGACCTCCCAACCGGTCTCGAGGTGCGAGCCGTGGAACCGCGCCGACGCGTGGTCGCCGAGCGTGACGGTGACGTCGCTGTTCCGGGCCTCGTAGTTGAGGAAGTAGTCCTTGATCATCTCGCCGCGATACCCGGTGCAGCAGACGAACTGGGTGCACCCGTGGTGGGCGAAGAGCTTCATGAGGTGCCACAGCACTGGGTGGCCACCGACCTCGACCATGGGCTTGGGCCGGTACTCGGTCTCCTCGCGCAGGCGCGTGCCGCGCCCGCCACAGAGGATCACGACCTCGGGAGAGGTTGGCTCGGGGGACGCCGGTTCCACCGCACCAGGCTACTTCCGGCGAGTCGGCGCCCCGGACGATGCCGATGGGGGCGCCGACTACCCTGTGCGCACTGTGAAGCGCATCGGCATCGTCGTGGTCGCGTACAACGCGGCGTCGACCCTGGCGAAGGTCCTCGACCGGATCCCGCGTGAATTCGTCCCGCGGATCGCCGAGGTCGTGATCTGTGACAACGCGAGCGAGGACCAGACCTACCTCGTGGGCCTCGGCTACAAGGAGGTTGACGGCCGGTCGCTCCCGCTCAACGTGATCCGGAACCCCATCAACCTGGGCTACGGGGGCAACCAGAAGGTCGGCTACGAGTGGGCCATCGAGCACGATCTCGACATCGTCGTGCTGCTCCACGCCGACGGGCAGTACGCGCCCGAGTTCCTGCCCCAGATCGTCGTGCCGCTCGAGCGTGGCGAGGCCGACGCGGTGTTCGGCTCCCGGATGATGACGCCGGGCGGCGCGCGCAAGGGCGGGATGCCGCTCTACAAGCTCGTCGGCAACAAGGTGCTGACCGCGTTCGAGAACCGGGTCGTCGGCACGCACCTCAGCGAGTGGCACAGCGGCTACCGCGCCTACAGCGTGCAGACCCTGCGCGAGATCCCGTTCCAGCGCAACTCCGACGAGTACGACTTCGACACCGACATCATCATCCAGCTCCACGAGGCCGGGAAGCGGATCGTCGAGCTGCCCATCCCGACGTTCTACGGCGAGGAGATCTCGTACGTGAACGGCATGCGGTATGCGAAGGACATCGTCTTCGACGTGCTCAGGTACCGCGCGCACAAGATGGGCCTCGGCTCCGGCGAGACCGCGTTCGCGTCGAGCCCGTACGAACCCAAGGCCGGACCCGACACCGCGGCGAGCCGGATCCTCGCGTGGATGGGCGGCGCGGCACAGCGTCGCGTGCTGCTGCTCGGCGTTGTCGACCCGGCATTCGCGGCGGAGCTGCGCGCGCGCGGACACGAGCTGGTCGCGGTGGCGAGCGAGGGCGACGACGTGGTGGTCGGTGACCTCGATGCCGGGATCCCTCCCGAGGCTGGCGACGGGTTCGACGTCGTGTTGCTGGTCGACGCGCTCGGCCGGGTTCGCGAGCCGAGCGCGCTGCTCGACGACGTCCGGCGCGTGCTCGCGCCGGGTGGTCGCGTGATGGCGAGCGTGCCGAACGTGTCGCACTGGTACCCGCGCGGGCGGATGGTGGCCGGCCGGTGGGGCTACGACGGGCGGGGGCTCCTCGACGTGCAGACCCTGCGCTTCTTCACGGGGCCGCAGGCCGAGCGCCTGGTTGCCGACGCGGGGTGGCAGGTCTGCCGCTCGGAGCAGGTCGGGATGCCGGTGTCCGCCGACCAGGCGAAGGTCACCGCGGTCGTCGAGGGCGTGGGTCGCGCGATCGCGCCCGCGCTCTTCACCTACCACTACCTCTACGAGCTCGAGCCGGCACGGGGTGCAGGGGTCGCCGAGGCCGACGACACTGCGTCGCAGACTGCGCGGCGGGCGGGTAGCTCCTCGAGCTGACCCGTGAACTCCTCGGCGACACCCGGGGTCGTCGCCCGGCCGACCACGAACGGACCGGGCTCGAGGTCGTGCTGGTGCTCGACGTTGAGCAGGAGGTCGCCCCCGAGCTCGGCCCGGATCTCGCCGAGCGCGCGGTCGACCTGGACGTCGAGCTCCGGTGGGTCCTCGCCGACCGGCCGCCGGGCGCTGACCAGGAAGCGCAGTGTGCCGTCGTCGCCGGGGACGCCCCAGCCGAGCTGCACGTCGGAACCCAGCCGGCGGATCCCCACCACCTGCTCCGCGCCGTTCGGCCCCCACGAGACCAGCGGCTGCCAGCCCCGTGCCTCGGGGACGTAGCCGCGGAAGCGGAACCAACCCGCGGCGGGAGCTCCCTCCACCGGCCACCACCGGTGCCCGTCGGACCAGTACACGGAGGCGCAGTCGCCCACCACGAGCGTGGTCCCGGCGCGCGCGGCCCGCCGCGGGAGCGCGCTCGCGCGCTCGAGGTCGGCCTGCCCGCCGCCGAGCCACCCGTCGACGTCGTACTGGAAGGCGATCATCCCGGCTCGTTGGCTCGGCAGCTCGGGGTTGTACAGGCGCTGGTACAGGACCCCGAGCGACAGGTTCACCCACACGCCCCAGACGGCCAACACCGCGACCGCGCCGAGGGCGAGGCCTGCCGCGCGCCGACCGCGGCGTCCGGCCGTCTCGCGCCGCGCGAGCAGCACGTGCAGGCCGGCGAGCGCGGCGATGACCAGCAGCGGGACCCAGTCGCCGAGGTAGCGCTGCGCGATGAACGAGATCGCGAGGACGAACACCACGCCACCGCCGGCGCCGAGCAGCGGGACGCGCAGGCGAGCCAGCCCGGGAGCCCCCACGCGTCGGGTCGCGACGACCGCGTAGACGCCGAGGATGCCGAGCACGAGCAGCGCGGGCATCGACGCCGGGACGCTCGAGGTCAGGTCGGTCGTGTCGAAGACCGCGTTGCCGAACACCGGAGGGGTGAAGCGGGGGAACGTCACCCAGGGGAAGATTCCGCTCGCGCCGAGGGCGTCGGGCCGGAGGTACTGCACGACGGTGCTCGGCAGGAACTTCAGCCCGAAGTACGTCCCGCCGTTCGCCTCGAGCGCGGCGCGGTGCCGCTCGTCGATCGACACGAGGAACTGCTTCGACCAGGGAACGCTGAAGACCGTCCCGAACCGTGACCAGTTCATCCACGCGTAGAGCACGCAGGGCAGCGCGAGCGCGACAGCGACAGGGCCGGTCCAGCGCGTGGCGCGCCCTCCGTCGATGCCCGCGGCGAGCCAGTCGAGCCGGTCGAGCGCGCGGGCCCCCCGGCCTCGGAGCCGGTGCCGCACGCGGCGGAGGAGCAGTCCGGCCAGCACGAGCGCGATCGCGAGCACGGGGCCGAGTCCGACCGACGGGCGCGAGAGGAACGCGAGAGACGCGGACGCGGACGCGGCGGCAAGTCGCGTCGCGGAGGGTCGCTCGCCGAAGGCCACGAGCCGCTCGAACGCGATCAGCGCCCAGGCGATCCCCCAGAGGATGGCCTCGTGGTACACCCAAGCTCGGCCCGCGAGGAAGAAGGTCGTGGTGCCGCAGCCGATGGCGAAGACCACGACGCCGGCAAGCGCGGCCTCGCCCCGCGTGCACGGACGGGCGGGCCGCACGAGCCCGCGGATCCGCCAGTCGAGCGCGGCGACGGCGACGAGCGCGACCGCGAACGCGAGGAGCATCGACGCCTGGGTCAGGCGCCCGTAGAGCGAGTCGCCGACTGCGAGGACCGGCATGCGCAGCACGCTCGGCCAGATCCCGAAGTACGTGTAGGTCTTGTCGCCGATGTGGAAGCCCTCGATGAAGAGCTCACGCGCGGGGACGTCCCAATGGCCGTGCAGCAACGCCCGCGCCTGCGCGTCGTAGAAGTTCCCGAAGGTCGGCTTCGCGAGCAGGTCGGCGCGACCGCCGGTGAGGAGCCACGCGAACGCCGCCAACGCGGGGAGGGCGCCGACGGCGCTGCCGGTCGCGAAGCGGCGCCGGCTCCCGGGATCCGGTGCCGCCGCGACGGTGTCTGCGGGCACCATCGCCGAGATCCTACGGGTCGCGTCGGGGACCCCTAGCGGTGCGCGAAAATGTCCGCTGGCGGAGCGTCGACTCGCGACCCGTCGGATACCGGCCACGGCGACGGGGACGGGGGTCACCGCGGGGTCATGAGCGAGCAGACGGTTGGAGCCCAGGGCGGGCCGGGTGCACCGGGGCTCGGCGTGCCCGCGCGCCTCGCCTACCTCACCGGCCTCCGAGCAGTCGCCGCGGTGAGCGTGCTCGTCTTCCATGCGCTGTTCCTGCCGCTCGCGGGCCAGGCCGAGCTCTGGAGCGCGCTCGTCGCCCAGCTCCAGGACGGCGTGCAGGTCTTCTTCGTGCTCTCCGGCTTCCTTTTCTACCGGACGTTCGTGGTGGCGCACGTGGAGGGTCGCGGCGCGCCTGCGCTCGGGGCCTACTTCCGGCGCCGCGCGGCGCGGCTCTTCCCGGCGTACTTGCTGTGCCTGCTCGTGACCGCAGTGGTCTTCGGCCAGCTCGACATCGAGGGCGTGGGCGCGTGGGTCCGCAACCTGCTCCTGCTCCAGGCGTACTCGGTGGCCGACATGCAGGGGAGCCTCCTGATCACCTGGACGCTGTCGGTCGAGGTCGCCTTCTACGTGTTCCTCCCGTTCTTCGCGTTCGGGGTGCGCTGGATCGGTCGGCGCGTAGGCGTGGTTCGCGCCGAGATCGGGTGCGTCGTCGGGCTCGCCGTCGTGGGCCTCCTGTACCAGGTGGCCTTCGCGCGGCAGGACACGTACCTGCCGTGGGTGCTGCTGCCCCAGTTCTTCCTCGTGTTCTCGGTGGGCATGGGGCTCGCGGTCGCGCAGGTCCTCTCCACGCGAGCCGGACCGTCCGAACGGTTCGGTGAGCAGGTCGCTCGGTGAGCGCGCTGGTCCTGGCTGGCCGTTCCCGCGCTCGTCTTCCTGAGCGCGTTGCGTTACTGCGCGTACGGGATCGAGGCCGGAGGAGTGCGCTCGCGCTCGATCCAGGTGATTGGGACCGCCGTCGCGTTCTGCCTCGTGCTGCCGGCGGTCTTCCCCGGCGACAGCAGGGGACTGGCCCACCGGTTCCTGTCGCTCCGGCCCGTCGTCTACCTCGGCCTGGTCAGCTACGGCATCTACCTCTGGCAGGTGCCGCTCATCGACGTGCTCTGGAACGACGTCTTCGACTACCCGAAGCCCGCCTACATCTTCCTCCAGCCCGTCGACGGGCTGGTCACGGTGCTGGTGGTGCTCCCGGTCACGGTGCTGGTCGCGACCGGCTCCTGGTACCTGCTGGAGCGGCCGGTGACACGGCGCGTCCGTCGCCGCGCCTCGTTGTCTGCCCGCTGAGCCGGCGCCGACCCCTGGAGCGGTCGTCGACGCGCGTCAGCTGCGCAGGACGCGGCCGGGCTTCGACGCGAGCGCGTCGGGTCGGGGCTCGCCGTCGACCCGGATCGCGACGCCGTTCACGAGGGTGTGGGTCATCCCGCTGGGCGCATCGGCGGTGAGCCGTTCGCCGTCGGCGGGGAAGTCCCGCACGCGGCGCAGCGGGCCGGGCGCGACCGTCGTCGGGTCGAACACGGTGATGTCGGCGGCCATGCCCACTTCGAGGCGGCCGCGCCCGCCGTCGGGGTCGTCGAGGCCGAAGACGCGCGCCGGCTCGCCGGTGAGCTTGTGCACCGCGTGCTCGAGCGCGATGACCTCCTTCTCCCGCACCCAGTTCCCGAGCACGTCGGTGGGGAAGCACGCGTCGCAGAGCTGGCTGACGTGCGCGCCCGAGTCGGCGAGGCCGAGCAGCACGCCGTCGCGCCCGAGCAGCCACTCGATGGCCTCGGGGTCGTTGTTCGCGAGCACGCTGCGGAACCGGGTCTCGAGGTGGTCGTCGAGCGACGTGTCGAGCATCACGTCGAGCGGGCTGCACCCGCGCTCCTCGGCGAGGTCGGTGACGAGGCGCCCGACGAGCTCCGGGTGCTTCGGGCTCTCGGCGATGTCGAGCGAGCCCCAGTCGGGGCGGAACGTCGTTCCGTGCAGGAGGTCGTCGAGCGCGCGTGCCCGCCACGCGTGCTCGCCATAGGCCTCGAGCCGAGCGGCCTCGGAGCCCGCCATGAGCTCGGCGAACGCAGGGACCATGTTGAACGTGAACGGCTCGCGCAGGTTCATCTGGAACACGAGTGGACGCACCGAGATCTGCGGCCACACCTGCCCGCCCTCCGACCAAGCCGCGTCGTTGTCGGCGATGATCTTCTCGTGCCAGGGGTAGCCCTTCACCGTCAGCAGCGCGGTCCAGGTCAGTGGGCGACCGATCCGAGCCTGGAGCCCGTACACGTCGGCGTGCTTGATCTTCTCGGCGGGCAGGAGCGCGGCCACGCCCTTGTGGAGGTCGTGTAGCGGCGCGAGCAGCGTCTCGACCTCGGCGAGGTCGGCGAGCCGGCTCGGAACCGGACGGCCGCGGTCCCCGTTGTGCGTGCTCGACGAGCTCGTCGCGAAGCCCATCGCGCCCGCCTCCATCGCGTCGCGTACGACGGCCTGCATCCGGGCGATCTCGTCGGCGGTGGCGAGCTCGCGCTCGTAGCCGTCCTCTCCCATCACGTAGATGCGCAACGCGGTGTGGCCGATGTAGCAGCCGTAGTTGAGCGCGACGCCGTGTCGCGCCACGGAGTCGAGGTACTCGGGAAACGTCTCGAAGTCCCAGGGGATCCCCGCGGCCAGCGTGTCGAGAGCCATGTCCTCGACGTGCTGGAGGGTGCGGGCGAGCAGCTCGCGGTCGTCGGGTCGACACGGGGCGATGGAGAACCCGCAGTTGCCCGCGATCACCGAGGTCACGCCGTGGAAGCTCGAGGGGGTGAGCGCCGGGTCCCAGAAGACCTGCGCGTCGTAGTGGGAGTGGATGTCGACGAAGCCGGGGCTGACGACCTGGCCCGCGGCGTCGAGCTCCCGAGGGCCCTCGAGCCGGGGCCCGATCTCGCTGATGCGCCCGCCGGTCACGGCGACGTCGGCCCGGAAGCCGGGCGCACCGCTGCCGTCGACCACGGTGCCTCCCCGGATCACCACGTCTGCGGCCATGTCGAGCACCCCCCTCGAAGCGTTCGCGCACGCTATTACGCCCGAGCCGTCGTGGCTCCCGGGATCTTGGGCGAACCGAGAAGGTATCCAAGGCGTTCAACGCTGCTTGTGTCATCATTTCCGCAGGTGGGGATCCGAACGAGGGAGTACTTCATGGAGACGGAGATTCGGTCCAGCTGGTGGACGTTCGCGGGGATCATGCTGATGATCTCAGGGTTCCTCAACGTCATCGACGGCCTCGTCGCGGTCCTGAGGACTGACAACTTGGACTACTAGGTCAATCGCAGCGGTCTCGTGAGCGCGGACAACATCAAGTTCTGGGGCTGGGGGGCGCTGATCAGCGGGGTGATCCTGGTCCTCGTGGGGATCGGGATTTTCAGCGGCGCGAGCTGGGCCCGAGTAGTGGGCATCGTGGTCGCCAGCATCAACCTGCTGTACCAGTTCACGTACCTGGGCACCGGCTGGTCGTCGTGGATCATGATCGTGATCGACATCCTCGTGATCTACGGGCTCGCCGGCCATCGCTTCGATCAGCTCGAGGATGCCTGAGCGGCTCCGGCGAGTCGGTCGCCGATCGGTTGGTGTTCGGGGGGCTCTTCGGAGCCCCCCGAACGCGTCCGGGCTCGGGCGACGCGTTCCAGTGTGGGTCACCGGCCCGTGGCCGCGCGGCCTGGAGGCGGCATGGAACCGATCAAGATCGGGTGGTTGGGCTCGGCGCTCGACGGACCCCGGTGGGAGCTACGACCAGATCCATCGCCTCGCGTTCGACGAGGCGATCGCGGCGGGCGTGATCGACCCCGAGCTCGGGCTGCCGCACCGGTCGGCAAAGAACGCGATCGACGGCTTCAAGCGGCTCGTAGACGCTGGCTGCATCGGGGTCTCCGGCACCGCGTTCATGTCGTATTTCTCGGGCTTCGACAAGTTCGAGGGCTGGGTCGGCATCGACCAGTGGTGCCCCGACAACCAGCTGAGTTGGCCGTTGCACGAGCGCTACGTCGCGCGCTACGGCGAGGACCCGCCGAGATGTGGCCCAACGCGATCCCCGTGCTCGCCTGCGACACGGCGCGGGTCCTGACCGAGGGCTTGCATCGGGCGCCCGTGCTCACCGGTTGGGGCTCAAGGCCGGGCTCGAGTCGATCCGGTTCCTGCCGAGCGCGACCGGTGGTCCGCAGACCCACATCGCCGCCGGCGCGTGAGACCACCAGATGTTCAGCGGCGACTGGCTGCACTACGGCCGGGTGGGAAACGGCGCGCTGGTGTTCGCGGGCCGGTTCGCACCCTGGGAGTGAGGCGTCGCCTCGGCGGACGGTCCGATAGTTGACGGGCGTGTCAGGTCTCGGCCACGCTTCCGCGCATGGGGGATGCACGACGTGACGGCCTGCCCGTGACGATGCGCGCGGCGGTCTACAAGGGCGACCGCCGGGTGGAGGTAGAGGAGTTCCCGGTGCCGGCGCTCGGCCCGGCCGACGTGCTCCTCGAGGTGAGCCACTGCGGCGTGTGCGGCTCCGACATCCACTTCGTCCTGGAGGGCTGGAGCCCGCCGAACCGGGTGCACGGCCACGAGTTCAGCGGCACCGTCGTCGCCGTAGGGCCCGAGGTGACGCGATGGCGGGTCGGCGACGCCGTAGTCGGAGGACCGTCGGTGCGCTGTGGCGAGTGCCGGTTCTGTCGCGAGGGTCGCCCCAACCTCTGCGAGGGGCGCGCCGCGGTCGGGGAGAACAGCACCTACCAGGGCGCGTTTGCCGATTTCATGCGGGTTGACGAGCGTGAGCTGCTGATGCTTCCAGCGGGCCTCTCCCTGCGGGACGCCGCGCTCACGGAGCCGCTCGCCGTCTCCCTGCACGGGATCACCCGCGCCGGGGGCGTCGAGCCGGGCGAGCGGGTGCTGGTCACCGGCGGTGGGCCCATCGGGGCGCTGTCGATCGCGGCGCTCGTGCACGGCGGGGTCACCGACATCGTGTGCTCCGAGCCGTCGCCCGCGCGCCGCGAGCTGGCCGAGCGTCTTGGGGCGCGCAGCGTCGCGCCCGACGCGCTGCGGACGCCGCCGTCGCCCAACGAGCTCGTGGCCGAGCCCTTCGACGTCGCGTTCGAGTGCTCGGGCAACGCCGCCGCGATGGAGCAGTGCCTCGGCCAGCTCCGACGGGCCGGGCGCCTGGTGCTGGTCGGCGCCGGCATCAAGCCGCCCCGGTTCGACCCCAACCGGATCCTGCTCAACGAGCTCACCATCACCGGCGCGTTCACCTATGACGCCGATGGCTTCGAGGCCGCGCTCGCGCTGCTGGCCGCGCCGGGGTTCCCCACCGACCTGCTCGTGGAGCCCGACGACGTCGGCCTCGACGGACTGCTCGACGCGATCGAGCGGCTCGGTGCGGGCGAGGTTCCCGCGAAGGTCGTGATCGCACCGTCCCATGGGAGGCCTTGATGATTGCAACCCGCCCGACCGGCACCGAGGCCGACCACACGTGCGCGCGGCCACCGCACTTCAACCACGTCGCGATGAGCGTGCCGCCGGACCTCCTCGACGAGGAGCACCGGCGGCTGCTCGGTGACTTCTACACGGAGGTGTTCGGCTGGCAGGTCCTCGACGTGATGACCGAGGACCGCAAGCGGATGGTCTTCGGGTGCCACACGGTGGAGCAGTTCGTGTTCCTCCACGGCGACGAGCCGGCGATGGCCTGCCCGCGCCTCGACCACTACGGGTTCTCGGTCGCCACCGAGGCCGAGCTCGACGCGATCCTCGCCCGGGCAAAGGCCTACAAGGTCCGCGACGACCGCGTCGACATCGTCGACAGGAAGACCGACGACCACGGCCCGCTCGCCATCACCGCGATCTACATCGGGTACCTGCTGCCGATGATGGTCGAGATCCAGTGGTGGGAGTACAAGTGACGCGAGTGGCCGCGCCACTTCGGTGGGGGGCGTTCGTCCCGCAGGGTTGGAAGCTGGAGTACTCGGGCTGGGCCGCGGCCGAGGCCTGGGCTCGCTCGGTGGAGCTCGCGCAGACCGCCGAACGAGTCGGCTACGACCACCTCTGGGTGTACGACCACGTAGAGACAGTGCCCCGGCGCGAGGCCACGCACTGCTTCGAGGCCTTCACGATGCTCGCCGCGCTGTCGCAGCAGACGACCACTGCGCGCCTCGGTCAGCTCGTCATCTGCTCGAGTTACCGCAACGTCGGAGTGCTCGCGAAGGAGGCGGCCTGCGTCGACGTGTTCTCCGGCGGGCGGCTGATCCTCGGGCTCGGTGCGGGCTGGTACGCGCGTGAGTACGAGGCCTACGGGTTCGACTACCCGTCGGACGCGACGCGCCTCGCGGTGCTGGAGGAGACGATCACGGTCATCCCTCGGCTGTGGCGCGAGCAGACGGTGACGTTCGAGGGCGAGCACCTGCGCTTCGCCGGTGCGTTCTGCGACCCGAAGCCGCTTCAGGAGCCACGACCGCCGATCTGGGTGGGCGGCGGTGGCGAGAAGGTCACGTTGCGGATCGCCGCCGAGCACGCGGACGCGACGAACTGGCAGGTCGGCCTGGAGGGCTTCGTGCACAAGTCAGAGGTCCTTGCCGAGCACTGCGCGGCGCTCGGGCGGGACTTCGACACGATCGTGCGGACCCACGGCCCGGACTGCCGGCTCTTCGACACCGAGCGCGACCTCGAGGCGTGGCTCGACGCGCCGGGCGGCGGCCAGCTCTGGGGCCGGACGCCGCACTCCGAATACGTCCGCGACAACCTGGTCGGCACGGTGGAACAGGTGACCGAGAAGGTCCAGGCGTTCGTCGACGCGGGCTGCCGGGAGTTCGTCCTGTGGTTCCGCGACTACCCGTCGAGCGAGAGTCTGGAGCGCTTCCACGCCGAGGTGGTCCCGAACGTCTCGACCTGAGCGGTCCCGACCTTGGGTCGGGACGATCACCGGGAAGAACGGGCCGACTCCTGCCAACGCGCGATCCATTCGACCAGCAACGTGCACACCAGCAATGGCCCGCCAACGTACGCAACGAGAAAGACTGCGAGCCCGGCTTGAGCGTCGTCACTCGCCACCATCTCGATCGCTGCCCAAGCGGCCGTAGCCGTGAGGACGACGGTCCCGGCGATCAGCAGGCTCCTTCTGGCCGTGACCAGGCCCAACAGGACACCAGGTCCGCCAACGAACAGCGCATAGAACGGCGCGGTTGCCAGCGTTCCAACGAGCCAGTACGACTCATCGGGTGCGCAGATCGGCACGAGGAGCAGCACTCCCTCGAAGACGAGCCATGGCAGGCCCGCGGGCAGACCGGCTCGCCAGAGCCACCCAGTAGCTCACTCTGGTACCGGCTTGCTCGCGATGGGGAGCAGTGTACGCGCGGTCGGGTGGCACTCCGCGTAGGGTTCCGTCGGCGAGTTGCCAGCCCCGCCAACGCATGCCTCAGCACTTGGGATCTTCGATGAACGTGAACGCCGACCCTGCCGCGCCCGGGCTCGATGCCCGATCCCCCGAGCCGCCCCCGTCCCGCCGGTCGTGGGCGTGGGCGTTCGCGGTGTTCGTCGTGGGCGCGCTGCTCGTCGGCCTGGTGCTGCGGTTCCTGACCGTCTCGGACCTCTGGCTCGACGAGGCGCTCACGGTCAACGTCGCCCGCCTCCCGCTCGGTGAACTGCAGGAGGCGTTGAAGCGCGACGGCGCGCCGCCGCTGTACTACCTGCTCCTCCACGGATGGATGCTGGTCTTCGGCACCGGCGACGTCGCGGTCCGAGCGCTGTCGGGCGTCCTCGGCGTCGCGATGCTGCCGCTCGCGTACCTGGCCGGGCTCCGGCTCGGCGGCGACGACCCGGACCGCCGGCGCTGGGTCGCGTGGAGCGCAGTCCTGGTGGTGGTGTCGTCGCCCTACGCGATCCGGTACTCGACCGAGGCCCGCATGTACATGGTGGCGATGGTCCTGGTGCTGATCGGGTACCTCGCGCTGGCCAACGCGCTCGAGCGCCCGCGCCTCGGCTGGCTCGCCTTGATCGCCGTGGTGACCGCGGCCCTGCTCTACACGCAGTACTGGGCGTTCTTCCTCGTCGGCGTGCTCGGCGCGATCCAGCTCTGGCGTGCTGTACGCGGCCCGGCCGCGGAGCGGGCCACCGCGTGGCGCATCGTCGCGGCGATCGCGGTGGGCGGCCTGGCCTTCGTCCCGTGGCTGCCCACGTTCGCCTACCAGATGCAGCACACCGGCACGCCCTGGGACACCCCGGCGAGCCCGCCGACGAACGCCGCCCTCGGCGTCCTCGACTTCGCCGGCGGGCGTGTGCTCGAGGGCTGGACCCTGGTCCTGCCGCTGGTGGTCCTCGCGCTGCTGGCGCTCTTCGGGCGCGCGGCCGACCGGGTCCACGTGTCGCTCGACCTGCGCACCGTGCCCGGGGTGCGTTGGGAGTGGTTCGTCGGCGCTGCGACTCTCATCGCCGGCCTGACGCTGTCGCTCGCCATCGGTACCGGCTTCCAGTCGCGCTACGCCGCCGTGATGTTCCCACTGTTCGCGCTCGCGGTGGCGTTCGGCGTGACCGCGTTTGCGGATCGTCGGATCCGGGCTGCCGTGCTCGCGCTCGTCGTGCTGATGGGGTTCGTCGGCGGCGCGCGCAACGTGGTGACCAACCGGACGCAGGCGTCCCAGGTCGTGGACGCGATCACCGCGGACGCGCGACCGGGAGACGTCGTCGGCTTCTGCCCCGACCAGCTCGGGCCCGACGTCGCCCGCCTCGTCCCCGACGGGGCGGATCTCGGGCTCATGGCCTGGCCCGACGGCCGCGCCCCCACCTTCGTCGACTGGGTCGACTACGCCGATCGGAACGCCGCGACCTCGCCGGAGACCTACGCCGGCGAGCTGCTCGACGAGGCCGACGGCAACACCGTGTGGCTGGTGTGGTCGTCGGGGTACCGGACGCTCGACGGCAAGTGCGAGGCGGTCATCGACGCGCTCGGCCATGCCCGTCCCGCGTGGGCTGAGCTCGTGGTGCCCGACCAGGAGATCTACGAGTTCATGGGCCTGCGCCGGTTCGACCCGTGACGACCGCGGCGCGCACCGACCGGTGGCGGGCCTTCGCGCGTGACGACGTCGCTCCGGCCGTCGTCCCCTGGCTTGTTGCCCGGGTGCTGGTCGTCGCGTCCCTGGCGCTGGCGAACTACCTCTTCGACGAGATCGGCCGGGGCCCGCGCCCGACCGCCCTGCGGCTCGGGCTCCTCACCCGCGACGCCGCCTTCTACCGCGACATCGCCGAGCACGGCTACGACGCAGTCGGCCGGAGCGGGCTTCGCTTCTTTCCGCTGCTCCCGCTGACTGCGCGTCCGATCGGTGCGCTGCTCGGAGGTCGCACCGACATCGCGCTGCTCGTGGTCGCGAACGTGGCGGCGCTCGCGTTTGGCGCGCTGCTGCACCGGCTCGTGATGCGCGAGACCGGCGACGCCGCGCTCGCCCGGCGCGCAGTCTGGTTCGGCGCCTTGCTCCCGCCCGCGATCGTGCTCGTGCTCGGCTACGCCGAGAGCCTGCTCCTCGTGCTCGCTGTCGGCATCTTCCTGCTCCTTCGCACCCAGCGCTGGGAGTGGGCCGCGGTCCTCGGCGTGCTCGCCGGCCTCTGCCGGCCGACCGGGATCCTGCTCGCGCTCCCGGCGGCGATCGAGGGCGCGCGGGGCTGGCGCGCCGCGGGCGGGGGAGCGCGGGTGCGGCGCGTGCTTCCGGTCGTCGGGCCGATCGCCGGCACTGGGTGCTTCCTCGCCTGGGTGGAGGCCGTGCGTGGCGACGGGCTCCTCCCGTTCCGGGTCCAGCAGGACCCCACGCTGCGCGGGGGGTTCACCGACCCGGTGACGAGTCTCGCCGCCGCCGCCGGCGACCTGGGGTCCGATCGGATCGGCTCGGGTCTGCACCTGTTCTGGGCTGCGCTCTTCGTGGTCCTGATCGTGGCCCTCGCCCGCCGGATGCCGTCCTCCTACACCGTGTACGCCCTCGGCGCGGTGCTGCTCGCGCTCAGCGCCGACAACCTCGACAGCTTCGAGCGCTACGGCGTGGCCACCTTTCCGATCGTCATCGGGGCGGCTCTGGTGACCGCGCGGCGGGAGGTCGAGACCGCCGCGCTCACCCTCGCGGGTGGCGCGCTCGTGGGCTACGGGACCCTGGTGTTCCTGGGTCGCTACGTCCCCTGAGGGGCCCGGCGCAACGCCCCCGGAGGGGTAGCATGACTCGCTTCTCGTTCACGACCGGGGCCCCGGAGGAATGACACAGCTCGATGTAGGCGACCCCTCGCGACCGCAAGTCGTGGTCATCGGGGCGGGCCCTGCCGGCCTGACCGCGGCGTACATGCTCTCCAAGCAGGGTTTGGTGGCCACCGTGCTCGAAGCGGATGCCGTGGTCGGCGGCATCTCCCGCACGGTGGAGCGCGACGGATGGCGCTTCGACATCGGTGGGCACCGCTTCTTCACCAAGGTCACGCCGGTCGACGACCTCTGGTTCGAGATCCTGGGCGCGGACGAGTTCCTGCAACGACCACGGATGAGTCGCATCTTCTACGAGGGCAAGCTCTACGACTACCCGCTGGTCCCGATGAACGCGCTGAAGAACCTCGGGCCCGTCGAGGCGCTGCGATGCGTCGGTTCGTACCTGTGGGTGCGGGTCAAGCCGCCGAAGGACCAGACGAACCTCGAGGGCTTTATCGCCGCGCGCTTCGGCTGGCGGCTCTACCAGCACTTCTTCAAGACGTACAACGAGAAGGTCTGGGGCGTGCCGGCCTCCGAGCTCTCCGCCGACTGGGGCGCGCAGCGGATCAAGAACATGTCGCTGATGCGCGCGGGCATCGACGCTTTGACGCCCAAGGCGATCAAGGCTCGCCGCGGGAAGGCCACCCAGGTCACCAGCCTGATCGACGAGTTCAACTATCCGAAGTACGGGCCGGGTCAGATGTGGGAGAAGGCGACCGAGCTGGTCACCGAGGCGGGCACGGAGGTCGTGATGGACACCGTCGTCACGGGTGTCCGGCTCGAGGGCGATCGAGCGGTGGCGGTCACGGCCGAGACCGACGGTGTTCCCACCCGCTACGACTGCACGCACGTGATCTCGTCGATGCCGTTCGGCGCGCTGCTGCGCGCCATGGATCCGCCTGCCCCCGCCGAGGTGCTCGCGGCGGCGGACCAGCTCGCGTACCGAGACTTCATGACCGTCGCGCTGGTCGTGCCCCAGGAGTACTCGTTTCCCGACAACTGGATCTACATCCACGACCCCGACGTCGACGTGGGCCGCATCCAGAACTTCGGCTCCTGGTCGCCCTATCTCGTGAAGGAGGGTCGGACCTGTCTCGGACTCGAGTTCTTCGTGAGCGAGGGCGACGCGATGTGGACCAAGCCGGACGAGGAGCTCGTCGAGCAGGCCAAGCGCGAGCTCGAGCAGCTCGGGCTCGCGGACGCGTCGAAGGTCGAGGCGGGCTACGTGGTGCGGATGCCAAAGGCGTACCCGGTCTACGACGAGCACTACGCGCGCAACGTCGAGATCATGCGGGCCTGGCTCCAGGAGCACGCGCCGAACGTGTATCCGGTCGGGCGCAACGGCATGCACCGCTACAACAACCAGGACCACTCGATGTACACCGCGATGCTCTCGGTCGAGAACATCCTCGGCGCGCACCACGACACCTGGTCGGTGAACGTCGAGGACGAATACCACGAGGAGAAGGTGGAGCCAGGCGACGGGCAGGGGCGCACCGGCCGCGACGCGCCGGTGGTCCCGCGTGAGGCGATCGAAGCCGCCGCGCGCCGGCGACGGGAACAGGGCTGATGTCCCGGGTCCTCGTCTGCACCCCGACCTACGTCGAGGCCGAGAACATCGAGGAGTTCCTCCGACGGGCCCGAGTGGCCGCGCCGGACGTCGACATCCTTGTGCTCGACGACAACAGCCCCGACGGCACGGCAGACATCGCGGAGAAGGTCGCGGCGGAGCTCGGCCGCATCGAGGTGCTGCGCCGGCCGGAGAAGCGTGGGCTCGGCAACGCGTACCGAGCCGGGTTCGCGGTCGGCATGGCCCGGGGCTACGACGTCCTGGTCCAGATCGACGCTGACCTCTCCCACGACCCGGCCGTCCTGCCCGAGCTGATCTCCGCGGTGGACCAGGGCGTCGACCTCGCGATCGGCTCCCGGTACGTCCCCGGTGGCTCCATCCCCAACTGGCCCGCGCGCCGACGCGCGATGTCGAAGTACGGCAACCGGTACACGAACTTCATGCTCCGGACCGGGGCACGGGATGCCACCGCGGGTTACCGCGCGTACCGGGCCGACATCCTGAGGGCGATCGACTTCGAGAGCTGCCGCTCGAAGGGCTACGGATGGCAGATGGAGCTCACGTACCGAGTGCGGCAGCACGGTGGGCGCATCGTCGAGGTCCCGATCACCTTCACCGACCGGGTGCGCGGGCACTCGAAGATGTCCTTCGCGGTGATGCTCGAGGAGATGACGCTCGTGAGCTGGTGGGGCATCCGCGACCGACTACGGCGCGAGAAAGACTGATCGCCCGGGCTCACCGCTCGCAGCGGCGCCACAGCTCGTAGAGCGCGCCGCCGTCGGCGCGTTGCCCGAACTGCTCCACCAGGCAGAAATCCCGCTTCAAGACCCGGTTGGCGGCATCGCTGCCGACCTTACGCGAGTCGTTGGGCTCCTCCCAGTCGTTCCAGACGCCCGAGAGGATCGCGACGTCGGAGCCGGCGAGATCGTCGGCAAGCCGTGAGTCCTCCGCGTTCGCGACGCCGGGGTCCATCTCGATGTAGTACGTGCTCGGGGTCAGCTCCGGCAGCAGGTAGTAGAGGTAGGCCTCGGACAGCGGGGTCTTGCGCAGGTCGGTCGTGCCCACGAGCAGGCGGTCCCCTGGATTCGCGACCTCGGGCACCTTCGCGAGCAGGGCCTGCGCGGCACGCTGCACGTCGTCGCGCCCGTAGTAGAAGATCCGCCCGTTGCGCTCGATGCGGAACGCGAGACGGTGCCGGCCGAAGGACTGCGCGACGTAGTCGCCGTAGGACCACGCGGTGAAGTGCGGGATCACGAGGATCATCACGAGGAGCACACCGCCCGTAGCGAGCAGGCTCGCCAGCATCGGTCGTCGCGCGCCCCTGCGAGCGCCGCGCAGCTCGAGGATCGCGATGGGCAGGAACGCGAACGGCACGCAGCTCACCCACGCGAAGTGCGCGGAGTCGACGCGTTGCATCGCCTGGGGCAGCATCCCGGCGCTGAAGATCGCCACGGTCAGCAGGACGCGGGCCTGGAGGCGCGCGGGGTCGCGCCGCACGTCCCACGCCGCGACCGCGAGGAGGAGCACGACCGCGCCGATGAGCACGAAGAACCAGACGAACAGCTGCTGTGGCGACGAGAGGTGGGGGAGCGGCCACCTCGGAGGCAGGATGGCCCCGGAGCGCTGGAGGAAGCCGTCGAGGTGGTCCCACGGCGGCGGGACCGGCAGCTTGCGCCCGCCCCGCAGGTCGAAGACCGGTTCCAGCACCATCCCGCGCACCACGTTGCCCGGGCCCGCCATCGCGAGGTGGACCACGTAGCCCGCCACCCCGAGGGCGGTGCCGACGGCCGCACGGAGCTGGAATCGGCGCGAGGTTCCCCAGATGGCGGCGAGCCCGGCGGCGCCGACCGCGACCGCGAGGTCGAGCCGGTACAGCAGCGAGAAGCCCGCGACTGCGCCGCCGAACGTCGCGAGACGCAGCGCGGCGGGGTTTGCCGCCTCGAGCCGCCGGCGCCCGTGCAGGATCGCGAGCAGGCCGAGCAGTGCGAGCGCGACGCCCCCGGTCCAGGCCAGCGCGGTGAGTCCGATCGGAGGAACGATGATGACCAGGGAGATCAGGGCGCACCCGAGCGCGGCAGTTCGCCCCCAGAAGCGGGCGAGCCCGAAGACCGCGAGGACGAGGCCGACCTGCTGGACGAGCCCGAAGACGCGCTCGGTGGCGAGCGAGACGCCGAAGACCTTGTAGACGGCGGCGAGCACCCAGAGGCTCCCCGGCCCGTAGAGGTGCAGGAAGTCGAGGTTCGGCACGTCTCCCGCGAGCACGCGCTCGGGGAACACGAGCATGAAGCCCTCCTCCATCGGAGGGCCCTGGCTGCGCAACAGACCGCGGAGGGGCAGCGTGAAGGCGAGGGCGAGGATGCCGAGCGCGACGGCGGTCCGGCCCCACGGCGGGACGCGCTCCCAGCGCTCCAGCACTCGGCTCGCAATGCGGCGATCAGGCATCAGGCAGGCGAAGGCACGAGAGGCGGGAGGTCCGGGGCACCAGACGTTACCAGCCGGGGGTGCGACGGTAACCTCGCCCCGGTGCCCACCAGCTCCCCGCCCGACGCGCGCTCTGCCGGCACCGCGGGGCCGGGAACGGAGGCGGACGCGGGAACGGCCTCCGGTCCGCGTGCGGTCGGCAGCATCTGGGTCTACGTCGCCCTCGTGGCGGCGTTCGCCGTCCCGTTCGCCGTCGCGATCGGCGTGTTGGCCGAGCCGCGCTGGTTCCCGCTGCTCGACCATGCCCAGACCGAGATGCGCGTGCGCGACGTGGGGACGGGCGAACCACCGCTCGTCGGGCTGCCCGGCCGCATCGGCACCCTCGACCGCCAGGGCAGCCACCCCGGGCCGCTGAGCTTCTGGGCGCTGGCACCGGGCTACCGCGCCTTCGGCGGCTCGGCGTGGGCTCTCCAGGCCACGACCGCGGCTCTGAACCTGCTGGCGGTGGCGTTGGCGCTCTGGATCGCGCGGCGCCGCGGCGGCACGACGCTCATGCTCGGCCTCGGCCTCGCGCTCGGGGTGCTCGTGGCGTTCTACGGGCCGTCGTTGCTCACCGAGGCGTGGAACCCGTACCTGCCGATGATGTGGTTCCTCCCGTTCCTCCTCGCCGTGTGGTCGGTCCTGTGTGACGACTTCGCGCTGATGCCGGTCGTCGCGTTCACGGGCTCGTTCTGCGTGCAGACGCACATCTCCTACGTCGGGCTCGTGTGCGGGCTGCTCGCGCTCGCCGCGGTCTGGCTGGCCGTCGACCTCTACCGTCGTCGCGCCGAACGGGACCGGCTCCGACGTGCGGGACGTTGGGCACTCGCCGGGCTCGGGGTGCTGGTGCTGGTCTGGATCCCGCCCGTGTACCAGCAGCTCACCGAGTCGCCGGGGAACCTCGGGATGATCTGGGAGCACTTCACCGATCCGCCCGAGACCTCGATCGGTGCGGCACGCGGCCTCGAGCTGCTGTTGGTCCACCTGAACCCGTGGCGCCTCGTCGCCGGCCAGGACGGCACGACCGGCTCGGTCGTGCCGGGCGCGTTCGTGCTCGCGGCGTGGGCAGCGGCGTTCGTCGTCGCGTGGCGTCTTCGCGCGCGTGGCCTGCTCGTGCTGCAAATGGTGATCGCGGTCGAGCTGGTACTCGGTCTCGCGTCGATGGGCAACATCTTCGGATACGTCTGGTACTACCTGATGCTGTGGGCCTGGGGCCTCCAGGCGTTGATGATCCTGGCGATCGGCTGGACCGTGGTGGCGCTCCTGCGGGCTCGGGGCCGGTTCACGTCGAGGGCCGCGTCGGTGCGGCTCGACGCGGTGTTGGTGACGGGCACGGTCGCGGCGCTGATGGCGTTCGGCGTCGCCGCCGCGACGGTGGAACCCCCTTCCGCGCGGGTGTCCGCACAGCTCGGGGTGCTGGTGCGCCAGACGGTGCGTGCGCTCGACCGGGGCACGATCCCGGGGACCGGGCCCGACGGTCGCTACATGGTGACGTTCACCGACACGGCGAACATCGGCGGTCCGGCGTACGGGTTGCTGCTCGAGCTCGAGCGAGAGGGATTCGACGTCGGATTCCCCGGACGCGAGACAATCGTCCCGAACCGATTTGTCGGCCCCGACGACGCGACCGCGGTCGTGCACCTCGCGGTCGGTTCGGCGAACATCGCACGGTGGCGGGCGAAGCCAGACATGCACGAGGTCGCGTACGTCGACATCCGCACGCCGGCGGAGCGCGCCGAGTACGCCCGGCTCCGGGCGGAGGCCATGCGACTCCTCGAGGAGGCCGGGCTAGAGGACCAGGCCCGCCGCGTCGACGAGAACCTGTTCACCGCGATCTACACCACGGGAACGCCGCCACGCGCGAAGCGCCTCCTGGAGCGCATGCTCGAGATCGGCCAACCCGCGGCGATCTTCGTGGGCCCCCCACTCGTCGACGAAGCGGACAACTAGCGCAGCGCCTGAGCGGCGTCGACGCGATTGCCGCTCGACCACCGCTTACCCGTGCTCAGGCCCGAACCATCCCGAGCTGGGGCCGCTCAGCGAGCAGAAGGCCGGGCGACGGCGAGGACCGAGGTGCCGAAGGGCAGGGACGCGTGGCCGACGACGGCGCGTTCGAGGCGGGTGAGGACGATCGCCGCGGTGTCGATCAGCGGCGAGGTCTGGTCGAGGCCCAGCTCGGCGTCGCCGCTCGCCGCGACGTGACGCTTCAGCCACACCGGCGGCACGAGCCAGCTGAACACGTGGGTGAGCAGGACCACCTCGAAGCCGGCCGCCTCGAGCTCGGCGCGCAGCGACGCGCGGGTGTAGCGGCGGACATGGCCGAGCGCCTCGTCGGCGGCGCTCCACAGCCACGGGTGCGCCGGCACGTTCACGATCAGACGCCCACCCGGCTCGAGGATGCGCGCGGCTTCGCGCAGCGCGGGCCGAGGGTCCTCGACGTGCTCGATGACGTCCAGCAAACACACCACTTCGGCAGAGTGGTCCTCGAGGGGGATTCCGTCGATGCGGGCGCGGGCACCTAGCAGACCGTGGGTGTGCTGGGCCTGTTCGACGAGTGTCGCGTTGCCCTCGACCAGCAGCGAGCGCTCCACGCCCCAGCCGAGCAGGGCCGTGACACCGCCGGATCCGCCGCCGGCGTCCACGAGCCATCCGCTCGCGCGTTCGCCGGCACCGGTGCGGCGTAACGCCGTCGACACGAACGCGGCCTTGCTTCGGAACCACCAGTGGTCGGTGTCGGCCGAGCTGAGCAGCTTGGCGTTGTCCGCGTCGAAGATACCGTGGTCGACCGGTGCGGGCCGGGGGATCGCGGCTACGTTGTGGCGGATGCGGAGGATCGCGCGCACCATCGCGGCGCCGTCGCGGACGATGCGCACCTTGGAGCGGTCGTCGTGGCGCCAGTCGATCGGCACCTCCTGCACCGGGATGCGCAGCGCTCGTGCGACGCCGATCGCCTCCGCGTCCCACGCGTAGCCCACCTCGGTGCAGTGCGGGAGAATGGCGTCCCAGACCTCGGCGGCCGCGATCTTGGCGCCGCACTGCGTGTCGACGACGCCAGGGACGACCATCAGTTGGACGAGGCGGTTGTAGGTGCGACCGAGGAGCTCGCGCACGCGGCCTTCGGAGCGGATCAGGTGTGAACCCGCGAGGTCGCGTGAGCCGACCGCAAGGACGTCGGCTCGCTTCGCCGCGTGCCAGACGAGTTCGAGCTGGTCCAGCGGCGTCGACAGATCGACGTCGCAGAACCCGCGATAGTCGCCCCCCGCCTCGCGCAGCCCGTCCGCCACCGTGGCGCCCTTGCCGCGATGGGGCCGGCGGAGCAAGCGGACCCGTGGCGAGCGCGACTCGTCGATGAGCTCCTCAACGAGCGTGCAGGTGACGTCGTCACTCCCGTCGTCGACGAAGACCAGTTCGCTGCCCGCGGGGAGCTGTTCCACGAAGGCCACCAGGGTCTTGCCGTATTCGCCGAAGCGCTCGGCTTCGTTGTACAGCGGGACGACCAACCCGAGGCTCTCGCTCACGAAGTGCTCCCTGTCTGAGGCCGTGCCTCCTGGCGGGCCCGGTCGGGCCGGACGAGCTGGGGCGCGAGCCAGCGCCCGACGAGGTCGGAGCCGGCCGGCGTCAGGTGGACGCCGTCGGTGCGCACGGGGTCGACCCCGTGCAGCGCCGAGTGGTATCGGCCGCCCGGGCAGAGATATCCGTGCAGATCGACGAGCTTCATCCGGTCTGCGTTCTCGGCGGCGAGCTCCTCGAGCACGTCGTTGCCGGCCTCGACGCGCGCCGGGTTGAACGCGGACCGCCGCGCGATCGCGTCGGTCGTGCCCTCGGGCGGGTCGCTGCACGCGATGTTGGCGACGACGAGGTACGCGCCGGTGGAGGTGAGCGTGTCGACGGCCTGTTGCATGTTGGCACGCCAGTGGTCTGCCCATTCGGGCGTCCCGGGAACCAGCCAATCCGAGGACCCGGGTGGCTTCACGTCCCAGAGCTCGAACGCGGCAGACTCGAGGAGCACGACGTCGGGGTCGTGGTCGCGCAGCGCCTGGGCCCAGTTGACGGCCCATGGGCAGTCGTCGTCGCGTTCGTCGCCCTCGGTGATCCGGATCGTGCCCTTCACGATCTTGCAGCCGGGGAACGCTGAGCTCGTGAGGTCGAGTCCCGCGTTGCGCAGCCCGTCGGTCATCGAGACCGCGACCGAGTCCCCCACGAGCAGTACCGGACCGACGCGGCGGCCGAGCTCGCTGGTGGGCCTGCGCGACTCGGCCGCCGGAGCGTTCCCGCCGGAGGCCGCCGAGCTGGAGCCACCGGTCGTGCTCACGACGGCGAGGGCCACGAGCACCGCGGCTGCGACGGGGGTGACGATGCTCCACTGGCGCGCCGAGAGTGCCCCGCGCCGGATCGGCTGCTCGAGCAGCACGAACGAGGCGGTTGCGATGGCGAGGGTGACGGCGAACTGTAGGAAGAACAGGGGCCAGCCGGTGATGCCGGTGCGGTCCGCGCTCAGCGTGATGTCGACCGGCCAGTGCCAGAGGTAGACGCCGTAGCTGATGATGCCCAGGAGGCAGAGCGGTCGCCAGCTCAGGCTGGCGGCGATGATCCCGCGTCGAGGATGGGACGCGGCCGCGATCACGGCGACCGCCGCGATCGCGCACACGACGAACCCGCCGCGGTACAGGCGGTCCGACTGACCGCCGAGCCGGGTCCACGCGACGGCGAGCAGCGCGATGCCGGCGAGCCCGGCAATCTCGAGCGCGATGCGAGCGGCGCGGGACCGTACCGGACCCCAGATCACGAGTGCCGCGGCGAGCGCGCCACCCAGGAGGATCCCCGTCGCGCGCGTGTCGGTGCCGTAGTAGACGCGCGACGGGTCGGCCGCGTCGTAGAGGGTGAACATCAGGGCCGTCGAGGTGACCGCACCGAGCAATGCCGTCACGAGCACCGCCTTCGGCGTGTTTCGCTTCCACCACGCGAGGAGCCCGACGAACACCAGCGGCCACACCAGGTAGAACTGCTCTTCGATCGCGAGGCTCCAGGTGTGCTCGAGCGGGGAGGGTGCCCGGAACAGCGCCCAGTAGTCTTGGCTCGCGAAGACGTCACGCCAGTTCGCGACGTAGGCGATCGTGGCCAGGACGTCGCCCCGGATGCGGGCGAGCTCCGAGGCGTCGGCGAACACGAGGCAGTAGAGCCCGACGCCGACCAGGACACCGCCCAGGGCCGGAAGCAGCCGCCGGGCCCGCCGGGCCCAGAACCCCCCGAGCCCGATGCCGGCGCGGTCGTGGGCCTCGACCAGCAGGAGGGTCGTGATCAGGAAGCCCGACAGGACGAAGAAGAGGTCGACCCCCAGGTAGCCGCCCGCGAGGTGCCCGCCATGGAAGAGGAGCACCCCGGCGACGGCGACGCCGCGCAGTCCGTCGAGCGCGGGCACGTGCGGGATGCTCGCCCGACCTGACACCGTTTCAGTCTGGCACACTGCCTCTGCGCCCCAGGTGGCGCCCGGTACGATCCTGCGGTGCTGACGTCCGCCGCGATGCCGCCTGACGCGAGGCGCAGACGGTCGCCGGACGGGCTGGTCGCGCTGGCCTCGGTGCTCCTGGTGATCGCTCCCGTGGTCGTCGCAACGGCGCGTGCCGTCGCGAACGGCTGGATCCCGATCAGCGACGACGCGTACTTCCCGATCCGAGCCCGCGACGTGTTCAGCGGGCAGCTGCCGCTGCTCGGGCTCGCGACCTCGGCGTCGTTGGAGGCGGGCCAGAGCCTGAGCCATCCCGGACCGATGCTGTTCGACCTCCTCGCGGTCCCGGTGGCTCTCTTCGGCTCCGCCGAGGGCACCGCGATCGGGATCGGGCTGATCAACACCGCGATGATCGTCGGCATTGCCGTGGTCGCCCGGCGTCGGGGCGGCGATCTGCTCGTGATCGTGGCCATGCTGCCGACCGCGCTGCTCTGCTGGTCGATGGGCAGCGAGCTGCTCTTCGACCCGTGGCAACCGCACAGCCTGCTCCTGCCGTTTCTGTGCTTCTGCTTCCTGGCCTGGGGCATGAGCTGCGGCGACCTCGTGCTCGTTCCCTGGGCGGTCGTCGTCGGGAGCCTGATCGTGCAGAGCCACGTCAGCTACGGCTACCTCGTCCCGATGCTCGGCGCGTGGGGTATCGGCGCGCTGGCCGTGCACCTGTGGCGCAGGCGGGGTGGGGAAGAACATGAAGGTCACAACGGTGCCGACGGCCGCGAGGGTGGCTGTGTTCGGGAGGTGGCGACCACGCGGCGCCGGCTCGCGGTGGTGAGCGTGGTGACCCTGGTCGTGCTCGTCGCGTGCTGGGCCCAGCCGCTCTGGGAGCAGGTCGCCGGCGACGGGAACCTGACCGCGCTGGCGCAGACCTCGGGTGAGGCCGACACTCTGACGCTCGGCGCCGAGCGGGGCCTGCGGGTGATGAGTCGTGTGCTCGCCACACCGCCGTTTTGGGGGCGGCCGTCGTTCGCCGACGCGCTCGCACCGGCCGGGCGCGGCGCGACGTCGGGACCTGGTGGCGTCGGCCTCGCCTCGATCCCGTCCACGACCACCGCGCTGGCGTCGATGGCGATGCTCGCGCTGGTGCTGCTCGCGTGCGGGCTTGCGGCGCGTCGGCGCGCGCCGTCGGCGCTCCACGCGGTCGTCACCGCCGGAATTGCGCTCGTGATGGCATGGGTGACGGCCGCTCGGATTCCGATCGCGATCTACGGGGTCGGCGCGCACACGCTTCGCTGGCTGTGGCCGGTCGGCGCGTTCTTGCTGTTCGCGGTGCTCGCCACCGTGGTCGAGTGCTGGACCCGGCCCGCGCCGGCGCGCCATACGACCGTGGTCGAGGTGGTGCTCGCCGCGGCGACGCTCGTCGTGGTTACGCTGAACCTGCCCGACTACAACGCGGGCGTGGGGCCCTCGCTCAACCGATGGGCGATCCCGGTGATCCGTGACCTGAACACCCAGCTCGGCGAGAACCGCCCCGACGGCCCGGTGCTGCTCGACATGGAGGGCCTGTACTTCCTGGAGCCGTACAGCACGCCGCTGCTCGCCCGGCTCCAGGAGCTCGACGTCGGCTTCGTGACCGACGACGAGACCCAGGTGCGCCAGATCGGCACCGACCGGCGCTACGACGGGCAGAACGCACGGACGCGCGTCTTCTACCGGTTCGGCGACGCCGCGCTCGCGACTGCGCCGGACGCCCGTCGTCTCGCGCTGCACGTCGGGCTCGACCGCGCCGAGCAGGAGGAGCTGGATCGGCTCGAGGCCTCGGGCGCGCGCACGCCGCGCTACTACGAGCTGCTGTCACGTTGGGACCAGCAGACCGTCGCGATCTTCGCGGCGCCGATCCCGGACGCGCCGCGATGACCGACGAGGCGATGGTGCGTGCCGCAGGCGGCCGGTGGAGCCGGGCGTGGGTGATCGCCGTCGTGGCCGTCCTCGTTTCGGTGGTCGTGGCCACAGCCCGCGCCGTCCTCGACGGCTGGGTCCCGATCGGCGACAACGCGTTTTTCGCGATCCGCGCCCGCGATGTGTTCAGCTCGCACATCCCGTTGCTGGGAACGTGGACGTCGGCCTCGCTCACCGTCGGCACCGACGTCAACAACCCCGGGCCGCTGCTCTTCGACCTGTACGCGGTGTCGGCGACCCTCTTCGGCACGCAGGCGGGTGTCGCGATCGGCCCCGCGCTGCTCAACGTCGCGTCGATCCTCGGGATCGCGTGGATGGCCCACCGGCGCGGCGGCGGGCTGCTCGTGGCCGTCGCGATGCTCGTGACCGCGGGCCTGACCTGGTCGATGGGCAGCGAGCTGCTTTTCGACCCGTGGCAACCGCACGCGCTGGTACTGCCGTTTTTCTGCTTCTGCTTTCTGGCGTGGTCGCTCGCCTGCGGTGACCTGCCGGCGCTGCCGTGGGCCGTCGGCGTCGCGAGCCTTCTCGTGCAGACGCACCTCACGTTCTCGTACCTCGTCCCCGCGCTCGGGCTGTGGGGAATGATCGGGCTGGTCCTCTCGGCGCGCCGGGCCCGGAGACTCGGCACCGACCGGCCCGTGACGCGTCGGCGCGTCGTGCTTACCGGCACAACGACGCTCGCGGTGGGGATCGCGTGCTGGCTGCAGCCGCTCGCGGAGCAGATCGGTCGCGACCAGAACCTCACGCGCCTGGCCGGCTCGGCCCGCGCGCCCCAGGGCGACGTGGTCGGGGTCGCCCACAGCGTCCAGGTGATGGCCAAGGTGCTGAGCCTGCCGCCGTGGTTCCTGCGGCCCTCGTTCGCGAGCGCGTTCGAGCCTGCCTCCGCCGGTCCGCACGGCGGCCCGGGGGGTCTCGGGTTGGCGTCGCTGCCGTCGCTCGGCCTCGCTGCGGCGTCGCTGCTCGCCTGGGTCGCATTCCTGGCCGGCGCCGGGTGGCTCGCCTGGCGGCTGGGCGACCGGCCCGGCACACTGGCGGTGGTCACCGCGCTGGTCGGTCTGGCTGCCGGGTGCTTCACCGCGGCGCGCATCCCCACCGAGGTGTTCGGCGTCGCCAGCCACCAGTTCCGCTGGCTGTGGCCGCTGAGCGCGTTCGCCGCCTTCACGGTGCTCGCCGTGCTGTTGCGGGCTGTGTGCGTCCGCCGCCCGGCCCGTGCCGGCGTGGTGCAGGTCGCGCTGTTGGGTGCAGTCGCCGTGCTCGTGGTGCTCACACTGCCCTCGTACAACCCCGAGGCCGGGCCGGGGGCGAGCACCTGGGCGATCCCCGTGATGCGCGAGGTCGATCGGCAGCTCGCGTCGGTCGAAGGCAAGGGCCCGCTGCTCTTCGACTTCCGCAACGCGGTGTTCGCCGAGCCCTACAGCACGCCGATCATGGCCGAGCTGCAACGGCGCGGCGTGGAGTTCGTCGTCGACGACCGGAGCCTCGTACGCCAGCTCGGCCCTACCCGCGAATACGACGGCGACAACGCGCGCGCCCGGATCTTCTACCGCCTGGGCGATGCCGCGCTCGAGACCCCTGCCGGGGCCGAGCGGGTCGCGTTCCACCGCGGGCTCAGCGCGGCGGAGCGGCGCGAACGGCATCGCCTGCGTGCCGAGATCGACCTCGCGGGTCTCGATGAGGTCGAGGACGACCCGGTATGGGCCGATCGGCTCGCGCGGTTCCGCGAGCTCGACCGACGCTGGGAATGGGAGACCATCGCGGTGTTCGTCGCCCCGATCGAGCCCGAGGCGTCGGCGGCGAGCTCTGGGTGAGCGCGGGCCGCGCTCAGGTGCCGGCGTCGCGGGTGGCGGGGCGCGGCGTTGGCAGCGATCTGCCCACGAGGTGCTTGAGGCGCAGCACCGGTCGTTCGAGCGCGTACCAGCTGATCGTCGCCGCGAAGATCGTGAGGAGGGTGACCGCGGCGACGAACGCGAACCACGGCACACTGACGAGCTCGTTGGTGTGCCAGCGGAACGGGACGTCGCTCGTGTACACAGTGAAGGCCTGCAGCCCCGTCCACGACAGGTACCGGTCGATCAACGGCTCCTGCCAGAGGTAGATGCCGTACGAGATGGTGCCGAGGTACACGATCACGCCGCTCATCAGGAACCGGCGCACCGGGCTGCTGGTGCGGACCTGGGGTCCGAAGACCGCGGGGAGCACGAGGAACAGCGCGACGAGCGCGTACAGGTAGTGCTGGCCCCACAGGAGGTGGCGGGCGATCTCCGGCGTCTCGTAGGGGAGTCCCGCGCCGAGCGACACCCAGACGACCGCGCCGAGCGCGAGGAGCCAGCACACCAGGGGTGCGGCGCGGGTGTCGAGGCGCAGCGGCGTCGGCCGGCCGAGGTCGCGCACGCCGATGCTGAGCACCGCAAGCAACATCCCGATCGCAAAGACGTCGAGCCACCAGGGCAGCAGCAGCTTGAGCTGGCCGACGCGGCCACCGGGTAGACCGAGTGACAGCACGATCGCCTTGTACGCGACCGACATGATGACAAGCAGCCCGACGCCGACGAGTTCGCGCCGGACCCGATCGGCGTTGCGGGCGACGAGGCCGACCAACGCAACCCAGATCGGGACGAAAACGTAGAAGGCGACCTCCGTCGAGAGCGTCCACGACTGGGGGAGCGGACCGATGGCATGCGTGACGCTGTACGGGTGCAGCAGCGTCACGTCGAGCACGAAGCTCTTGAGGTCGCCGAACGCCTTGTCGCCGAAGCCGAAGACCACGACGGCGAGCACCAGCCAGTAGGCCGGGTAGATGCGCAGGAAACGGCGCCAGAAGTAGGGCGCCGCGGCGGGCACGGGACGCCCCAGGATCCGCGCGCGCGCGAAGGGTCGGTAGATCAGGAAGCCCGAGAGGACGAAGAAGACCGTGACGCCGCCGTCCATCCGCGCCCAGAACGGGCCGAACAGGTTCTCGGAGTTGGCGCCTCCTGCGTAGGCCAGGTGCGTCGTGAGCACCGCGAACGCGGCGAGCGCGCGCAGGCCGTCGAAGCAGGGGAACCTGTTCTCGCCGGTGCCGTGGTCGAGCGAGGCCACCGGGCCGGTCGCGGCCATCGCGGCGAGTCTACGGGGGCACCCCCACCCCGGGCGCGCCGGGGCTCGGGTTTTGCCCGGCGCGACCGGCGCGGCTATGCAGAGGGCGTGCCCACGAGCGAATCCCCGCCGGTCGATCCCGGCCGCGCCCGCGACGGCGTTGCCGTCGTCACAGGCGCGGGAGGCTGGCTCGGTGTGAACCTGTTGCGAGCGCTCACCGGGACCCGCAGCCGGGTCCGCTGCCTGGTGCACGACCCGGCCCAAGCCCCGCAGCTCGCGCTGATCGACGATGTGTTCGACGTCGTCGTGGGCGACGTGCGCGACCCCACCGCACTCGCGACGCTCTTCGAGGGCGTGTCGGCAGCGACGGTCTTTCACGCGGCCGCCGTCATCCATCCGGCCGGACGGACCCGCGAGTTCTTCGACGTCAACGTCGGAGGGACCGAGCTCGTGCTCGACGCGGCGGTGCGGAGCGGCTCGGCGCGGTTCGTGCACGTGTCGTCGAACTCGGTGTGCGGCGCGAACCCCGGACCGGACGACCGGTTCACCGAGGAGTCGCCCTACGCCCCCTACATGGGCTACGGCCAGTCGAAGGAGGAAGCCGAGCGCCTCGTGGCGCGGGCGAGCGACCGCGGCGACCTCGAGACGGTCGTCGTGCGGGCACCCTGGTTCTACGGACCGTTCCAACCCGACCGTCAGACCCGCTTCCTCGCCACGGCCCGTCGGGGTCGCTTCCCGCTCGTCGGCGACGGCTCGAACCGGCGCTCGATGGTCTACACGCAGAACCTCGTCGACGGCCTTCTGCTCGCCGCGTCGGTCCCGGCGGCCGCGGGGCGCACCTACTGGATCGCCGACGGCGAGCCGGTGGCGATGCGCGACGTGATCGCGACTGTTCGGGCCGCGTTCGTCGCCGAGGGGATGGAGGTGTCGGGGGGGTCACCCCGGATGCCGCGCCTGGTCGGCGTGGTCGCGGAGCACGTCGACGCGCTGCTGCAGCGCGGCGGTCGGTATTCGCAGACCATCCACGTGCTGGGCGAGCTCAAGGACACGATCGCGTGCGACATCTCCCGAGCGCGCCGCGAGCTCGGCTACGAGCCGCAGGTCGACCTGCTCGAGGGGATGCGCCGCAGCATCCGGTGGTGTCTCGACCACGGCCACGCGCTCTGATGGCGCGGACGTTCCTCGTCACCGGCGGTAGCGGCTACTTCGGCGGGGTGCTCGTCGACCGGTGCCTCGAGCGCGGAGACCAGGTGCGGATCCTCGACGTGAACGCACCCTCGGAGCTGCGCGACGGCGTCGATCTCGTGCAGGGCGACGTGCGCGATGCAGACACGGTGCGGGCCGCGTGCGACGGCGTCGACGTGGTGCTGCACAACATTGCGCAGGTGCCCCTCGCACGCGACCGCGACCTGTTCTGGTCGGTCAACGTCTCGGGGACGGCCCAGGTCCTCGTGGCCGCCCGCGATGCGGGCGTGCAGAAGGTGGTCCACACCTCGTCGAGCGCGGTGTACGGCATCCCGGAGGCCAATCCCGTCACCGAGCAGACCAAACCGCGACCGCTCGAGGCCTACGGTCGCGCCAAGCTCGAGGCGGAGGCGCTGTGCGCCGACGCGACCCGTTCGGGCCTCGACGTCACGATCATCCGGCCCCGCACGATCCTCGGGCACGGCCGCCTCGGGATCATGAGCGCGCTCTACGACTTCGTCGCCGCGGGCGCGCCGGTGTACGTGCTGGGGTCTGGCGACAACCGTTACCAGTTCGTCCACGCCGACGACCTCGCCGACGCGTGCCTGCGGGCGGCGGACCGTGCCGGCCCGGCCGCGTACAACGTGGGCGCGACGGAGTTCGGGACGATGCGGGAGACGCTCGAGGCCCTGGTCGAGTCGGCCGGCACCGGATCACGGGTGCGCTCGCTGCCGGTGGGTCCTGCCCGCGTCGCGATGCGGGCAGCGAGTCTGATCGGTGCGGCGCCGTTCGCGCCGTACCATTGGCTCCTCTACAGCGAGTCGCTCTGGTTCGACACCGCGCGCGCCCGCAACGAGCTCGACTGGAGCCCGCGCCTGTCGAACGCGCAGATGATCGTCGAGAGCTACGAGTGGTATCTCGGGCACCGGGATGGCGAGGCCACGGGCTCGCACCACCAGTCGCCGGTGAGGCTCGGCCTGCTCGGGCTGCTCAAGCGCCTCCCGTAACCCGGCCCCCCGGTGCTTTGGCGTCACCACACCGCGATAGTCGCGGTCTGCTGACGCCAAAGCCCTGGATGGGGGTCAGGTGGTGGCGAGGAAGTGCTCGGCGTTGCGTGATGCGAGCGCCATGATCGCCGCCTGTGGGTTGACGCCCGGTGCGTCGGGGATCAGCGAGGCGTCGCTCACCCGCAGGTTCCCGTGACCCCAGACCCGTCCGAAGGAGTCGGCGCCGGTGAGCTTGCGGTCCTCGCCCATCCGCACGGTCGACGTCAGGTGCACGGTCATGAGGTTGGCGCGCGAGCGTGACAGCGCATCCCACCACTCGACGAGCTGGGCGGGCGCGCGCACGACCGGGCCGCCGACGATCGACGGGTAGAGCTCGGTCGCGCCGGCGGCGAGGAGCAGCTCGCCGAGGTGCACGAGGCCGCGCGCGAGCCGGCTCAGGTCGGCGTCGGTGACGCGGTAGGAGACGAGCGGCGCGCTCAGGCCGGGGATCGCGATCACGCGCCCGCTGCCCTCACCGCGGATCGCGGCGTAGTAGACGACGACGTTCTCCCAGTCGGCGAGCGCGTCGTGGTAGTCGACTCCGGAGTCGGCGAGCGCGAGCGCGACCTGGCCGCGCCGGCTCGCTGAACCGCCGATCGTCAGGTACGGCGAGAACTCGGTGACACGGTGCATTGGCACGTCGTCGTGGTCGAATGCCGAAGGGAATCGGGCCGCGACCTTGATCGTTGGGTGGAACTTGAGTCCCAACCCGATGTTGGCCCGAATGCCGCTGCGCTGGAGCAGCGCCGGCGTCTGGATCGCACCGCCGCACACGATCACGTGGTCCGCGGTCACGGTGACCGGTTCCCGGTGGCCGTCGGGATCGGTGCGGTGGCCCTTCGCGCCCACCGCGCGCCCGTCCCGGGTCACGAGCCGGTCGATCCGGAAGTCGGGCACGACCCGGGCACCGTCGGCGACGGCCCGCGGAATCATGGTGCGGGCCATCGTCTGCTTGGTCCCGCGGCCGTTGGCGTCGTAGCGGAAGACCCGGGCGAACTCCACCGCGCGCCATCCGAGCTTCGCGGCGCCGTCGGCGAGCACGGCAGAAGACGGCGGTGAGGCGACCGGCAGCATCGACACCCCGAGCTCGGCCTCGATGCGATCGGCGTAGCCGTCGAGCACGGCCGGGCTGAACTCGTCGATCGCGTAGGTCGCGCGCCACTCGTCGGCGAGGTCGGGCGGCAGTCGGTGGTACAGGCCGCTGTTGATCTCCGTGCTCCCGCCCACGCAACGCCCCTCGGCGTAGACGATGCCGGGCTGACCGAGCGCGGCGGCGAGGCCGCGGTGGCGGTACTTGGCAGCGAGCTCGTCGAGCGAGAACGGCTGGATCGCGTCGGGGTCGATCCAAGGACCCTCCTCGGCGATCACGACGTCACGCCCGGCGCGCGCCAGCGTTGCGGCGGTGACGGCGCCACCTGCGCCCGAACCGACGATGAGGACCTCGCTGGCGAGGATCATTTGCTGCCGGCGGGGACTAGCTCCTCGGTCGCGAAGAGGACCAGCGAGGAGAGCAGGCGCGGGTACTGGCGGATCGGCCCGACCGGGTTGCGCTCCCAGCGGGCCATGCGCGCCGCGATGCTCGGGCCCTCCGACCGTCCGAGGCGCTCGCGCAGCCACGGCGCCGCGCCGAGGACGACCGACTCGGCCGCCACTCCGAAGCGCAGCAGCTCGGGCATAGAGCGCAGGCAGCCCTCGACGAAGGCGGCTACGGACTCACGCTGGGCGTGGTCGAGGTTCTCCGAGAGGCTCGCGACGACGCGGCGTTCCAACCAGAGCATGGGGGGGGAGCATACCGACCGCCCATGGCGCCCCCGCCCAACCGATCAGGCCGGCGCGCTCGACATCTTCCCGGGCTCGACGTGATCGGGACCGCTGCGGGCGCGGATCCGCGACGCCAGCGCGACGAGCGCCACGGCGGCGCACACCAGCAGCGTCGGCTCCGCGGCGACGCGGAAGCGCTGGTTGCCGTAGGTGACCAGACTCGAGATCACAACGGTGGCAACTGGCGCGGCGAGCGGCCACCAGTGGGAGCGCCGACGCACGAGCAGCACGAAGCCGGCGACCCCGAAGGGCACGAGGAGCCAGTACATCCAGGTGCCCGCGCGCTCCCAGCCCAACGGCCGGCCCTCGAGCGCCTCGAGCTCGTTCTGCTGGCCGACGCGGAACGCGCCGAACGTGCGCAACACTCGCGCGCCCGCGACCTTGGGCAGCTGTCCGCCGTGAGCGCGCGCGTAGTCGAGGCCCTGGCGGCGTGCGTCGGCCGCGGCGGCGGCCTCGTCGAAGCCGGGCTCGGCGCCGTTGAAGCCCGTGAAGCACTCGCCCCGGCCGGTGTCGCCCTCGCGGAAGGTCGAGCGCCACGACCCGAGCGAAGGGCCGCCGTAGGTCAGCCGGCAGTTCGCGCCGGCGAGCGCCGTCCCGATGTTGTTGGAGACCGGGACGAACGCGTCGAAGGTTCGCCAGTTCCGGATCGACCACGGCGCGACGACCAGGACGACGAGGCCCATCGCGAGCGCGGCCATTCCAACGCGCCGGGCGGCGGCGAGTGACGTCGCCCCGACCGCGAGTGGCACCACGAGCAGCAACGCCAGCGTCGCGGCCTCGGCGCGGGTCAACGTCGCGAGCCCGAGCACGACCCCCAGCGCAGCCCAACGCCATGCGCTCGGCCGGTCGTGGACCGCGTAGGCGAGGAGCAGCGCGGCAGTCACGAGGAACGCGAAGAGCGTCTCGCTCATGAGGGTCGCGTCGGCGAGGAAGAGCATCGGGTAGACCGCAGCGAGCAGGGCCGCGACGATGCCGACCGCGTCGCCTGCCAGCCTCCGGCCCAGGTACGCGACGAGGACCACGGTGCCCGAGCCGGCGACGCCCATCGCGAGGCGCTGGCCTTCGACGCTGCGTACGCCCAGGCGGGCGACGATCCCGAGCACGAACGGGAAGAGCGGCGGGTACTCCGCGGTGGGGACGTCGAGATGCAGCATCGACCGGTCGAACGGTCGGATGTACCCCAGCCCGTCGGCGAGGTTGTTCGCGAGCAGGTGGTAGGCGCTGGCGTCGCCGAGCGCGGGTACCTGAGGATCGACGAGAAGGATCACGAGCACGCGCACGGTGAGGGCAAGAGTCGCGATCACCCCGACCGACAGGGCGAAGCGGCGAGCGGGAGTCACAGGGCTCAGTGCTCGGGGAAGCGTCTCGGTCTCCGTGCGATCGCGAAGAGCACGGGGGTGGTGTCGCGGATCTCGTCGGTGATGAAGAAGTGCGAGTCGTCGAGGCCCGATCCGATCCCCGTGCTCTTGCTTCCGAGCATCCGGTAGACGAGCGGGAGCGCGTGCTCGTAGCTCCACACGTGCCAAGCGCGGGGAAGTCGCCTCCGGAGGTCGAACACGTCGAGCTTGAGCAGCTTCTCCCCGCTCGATCGCCGCGCGGCGAAGTCGGCCTTCAGCACGTCGTCGCCCTCGAGGCCGAGCACCTCGACATCCTCGAAGAACAGGCGCAGCAGGGACGCCAGCTCGGCGGCCTCGAAGAGGTACACGTGGAACGGGTTCTCGAAGTCGGCGGGCCGGTTCGGGGTGATCACGAACGCGCTGCCGTCGTCCTTCGTCACCCGGGCGAGCTCGGCGGCGTGGGTCTCGGGTCCGGTGAAGTGCTCGATGATGTGCGACGAGCACACCCAGTTGAAGGACGCGCCGGCGAAACCGAGTCGGGCGCCGTCCATGGCCGTGAACGTCGCGGCGGCGCCACGGGGGCCACCGGGCCCGAATTCCTTGCCGGCGAGCACGGCGGTCTCGGCGCTGTAGTCGACCCCGACGACCTGGCGGCCCGGCCCGCAGAAGCGGGCGGTCTCGGTGCCGACGCCGCAGCCGACGTCGAGCACGCGGCCTTCTCCGATCCGAGCGATGACCTCGCGGTAGCCGGCGTCGTGCAGCGCGAGCAGCGAATCGGGGGTGGCGCCCTCCATCGGGCGTTCACCGGTCAGCTTCACGGGCCCTCCTGGGCAGGTGCGGGCGTCCGGAGGCGGATCACCGCCGACCTGTGGCGCGGTCGAAACCCCCCTGGGAGCCGCCTAGGATATCCGGCCTGTCCGGAAGGCCAGAGCAGGCCATGCGCCAGGCGGTGGACCCACCTCGGCCGGGGCGTGCGCACGGGAGACCTGGGGGCGACGTGGGAGCACCGGGAGGCGTCGAGGCGAGGACGCCCGCGGCCGAGATCGCCAAGCTGGGCGACCTCGCGGCGGAGGCCGGTCTGCACCGGGTCAGCATGCTCGCGTGGCGCGATCTGGACGACCCCGAGGCCGGCGGTTCCGAGGTGCACGCGTCGACGGTGGCGACCCTGTGGGCCGAGGCGGGCATCGAGGTGACGATGCGCACGTCGTTCGCGGCGGGCCAGCCACAGATGAGCTGGCGAAACGGGTACCGGGTCATCCGCAAGGCGGGTCGGTACATGGTGTTTCCCCGCGCGGCGTTCAGCGAGATGATGGGTTGGCACGGCGGCAAGGACGGCCTGGTGGAGATCTGGAACGGGATGCCGTTCTTCTCGCCCCTGTGGTCACGCACGCCACACGTCACCTGGCTGCACCACGTGCACGCCGACATGTGGGACATGACGCTCGGTCCGCGTCTGGGCGCGGCCGGCCGCACGCTCGAAGCCCGCCTCGCCCCGCCGGTGTACCGCCGCACCCCGATCGTCACGCTCTCGGAGTCCTCGAAGCGCGAGCTGGTCCGCGACCTGCGGTTCAAGGCGCGCCTCGTGCACGTGGTGCCGCCTGGTATCGACGCGCGCTTCCGACCCGACGGCGCGACGCCGAAGTCGGCGAAGCCGCTCGTGCTTGCCGTCGGCCGGCTCGTCCCCGTGAAGCGCTTCGACTGGCTCGTCGAGGCGCTGGTCCGGATCCGCGATCGCCATCCCACGATGGAGGCGGTGATCGTCGGAGAGGGCTACCGGCGCCAGGAGCTCGAGTCGCAGATCCACCAGGCGGGTGCGGACCGGTGGATCCACCTGGCTGGCCGCATCGACGACGGCGAGTTGCTCGCGCTGTACCGCCGTGCCTGGGTCCTCGCGAGTGCGTCGGCCCATGAGGGATGGGGAATGACGATCACCGAAGCGGCCGCTTGCGGGACGCCGGCGGTGGTCACCGACATCGCGGGCCATGCCGACGCCGTGTCCGTGGGGGCGTCCGGCCTGCTGGTGCATGGCCGTGACGAGCTGGCCGGCGCTCTCGACCGTGTGCTGGGTGACCGGGCACTTCGCGAGCGGCTGTCGCAGGGTGCGCTGCGCCACGCCGAGCAGTTCACCTGGGCCGCGACGGCTCGTGGGACTCTGGAGGTCCTCGCCGCCGAGGCGCTGCGGCGCCGCGGTCGTCCGTGACGGCAGCCACCGAGGCGGTCGCGGGCGGCGAGGCACCTGCGGTCACCCCATGGGAGGCCCGGATCGCGCGACTGCCGACCTGGGCGCGCAACACCCTCGGCTACGGGCTGCTCGCGTTGCTGGCCTACGTGCCGATGCTGCGCACGGCGCCCGGTCGCGTGGCCGCCGACACGAAGTCGTACCTGTACCTGGAGCCGGGACGGGTGCTCGCCCGCGGCTGGTCGATGTGGGACCCGAACATCGGCATGGGCACCGTGACCCACCAGAACATCGGGTACCTGTTCCCGCTGGGACCCTTCTACTGGACCCTCGACCGGCTCGGCGTGCCCGACTGGGTCGCCCAGCGGATCTGGCTCGGGAGCCTGCTGTTCCTGGCCGGTCTCGGGATGCTCTTCCTGTTCCGGACGATCGGCCTGCGGGGCCCGGGCGCCGTGGTCGGCGCGCTCGCGTTCATGTTGAGCCCGTACCTGCTCGACTACGCGGCCCGGATCTCGGTCATCCTGCTGCCGTGGGCCGGCCTGCCGTGGATGCTCGCGCTCACGATGCGCGCGCTGCGCCGCGGCGGCTGGAAGCACGCCGCGCTCCTCGCGCTGGTGGTGCAGGTCGTCGGCAGCGTCAACGTCACCGCGCTCGTGTTCGCGGGGATCGCGCCAGTGCTTTGGATCCCCTACGCGGTGTGGGTGCTCCACGAGGTCGACTGGCGGCGCGCGCTCGGAACGGTCGCGCGCATCGGCGTGCTGACCGTCGCCGCGTCGCTGTGGTGGATGTCGGGGCTCTGGGCCCAGGGCAGTTACGGCCTCAACATCCTCGAGTACACCGAGACGCTCGGCGCGGTCTCGCGCACCTCGTTGCCGAACGAGGTGCTGCGGGGGCTCGGGTACTGGTTCTTCTACGGGCGCGACAAGCTCGGTCCCTGGATCGAGGCGAGCGTCGACTACACGCAGCGGCCGTTCTTCATCCTCCTGAGCTACGGGATCCCCGTTCTCGCCCTGTGCTCGGCAGCATGGGTCCGCTGGCGGTACCGCGCCTACTTCGCTCTGCTCGCGCTCGTCGGGGTGGTGATCGCCGTCGCGGCGCACCCCTACGACAGCCCCACCACGCTGGGCGGGGTGTTCAAGGGGCTGGCGGGCTCGTCGAAGGCCGCCTTCGCGTTGCGCAGCACGGGCCGGGCGACGCCGCTCGTCGTGCTGGGCCTGGCCGCCCTCCTCGCGGCCGGCGCCAATGCCCTGTGGGTGTGGCTGCGGGAGCAGTCGCGCCCGCGCCTCGCGCTCGCGGCGCCGGTGCTCGCGGGCGCACTCGTCGTGGTGAACCTCCCCGCGCTCTGGAACGACAGCTTCTACGGCAAGAACCTCCAGCGCGACGAGGACGTCCCCCGTTACTGGAAGGACGCGGCCGCCTACCTCGACGCGCAAGGCGACGACACGCGGGTGCTCGAGCTGCCCGGCGCCGACTTCGCCTCGTACCGGTGGGGCAACACGGTCGACCCGATCACGCCCGGCCTCATGGACCGGCCCTACGTCGCGCGCGAGCTAATCCCGTACGGGCGGCCCGCCTCCGCCAACCTGCTCAACGCGTTCGACTTGCGCGTGCAGAACCGTCAGCTGCCGCCCGACGCGATCGCTCCGATGGCGCGGCTCATGGGCGTGGGCGACATCGCGCTGCGCAACGACATCCAGTTCGAGCGCTATCGCGTCCTGCGGCCCGGCTTCACCTGGATGCTGTTCGACCCGACGCCGAAGGGGTTGACCGGCCCCGAGACGTTCGGTGAGCCAGAGGCGACCCAGACCACTCAGTATCTTTTCGTCGACGAGCAGGCCCTGGCGCTCGGCGAGGAGCTGCCGGTCCCGGCGCCGGTGGCGGTGTTCGCCGTGCAGGACCCGGTGCCGATCGTGCGCGCCAAGTCCCGCCGGGGCCCCCTGGTGGTTGCGGGCGACGGCGACGGGGTGGTCGACGCGGCGACCACCGGCCTGCTCGACGACGACCCGCTCGTGCTCTACTCGGCGGCCTTCGCCTCCGATCCGTCGCGTCTGCGCGCCCAGGTGGACGCGGGCGCGACGCTGGTGGTGACCGACAGCAACCGCGAGCGTGCGCGGCGCTGGTCCACCGTCACCGACAACCTCGGCTATACGGAAGGTCGGGGGAACCACCCACTCGAGACCGACGAGTCCGACGCGCGTCTCGACGTCTTCCCCGACGCCAGGCCCGACGCCTACACCACGACCGAGCTCGAGGGCGTCCGGTCGGTCGGCGCGAGCAGCTACGCGAACCCGATCACCTACACCGGCGAGGACCGCGCGGCGCGCGCCTTCGACGGCGATCCCCAAACGGCCTGGCGCACCGGCGCGTTCGACGACGTGCGCGGTGACCGGATCCGGGTCGTGCTCGACGCGCCCGTGACCACCGACCACGTGAACCTCGTGCAGGTGCTCGAGAAGCCCAACGAGCGGTACGTGACCCGGGCCCGCCTCCGCTTCGACGGCAAGGACACGGTCGACGTCGACCTCGGGCTGCTCTCCCGCCGTCCGGAGGGGGAGCAGGTGACGTTCGGCGAGCGGACCTTCCGCGCGCTCGAGATCGAGATCCTCGACACCAACCTCGGCGTGCTGGGCAACTACGGGGGCGTGAGCCCGGTCGGCTTCGCCGAGATCCGCATCCGTGCCGACGCGCCCGGGTCGGAGCCGGTGCGCGTCCACGAGGTGGTGCGCATGCCCCGCGACCTCCTGCGGGTCGCCGGGACGGCGTCGGCCGACCAGCCGCTGCTGTTCCTGATGAGCCGTGAGCGGGTGATCCCGGTGCCGCCGCGCCGCGACCCCGAGCCGAGCATGGTTCGGGAGCTCGAGCTCCCGACCGCCCGGCGGTTCTCGGTGACCGGTGAAGCCCGGCTCTCACCGTTGCTCGCCGACGACGCCACCGACCGGCTGCTCGGCTACACCGGCCCGGTCGAGGCGACGTCGTCGGAGCACCTCGCGGGCGCACCCGCGGCGCGCGCGTCGGCGGCGCTCGACGGCAACCCGGCCACGTCGTGGGTGACCCCGTTCAGCAACGTCGAGAACCAATGGCTCGCGCTGCGCGTCCCGGAGCCGGTCGGCGTGGACCGGCTCGACCTCCAGCTCGTGGCCGACGGGCGCCACTCGGTGCCCACTCGGCTCGAGATCCGCAGCGATACGGGCGAGTCCCGTGTGGTGGAGGTGCCGCCGGTCGCCGACCAGCCGACTCCCGACGCAGTCACCACCGTCCCCGTCACGTTCCCGGCGCTCTCCGGTCGCGAGCTGCGGGTCACCATCCGCGCGATCCGGCCAATCACCACGCGCGAGTGGTACTGCGAGTGCGATCTGGTGATGCCCGCCGCGATCGCCGAGCTCGGGGTGCCGGGCGTGCCGCCGATCGTGGTCGCCGAGAGCATCCCCGCGGTGTGCCGGCCCGGGCTGGTCACCATCGACGGGCGCGGCGTCCCGGCGCGCGTGCGCGGCACGACCGCAGACGCGGTTGCGCTCGAGCCGCTCGCGATCGAGGCGTGCGACGGCTCCGGTGCCCCTACGACGGCGCTCGACGCGGGGACCCACGTGCTCCAGACCTACGAGGGCGACCAGCGGGGCTGGGACATCGACCGGCTCGCCCTCGCGTCGGCCGCCGGCGGAACCGCTTGGGTCGACGTGGACGTGGAGGCCGGAACGGTGCGCCAGGAGTCGCCCGCCCGACCGGCACCCGAGGTCGAGGTCGTCTCCGCCGACCGATGGAAGGGCGAGGTGCGCGTGACCGGGGCACGGGAGCCGTTCTGGCTCGTGCTCGGCCAGAGCCAGAACGCGGGCTGGCACGCCCGGGTCGACGGACACGACCTCGGCCCGTCCACGATCGCCGACGGGTACGGAAACGGCTGGCTCGTGCGACCGGACCCCGATGGCGGTCCTCTGCTGATCGATCTGGAGTGGGCGCCGCAGCGCACCGTCAACAAAGCACTCGCGCTGTCCACGGTCGGGATCCTGGCGTGCCTCGCGATCCTCGTGGTGGCGTTCGCTCGCCGGCGCACGCAACGGTTCCCCGCGGTCTCCGACCCGGCCGGGGCGCCCGCGCTCGCCTCCCCGCTCGTCGCGGCCGGCACGCGCCCCGGTGCGTTCGGGATCGTGTGCGCGACGCTGATCGCGGGGTTGCTGGGTGCACTGGCCGTCGCGCCGTGGGTCGGGTTGTTGCTCGGCGCCGTGGTGCTGCTCGTGCTGCTCCGACCCCGGACCCGCTTCCTGCTCAGCCTGTTCCCGCCCGTCGCGCTCGCCGCGTGCGGCGCGTTCATCGCCGCGAAGCAGGTGTACGCCCACTATCCGGCGACCTTCGAGTGGCCCACCTTCTTCGCCGAGATCCGGACGCTGGGCTGGCTCGTGATCGTCGTCCTCGCGGCCGACGCGCTCGTCGAGATCGCACGCCGGGTTCAGGGCCGCGGTCCGGGCGGCGGTTCGGGTGAGGCGCCGAGCGCGGGGGAGCCTCCGAGCGCGTAGCGTCCGGGGTATGGCCGACGCCCCCAAGTCGTTCCTCCTGACCCCGGAGATCCACGAGTACCTCGTCGCGCACGGGACGCCGCCAGACGAGGTGCAGGCGTCGCTCATCACCGAGACGGCGGCGCTGGGTGGGATCGCGATGATGCAGATCGCGCCCGAGCAGGGCGCGTTCATGACGTTGCTGACCCGCATGCTCGACGTGCGCTCGGCGGTCGAGATCGGCACGTTCACCGGATACTCGGCGCTGTGCATCGCGCGCGGCCTGCCCGACCGTGGACGGCTGCTGTGCTGCGACGTGAGCGAGGAGTGGACCGCGATCGGGCTGCGCCACTGGGAGGCCGCGGGTGTCGCCGATCGCATCGAGCTGCGTATCGCGCCGGCGATCGAGACGCTGCGTGCGCTGCCTGCCGACGAGACCATCGACCTGGCCTTCATCGACGCCGACAAGCCGAGCTACGGCGCGTACTACGAGGAGCTCCTTGCCCGGCTCCGGCCCAACGGCGTGATCCTCGTCGACAACGTGCTCTGGAGTGGCAACGTCACCGACCCGGCGCAGCAGGACGAGAACACGGTCGCGCTGCGCGCGTTCAACGACCTGGTCGCCGCCGACGACCGCGTCGACGCCGTGATGCTCCCACTCGGAGACGGTCTGACCCTGCTCCGCAAGCGTTGACCCCGACGCTCAGATACTCGCTGAGCGGCCCGGACCGCGGACGCTACGAGCCCGAGCACCGGCCTGAGGTGGCCGAGCTGCGCCGCTGCCTCCGCTCAGAACTTCCCGGTGCGTCCGAAGCGGTAGTAGCCCTGGAACGTCGTGTTGACCTCGTCGGGGATGGGCGCGATCTCGCCGAGCATGCGAGCGCCCCAGACGATCTCGGCGGTGCGCTCCACGAGGTGCGCGACGTGCAGCACCTGCTTCGGGTCCTTGCCGACGGCGAACAGACCGTGGTTGGCCATGAGGACACAGCTGCGATCGCCGACCTGACCGGCCACCTCGTGGGCGAGCTCGTCGGTACCGGTGGTCCGGTACTCGGCGCAGCGCACGTCGCCGCCGACGAACACCACGAACTCCTCGATGACCGCGGGGATGCCCTGGCGGCAGAGGGCGAACATCGTGGCGTGCTTCGCGTGGCAGTGCATCGTCGCGTTGATCTCGGGGTGCAACCGGAGGGTTTCGAGGTGCAGCGCCTTTTCGGTGGTGGGGGAGCGGTGCCCCTCGACCACGTTGCCGTCGAGGTCGCAGACGACGAGGTCGTCGAGGGTCATCTCGAGGTAGTCGAGGCTGCTCGGCGTCAGGACCGCGTTGCCGTCGGGCAGGCGGGCCCCGAGGTTGCCGGCGGTCCCTTCCACGAGGCCGCTGCGTAGCATCTCCTGGGCGGCCCAGAGCACCTGTTCCCTCACCTCGTGTGCGCTGGGTGCGGTGTGCTCGTTGCTCATGCGGCTGCACTCCGGGTCGCGCGACACCGGTCCGTGCCGTGGCTGCGTTCCGCCTGGCTGCTCACGACAGCACCTCCGGGTTCACGAGGTTGTCGGGACGGCCGCCCGACAAGAGCGTGGCGAGGCCCTCGGCGACGAGCTTCGAGTGCATCACCTCGGTGTCGTAGGTGGCGCCGCCGATGTGCGGAGTCAGCACGACGTTGTCCATCGCACACAAGGGATGATCCACCGGCAGGCTCTCGCCCACGAAGTGGTCGAGCCCCGCGCCGCGTAGCTTGCCCGACTGGAGCGCGATGACAAGGGCATCGGTGTCGTGCAGCTGTGCCCGCGCGCTGTTGAGGAAGATCGCGCCTTCCTTCATTGCCGCGAACTGCTTCGCGCCGATCATGCCCTCGGTCTCGGGAGTGACCGCCGCGTGCATCGAGACCACGTCGGCCTCGGCCAGGAGCGACTCGAGCGAGTCGTGACTCGCGTCTGGCGAGTACGGGTCGTACGAGATCACGCGCATGCCGAGACCCTCGAGGCGCCACCGGAACGCATGGCCGACCGCGCCGAGGCCTACGAGCCCGACGGTTCGGCCCGCGAGCTCCCAGGCCCGGAACCGCTGGTAGGGGATGGTGCCGTCTCGGTAGATCTGACCCTCGCGCACGTCGCGGTCGGCCCGTACGACGCCGCGGTCCACCGCGAAGAGCAACGCGATCGAGATCTCGGCGACGGCGTTGGCGTTGCGTCCCGGCGCGCGCAGCACGGGAATCCCCTTGGCCGTCGCCGCAGGGATGTCGACGTTGTTCGGGTCGCCCCGACACGAGCCGATGGCGACCAGCGACAGGTCGAGGACCGGCCCCTTCACGCTGTCAGCCTCGACGATCAGCAGATTTGCACCCTCGTCCCGCACCCGCTCGGCAAGCTGCTCGGAGTTGTAGAGCCGGAGCGGCCGGTGGTCGATCCAGGGGTCGAGCACGACCTCGGCGCACAGGCGGCGAAGGGTTTTCAGCCCTTCGCCGCGGAAGGCCGCGGTTACCAGGGCCTTCGGCTTGTCGGCATCGGTGCGTGTCGTCATCGCCGGCAGTCTCGCGCGACGGTGACGCGCACGTCAGGTAGTCGCGGCTGGTACCGTCCGCCCTCCATGCAGGCCCTGGTTACCGGCGGCGCCGGGTTCATCGGCTCGCACCTCGTCGACGCGCTGCTCGCGCGCGGCGACACCGTGCGGGTGTTCGACGACCTCTCCACCGGGCGACGCGAGAACGTGCACGCCGAATCCGAGCTGGTGGAGGGCTCGGTCGTCGACGAGGACGCGGTGCGGCGGGCCGTCGCAGGGTGCGAGGTGGTCTTCCACCAGAGTGCCCTCGGGGCCGTCGCCCGCTCGGTCGCCGATCCGCGCACGAGCGACCGGGTCAACGTGCACGGCACCCTCACCGTCCTCACGCTCGCGCGCGACGCGGGCGTGCGCCGGGTCGTGTTCGCGTCGTCGAGCAGCGTGTACGGGGGCGCTGCCGTGGTGCCCACGCCGGAGACGGTGCCGACGCGTCCCCGGTCGCCCTACGCGGTGAGCAAGCTCGCGGGGGAGTGGTACACGCGGGTCTTCGCCGAGCTCTACGACGTCGAGACCGTCGCGCTCCGCTACTTCAACGTGTTCGGCCCCCGGCAGCGCCCCGACTCGACCTACGCGGCGGTCATCCCGTTGTTCACCGCGGCGCTGCTCGCCGACGAACGTCCCACGGTCCACGGCGACGGCACCCAGAGCCGTGATTTTACCTACGTCTCCGACGTCGTCGCCGCGAACCTGCTGGCCGCGGGCGGACCACCGGAGACGAGCAGCGAGGTGTTCAACGTCGCGCCGGGTGCGGGATCGTCGTTGCTCGATCTGCTCGCGGGCCTGGGACGGGTGATCGGGGTCGAGCCCGACCCGGTCTTCGTCGAGCCGCGCGCCGGCGACATCCACACGAGCTGTGCCGACGCGTCCAAGGCCCGGACGCAGCTCGGCTGGGCTCCGGAGGTCACGTTCGAGGACGGCCTCGCCCGCTACGTCGACTGGCTCCGGAGCGGGTAGTCAGACGGGCACGATCGTCTGCAGCCCGTCGAAGCGCTCGAAGTCGCGGTCAAAGGTGCAGCATCGGGCACCGTGCTCCACTGCCAGGGTCGCCAGGTGCGCGTCACTGGTGAGGTTGCCGCCGGTTCCGGCCGCGAGGAGGAACCCCCGGAGCAAGGCGGCGTGTCGGCTGGTTGGGGAAACGACGACAGCGGGGCCCGCCGCCAGCCAGGCATCGACCAGCCCGAACGCCTCGGCGGCCGAGAGCGGCCGCTCCATCGCCGCGGGCAGCGTGGTGATTCGTATGAACGCGAGCAGCACCACCCACGCGAATCCAACGGGCTCGTCGCCGTTCAAAGCTTCCTCGAGCCACCGCCGCGCGGCCCGATGGTGGCGGGCCCTGGAGTTGGCGGCGTACAGCAGCACGTTGGCGTCGACGATGACCACGACTACTTGCCCAACGCAGCCTTGCGCGCGATCTCGTCGTCCTCGAGCCGGCCCGCGAGCTGGAGTGCCCGGTCGTAGTCGATCCCGGCGCGTTCACCCATCGCGAAACTCCGTTGCCGGAAGCGAGCTCGGCGCCCCGCAGCCGGCGTGAGCCCGGCCCGGATCGCGCGGTTCACCGCCTCCTTGAAGGAGAGGCCCTCCCGTTGCATCAGCTCCTTGACCAGAGCCTCGGTGTCCGGATCGAGCGTGACGGTGGTCCGCATAGTGGCATCATAGCATCAACACTAACGATGCTATGATGCCACTACAGGAGCAGTTGGGCGATCTGCTCGGCGGCCTCGGTCGGCGACAGGCCGACGTTCACGACCAGCTCGGGGTGCTCGGGCGCCTCGTAGGGGTCGTCGACCCCGGTGAACCCCGTGATCTCGCCGGCGCGGGCCTTCTGGTAGAGCCCCTTGGGGTCGCGGCCCTCGCACACCTCGATCGGCGTGGCGACGAAGACCTCGACGAATGCCACGCCGACCTCCGTGTGCCGAGCCCGGACGCGGTCGCGGTCGGCCCGGTAGGGGGAGATCAGCGGCACGATCGCCACCACGCCGGCATCTGCGAACAGCAGCGCGACCTCGCCGGCCCGACGGACGTTCTCGGTCCGGCTCGCGGCGTCGAACCCGAGGTCGCCGTTGAGACCGTGCCGAAGGTTGTCGCCGTCGAGCATGTAGGCGGGGATGCCTGCGGCGACGAGCCGATGCTCGAGTGCCGCCGCGATGGTGGACTTCCCCGAGCCCGAGAGCCCGGTCAGCCACACGGTCGCGCCGCCATGTCCGGTGGCTACCTCCCGCTCGGCGCGGGTCACGGCCGAAGCGTGGTAGGTGACGTTTGTGCTTCGCGGCTGGTCGGTCACGGCCGGCGGGAAGGGCTCAGTCGCCGGTGCCGAGGATCATCCCCGCGCCGACGGTTTCGTTGGTCCCTTCATCGATCAGGATGAACGAGCCGGTCGTGCGGTTGCGTCGGTACTCGTCGACGAAGAGCGGCGCGGTGACCCGCAGCGACACGCGACCCATGTCGTTCATCATCAGGGTGCCCGTGGTCTCGTCGCGGTGAAGCGTATTGACGTCGAGACAGTAGTGGAGGTCGCGCACCATGGCCCGCACCGAACGGGTCGTGTGCTTCAGCGCGTACTTGCCCTTCTCCTGCAGCGGCTTCTCGTTGAACCAGCAGATCATCGCGTCGAGCTCCTGGGTGACGGTCGGTGCGTTCTGTGGCCGGCAGAGCATGTCGCCGCGCGAGATGTCGATGTCGTCGGCAAGCCGAATCGTCACCGAGTTCGGCGGCATCGCCTCGTGCACGCTCCCGCCGTAGAGGTCGATCGACGAGATCGTCGAGATGAGTCCCGACGGGAGCACCAACACCTCGTCGCCCGGCCGAAAGATCCCGCCTGCGACCTTGCCCGCGTAGCCCCGGTAGTCGTGCCACTTGTCGCTCATCGGGCGGACCACCCATTGCACGGGGAAGCGCGCGTCGATGAGGTTGCGGTCGGATCCGATGTAGAGGTGCTCGAGGTGGTGCAGGAGCGTCGGGCCGCCGTACCAGGTGAGGTTCGGCGAGTGCTGCGTCACGTTGTCGCCGTGGAGGGCGGACACCGGGATGAACGCGAGGTCGGTGATGTCGAGCTTGCCGGCCCATTCGCTGAACTCGCTCGTGATGCGATCGAACACCGACTGCTCGTAGTCGACCAGGTCCATCTTGTTGACGCACAGTACGAGGTGCCGCACCTGCAGCAGCGACGCGATCACCGAGTGGCGGCGCGACTGTTCCACCACGCCCTTGCGGGCGTCGATCAGGATCAGCGCGAGATCGGCCGTGGAAGCACCGGTCACCATGTTGCGCGTGTACTGCACGTGGCCGGGCGTGTCGGCGATGATGAACTTGCGGGTCGGCGTCGCGAAATACCGGTACGCCACGTCGATCGTGATGCCCTGCTCGCGCTCGGCGCGCAGTCCGTCGGTGAGCAGCGCGAGGTTCGTGTAGTCGAAGCCCTTGTCGCGTGACGTGCGCTCGACGGCCACCAGCTGGTCTTCGAAAATCTGCTTCGAGTCGAGCAGCAGACGCCCGATCAACGTGCTCTTGCCGTCGTCGACGGAGCCGGCCGTGGCGAACCTCAGGAGCTCCATCAGCGCACTCCTCTCATCAGGCGCACTAGAAGTACCCCTCCTTCTTGCGGTCTTCCATGGCGGCGTCCGCGAACTTGTCGTCGGCGCGGGTGGCGCCGCGCTCGGTGATCCGGGAGGCGGCGACCTCGACGATCACCTCGTCGGGAGTCGCGGCGGGCGATTCGACCGCACCTGTGCACGTGGCGTCGCCGACGGTACGAAAGCGGACCAGGAGCTCCTCGACCTCCTCGTCGGGGAGTGGTGTCACGAAGTCGGTGAGCGCAATCAGCATCCCGTCGCGGCGGAGCACTTGGCGGCGGTGCGCGTAGTAGATCGAGGGGAGCTCGACGGACTCGCGGGCGATGTACTGCCACACGTCCATCTCGGTCCAGTTCGAGATCGGGAACACGCGGATGTGCTCACCCTGCTTGTGGCGCCCGTTGTAGAGGCTCCAGAGCTCGGGTCGCTGATTCTTCGGGTCCCACTGCCCGAACTCGTCGCGGAACGAGTAGACGCGCTCCTTGGCTCGGGCCTTGTCTTCGTCGCGGCGCCCGCCTCCGAACACCGAGTCGAAGCCGTGCTCCTCGATAGCGTCGAGCAGAGTCACGCTTTGGAGCCGGTTGCGCGTCGCCTTCGGCCCCTTGTCCTCGGTCACGCGGCCCGAATCGATGGACGCCTGTACCGACGCGACGACCAGGTCCACGCCGAGCTCGGCCGCACGGCGGTCGCGGTAGTCGATCACCTCGTCGAAGTTGTGGCCCGTGTCGACGTGCATCAGCGGAAAAGGGATCCGGGCCGGCCAGAACGCCTTCTCGGCGATCCGCAGCATCACCGCGGAGTCCTTGCCGCCCGAGAAGAGCAGCACGGGCCGCTCGAACTCGGCAGCCACTTCCCGCATGATGTGGATCGACTCGGCCTCGAGCTCGTCGAGGTGGGAGATGGCGATGTCGGTCACGCCGGTGCCCTCCGACGATGGACGAAACGTGCGAGTGTAGCCGCGCTCCGTGACCGAATTATCCCGAGGTCCTCTCGCTGACCGGCCGGGGCGTGGGTTGCTAAGACCCTGAGCATCGGCACGGGGTGACCGAGTGTTGAGCGTCCTCGGCGCCGGCCAGTCAGGTGCGCGTCAGGGCGAGGACCCGTTCGGCGTGCTCGGGGCGACAGATCAGTAGGTCGGGCAGCGAGCGCTCAGCCTCGTTGTAGCGCAGCGGCGAGCCGTCGAGTCGGCTCACGTGGAGGCCGGCCGCGGCTGCTACCGCCACCGGCGCCGCGGAGTCCCACTGGTACTGGCCGCCCGCATGTGCGTACACGTCGACCTCGCCGCGCAGGATCGCCATCGTCTTGGCGCCGGCCGAACCCATCGGCACCAGCTCGGCATCGAGTGCCTCGCGCAGTCGCTCGGTGACCTCGGGAGGTCGCGTTCGGCTCACGACGAGTCGCACCGGCCCCGGGCGTCTGGGCGTGAGCGCCGGGGTCGGATCCGTCGCGTACACCGAGCCGAGCGCGGGCAGCGCCACCGCGCCGACGGCTGCGGTGCCGTCAAGTGCGAGCGCCACGTGGACGGCCCAGTCGTCGCGGCCGTCTTCGCCGAACTCGCGGGTGCCGTCGAGCGGGTCGACGATCCAGACGCGCTCCCGGCCCAGGCGGGTTAGGTCGTCGGCCGACTCCTCCGACATGATCGCGTCGGTGGGGCGGTGCTCGTGGAGACGGTCGAGGATGAGCACGTTCGCCCGCGCGTCGCCCTCGGCCTTGCGCTCGGCGGGGTCCGCCATCTGCGCTCGTAGCGCGAGCAGCAGCTCGCCGGCCTCCGACGCGATGCTCGCGGCGAGTGCGGCGTCCGTGGCCGTCATCGCTTTCTCCGACGCCTTGCTTCGGGGTCGGCGGCCTTGCGTTCCACGGACTTGGGAAGCTTCCCGGCGGCGAGGTCGGCGAGCGTCACGTGCTCGAGCACGTCGCGCAGGCTGGCGCGCACCGCGATCCAGACGTCGACCAGGCGCGTCGCGGCACCGCCATAGTGCAACGTCTCGGGGGCCTCGCCGTGCACCGCGGCGAGCGGGCCGTCGACGGCCCGGATGACGTCGGCGACGGTCACCTCGTTCGCCGGCAGTGCGAGGAGGTAGCCACCGCGACTCCCCCGGCGCGACGCGACGATTCCGGCCGTGCGCAAGGCTCCCAGGATCGACTCGCAGAACTGGAGGGGCGCGTCCTGGGCCTCGGCGAGGTCGACGCCGCGCACCGTACCGCCCGGCGCCGCCGCGAGCTCGCAGCCAAGCCGCACCGCGTAGTCCGCCTTGGCCGAGATCCGCATAGAGCCGGGAACCTAGCCCGGAGGACCCATCTCGACGCCTCGCCGCGGGCGCGTCGCCCGTATGGGCCGATCGGCCTCTTCTCGTGACTCACACTGGACAATCTCAATCAGGTTGATAGAGTTAGCCGCTCATGGACAACCTCCTCCTGGTGGCGCTGGCCGGCTTCCTGGCGGCGATGGTCGACGGCGCGCTCGGCATGGGCTTCGGGCCCACCTCCTCGACGCTGCTGCTCAGCGCGGGGATCCCACCTGCTGCGGTGTCCACTACGGTCAACCTGGCGAAGGTGGCCTCAGGGCTTGCGGCGGGCGTGTCGCACTGGCGCTTCCGCAACATCGACCACCGGCTCGTGCTCCAGCTCGCCATCCCCGGCGCAATCGGCGCGGTGATCGGGGTGACGGTGCTCACCCACGTTCCGGCCGACACCATCCGGCCGCTGCTGGCCGCCCTGCTTGTGCTCGTCGGGCTGCGCATGCTGCTGCGGTTCAGCAAGGCGCTGCCCGCGCGTGTGGATGTCGCCGAGGGTGCGGCGTCGACCGAGGGGGCTCCCCGCTTCGACGAGCGCGGCGTGAAGGTCGTGGCGACCGCCGGTGGTGTCACCAACGGTCTGGTCGGCGCGTGGGGTCCGGTCGTCACCCCGTTCCTGATGCACAAGGGTCTCGAGCCCCGGTTCGCGATCGGCTCGGTGAACACCGCCGAGGTGGCGGTGGCGACGGTCGCCGCCGGCTCCCTCGTCGCGTCGCTCGGCCGTAATGGCTTCGACGTCGGCGTGGTCGTGGCGATGATGGTGGGCGGAGTGTTGGCGGCACCGCTCGCCGCCTGGGTGATCCGCTTCGTCCCCGCCCGGGGTATGGGCGTCGCGGTGGCCGCGCTGCTGCTCCTCACGAACGTGCGCGACCTCGCTTCGTGGGGAGACCTCGGAAGTATCGCCTGGGCCGGCTACGGCATCGTGGTGGTGCTCGCGCTCGGCGCCGCGCTCGCCCCGAGGCTCCGGGAACGTCGGCTCAGCGCGCGGTGGCGGGGGGCCGCTGCGGCTCCGGCATCCCTGGACTGACCGGTCGGCCGAGCAGGCCGTGGTCGCCCAGCGCCTCCACCGCGACCCGAGCGAGCTGCTCGACGTTCGTGCCGTGCTCGTCGGTCCATGTCGGGTACGACGCCACCAGCGCCTCGACGACGATCAGCGCGGCGAGGCTGTCGGTCATGGAGCCACCTTCGCGCCGAACGCCCGAGAGGTGGTGGAGATCCGACGGGTTGCGCCGGGATCCGGTCCGCGCCGCCGTGGAGCACACACGGGGAGTGAGCTTCGCTGCCCGAGAGGCCACGGATGGTGGTACGGACCCGGCGACGACGCGGCGAACCTGACTACCGTGTCAGTCATCGCGACGGGACGGAGCACGCCCGGAGGCGGACCGACCACGGGGGAGCACGGCGACCGATGGCCATCCACTACGAGCTCGACGACGAGCACATCGTGCGGATCACGATCGACCGGCCGGACGCGCGCAACTCGGCCGACATGGAGCACTTCAAGCTCCTGCGCGAGGCCTGGGAGCGCTTCGACGCGGATCCCGAGGCGTGGGTCGCGGTCATCACCGGTGTGGGGGATGCGTTCTTCACCGGCGCCGACCTGAAGCGCTACGTCCCGGAGATCACGAAGTTCCAGCGCCAGATCGTCGCCGAGGGCCTCACCGAGCTCGACGGCTACCGGCTCGACGACGGCACGAAGGCCGTGCTGCGCGGAGCGCGGATCTGGAAGCCGATCATTGCCGCCGTCAACGGCTTCTGCACCGCGGGGGGGATGGAGATGCTCGGCGGCATCGACATCCGCGTCGCCTGTCCCGAGGCGCAGTTCGCCGTGATGGAGCCCAAGCGCGGCCTGTTCGCCGGTGGCGGCACTACGGTCCGTCTCCCGCGTCAGATTCCGTTTCCGCAGGCGATGGAGTTCCTTCTCTGCGCCGACCTGATCCCGGCCCAACGCGCGCTCGAAATGGGGCTGTTGAACGCCGTCGTGCCTCGCGACGAGCTGATGGACGCGGCCTATGCCTACGCTCGCCGCATCACGGCCAACGCCCCGCTCGCGGTGCGCGCGACCAAGCAGAGCGTCTGGGAAGGCCTCGGGATGAACCTGAAGGACGCGTACCGCAACGAGTCGGCGCTCTCCTCGATGATCTTCCAGACCGAGGACGCCAGAGAGGGTCCCCAGGCGTTTGCCGAGAGGCGCCCACCGGTCTGGCAGGGGAAGTAGTGGCGCGCGGCACCAGCGCGCCCGACCCGCGCGCGCCCTGCATCGTCGGCGTCGGCTCTCGCACCTGGCACCCGGAGGAGACGGGGGAGGACGGCGCGCCGGAGCCCCTGGCGATGTGGGAGGAGGTGGCGCGTGTCGCGGCGGCCGACAGCGGCGTCGGCCAGGCGCTCCTCGACGGGGTCGACTCGGTCGACGTCGTCTACTGCCAGACCTGGCAGTACGACGACCCTGCCCGCCGCTTCTGCGACCGGCTCGGTGCGACGCCGGCCCGCACCGAGTACTCGGGCATCGGCGGCACGACTCCGCAGGTGCTCGTGCAGGATGCGGCAGCCCGGATCCTGCACGGTGAGACCGATCTTGCGCTCGTCGTGGGCGCCGAGGCGCTCGACACCCAGCGCCGGTACCGCAAGCGCGGTGACAAGCTGCGGTGCTCCTTCCCGCCGGAGGAACGGCGCCCGTTCCCGTGGGAGGCGCCGTTTCACCCTGCCGAGGTCGCGCACGAGGTGTTCCAGGCCTGGCTCACGTTCGCGATCTTCGACAACGCGCGGCGCGCGCATCTCGGCATCGGCCTCGAGGAGTACCGGCGCGAGCTGGGCGAGCAGTGGCACCGCTTCACCCGGGTCGCGGCTGCGAACCCCGAGGCGTGGTTCCCGCGTGAGCGCTCGGCGGACGACATCGTCGCTCCCACGCCGGAGAATCGCATGGTGGGCTACCCGTACACCAAGTACATGGTCTCGCTCATGGACGTCGACATGGCCGCAGCGGTGGTGATCGTCTCGCACGAGCGGGCCGACGCGCTGGGCGTGCCCCCCGACGAACGGGTGTACCTGCGCGGCTGGTGCTACGCGACCGATCCCGTGTACGTGGCGGAGCATCTCGAGCTGTGGCGGTCGCCGGCGATGGAGCGCGCGTCGGCCGAGGCCCTGCGCGGCGCCGGGATCGGGATCGACGACGTTGCCCATCTCGACCTCTACTCGTGCTTCGGTTCGTCGGTGAACTTTGCCCGCGACGCGCTCGGCGTCCGCGAGGACGACACCCGATCTCTGACCGTCACGGGAGGGCTGCCGTACCACGGTGGTGCGGGCAGCGACTATCTCTCGCACTCGATCGCGCAGATGACACGAGTGCTGCGGCGCGATCCCGGCGCGGTCGGCATGGTCAGCGGCGTCGGGATGCACATGACCAAGCACGTGTTCGGCGTGTACTCGACCGTGCCCGGGCCGGTGGTACCACCCTCACCGGTGCCGACGGTGCCCTCGGTCCGGATCGTCGAGACGTTCACCGGGAAGGGGACGGTGGCCGCGTACAGCGTGGTGCACGGGCGCGACGGAGCGCCGGAGTGGGGCGTGGCCGTGTGCGACGTGTCCGGCGGTGCGCGCTGCTACGCGAAGCTGCTCGATGCAGAGCTGCTCGCATCTGCCGAGGAGACCGAGCTCGTCGGGCAGGAGCTGCGGCTCGAGACAATCGACGGCAATGTCAACATCGGGAGGCTGTGATGAGCAACGCCGCACTCGCGCCGGTCGAGTTCGACCCGCTGTCGGAGACCTTCTTCGACGACCCGTACGAGGTCTACCGGCGACTCCGCGACGAGGCACCCGTCTACTACAACCGTCACTACGGCTTCTGGGCGTTGTCGCGCTACCACGACGTGCTCGCCGCCCACCGCGACTGGCAGACGTTCAGCAGCACCCACGGCGCGACGATCGACCAGCTCACCGATCCGCAGGCGGAGCAGGTTCTCAGCGCTTCGATCATCTTCATGGATCCGCCGGAGCACGATCGCATGCGCCGCCTGGTCAGCCGCGTCTTCACGCCCAAGGCCATCGCGGACCTCGAGCCGCTCGTTCGAGGTCTGGTGGCCAAGTACCTCGACCGCCTCGTCGGCGAGCGCCGGGTGGACCTACTCGCCGATTTCGCGGCCCCGTTCCCGGTGGAGGTGATCTCGGCGATGCTCGGTGTGCCCGAGGGCGACCGCCAGCAGATCCGGCACTGGACTGACGCGATGCTGTCGCGCGAGCCGGGCAACCCGAAGCCGACGCGAGAGAGCATGGAGGCGGCCATGTACCAGGCCGCCTACCTGTACGAGCTGGCTCGGGAGAAGCGGCGCAACCCGGCCGACGACATGCTTTCCGGGCTGGTGGCGACGGGCCTGTCCGACGAGGAGGTCGCCGGGTTCGGGGGACTGCTCGCGGCCGCGGGATCCGAGACGGTCACCAAGCTGATCGGCAACGGCATCGTGTGCTTCGACCGCAACCCGAGTGAGTGGGCCAAGATCCTCGACGACCCGGGGACGCTTCCGCTCGCAGTCGAGGAGATCCTGCGCTACTGGGCGCCGTCGCAGTACCAGGGCCGCTGGAGCACCGTCGCTACGGAGTGGCACGGCGTGGAGATCCCGGCCGAGGCGCCGGTGGTGCTCGTGACGGGCGCGGCGAGCCGCGACGAGCGCATGTACCCCGACCCGGATCGCTTCGACATCTCCCGCCCGCTCTCGCTGTCGCTCGGGTTCGGCCACGGCATCCACACGTGTCTCGGGGCCGCGCTCGCGCGCCTCGAGAGCAGGGTGGCGTTCGAAGAGATCCGGACCCGCTACCCGCGCTATTCGGTCGACGAGTCGGGGCTTCGCCGGGTGCACATGTCGAACGTCGCCGGCTTCAGCAACGTCCCCGTCGAGGTTCCCGCCTGACCACTACCCGAGAGCACTCCGCCGTCCCCACTCCCGGATTGTGCGTTGAGGAGCGCTATCCGCTCCTCGGAGCACAAACCGGGGGAGGGTCAGGGGGCCATGAGGTGGGGGATCGTCGCCTGGTCGGCGTTGCCCGGCAGTCCCCATGAGGGCTCGTAGTCGAAGACGTCGGTCGCGCTGCGCGCGGCGAACCCCGTGTCGAGGATCTCGAGGTGTTCCGAGGTGACCAGTCCGGGGTGCAGCTCGCCACACGCGTGGGCGAGATCGAGGAGCTTCTGGCGCAGCTGCATCAAATAGCTCGAGCACCTCGCCGACTTGAGCTTGGGGTCGAGGCCACGCTGGCGCCAAGCGGAGCTGGCCGTGATCCCTCGGGCAGCGCGCGGTGTGGCAGCGCTTGGTGTGGATGCAGCCGACCGCGAACGCGAGCAGGGCCTGATCGGGAAGCCCGAGCCGCCCGGAGCCGATGAACACGAGCCGGTCAATGAGCTTTTGCTAGGCGAAGACCCGGTACACCCGGCTGAACCCGATCTTGAATGGCAGCGCCGCGTGGTCGGTGAAGGTGAGCGGACCGGCGCCGGCGCCCCCTTTCGCCCCCGTCGATCGTGAGGAAGTCGATGCCGCGTCCGCACGGGGCCATCTATCGCGCGAGATCCTCGAAGAGCTCCAGCTCGCCGACGGCCGACTTGATGCCGATGGGAAGGCCAATCCGTTGCGCGAGGAGCGCCGCGAAGTCGAGCAGCGAGTCGGCGTCGGTGAACGCCGAGTGGCGCGACGGGCTGCGGCAGTCGACGGCGGCCGCGATCCCGCGGACGGCCGCGATCTCGGGAGTCATCTTGGCCGCGGGAAGGAGTCCGCCGAGCCCCGGCTTCGCGCCCTGGCTCAGCTTCAGCTCGATCGTCTTGATCTGGGTGTTGCCGGCAACCACGTCGCAGAAGCGCTCGACATCGAACCGACCCTGATCCGCACGGCAGCCGAAGTAGCCAGTGCCGATCTGCCACACGAGCTCGCCGCCGTGGCAGTGGTACGGGGTGAGCCCGCCCTCCCCGGTGCCCTGCCAGCAGTCGGCGATCGCGGCGGCGGTGTTGAGCGTCTCGACGGCGCGTGCCCCGAGCGAGCCGTAGTTCATGGACGCGCTGTTCACGACCGAGGGCATGTGCGTCGCGCGCGCTCGACCCCGCGCCCAGGATCTTGGGGACCGGGATCGCGTAGAGCAGGTCTTGGTCGCCGCGTTCGAGCGGGAACCCGTGCTGCTTCACGATCACTGATCGGGAGCTGCGCTCGAGATCGTTGTCGGTGCCGAACCCGAAGTAGGTGTTCCGACGGTCCGCGGATGTGCAGATCCAACGACGCTCGTCGCGTGTGAACGGCTTCTCGGCGTCGTTGTCGGTGACGATGCCCTGCCGAAGCTCGGGGCCGATGCCCTCGAGCAGGTACCCGAGGTGTCCGATGACGGGAGACACGCGCAGGGTGGCGCGGTTGCGCTGGACGGGGTCGTAGACCACCACGACGACGAGCCCGACGCAGGCGAGGGCCAGCGCCCACTGCCAGGACGCTATGGCCGACGCTACGTCGCTCGCGGGAGGCCGAGGATCCTCATCGCGAGGACGTTCTTGTTCACCTGCGTGGTCCCTCCCGCGATCGTCAATGCCCGCATGTAGACCCGGTCCCGACCCCAGGTGCCGGTGTTCGCGTCGGCGCCGAGCACGTCGCCGGCGACCTCGCCCAGGTGCTGCTCGGCCTCGCTCCACACGAGCTTCGCGATGCTCGACTCGGGGCCCAGCTCGCGTCCGTGCATTGCACCGGAGATCGCGCGCTCGCTCACGAGCTTGAGGAGCTCGCCCTCGAGGTAAATGCGGGCGAGCTCCTGGCGCAGCACCGGGTCGCGTGCGGCGCCCGCGTCGACGGCCTCGTCGAGCAAGCGCCGGATCTTGGCGCGCAACCCCAGGTGGAGGTTCGCGACCGTGCCGCGCTCGTAGGCGAGCGTCGTCATCGCCACCCCCCAGCCTTCGTGCAGCGGTCCGAGGAGCGCAGCCTTGGGCACTCGCACTTCGGTGAAGAAGATCTCGTTGAACTCGCGCTCGCCCGTGATCGTGACGAGCGGCCGCACCTCTACGCCTGGCAGCGTCATGTCGACGAGCAGGCACGAGATGCCCTTGTGCTTCGGCGCGTCGGGGTCGGTCCGCACGAGCAGCTCGCACCAGTTGGCGAGGTGGCCGAGGGTGTTCCACGTCTTCTGGCCGTTGACGACGAAGTGGTCGCCGTCGAGCAGGGCCGTGGTCTTGAGCGACGCGAGATCGCTGCCGGCATCAGGCTCCGAGAACCCCTGGCACCAGATGTCCTCGCCGCGCAGCATGCGGGGCAGGAGCGCCTGGCGCTGCTCGTCGGTGCCGTGGGCGATGATCGCGGGCGCGATGTTGGAGAGCCCGAGCGGGTTCAACGTTCCCGGGGCGCCGCTGCGGTGCATCTCCTCCGCGAAGACGACCTGTTCGATGATCCCCGCGCCGCGCCCGCCGTACTCCTCGGGCCAGGCGATCGCCGCGTAACGAGCGTCGGCGAGCAGGCGGTTCCACTCGCGGAGCTTCGCGATGCGATCGGGTCCCATCTCCATCGAGAAGCCGAGGCCTTCTCCCCGGTACTCGTCGGTGAGGTGATCGTCGAGCCAGGCGCGGAACTCGGCGCGGAACGCCTCCGCCTCCGGCGGGTACGTGAAGTCCATCAGCCCTCGATCCCTCCTCGGGCGAGAGCCTGCTCGATCTCGACGGCCTTCTGCACGTTCTCGGCGTGGAGCTCCTCGGTCGTGCGAATCACCCCGTCGGCTTTCAGCTCTCCCATGATGTGCACCTCGCCGAGCGTGTCGTGCATGTACTTCGGGCCCTCGATTGTGGGGATGAACCAGCCGGTCGGGCACATCGTGAGCACCTCGACGAAGGTGAAACCCTCGTTGCGCATCTGGCACTCGAACGCGCGGCGGAACATCTTCTTCGTCCGGGCGACGGCACCCGCGTTGTGTACCGAACCCCGGGCGACGTAGACCGCGCCCTCGAGCCCTGCGATGAGATCGCCGATCAGGATGGGAAAGCCGTGATAGGCGGCGTCGCGGCCCGCGAGGGTGTTCTTGGTCCGCTGTCCGAGCACGGAGGTTGCCGTCATGTGGCCGCCGGTCTCACCGAAAACCCCGTTGTTGAGGAGCACGCAGGTCACGTTCTCGCCGCGCGCCGCGGTGTGGAGCACCTCCTGAAGCCCTTCGTTCACCATGTCGCCATCGCCCTGGAGGGTGTAGACGATTGTGTCGGGGCGCATCCGCTTCACGCCCGTCGCCACGCTCGGGGCTCGGCCGTGCAGCGCCTGGACGAGATCGAGGTCGGTCGTCATGGAGAAGCTCGTGTAGCAGCCGATTCCCGCAACCGCGATCGCACGCTGGGCCAGGCCGAGCTCCTGGATAGGCTCGAGGCAGGCGCGCAGCGCGAGCGGCTCGCCGCAGCCCGGGCACATGTGGTGGTGCTGGGTGAGCACAAGATCCGGCTTCTGCTGCCCGACGACCTTGAGCTCGGGGTTGGTGGCAGCCATCAGAAGCTCCTGTCGTTGTCGGGGAGCGGAGGAAGGGGCTCGCCGTGATGCAGGGCGAGGATGCGCTCGCGCACGATCTCCGTGTCGAGAAGCGGTCCGACGCCGAATCCCGATCCGTCGGTGGAGATGCCGCCGATGCCCGAGACGGGTGCGCGGCCGAGTACGCCGAGGCGGACGTCGTCGATCATCTGGCCGGCGCACAGCTCGAACACCCCGACCCGCGCGGCGCCCTCCGCTGCTTGCGCGACGGTCTCGTAGGGGAACGGCCAGAGCGTGATGGGCCGGACATAGCCGACCTTCTCGCCTTCCTCGCGCAGGTGTGCGACGACGTAGCGCACGAACTTGCCCGGTGGACCGAACGCGACGACCACGGTCTCGGCGTCGTCGCAGAACCCCTGCTCGACGCGCACCTCGGCGGCCTCGATGTCGCGCAGCTTCGCAGTGATGCGCCGGAGGTGGGCCTCGATGCCGGGGCTCGGCCGGCCGGCCTTGTCGAAGCCGAGTGGGCTCACGATGCGCGACCGGCCCGTACCGCCGAGGCTTCCGTCGACTGCCCACTCCTTCGTCGGCAGTGGACCGTCGAACGCGATGGGCGCCACGTCGACCGCCTCCTGGATGTGCGCGAGGAGGTAGTCGCCGTACACGAGCACCGGGTTCCGCCACTTGTCGGCGAGGTGGAACGCCAGCTGGGTCAGCTCGACTGCCTCGCGGATGTCCATCGGGGCCAGGACGATGTGGCGGTAGTCGCCGTGCCCGCCGCCTCGGGTGGACTGGAAGTAGTCCTGCTGACCCCGCGCCATGTTGAACACGACGAGCGGCAGCTCCGCGAGGGTGATCTCCGAGAAGCTCTCCTGCATGAGAGAGAGGCCCTGGCCGGTGGACCCGGTCGCGGCGCGCGCACCCGTGGCGAGCGCGCCCCACGCCATGCCCGCGGCCTCGAGCTCGCTCTCCGCGTTGACGCATACCCCGCCCTCCTCGGGCAGGCGGCGCGCGAAGTGCTCGAGCAGCTCGGTGAACGGCGTCATCGGGTAGCCCGCGAAGAACCGGCATCCGGCGGCGATCGACGCCTCAGCGATCGCCTCGGAGCCCTCCATCAGCTTCATGTCGTGCTCCCCGCGGTCGTGGCGGCGGCCGTCTTCCGGGGGCGCCGGAACACCTCGAACACGAAGTCGGGACAAATGAGCTGGCAGGCCGCGCATCCGGTGCACCCGTCGTGCAGCTCGGGGAAGTGATACCCGAGGTGGTTGACGTCGGTGCCCATGGCAAGCACCCGGGGCGGGCAGGCCTCGATGCAGAGCTCGCATCCCTTGCACACCTCGGTCGCGATGGTGACGGTCCCTCTGGCGTCGCGTGCGTCGTTCGTCTGGCTGTCCACGTGGCTGCTCACGTAGGTGCTCCCGCGGTGAGGGCAGCTGCCCACTCGTGGCCCGCGTGCAGCGCGATCTCGTTGGCCTCGATGTGCTGGGTCCGGTACGAGGGGATCGAGGCCCGCATCCCGTCGACCAGCGCCTCCCGCCCGACGACGCCCGAGACGGTCGCGAAGGCGGCAGCCATGACCATCGACCCGGCAATCGGTGTGCCGAGCTCGGTGGCAAGGTCGCTCGCGGGGACGCGCACGACCCGGTACCGCTCCGTGTCGAGCGGCTTTTCGAAGGTCGCGTCGTTTACGCAAACGAGCGCGCCGTCGCGCAGCTTGCGAGCGATCGGCTCCCAGAACTTGTCGTGCATCCCGATAGCCGCGGCGGCGTGGGAGACGAGTGGGGGCGACTCGAGCGGACCGTCGCCGACGACCACGGTCGCATTGGTGCTCATCCCGCGCATCGCACCCGCGTAGACGCCGAAGAGCATGACGTGGCGTCTCTCGATCGTTGCCGCCCGGGCCAGGACCTGCGCGCAGAGCTGCACGCCCTGGCCCCCGATCCCGGTGCACAGCACCTCAGTCTCCAAGACCGCACCCCCTCAACGAGAACTGCACGAGCTGGTCGACCTCGCGGGCCGTCGGTGCCCGACGCTCGGTGATGGCGTCGTGCGCGCTGCCCGTCGCGAGGTGGTACACCGCGTCGGCGGCGACCTCGCCGACGAGCGCGGCGAGCGGACCGACGAGACGGGATCGGGAGAGGCGTACCTCGTCGGGGTACGCAGCGGTGAGGCGGTCGGCGTTGGCGACGAACGGACGCGTCGTGTCGGCCGCGTTGGCGTCGCGCGCCTGCGCGAGCACGGCTTCGACCCAGGAACGCACGCGCCCGGCGTCGGTGCTCGCCCGCTGCATCCGCCGCTCGACGGTGGCCGTGAGGCGCTCGCGACCGTCTTCGAGCAGCGCGAGGAGGAGCTCGTCCTTGCCCTTGAAGTGCCGGTAGAACACCTGGTTGGAGAGGCCCGCGGTGCGCACGATGTCGCTGACCCGAGGGTCGATGGTCTGCTCGGTGCGCATCACCGCGAGGGCGGCGTCGAGTAGCGCGCGAATCTCGGCTGCGTAGGCCTCATGGCGTTCCGCGAGCGTGCGTCCCGCCCGGTCGGAAACGACGTTCTTCATATCCGGAACTGTATTCTAAGTATGGGCCCCGCGCCACTGTCGCGCCGGATCGCGACGCGGCATCATGGCCCGCCATGGATGCCGGACTGATCGCCCACGCCCGCCTGCGCCCCGACGCCGTCGCGCTCCGGCTTGACGACGTCATGCGCACCTATGCGGAGCTCGACGACCGCGCGCGGCGTCTCGCGCGCGTGCTCCACAAGCTCGGCGTGTGCCGCGGGGATCGGGTCGCCGTGCTGTTGCCGAACGGCTTCGAGTTCTTCGAGGCGCTGCATGCGTGTGGGCGGCTGGGCGCGATCGCGGTGCCAGTGAACGTGCACTTGAAGGCAGACGAAGCTGGTTGGATCGTCAGCGACTCGGGCGCGACCGCCGCCGTGGTCGACGAGTCGCTGCTCTCGGCGCTCGCGCTGGTGCGCGACGTGGCCCAGGTGGTTGTCGGGCGCGACTACGAGGCCGCGCTCGCCGACGTGCCCGAGACGGGCGAGGTGGACGACGCCGAGACGATCGGTGACGGCTGGCCGACGACCATGGCCTACACGTCCGGCACCACCGGGCGACCCAAGGGCGTGGCGATCGGGGAGGACGACTTCCGCCGCCTGGCCGCAGGCGTAGCCGCGGGAGGGCAGCGCTGGGGGCTGGGCCCCGACGACGTGCACCTGCTGGTCGGGCCTTCGTATCACTCGGGCCCGTGCTACTGGGCGCAGATGCACCTGGCCTTCGGAGGCGAGGTCGTGATCATGGTCAAGTGGGACGCGGAGGGGGCGCTCGCGCTCGTCGAGCGGTTCGGCGTCACGAACTCGCACATGGTACCGGCCAACTTCCAGCGCATCCTCGCGCTGCCCGACGACGTCCGCGGCCGGTATGACCTCTCGTCGCTCAAGATGGTGGTGCACGCGGCGGCACCGTGTCCGGTGCCGCTCAAGCGCGCGTTCATGGACTTCGTGGGCACGGAGAAGGTATGGGAGTACTACGGCGCGTCCGAGGGCGGCGGGACCGTCATCTCGCCCGAGGAGTGGCTCGCACACCCGGGCAGCGTCGGCAGGCCGTTCCCCGGCAACGAGTTCGTGATCCTCGACGACGATGGCCACGCGCTCTTGGCCGGCGAGGTCGGCACCGTCTGGGTGAAGCCCGCGGCATCGAGCTTCGAGTACCACAACGACCCGGAGAAGACGGCGGCGCAACACCGAGAGGGCTTCTTCACCGTGGGCGACGCCGGCTATCTCGACGAGGACGGCTACCTGTACCTGGCGGATCGCAAAAGCGACATGGTGATCACCGGGGGAGTGAACGTGTACCCGCGAGAGATCGAGGAGTGCCTTCTGCGCAACCCGGCGGTGGTGGACTGCGCGGTGCTCGGCGTGCCCGACGATGAGTGGGGCGAGGTGCTGTACGCGATCGTGCAGTCGGCGCCCGGCGCGGCGCTCGACGAGGACGGAGTGGTGGCCTGGGTGCGCGAGCACATGGCCGACTTCAAGCGCCCGCGCGTCGTCGAGCTGGTGGAGGAGCTCCCACGCGACCCCAACGGCAAGGTGCGCAAGCCCAAGCTCCGCGAGGCCTACCTCGCCCGGACGACCGAAGGGCGCTGACCCCTCGGCGCTTTGACGTCAGCAGACCACGATCATCGCGGTCGAGCGACGCCGAGACCCTGGGGGACGGGTTCGCAGGGTCAGGGTTTTACAGGTAACAAGACTTGTCGATAAGGTTCTCGTCGTGCAGACGGTCGAGGAGCTCACCGAGCGCTTCCGGGCGCAGGGCCTGCGGGTCACCCCGCAACGCCAGGCGGTCTTCGCCGCGCTGCACGGCAACGACGGTCATCCGACGGTCGAGGCGATCCACGAGCGGGTGAGCTCGGCGATGCCGACGATCTCGCTGCGCACCGTGTACCAGACGGTGCACGATCTCGAGGCGCTCGGCGAGGTGCGCCTGCTCGATGTCGGGCTCGGCTCGATCCGGGTGGACCCCAACGTCGAGGCGGAGCATCATCACCTGGTGTGCACCGCCTGCGGCAGGGTGCGCGACGTGCAGTTCGCCGCCGACCAGGTCCCGCCGTTGCCCCGAAGCGTCCGCGGCGAGTTCCACCCGACGTCCGTCGAGGTGGTCTTCCGTGGCGTGTGCGACACCTGTCTCCGTCCCTGAACCGTCCCCCCGAACGAAGGAGCACACGAGATGCCCGACCTCAAGGGAACCAAGACCGAGGGCAACCTCAAGGCGGCCTTCGCCGGCGAGAGCCAGGCGAACCGCCGCTACCTCTACTTCGCCCAGAAGGCCGACGTGGAGGGCTACCCTGACGTCGCCGCGCTGTTCCGCTCGGTCGCCGAGGGCGAGACCGGGCACGCTTTCGGCCACTTCGACTTCCTCGCCGAGGTCGGCGACCCGGCGACCGGCGAGCCCGTCGGCCCCACCACCGACAACCTCAAGTCGGCGATCGCGGGTGAGACCTACGAGTACACCGAGATGTACCCGGGCTTCGCCAAGACCGCGCGCGACGAGGGCCTCGACGAGATCGGCGAGTGGCTCGAGACCCTTGCCCGGGCCGAGAAGAGCCACGCGGGTCGCTTCGCCCAGGGGCTCGAGTCGGTCAGCTGATCCACCCCGAGCCAGGCTCGTTCGAACGGCCCCGGGGGATCGCTCCCGGGGCCGCTCCCTTTGCCAGGAGGCAGGTCGGTGACCACCAAGAACCTCTACGACCCGCTCGCGCCCGCCTACTTCGACGCGACCGACGCGCGCTCCGAGCGCGACCGGACGTTCCAGATCTGCTCGGACTGCCGCGTGTGCGTGCGGTTCTGTCCGAGCTTCAAGGACCTGTTCCGGATGATCGACACGCGCGACGACGGCGCGCACGACGTGTCGTTCCTCTCCGACGAGGAACACCGCCAGGTCGTCGACGAGTGTTACCAGTGCAAGCTCTGCTATGTCGTCTGCCCCTACACGCCGGGCAAGGAGCAGGACTGGGTCATCGACTTCCCGCGCCTGATGCTGCGCTCGCTCGCGATCCAGGAGCGCGCCGGACAGGTGTCGAAGGGTGCGAAGCTCCTGGCCCGCACCGATCTGCAGGGCAAGGTGGCCACGAGCCTTGCGCCGATCGTGAACCGGACGAACGACGTCGGAGTCGTGCGCGCTCTGATGCAGAAGACCACCGGGATCGCGAAGGACCGCCTGCTGCCCACCTACGACCGGGTGCGCTTCGGCAAGTGGTTCCGACGCCGCGAGCGTGGACGTCTCACGACGACGCCTGCGACCCGTGGACACGTCGCGATGTTCCCGACGTGTCTCGTCGAGTACCAGCAGCCGTCGATCGGCCGGGCGCTCGTGGGGGTGTACGAGCGCAACGGGATCGGCTGCGACCTGCCCGAGGGCCAGGTGTGCTGCGGCATGCCCTGGCTCGACGCGGGCGACACCGAGAGGTTTGCGCAGCACGCGCGCCGCAACGTCGAGGTGCTCGCGCCGGAGGTCAAGGCGGGCAAGGCGGTCGTGGTGCCGCAGCCGACGTGCGCCTACGTGGTGAAGAACGAGTATCGCGACTTCCTCGGTACCGACGATGCCCGGCTCGTCGCGGAGCACACCTATGACACGTCCGAGTACCTCATGGCGCGCCACCGCGAGGAGCCGCTCGACGCCGACTTCTCGCAGGGCCGCATGTACGAGACGATCACGTGGCAGGCGGCGTGCCACTACCGGGCGCAGCAGATCGGGCCCAAGAGCCGCGACCTCATGGCGCTCACCGGCGCGCGGGTGACGATCGTGGAGCGTTGCTCGGCGATCGACGGCACATGGGGCCTGCGGGCGGAGAACGTGGAGATGGCCCGGAAGATCGCGAAGCCGTTGATGGAAGCCGTCGAGAAGGCGGAGACAGACCTCGTCACGGGCGACTGCCACCTGTCGAACACCGCGATCCGCGAGGCGACCGGCCAGGCGCCCTCCCACCCGCTTGAGGTGCTGGCGCGCGCGTACGGCATCGAAGAGGCGTGATGCGAAAGCTGACCCAGGCCGACATCAAGGACCTGCGGGAGTACGAGCGTGAGCGCGACGCGTTTCGGTCCGAGATCATCGCGATGAAGAAGAAGCGGCGGATCCACGTCGGCGACATCGTCACGATTGTGTTCGAGAACGCGGCCACGATGCGGTTTCAGATCCAGGAGATGGCGCGAGTGGAGCGGATGCTGCGCGACGAGCAGATCGCGCACGAGATCGCGACCTACAACGAGCTGATCCCCGAAGACGGCGAGCTGTCGGGGACGATGTTCATCGAGATCGACGACCCCCAGGCGCTCCGGTACTGGCTTCCGCGCCTCACCCGCATCCAGGACTATGTGCACATCGAGGTGGGCGGCGAGCGTGTCCCGGCCCAGGAGACCGACGAGGACCGTCTCACCCGCGAGGAGGAGATGACCACGACCGTCCACTACCTCAGGTTCGCGTTCACGGAGGCCCAGCGGCGGGCGTTCGGCGAGGGCCCGGTCGCGATCGTGGTGGACCATCCGGCGTATCAGGCCCGGACGGAGCTGACCGAGGACCAACGCGAGGAGATCGCCGGCGACTTCGCCGCCTGACCGTAGGCTGCGCAGCGTGCACCTCCCGATCACTCGCCTGCATCCTGACGCCCACCTCCCTGCCCAGGCCCACGACGACGACGCGGGCTACGACGTGTGCGCGCTCGCGGGCGCGGTGCTCGGGGCAGGTGGAGGGCGGGCACTGGTCGGCACCGGTCTCGCGATCGCGGTGCCCCCGGGCTACGCCGCGCTCGTGCTGCCCCGGTCGGGTCTCGCGCTCGAGCATGGGGTCACGCTCGTGAACACGCCGGGGCTCATCGACCCGCAGTACCGCGGCGAGCTGAAGGTGCTCATGCTCAACACCGACCCGGCGGAGCCCTACGAGGTCCACGCCGGCGACCGGATCGCGCAGTTGGTCATCCAGGCCGTCTCCTCTGTGGAGTGGTCGGTGGTCGACACGCTCGACAAGACCACCCGCGACACCTTCGGCTTCGGTTCCACCGGCCGCTGACGGCCGATCTCGGAACGATTCGGGCCCTATGGGGGCCTCGAACGTGCCGAGAATGGTGAGGGGCTAGCGTCCGGCGCCGTGACCCATCCACGCCGGTTCCGCTTCGCCGTCCTCGCCAAGCAGGGGCGTTTCGCGGCCGGGTGCCGCGACCTCGCCGCACCGCCGAGGACCTCGGGTACTCGACGTTCTTCATGCCTGATTACTTCGTCGATTACGCGCTCGCCCCGATCCCCGGCATCGCCGCCGGCACTCGCTTCGACGACCTCGAGATCCAGACCCTCACGGGCCTCGTCCACGTCACCGACGACCGCGACGCGGTGGCGGCGGGCATGGCCGCACACTTCGGCGTGGAGCCGTCGGTCGCGCTCGAGACCCCTGCCACGCCGGTGGGCACGAGCGACCAGATCTGCGACGAGCTCCATGCTCGCCGCGAGCGCTGGCAGATGAGCTACGTCGTCGTGCCCGAGGAGTTCGTCGACACGCTCGCGCCCGTTGTCTCCCGGCTCGCCGGAACCTGAGTGCACCGGCCCTCGCCGGGTTCGAGAGGAGTGACATGACCAAGCCGTTCACGTTCGGGGTCCAGGTCGGAGGCACGCGCGACGGCGCCGACTTCCGCGCCCACGCCCGCAAGATCGAGGACCTCGGGTACGAGACCTTCTACCTTCCCGACCACTTCGTCGACACCGCGATGGCGCCGATGGTCGGCCTCGCGGTCGCGGCCGAGGCGACCACCACACTGCGGGTTTGCGCGCTCGTCCTCGACAACGACTACAAGCACCCGGCGATCGTCGCCAAGGAGACCGCGACGATCGACGTGCTCTCCGGCGGTCGCGCCGAGCTTGGGATCGGCGCCGGCTGGATGAAGGTCGACTACGACGCGCTCGGCATCCCGTACGACTCGGCTGGGACGCGCATCGCGCGCCTGGAGGAGGCGTGCGCGGTGATCAAGGGCGCGTGGGCCGACGGAGCGCACTCGTTCGCCGGCAAGCACTACACGATCTCCGAGTACGACGCGATTCCGAAGCCGACCCAGCGGCCCGGTCCGCCGATCCTCATCGGCGGTGGCGGACCCAAGCTGCTGCGCCTCGCCGGACGGGAGGCCGACATCGTGGGGATCAACCCGAACCTGCGCGCCGGCGCGGTCACGAACGACGCCGCGACCGACTCGGTCGCAGAGAACATCGACCGAAAGGTCGGCTGGATCCGCGAGGGTGCGGGTGCCCGCTTCGACGACCTGACGCTCCAGATCCGCTACTTCTTCGCCAACGTCACCGACGACCGCCAGGGCCTGGCCGAGGCGATGGCGCCGGCCTTCGGGCTCTCGCCGCAGGACGCGCTCGACGCGGGGATCAGCCTCGTCGGCACCGTGGAGGAGATCTGCGACATCCTCGTGGAGCGCCGCGAGCGCTGGGGTGTGAGCAGCATCGTCGTGGGCGACGACGCCTTCGAGGCGTTCGCGCCGGTCGTGGGACGCCTCGCCGCAAGCTGATCGGCGCGTACCTCCGCAATCAGGGCCCGGGTGCCGATCGGCTCGCGCCGAGCTGCTCTGGGATCCAGGTGCCGAGTCGCTCGCGTAGCTCGTCGTGCGCCTCGGTGAGCAGGTGGCCCGCGCCGGGCAGGATCACGACCTCGCCCTGGCCCGCGAGCATCCGCACGACGGCGCTCGTCTCGGCCGAAAGGATTTCGTCGCGGTCGCCGTGGAGCAGCAGGAGCGGGGTCGCCCCGAGCGCCGATGCATCCTCGCAGCCGGCCGACTGCGTGGAGAGCGTGACCACACCCGCGCAGTGCCCCGACAGCACGATCCCGGCCTGCACCGCGACCGCGCCCCCGAACGAATGTCCGACGGTCACGAACCGGCGCGCGCCCCGACGGGACGCGAGGTCGGCCGCGGCGGCGACGTCGTGCACACAGCGGCCGAGGTCGTTGGGTTTGCGGTAGCCGACGCGCACGGTGCCGATGCCGAGCTCGGCGAACCGGTTGCCGAGGTCGTGGTAAAGGCCACCGGCGGGGCCGAGCAGCCCACCCATGCCGCCGCCGCTCATCAGCACGATGTGCTCCGCGTCGGGTGGGCCATGCGCAACGAGCGTGAGCAGCCCGCGCAACGTGTAGACCTCGGTGTGGCGTAGGCCGGGCGCGATCTCCACCTCCTCCATCGCGAGTGCCTCGAGGAGCTCGAGCGGCGAGCGGGGCGCGCCGGCTTCGTCGGTCACAGCATCGAGCGGAGCAGGTCGCGGGTGCGGGCGCGGTCGGCGCGGCTGCCGTACTCGCTGGCGACGAAGTCGGTCGCTCCCGCGTCGCGCACCCGCTCGATGCCGGCGCGCACTGTGGCCTCGTCGCCAACGATCGCGACGTCGGCCGGTCCGGCCGCGCCCTCGCGGTCGAGCATGGCCCGGTAGGACGGCAGGAACCCGTACACCTCGAAGGTGGCTGCGGCGGCGCCGCGCGCGGCCTGCTCGTCGTGGGTGACGCACACGGGGAGCGCGACCGCGACGCGCGGTGCCGGCCGACCGGCTTCCTGTGCAGCGGCGTTGATCGCGGGTGCGGTGTGCTCGGCGATCGTGGCCGGGCCCGTCATCCAGGTGACCGTGCCGTCGGCGAGGGTGCCCGCGAGCTTGAGCATCTGGCTGCCGAGCGCCGCGATCAACACCGTTGGTGCTTCTGCCCCGGGGACGGTCACGCCGACGTGCGCGTGGAGCGTCTCGCCGTCGAAGTCGGCCGACTCGTCGCGCAGCAGCGGCATCAGGATCGACAGGTACTCCCGCATGTGGCGCACGGGCTTGTCGTAGGACAGGCCGAAAATCCCCTCGATCACCATCTGGTGCGACAGGCCGATGCCGAGCATGAGGCGGTTGCCGCTGACGGCCTGCACGGTGAGGGCCTGCGCGGCGAGCGATACGGGATGGCGCGGGTAGGTGGGCACGACGCCGGTGCCGAGCTCGATGTCGGGCACCTTCGTGGCGATGACCGCGAGCACGGTGAGCGCGTCGGCACCGAAGATCTGGGGGATCGCGAACGAGGCGAAGCCCTGGGCCTGCGCCGCGGCGGCCGCCGCGGTCACCATCTCGATGTCGTTGCCGGCGGTCACGTCGCCGCCGAAGATCCCGATCCGCATCCGGTCCTCACTCTCTCGAAGCGTGGCGGGGACCCTATGCGGTCGAGCCGGTTCCGGGGTGGGGAGCGCGCTATCCTCGTTCCCTCACGCGGACGTGGCTCAGTTGGTAGAGCATCACCTTGCCAAGGTGAGGGTCGCGGGTTCGAGTCCCGTCGTCCGCTCCATCGAAACCTCCTGCTCGGCAGGGGGATTCTTCTTTGTGACCTGGGCTTGCGCGTCCGTGACGGTGCTCGTCGCCGTGCCGTGCCGTCCTCGGTGATTTCGTGCCGTGACGGCCTATGTCGCTCCAGATTGTGCCCAGATTGTGCCCGGGGCACAACGATGCCTCCGAATTCGCGGGCGGAGACGCGCTAGATGCTCCCACGCGCCGACCCGGCGTTGGTGGACACTCCTGCCGCGATGCGGCGATGCACGTTCTGTGACACCCGTGCCGGTGTCAGCTGCGAGCCGATCGCCGATTCGGGCGCGGGCCAAGTCGGTGTCCCGCCCGCTCGAAGCGCACCTCTCGCTACAGTCTGCGTGGTGGAGGTCCGGCCAGCCTGCGGGCATGACCTCGACGCGATGGTCGAGGTCATGTTCGCCGAACCAAGCGTCGAACAACGTGTCTTCATGCCATCGATCGCAGGAGCACGGCGCTTCAGTCGGGTCCTCTGGCAGCGTGCCGACCTGGATGACTTCGTCGTCGCGGACGATGGTGGGGATGTCGTCGGTTTCGCGTGGTTCAGCGAGCGAGGGGTGTCGATGTGGGCTGGCTTTCGCGCTGCCGTCACCGGATTGGGTTGGATGGGTCCGATCAGGCTCGCTGCGCGCGGCTGGCCCCGGCAGCTGGTCGAGATCTCCATGCCGGACGGCATCAAGCTGATCGAGCTACAAGTCCATCCGTCGCGCCGTGGGAACGGAATCGGCTCCGCGCTGCTTGCCTACGTGATCGCCGAGGCCGGGCACCGGCCGATCTCGCTGACGACCCGGAGCGACAACCCAGCGCGACGTCTCTACGAACGCCACGGCTTCGCCGTGACGGCTGAGAGGGCACACCCGACCTTCGAACGTCGCACGGGCACGCCCGGCCGCGTGCTGATGGTGAGAGCCGCGTAGCTGTCGCCTGCCTCGAGCGCAACCAGATCGGCGGTTCGGGTCGCGTCAACGTGGATGCGAAGCGTCACCGAGCGCGCGGCCATAACCCCGTGGGGCACCGTCCCCGAAGTGCCTGCTGCCGGAGACACCCCCGGGACATCGAACGAGAGGCCCAGCGGGAGGTCCGACGGGAGGTCGCGGTGGCGGCGGGAGGTCGAACGGGATGCCTGGCGGGATGTCGTCTCGCCCCTCGGGAGGTCGAACGGGAGGTCGAACGGGAGGTCTCCCCTGAGGTTCCGAACCGTCCGTGGGGGCCGGGAGTAGCAGGGTCGCAGCGCGGCCGCTGTGACCCGAAGCGGTGACCGCCAGCGATCTCGAATCGCGTGGCGACTTCTCGGGCGCTGAACGGCCTACGGGGGCATGGAACGTCATGCTGTCTCGTCCAACTTGTCGAATCCCGCTGATGGTCTGCCGACCTTCCTGACCGTCGAGGAGGCCGCGGCGGTCCTACGAATCGGACGTACGGCCGCCTACCTCCTCGCCCGCCAATGGGAAGACAGCGGGGGCGAGGAGGGCCTGCCGGTCGTCCGCTTCGGGCGAACCCTCCGGGTGCCGGTCCAACAGCTCGAGCGAATCGCCGCCGGCGAAGTCCGAGCGAAGCGCACGCGAACGCGAGAAGCCACGCGGAGCTCGCGCCCAGCCGAGACTGCCTCCAACCACGATCCCCGCCAGGCGACGACGAGCGCCGTTCCCGAGGCGTCATGACGTCTTCGAGCGACCTCCCGTTCGGCACCCCTCTTCGCGCCGACGCACTTGCACCATCGGTGCCCTCGCCCGACCGAGCCGTCCGGTCCGCTGGGGGAGCGGCGTCGTGTTGAGCATCGGCAAGCTCAGCCCGGGCCGGGCCGACTACTACCTCGACACGGTCGCTCGGGGCGCCGAGGAGTACTACCTCGGCTCCGGAGAGGCACCGGGCCATTGGCGCGGCCGCGGTGCGGAGAGCCTCGGCTTGTCGGGTGAGGTCGCCGGTCGCGATCTCCGCAGCGTGCTCGCCGGACACGACGACACCGGCGAGTCGTTGCTCGCCCGTCAGGGTCCCGAGCGGATGCCGGGGTTCGATTGCACCTTCAACGCGCCGAAGTCGGTCACCCTTCTCTTCGCGCTCGGCTCCGACGAGGTCCGTCGTCACGTCGGCGCAGCGCACGATGCCGCGGTCGACGCGGCGCTCGGCGTCCTGGAGGCGGAGGCGTGCCGGGTGCGCCGGGGTCGGGGTGGTGCCCACGTGCTTCCCGGCGAGGGGTTCGTCGCCGCGGCGTTTCGGCATCGCACGTCCCGGTCAGCCGACCCGCACCTGCACACCCACGTCGTGATCGCCAACCTCGCGCGGTCCGTCGACGACGGCCGCTGG
>Ga0194128_10000357_pt1 | contig 83558 bp, 82 predicted proteins | sample TA2KigCa65mmetaG_FD_148650 | JGI IMG/M metagenome (GOLD analysis project Ga0194128, IMG submission 148650) | Freshwater microbial communities from Lake Tanganyika, Tanzania - TA2015037 Kigoma Deep Cast 65m | ecosystem: Environmental > Aquatic > Freshwater > Lake | place: Tanzania: Lake...
GCATCGGCAGGCGCGTCCCCGAGTGCTCGTAGAGCGACCAGAACCCGCAGTCGTACGAGGCGAGGTGACGCACCACCGTGCGCACGCAGCGCTCGCGCAGCTCGTCCGCTTCTTTTCCGCCCGTTGCTTGCGCCCAGTCGTGCACGCCCCAGAGCGCCCAGAGGAAGCCGTTCAGGATGTGCGTCGGTGGGTCGACGATCGTCTCCTCGAGCCACGCGCCGTCCGCGCCGTCCGCCAGCAGGACGCCGCCTTGCTCGACGGGGAGCCGCATCGATTGAAACGCCTCTGCCGCGGCCTCGAGGTAGATCGCGCGACCGCTCGCGCGGTACATGCGGCAGAGGAGCGAGATCCCCTGTCCCTGCGCGAGGGCGGAGTACCAGCCTGCACGGAGCAGGTCGCGATACTCCCAGTCGAAGTCGTGCGGCCAGACGGGGATCCCGTGCGCGTTCGGGCGGAGGCTCGCGACGAGCCAGTCCGCCGCGCGCTCGGCGCGCGCCCAGCGGTCCGCTTCGCGTGTCCGCGCCCAGAGGTTGAAGTTGCCGAGCCCCCACTGCGCGATCGCGATCGGGTTGTGACGGACGCCGACGTGGCCGCGATAGTCGAGCATCGGCACACCCGCGGGATCGAGGTGCGCAGCGTAGTCCGCCTTCGTGAAGAAGCACTGGTAGTACTCGATCGCGCCGTCGCCGAACGCGTTCTCGTCGATCTCGGGCAGCTCGTGCCAGAAGGTGAGCTGGCTCGGCTCGTTCCGGAGGTAGGCGGCGGCGACGCGGTTCAGGTAGCGGAGACGCGCCGTGACGCGTCCGCGAAGCGGGGCGTGAGCGGGACGCACGGTCGTCTCGACGGTGGTGGCGGCAGCGTTCATCGTCTCGCCTCCGCGAGCGCGCAGAGCCGTGCGACGATGCGCTCGCCGGCTCGCCCGTCCCACAGCTCCGGCACGCGCGGCTCGCGCGCCGTCTTCTCCTTCGCCTCGCGCAAGCCGTCGAGGATGCCGCGTCGCGAGACGCCGGCGAGGACGTTCGTTCCCGCGGTGATCGTCACGGGCCGCTCGGTGTTCTCGCGCAGCGTGACGCACGGCACGCCGAGCGCCGTCGCTTCCTCGGGAATCCCACCGGAGTCGGTCAGCACGCAATCGGCGGAGCGCAGCACCTCGAGCATGCCGACGTACGGCAGCGGCTCGAGCGCGACGATTCCGCGTCGCGGCGCGACGGCGTTGCCGTTGCCGGGCTTCGCGTGCGTCAAGCGACGTCCGAGGCCGAAGCTCTCGATGCGCGCGCGCGTGCGCGGATGGAGAGGCAGGAGGATCGGCCGCTCGGCGGCGATCTCGCCGAGCGCGTCCAGGATCGTGCGCAGCACCTCCGGCCGGTCGACGTTCGACGGCCGGTGCAGCGTGCAGAGACCGTAGGTCCGCCCGCGCAGCCCGAGCGTCTCGAGCCAGCGCCCGCTCTCGGCCGCCGAGAGGCAGCGACGCAGCGAGTCGATCATCGGGTTCCCGACGAAGTGGATGCGCTCCGCGGGCACGCCCTCGGAGCGGAGGTTGTCGTCCGCGTCGCGGCACGTCGTGAAGAGCTCGTCCGAGACCGCGTCCGCGACGATCCGGTTCACCTCCTCGGGCATCGCTCGATCGCGGCTTCGCAGCCCCGCCTCGACGTGCGCGAGAAGCGGCCGTCCGACGATGCCGTCCTTCTCGATCTCGATCTTGGCGGTGACGAGCGCGCAGGCGAGCGTCGAGTTGACGTCGCCGACGACCACGACGACGTCCGGCCGCCGCTCGTGCAGCACTTCCTCGAACCCGGAGAGGATCTTCGCCGTCTGCACTGCGTGCGAGGCGGAGCCGACGTTCAGGTTCGCGATCGGCGGGGGGAGACGGAGGTCGCGGAAGAAGTCGTCGGACATTCGCGCGTCGTAGTGCTGCCCGGTGTGGACGATCTCGATCTCGAGACGATCTGCAGCGGTCTCACGGACCGCCCAGTAGATCGGCGCGACCTTCATGAAGTTCGGCCGCGCGCCGGCGACGAGGAGCACGCGCTTCGGCGCTTCGTCGTCGCTCGACGCGCGCGCGCGGCGCGAGACCGCGGGCTCCGTCCACGAGCCGCTCGACGCTTCGCTCGACCAGGCGTCCGCGAGGACGGGTGCGAGAACCAGGCTGCTCTTCACGGGGCGGTCTCCTGTGCGCGGGACGCGGCCAGTCGCGCGGCTCCCTCGGCGGCCCACGCGTCCACCGAGACCTGCTGCGAGCGCTCGGCGACGCGCCGGCGCGACAGCACCTCCGTGACGCCTTCGTAGACCGGCATCAAGTCGATCGCGTTTCGCTGCGCCGCGGCGAGGACCATCGAGGCGGTGTCGAACTGCCCGCGCGGCGCGTAGACGTCGACGGCGAGCCGCTGATAGAGCGTGCCCTGGTCGGGCGTGTGCAGCAGCGCCGCGAGGAGGACCTTCTCCGCGGCCGCGTCGTCGTCGGCCCGGAGGAAGTCCTTCGAAGCCCGCGTCAGGAGGTGGGACGGCTCGTCGGAGAGCTCCGCCTCGGCCTGCAGCAGGGCTCCGGCCTCGCTCCAGCGCTCGCGACGCTCGAGCAGTAGCGCGAGCTGGTCGACGATCTCGCTCCGGAGCGAGCCGCCGAGCGTCTCGCCGAGCGCCCGGCGGAGGCCGCTCTCGATCGCCGCCGCCATCTGCGGATCGAGGTTCGTCAGGCGGACGTGCAACGGGTCGGGATCGGTCAACGAGCGGATCGTCTCCTCGGCGCTCGGCTCCGTCGGCGTCGCGTCCTCGTACGTCAAGTACGTGTGCGCGGGGAACCAGGGATAGCGTCGCATCGATTCCTCGAGCTCCGCCGCGCCCTCGGCGTGCTGGCCTTCGCCCCAGAGGCGAAGGCCGAGTCGATCGCGCAGCTCGACGGACCAGGGATGGAGCTCGAGAGCGCGGCGGAGGGCCGCCGTTCCCTCCGGACCGGGACCGAGGACGTCCGCCATCATCTCGTGCGCCTCGCGGTAGGCCGGCGAGGCGTCGATCGCGTGCCGCGCGAGCACGACACCGCGGTCGACGTCGCCTTCCTCGGCCATCAGGAGCTCGGCGCGCTCGACGCTGTCCTCGGGCGAGAGCGGCGGCGCTTCGCCGCCGAGGCGAAGCCAGTTCGCTGCCTGCGTGCTGACGACGAGCGCCAGGACGCCGACGATCACGGCGAGCGCCGGAGCGCGACCGGTCCGCGCGGGACCGGCCCCGAGAACGACCGCGCCGAGGAGGACCATCAGGAGGAGCAGGTTCGCCGGCATGCGTAGGCCAAAGTCGACGAGGCTGTGCACGAGAATCGCAGCGACGCCGCCGGCGAGACCCCAGCGGAAGAGGTGGTGCTGGCGAAGAGCAAGGCGCCATTCCGAGACTTCGAAGCCGAACGGGCGGTGCTCGCCGTGGCGACGCTCCTGCCTCTCGAGAGCCGTGCTTTCCTCGCGGCTCCGTCGCACCGTGCGGACGACGGCGAAGACGAAGAGCGCGACGAGGGCGATGCCGACGAGGCCCGTCTCCGCGGTGAGCTCGAGGTAGTCGTTGTGCGCGTGGTCGAGGATTCCGGTCTCGAGCGGAGGCGCCTGATACGGACGGAAGGCGTGCAGCCAGGAGCCGAGACCCGTTCCGAACAGGGGGAAGTCGCGGACGATCCCGCTGCCGAGCGAAGCGGCGGCGAGCCGCGCGCCGAGGCTCATGTCGCCCGCCGCGGAGAGATCCGAAGCGGCGACGTCGCTCTGCGCGCGTGCCCAGACGAGCATGCTTCCGATCGCGCCAAGGATCAGGAGCGCTCCTCCGGCGACCGAAACGGCGCGCCACACCCGATGCCGCGAGGAGCTCTGCGCGGCGCGCCCCGCCATTCCCGCGGCGGCCACGCCGAGACCGACGAGGAGCGCCGCCTGTCCGCCGCGGGATTCGCTCGCGGCGTGCGCGAAGATCATCACGAGGAGGAGCACCGCGGCGAGGAGAGGCGGCCAGAGCCGCTGCTGATGCGTCACGAGCGCCGAGACCCAGGCCCGACGCGCGCGCACGCCCATGCGCCGTCCGGCCTTGGCGGTCGCGGAGATCTTCCGGCGGAGCCGCTCGGCGAGAGCGATGCCGTAGGCGAGAGCGACCGGGATCACCATCTCGAGCCACGCGGCGTAGTGATTGGGATTGACGAACGGGCCGGAAGCGCGGTCCTCGGCCAGCTCCTCGGAGAGCCACATCACGAAGCCGTTCCCCGCGGCGAGCTGCACGAGACCGAGGACGGCGACGAGGACGCCGCCGGCGAGCACCGTCGCGACGAGACGGCCGAGCACCCAGCTGCGCGCGTCCTCCTCCTCGCCGGGGCGCGTGCGCCAGGGGAACGCGACGATCACCGCGAACGCTCCGAGGCCGATCGAGATCCGGCCGAGCGTCGACATCACGTCCCAGGGCGAGATCGCGAGCGGCCGCCAGACCGTCCAGCCGCCTTCGCCTGGCCACCCGGGAAGCGCCTCCGCGTAGAGCCGCGCCGTCGCGGGCGAGATCCACTCGAGGACTTTCGGCGGCAACGGGACCGTCGTCAGGACGCCGAGCAGCAGGAACGCGGCGAGCGCGAGCAGCACGGACGCTTCCGGTCCCTGCTCACGGCGCTTCCGCTCGATCATCGTCACGACCAGGAGCGCGAGCACGATCGCGCCCGAAGCCGCCGAGACGAGCGTCTGCCTTCCGCCGAGGAAGAGCGGCAGCGCCAGGACCAGCGCCTGGAGCGCGACGAGGACGATCCGATCCACTCCCTTCATCGGACCGCTCATGCGCGCACCTCCGGCGAATCGAGGGAGTGACCGGGCGTGTTGTAGTAGCCGTAGTACTGGTCGTAGTAGAAGAGGTCTCCGAATCCGAGATTGACGTTGTTGATCACGACGCCGAGGAGGTGGGCGTTCGCGACCCGAAGGTTGTCGCGCGCGCGCTTCACCATCTCGCGAGGTGTATCGTGACCCTTCACGACGAGCACGACGCCGTCCGCGTCGCGCGACATCACGACACCGTCCGTCACCGGGATCACGGGCGGCGAGTCGATGATGATGAAGTCGTACTGATCGCGGAGGAGCGTGATCGCATCGTGCATCCGCGAGGAGGCGAGGAGCTCCGCCGGATTCGGCGGCGTCGGGCCGGCCGCGACGAACGTGATGCGCGGGCGGTCGAGCGGCTGCATCGCCTCCTCGAGCGTCACCTGGCCGGCGAGGAAGCTCGAGAGGCCGCGGTCGTTCTTCAAGCCGAGCATCGGATGGCAGCTCGGATGGCGCATGTCGCCGTCGATCAGGAGGACGCGCGAGCCCGCTTCCGCGAGCGTCGCCGTCAGGTTCGTCGAGACGATCGTCTTGCCCTCGCCCATCCCGGCGCTCGTGACGAGGATCACCTTCGGCGGCGTCTCCGGCGTCGAGAAGAGGACGCTCGTGCGAAGGCCGCGGAACGCCTCGGCGACGACGGACCACGGCTCGTGCAGCACGACGAGCTCCGGACGCGGGCCCGTCGGGTCTCCGGGCTCGACCGCGCTGCCACCCTCGATCCGCCCGCGCTCGCCGCGCCCCGAGCCGAGCGCGCGCCGGCCGGAGGTGCGGCTCGCGCCGAAGTTCCGGATGGTCGCGAGCGGCGGGAGGTTGAGGAGACCCTCGATCTCCTTGCTCGTCTTGACGCTGTCGTCGAAGCGCTCGCACGCGACGACGGCGCCGACCGCGACGAGCACGCCCGCGAGCGCGCCAAACGTCAAGTTGAAGGGCACGTTCGGCTTGCTCGGGAGCTCGGGCACCTCCGCGCGCTCGATGATGCGCACGTTCGAAGCGCCGAGGTCCGAGTGCACCGCGGTCTCGATCTGCTGCTTCAGGAGAGACTCGTGCAGCGAGCGCGCGTTCTCGACGTCCGTCTTGAGAAGCTCGTAGCGCGCGCCGAGCGACTGCAGCCCGATCGCCGACTCCTCGAGATCGCCGAGCTTCTTCCGCATCCGGTCCTCGCGGAGCTGCGCGGCCTCGTAGCGCGCGCGCACCGCGGCGACCTGGCGCTGCAGCTCGAGGAAGAGCTGCTGCTGCGTCTCGCCGGCTTGACGGTTCAGCTCGATGATCTGCGGATGCTTCGGACCGAGGCGGTCCTCGAGCGCGGTCCGCTGGATCTGCAGGTCGACGAGCGAGAGGTGCAGGCGCTGGATGCCCTCCTCGTCGCCTTCTTCGGCGTCGCCGCCGAGGAAGTAGGGCAGTGGATCGAGCTCCTTCTGCGTCAGGAACTCGTAGCGGCTCTGGAGGTGGATCCGGCGCGCCTCCGCTTCCGTGAAGGAGGCGGCGGCCTGGCTGATGCGCTGGCCGATCACCTTCTGCTCCTGGTTCACCGCCACGTTCAGGTGCTCGCCGGCGAACTTGGCGAGCGAGGCTTCGGTGCGCTCGACCTGCTGGCGGGACTGGCGGATCTGACGGTCGAGGAACTGGCTCGCCTGGACGTCGGTCGCGACCTTCGTCTCCTCGGCGGACTCGAGGTAGGCCTGCGTGTGCGCCGCCGCGAGGAACGCGGAGAGGCTCGGGTTCGGCGTCGTGAAGGCGACCTCGATCAAGTCGGTGCCACGCACGTCCTTGACGGAGAGGTAGCCCATGTAGCGATCGAGGAGACGCGGCGAGACCTCGTTGACGCTGCTCTTCGACTCGCGCGAAGCGCGCGGCGCCGCTCCCGAAAGACCGCGCGGGCGCACGGCGCCGACGAGCCCGGCGCCGACCGCGAAGAGACCGCGCCGCTCGGCCGCCGGGTGGAGGAACATCTCGTTCTCGGCGAGGTGCTGACGGCGGATCACGCGCTCGGCGAGGTCGCGGCTCTTCAGGATGGCGACCTGCGTCGCGAGGAAGCTCGAGGCGCCGTTCACGTTTCGGTCGGGGTGGTCGAGGTTGAGGATGTCCTCCTCGAGCTGGAGCTGGATCGAGCCTTCGCGGGAAACGAGGATCCGCGTCGCGGACGTGTAGACGCGCGAGCTGAGCAGCGTCACGACGAGCGTGATGCCGAGCGTCGCGGCGAAGCACACCGTGCCGAGCCAGCGGTACTTGTAGAGCACCCAGAGATACTCGCGCAGCGAACGGCGCGATGGCTCGCTGTACTCCGCTTCGATGTACTCGACCGAGCGTGGCGTCCGGGCCGGCCCGAGATCGGACGCGCCGACCGAGACCAGCTCACCGCCGTGCTGCTGGATCCCCATTCCAGAAATCCTCCTCCGAGAACTGCTCCGACGACCTTCCGCCGCGACACTTCGCCGTCGCGGCAGCCTACTGCGCTCCTGGCGTCAGAAGATCGGGACGGAAGCTCCGACGTGGATGACCTCCCTGGCGACGCTCCAGACGCCCCACGGCACGACCTTCGCGGACGAAGGGGGCACCGTGATCACGTCGCCGTCGAGGATCGGAACGTCGGGCGTCCGACCCTCCGAGACGGCCGCGAGGTCGACGGGCAACGTGCGCTGGTGGCCCGCGGAGAGCGTGCGTCGCACGCTCACCGCTTCGAGGTCCGCCGCGTAGAGGCTCCCTCCCGCGGCTGCGACGGCACCGCCGAGGGTCAAGCCTGGCGTCACCGGATACGATCCCGGCTTCTCGACCCAGCCCTCGACGAGAACGCTCCCCGCGGCCGTGACGCTGATCACGTCGCCCGGGCGCACCGGCGGATTCAGGCTCGCCATCCCCGGGCCGCTCGGCCGGAGCAGCGCGTGCAGATCGATGCGGATCGGCTTCCCCGGCGCGGAGCCGCCGAGCACGGGGCTCGCGTCCGACATCGTCGTCCCGCTCGCCGCCGTACGCGCATCGTCCGCGTCCATGCCGGCCGGCGAGAACTGCACGACGCGGCCCGCGTCCTTAGCGGGTCCGCCGGCGACCCAGATCATGTCGGCGAGCGTCGCTCCGCTCTTCGTCAATGGAAAAGTCCCTGGCCGCTCCACGCTGCCGACGACGGCGACGACCCGGCTTCGGTGCTCGGCGATCTCGACCTCCACCTCGGGCTTCCGGAGGATTCCCTCCGAAACGAGACGCGCGGAGATCCGATCCTCGAGCTGCATCGGTGTCAGCCCGGCGGCATGCACGGAGCCGATCAGGGGAAGCGTGATCTCGCCGTTCGCACCGACGCGGTCGCCCTCGGCGAACGTCGGTGCACCGGCGACCGGCGCCGGTCCCTGCGCAGCGCTCGGCGCCGAAGCACCCTGGCTGAACGAGCGAGCCTCGAGGAGATCCGCGATGCGGATGTCGAGGAGGTCGTCTGGTCCGATGCGATACGACGCTTCCTCGCCCGGTTGCGAGCGCTCCTGCATGAGGGAAGCGAGACGAGCGAGGTCGTCGGAGGTCATCAGCTCGCCGACCTCGCTCGTCGCGGTCGCCGGTCCCGGGTGCGGTGAGACCGGCTGTGGAGGATACGCTGGGCGTGCACAGGCCGCTCCCAGAAGAGCGGTCATCAGCACCGATCGCCGCGTCAAACGGCGCAAAGAAGGCTTCGATCGTCGACTCGTCCCCACATCCCCTCCGCCCGCGGCCGCGCGATCCCGCGCGGCCTCACTTCCCGAATCGCTGCGAGTCCGCTTCGCCTACCTCAGGAGTCCGACAGCCGTTTGCACGGCGGGTACGGCTTGCACTTCACCTTCGGCTTCGCGGCGGTGCCGCCCGTGCAGCAAACCCTCTGCACACGGTGCGCCGGGACGAACTTCTTCGGCGCGCAGTCCTTGCTCTGCACGAACGAAGGTCCGCCGGCGTTCACGGGGCACTTGAGCTTGTTGCAGAACCTCTCGCACAAGTTCGTCGTCGGATTGTCGCAGTCGCAACCGGCACGAGCCGGCGATGCCGAGAGCAGCACCGCTGCAGCGACGACCGAACACACCCCCAGAGACCTCATCACCCAACCCAAACCGACCATGATCTCCCTCCCTGAAACGAAAACGAAGATCGGCTTCTCGGTGCCGTGAGTTGCACTTGATTACGTGCGTGGGAGACGAGAGTCAAATTAAAAAGTGAGTCACAAGAAGAAAATTGAATGTGGTTGCGCACGGCGTCTTTCAAGGACGAAGTGCTCGCTGCTCGAACCGACACAGGGCCTCATTCGGCGAGCGCTGCCCGAGACCCTATGCGCCTCGCGAGCTCCGTTGCTTCGGCTTTGCGCGCGGGATAGTCGACGCGGGATTCATGCTGGTCGTGTTGACGAATACGCCGACGCCGTACCGCACCGCGTTCTTCAACGAGCTGCGCGATGTGCTTGACGGCAAGGGCATTCCGTTCCACGTGCTCTTCTGCGCGGACGTCGAGCCGGGACGGAGCTGGCGCTACGATCCGAGCGAGCTGCGCTTCGCGCACACGTTGATGCGCGGCGTGCACCCGCGACGTGCGGACGTCGTCTTCCACTTCAACCCCTCCGTCGTGCGCCTTCTGCGCTCGCTGCGTCCGCAGAGCCTGCTCGTCGCGGGCGCGTGGAACACGCCGACGATGCTGCTCGGATCGCGTCGCTCCTTCTGTCCCGGCGCGCGCCGCATCTTCTGGAGCGAAGGGCACGCGGACAACGTCCGTCATCGCGGCGGCCCGATTCCGCTCGCGCGGCGCTGGGTGCTGCGCTCCTTCGACGCTTTCGCGGTCCCCAACGCGCGATCCGCGGCGCACATCCGGAGCCAGGTCGGCGACGACGCGCAGATCGTCTTCCTGCCGAATACCGTCGACGAGGACTTCTACGCGCGTCGCGGCGAGCGGGAGCGCCTGGAGGCACGCGCGCGTCTCGGCATCGCAGCGGGCGCGCGCGTCCTCGTGCAAGTATCGAATTTGATCCCGCGGAAGGGCGCGCGCGAGCTCGCCGAGGCGTACGTCTCCCTCGGGCGGGAGGAGAGGGCCTCCTCGATGCTCGCTTTCGTCGGCGGCGGTGCTCTCGAGAGCGAGCTCCGCGAGATCGCCGGCCGCGCGAGCGGCGGGGGCGAGATCCATCTCACCGGGGCGCAGTCGACCTCCGGCGTGCGCGATTGGCTGATGGCCGCGGACGCGTTCTTCCTTCCCGCCCTCGCGGACGCGAACCCGCTCGCGCCGATCGAGGCGAGCTTCGCGAGCCTTCCGATCTTCCTGAGCCGCGCCGCCGGCAACTCTCCCGAGGTCGTCGAGGAAGGCGTCAACGGCTTCTGCATTCCCGAGGTCGCTCCCGGTGCGCTCGCCGCTTCGCTGCGGCGCGCGCTGTCGATGCCGTCGGCCGAGCTCGTCGCGATGGGTACCGCGGCGCGCGCGAACGCCGAGCGACGCTTCCGTCGCGCCGCGGCCGCGGAGAGCCTGGCGCGCGCTCTCTCGTTCGACGCATGAGCACCGTGACCGCACGAGTTCCGGAGCCGCTGAAGGTCCCGGCGAAGCGCGTGTGGGGACGGCTCCTCTCGATCGCGTCGGCGCGCGCGCACCGCGACTACGATCTCGAGCGGACGCTTCTCCTTCTCGGCTCGCCGCGGTCCGGGACCACGTGGCTGATGAACCTCGTGTGCCGGCTGCCCGGCGCCTGTCCCATCTTCGAGCCCTGGAACGGACGCCACGACCCGGTGGTGGCGCGCCTTCTCGAGGAGGAGTTCCCGCGGATCGGTCCCGAAGAGGACCTTCCGGAGCTGGAGACGCTCCTGCGGCTCGTCCTGAGCGGCCGCCACCTGACGCGCTGGTCCTCCGCGTACGCTTCGCCGGCGGCGCTCCTTCGCGCGGATCGCTTCGTCGTGAAGTTCGTCCGCGCGATGCGCGCGGCGGGCTGGCTCTCGGCGCGCTTCCCGCGGAACCGGACGGTCGTCCTTCTGCGCCACCCCTGCGCGGTCGTCCGGTCGATGATCTCCTCGCGCGGTCGCTGGAACGAGTGGAGCCGAGGCGAGATCCTGGAGCCGGTTCGCCGGACGCTCGGCGACGAGGTCGCGCCCGTCCTGGCGCGCCTCCGGACGCGCGAGGAGCTCCTCGCGGCGTTCTGGTGCGCGGACGCGCTCGCGGCGGTCCACGAGACCTCGGCGGCCGACGCCTTCGTCGTGACCTACGAGGAGCTCGTGCGCGAGCCGGAGCCGACGCTGGCGAGGCTCTTCGCACATCTCCGCGAGCCCGTGCCGGAGGGCGCGCTCGAGGAAGCGGCGCGGCCGAGCGAGACCGCGAACCCGGGCGCCGCGATCCGCGGCGGGCGAGATCCGCTGACGGCCTGGCGGAAGGGGCTCGATCCGGAGCAGGTTCGGAGGATCGTCGCGGTCGTGCGCTCCTTCGGCATCGACTACTACGGCGAGGACGCGATGCCCGATCTTCGCGCTCTCGCGGCGGAGCGCCGGGCCGGCCTCGTCTCGTAGAGCGGGAAGTTTGCTCGGACGCGGCGGGCAATCCCGCGCGCGGATGTCGCGCACGCAGGCAATCGCCGAGAATTCGCGCACCGGCCTCGCCGCTTTCTCGCAATTTCGTTCGCGTTCGCGGCGGTCGCGCAGTGGCGCGTCGCTTGCGACACGGCACGTGCGTGGCGATTCGAGCGACCGAGCTCCGGCGGCCCGATCGCATGGCCGCTCCTCCGGGATTCGGCTCGCTGATGTCCAGGTTGGGCTTGCTCGGGGGCGACGAGATGGGGCCGGTGGCCGTGCTCGGGGGGAGGCGCAGCCGCCGGCCCGCTTTGCAGATGCGGATCGGCCACGGAGACCTGGGACATCCCGTCCGCAGCGCGATTCCCGCCGCGCACGTGGCGCCGCGGGTCCGGCGCGTGCGGCGACGGCGGGTCGAGCGCGATCTCGCTCTCGTCTCGAGCCTCGCGCTCGGAAGCGCCGGTCTGTTTTGCTTGACTGCGGTCTTGCAGGACCTTCGGTCGGCCCTCGCCCTGCTCGGCTTCTCTACGGTGATGGCCGTCGTGGTCCGGATCTCGCGGCCCTCGGGCCAGCCTTGATCGTCGTGAAGATCGCACCGTCGCGGCCGATCTCGTGGACCACGGGCGCCGCGGGGAATGCGTCGCTCGAGCCGTACCGGTACGTCGCAACGAAGTAGTCGAATCGCGTCGGAGGGCGCTCGCCGACGGGAGGCCGATCGGTCCGCTCGAGCACGACGTCCTCTCCGGCGTAGGCCTGTGCGGCCGGAAAGGAGAGCCGGTTGGCAGCGACGAGGACGTGGATCGGCCTCCCCGCTTCGCGCGCACGCGCGTTGATCCACTGCATCGCCTCGCGATAGCTCGCCACCCAGTAGTCCGTCTCGTAGCGGCCGTGCGCTCCCGCGAGCCCGCCCGCGAGCTCGTTGAAGTACGTGTACTGATACGGATGCAGCCGGACGAGCGCCGGTACCGGCCAGAGCGTCGCACCCGCGAGGAGCGCGGTCAGCCCGGCACGAGCGACTCCTCGCGGTGCGCGCTCGACGAGTCCGATCGCGCCGAGCCCGGCGAAGAGCGCGATCGCCGGCAGAACGAAGAGGAAGTGCCGGATCCCGTCGTACACGTTCGGGCGGATCACCGCGGCGGCGGCGAGCGGGAGGATCCACCAGAGCTCGAAGAGGAGAAGAGCGCGCGACGCGGAGCTCGCCGGTGCGCGCCACTGGCGGCGCGCCGCCGAGATCAGCCCCGCGGCAGCGAGCGCGAGGAGCATCACGGGCGTCGTCAGGGCGACGTACTGCGCGACGTAGCGCGCCGGGAGCGCGTCGCTGGGAAGAACACGTCCCTCGAAGAGCACCGGATAGACCTTCGCCAGCGCCGCCGCACTCGCCATCGCCCGGAGCGGGTTCGCGAGCGGCGCCTCGTGTGCCCACGGCCAGAACGCGATCATCGCGAGCCACGCGATCGCGAGCGCGAGAGCCCCCTTCCACACCGCGTCGATCGCTGAGGAGAAGAAGCGTTCTCCACGCGCTCGATCGCCGACGATCGACGCGAGTAGAGCCGCCGCGAGCAGTGCGGCGAGAACCGGAAGCCCGCCGGGGCGGAGGGCCGCCGCCGCGCCGATCGCGAGCCCGACGACAGAGATGCGGGCGAGGGTCCGGCCGCGTCCGGCCGCGAGCGCGGCGAGAGCGGCCATCGCGGCAGTGAACGCGGCGGCGAACGGAATGTCCTTCGAGTTGCCGAAGAGATCGCCCCAGAAGCGAGGCATCGTCACGAGCGCGATCGAAGCGGCCGCGGCGAGCCAGCGGATGCGGAGTGGGCGGCAGCATGCGATCAGCGCCGGGAGCGTGAGCAGCCCGAAGAGCGCGGTCAGGAGGTGGCGCCGTTCCCACTTCTGCCGTGGATCGCCCGCGTACGAGAGCGCGGCGCCGGCCTCGAACGGAGGGCCGTAGATGCGAAGGCTCAGGAAGTCGTTCGCGCGGCGGTCCTGAAAGCCGGAGCGGAAGTAGTCGACGACGAGCTCGCCGTAGCGCGCCTGGACGCCCTCGTCCCACGTGACGCCGTAGTCCCGATGGGTCGCGACGACGACCACGACGGCGAGCGCGACGATCGCCGCGCAGGCGAGCTCCGGAGCGCGTCGAGCGAGCCAGCCAGCGAGCCGGGACACGCTCGACAATACGCCGGAGTGCGCGGCACGCGCCATGGCATCGAGGTCCCGGGCTGCTCAAGGCGCGAGCAGCGCTCTGCCCATCCGGTGGGCAGCGCATGTTCGGGTCATGCTTCGGAGCCCGTGAATGCACGCTTTTCTCGGATCCAGCGAGCGGCCGAACGGTTGCTTTGGGGAGCGTGCCCCGCACCTCGCAGGCCCTCCTCGCCGGACTTCTCCTCGTCGCGTCCTTCGGCTGCCATCTGCCGCGGCCGTCGATGAAGACGGCTCCCGCCGCCTGGGTGGAGCGGAACGGCGGCCTCGCGACCGGTCCCGCTCTCGAGCGAGCGCGCCACGCTGCCGAGCGCGTGGGAAGCGATCATCGGCTCGACGTGAGCGTCGCGGTTCTGGCCTCCGCCACGCCGGCCGCCTACTCGTGGCCGAGCGGTGAGGTCTTCGTGACGCGGGGACTCGTCGACTCGTTCGAGGACGAGCATCTCGCGGCGGCGATCGCGCACGAGGTCGGCCATCTCATCGACGGCGGCCATCTGGAGGACGGGGAGAATCCGGGTGAGCTCGCGGGTCGCGGCGACCCGGAAACCCGCGCGGATCGCGTGGGAATGCAGCTTCTCGAGAGTCGCGGAATACCGAGCCTGGCGATGGTGCGGATGCTGGAGGCGTTGCGGAGCCGGGCCGGACCTCGGACGGGGGTCGGGAGAGCCCTCACTCGGCGAATCGCGGCGCTCGGCGCCTTCGATCCGGCCGAGCGTGGCACTCCCGGCTCCCGTTGAGGGTTTCCTGGGAGCTAGTTGTTGCGATCCTGATCGACGACGCGCTTGAACGAGATCCCGAGGTCGCGACCGCTCGGATTCCGTTCGACGTCCTTCTCCCACTCCCAGCTGTTGCCCGTCAGGGCGTAGGGCTTCGCCTCCAGGCGACGCTCGGCGGCGATCTCGCGGCCCGTCGAGCTCAGGGGCCGATCGCCCGTCTGCGGACCGGCGAACCCGACCGACGCCGACGCCAGGAGAACGGCCGCGCCTGCTCCAACCAGTAGAAGCTTCTTCATCTCGCACCTCCTCGAGTTTGTGTCCGCCGGCACCGCTCCCGAGCCCTTTCCTTTTGGGCTCGGTCCCCGCGAATGAACGGTCTACACTCGAGATGCTGAAGGAGATTCCAGGTCTTGCGAAGCCGCAGCGAACCCGCAATCAGGAGGCGAGGAGGGCGCTATAGAATCAGCTCCGCGACGGTCCGGAGTGCGCTCGCGTCGGTCGCGCCGATCAGGAGCGTCGTCACGCGGCTCTCCTTCCAGGCCGCGAGGCGGTCGCGAATTCGCTCCTTCGGGCCGACGAGGGCGATCGAGTCGGCGAACTCGTCCGGCACGGCGGCGGCCGCCTCGTCGCGTTTCCCTTCCGCGAAGAGGTTCTGGACCTGGTCGACCGCCTCCGGGTAGCCGAACCGCCGGACGAGATTCGCGTGGAAGTTCCGATGCCGCGCTCCCATGCCGCCGATGTAGAACGCGAGCATATACTTGACGGGCAGCAGCGCCGCTTCGACGTCCTCGTTGACGTTGACCTGCACCGGACAGCAGATCTCGAACCCCGGAGGCGCGTTCTTCAGCGACTCCTCGTAGACCTCGGGTTTGCTCGGCGCGTAGTAGAGCGGCAGCCAGCCGTCGCACAGCTCGGTCGCCATCGCGATGTTCTTCGGCCCTTCGGCGCCGAGGAACAGCGGAACGTGCGTGCGGAGCGGCGCGTTGATCAGCTTCAGCGGCTTACCGAGGCCGGCGCCGCCCTTCAGGGGAAGCTGGTAGTGCTCGCCCTGGAACGTCACCGGTCCTTCGCGCTTCATCATTTGACGGAAGAGCGAGATCCACTCGCGCGTCCTTCCGAGCGGCTTCGGGAAGGGCTGCCCGTACCATCCCTCGACGACTTGCGGACCGGACACGCCGATGCCGAGCATCAGGCGGCCGCCGGTGAGATGGTCGATCGTCATCGCGGTCATCGCGACGCAAGCGGGCGTCCGCGCGGAGATCTGCACGATGCCGGTGCCGAGCTTGATCTTCTGCGTCTGCGCGCCGATCCAGACGAGCGGCGAGATCGCGTCCGAGCCGTACGCCTCCGCCGTCCACACGGAGTCGAAGCCGAGCTTCTCCGCTTCGATCGCGAGAGGTGCGGGGTTCTGGGGGCCCGTCATCCAGTAGCCGGCCATCAGTCCGAGTTTCATGGCTGGATGGCTAGCGAGCCCGGAGCGGTCAGTCGAGGGTGAGGACGACGTCGTTCTCCTTGACGTGCGCTCCCCTCTCGACCGCGACGCTCGAGACCGTGCCGGCGCGCGGCGCGACGACGGGGATCTCGATCTTCATCGACTCGACGACGACGAGCTCCTGCTCGGCGGTGACGGCGTCGCCGGCGGAGACGAGGACTTCGAGGACGACGCCGACGGCGGGGCTCTTGATCTCGGTCATCGTGCCTCCTTTGCAGACGCGTCCGCCGGTGTCACGAGCAGGGCGCGCCGTGGCCGGTCTCGGACCGCCGTGGCATACTCGATCGGATGATGGGCGCCCCCGATCCGCACGCTCGGCGTTCTCTGCTCGCGGGCTGGATCGCGATCGCCGTCGTCGCGGCGCTCCTCGCGGCGTCGATCGTCTGGATGGCGGCGCGCGAAGCACTCGCGCCGCCGTCGGCGGAGCGCGCGCCTGCACGAGGTCCATCGATCGTGCTCGTCCTGATCGACACGCTCCGCGCCGACTATCTCGGTACGTACGGCTTCGCCGGAGACGTCTCGCCGCGAATCGATCGGTTCGCGCAGGAAGCGATCGTCTTCGAGAACGCGTTCAGCCAGGCGCCGTGGACGAAGCCGTCGATCGCGACGCTCTTCACGTCGCTCCATCCGAAGCAGCACGGCGTGAGCGCGCACGGAAGCCAGTTCCTCACGGAGACCGGTGCGGAGCTGCGCGCGAGCGCGCTGCCGCGCCGTGCGCTCACCCTCGCCGAGGGCCTGCGCCGCGCCGGCTACGAGACGGCGGCGTTCGTCGCGAACCCGTGGATCCGCCAGGGCTTGGGCTTCGCGCAGGGCTTCGACACGTTCGAGGAAGAGACCGGTGCGACACCCGTCTTCGCGGACGCGATCCTCGCGAAGGCGCGGAAGTGGCTCGCGGAGCGCTCCAGCGAGAAGCCGTTCTTCCTCTACCTCCACTTCATGGACATCCACGGTCCGTACGATCCGCCCGCGGACGACGTTCGCGCCGTGCAGGACAGCGGGAGCCTCGGCGCGCGGCGCGCGCTTCGCCGCGAGGAGCTCGACAGGCGGCGCGGCTACCTGATGAAGGCGCCGTGGACGACGCGTCCCGAAGGCCGCCGCCTCGAGACCTGGCGCGGACGCTACGCCGCGGGCGTGCGAGCGCTCGATCGCGAGATCGGCGGGTTCCTCGACGATCTCGCCGCGCGCGGCCTGCTCGACGATTCCGTCGTCGTGATCACGTCCGACCACGGCGAGGAGCTGCTCGATCACGGCGACTTCGACCACGGCAACACGCTCTACGACGAGCAGATCCACGTGCCGCTCGTCGTGCGGCTGCCCGGAGGCGCCGGGGGCGGGCGGCGTATCGACGACGTCGTCGGGCTGATCGACGTGATGCCGACGCTCCTCGGTCTCGCCGGGAGCGAGGTCTCGCCGAAGCTCGCCGGACGGGACCTCGGTGTCCTGCTCGAGGGAAAGAGCTTCGCCGGCTCCGAGATCGCGATCTCCGCGGGCGTCAAGCGGCGGCCGGAGCTCGAGTCGGTGCGCACGCGGACGCACAAGCTCGTGCGCGACGGCAAGACGGGCGAGACGGCGCTCTTCGATCTCGCCGCGGATCCCGGCGAGTCGCGCGACCTCTCGGCGACCGCGCCGCAGGTCCGCGCCGCTCTCGAGAAGGCGCTCTCCGTGCACGGCGCCGAGATCGCTCGCAGCCCGATTCTCGAGAAGCGCCGCGCACGCGTGGGCCGGCGGACGGCCGACAAGCTCCGCTCCCTCGGCTACCTCGAGGACGAGGTCTCGCAGGGCTCCGCCGCGCACGCTAGGACGAATCCGCCAGAGCCCGCCGCACCGGCAGACGAAGAAGTGCGAAGGACGCAGGAGAAGGAGCAGCCGTGAAGGTACGAGCCGCCGTCGCCCACGAGGCCGGCAAGCCGCTCTCGATCGAGACCGTCGATCTCGAAGGGCCGCGCGCGGGTGAGGTCCTGGTCGAGATCAAGGCGACCGGCGTCTGCCACACCGACGCGTTCACGCTCTCCGGAGCCGATCCCGAGGGGCTCTTCCCGGCGATCCTCGGCCACGAGGGCGCGGGGATCGTGCGCGAGGTCGGCGCCGGCGTGACGAGCGTCGCGGCGGGCGACCACGTGATCCCGCTCTATACGCCCGAGTGCCGGCAGTGCGAGTACTGCATCTCGGGACGGACGAATCTCTGCCAGGCGATCCGCGCGACGCAGGGACGCGGCGTGATGCCGGACGGGACGAGCCGCTTCTCGTGCGGCGGCACGACGCTGCACCACTACATGGGCACGTCGACCTTCGCGAGCTTCGTCGTGCTGCCGGAGATCGCCGTCGCGAAGATCCGGAAGGACGCTCCGTTCGACAAGGTCTGCTACATCGGCTGCGGCGTCACGACCGGCGTCGGCGCGGTCATCAACACGGCGAAGGTCCGTCCCGGAGACAACGTCGTCGTGTTCGGGCTCGGCGGCATCGGGCTGAACGTCATCCAGGGAGCGCGCATGGTCGGCGCCGGGATGATCGTCGGCGTCGACGTGAACGTGACGAAGCGCCCGCTCGCCGAGAAGCTCGGCATGACGCACTTCGTGAATCCGAAGGAGGTCGAGGGCGACCTCGTGCCGTACCTCGTCGACCTGACGCGCGGCGGCGCGGACTACAGCTTCGAGTGCATCGGGAACGTCGCGATGATGCGTCAAGCGCTCGAGTGCTGCCACAAGGGCTGGGGCGAGAGCGTGATCATCGGCGTCGCGCCCGCGGGCGCGGAGATCGCGACGCGGCCGTTCCAGCTCGTCACGGGACGCGTCTGGCGCGGCACCGCCTTCGGCGGAGCGAAGGGGCGCACGGACGTGCCGAAGATCGTCGACTGGTACATGGAAGGGCGGATCAACATCGACGACCTGATCACCCACACGATGCCGCTCGACGACATCAACCGGGCGTTCGACCTGATGCACGACGGCGAATCCATTCGCAGCGTCGTGGTGTATTGAAGCGAGGGGGCGCCGCCCCCTCGCCGAGGCCGCGGCCAAGCCGCAGCCTCTCCACTCCCCCGCAAGCCCGCAGCACCGGCCGCGCGCTGCGCGCGCGGAGGTTCGAGGACCCCGGAAACCTGTTACAGAGGACACGACAAGGAGAGCACATGGCAGGCCGACTCGAGGGCAAGGTGGCCGTCGTCACGGGCGGCGCGAGCGGAATCGGACGCGCGACGGTGCTGCGCTTCCTCTCGGAGGGCGCGCGCGTCGTCGCCGCCGACCTGAACGCCGCGACCGGCGAGGAGACGCTCGAGCTGGCGCGGCGCGCGGGCGCGGGTGATCGCGTCCGCTTCACGCGGGCGGACGTCGCGGACGAGCCGCAGGTCGCGGCGATGGTCGCTCTCGCGAAGAAGGACTTCGGCCGGCTCGACTGCATCTTCAACAACGCCGGAGTCGCCGGCGCGTTCGGGCCGATCACCGAGATCGACGTCGCCGACTGGGACTACTCCTTTGCGGTCCTCGTGCGCGGCGTGTTCCTCGGCATGAAGCACGCGACGCGCGTGCTGAAGGAGCAGGGGCAGGGCGGCGCGATCATCAACACGGCTTCGATCGCCGGGCTCGCGGGCGGCGACGGACCGCAGGCGTACTCCGCGGCCAAGGCCGCGGTGATCAACTTGACGCGCGCCGTCGCGGTCGAGCTCGCTCCCGAGCGCATCCGCGCGAACGCGATCTGCCCGGGCGCGATCCTGACGCCGCTGCTCCACCGCGGCAACGCGGACGGCATGCGCCCGCAGCTCGAGAGCTATCAGCCGTGGCCGGAAGCCGGTCAGCCCGAGCACATCGCGTCGGCGGCGTTGTTTCTCGCGAGCGACGACGCCGCGTTCATCACGGGAGAGGCGCTCGTCGTCGACGGCGGCGCGACCGCGAAGGGCGGCAACGCGCTCCAGCACCTCGGCGGTGCCGCGCTGTCGGCGCTCGGCACCGGCGTCGATCGCGGCACGACCGGCGAAGAAAACAGCTTCCGTTCGCTGTAGGTCCGCGCTTCCTCCTATTCGAGCAGGCCCGCCGGCTCGTCGAGGAAGGCGCGGCAGGGGGAGCCGCACGCCATCGCCTGTCCCGCATTCTGCGCGCCCGGGCTCCGCGTGTTGCTCGGGCAGGCGAGACCCTGCTGACCCTGGCAGATGAAAGCGCCGAGCTCGCTCGGGTCGCTCCACTCCGATCCGCCGGTCGCACGCATCAGGGTGCTCGACTTCTTGATGATCGAGACGCCCGCGAGCCAGCCCTCGTCGCGCTCGGCGACGTACGGCGGGTTCACGTGGAAGAAGGGACCGAACGTTCCCGCGTTCGCCACGACGCCCTCGTAGCTGACCGCGTCGACGTAGCCGTTCGACGGGTCGAGAATCAGGATCCCGTCGGGGCAGCTCGTGCCGCCGTTCAGCAGGTCGCCGTTCTTCAGGTTCGAGTCCGCGGCGGGCGCCGGGAAGACGAAGTCGCACTTGCCGGCCGCGACGACCGTCGCCGAGGTGCTCGTGAAGCACGCGACGTAGAATCCGACACCCGTCCCGGTGTCGTCGGGCAAGACGGTGCCGTTCGGGACCGTCGCGACGAAGTGGGCGTCGCCGGCGTTGTTGAAGAACGGCGTGCCGCACTGTCCGCCGGCGCCCTCGACCGAGACGAGTTTGTAGCCGCTGAGATCCAGGCCGGCAGGTCCGGCGATCTCGACGAACTCGTCGCGATCGTCGTTCGGGAAGCCGAAGAAGTCGTCGTAGTCGAACTCGTTGACCCACGGCAGGAGGTACTCGCCCGCGCACGTCCCGCCCGAGCACGAGTCGTTGAGCGTGCAGCCGTCGAGGTCGTTGCACGGGTTGCCGTTCGGCGTGTGGACGCAGGTGCCCGTCGCGTTGCAGATGTCGTCGGTGCAGACGTTCAGATCGCTGGCACACGAGCTGCCCGCCGCCTCGAAGTCGCAGACCGAGTTGCAGCAGTCGCCGTTCGCGAGGTTGTCGTCGTCGCACTGCTCACCGGCGTCGAGGATGCCGTCGCCGCAGACCTCGAGCGTGCAGTCGCTCCGGCAGCCGTCGCCGCTCTGCAGGTCGCCGTCGTCGCACTGCTCGCCTGCCGTCTGGATGCCGTTGCCGCAGCCGGTCTCGGTGCAGTTCGAGTCGCAGCCGTCACCGTTCTGCAGGTCGCCGTCGTCGCACTCCTCGCCGCCCTCCTCGATGCCGTTGCCGCAGGTCTCGACGCAGGGCTTCGTCGGTCCCTTTGCCTTGACGAGGTCGATCGCGTTCTTCTTGGACGTGGTCGGCGGCGTCTCCCATCGCCCGCAGTAGGTGCTGGAGCCGATCGTGAGGCGCGTCTCGATCCAGTCGACCGGGCCGGAGATCGCGTCGTTCGAGTAGGGCGAGCCCTTCAGGGATCCCTTCAGGAGCGTGAAGCCGACCCGGAGCGAGCTGACGCCGCCGGGACCGCCGGCCGGTCCCTTGTACGAGAAGCCGGTGCCCGCGGCGCGCCAGCTCGCGCACGGCAGCGTGACGGGCGCGTTCACGTCCTCCGACGTGATGATCTGCAGGGAGGACGCGGCGCCGCCGGCGCACGTCGGATTCCCGAAGCCGAGGATCGCCGGATCGCGGAACGTGAACTTCAGCAGGTCCTTCGCCGCATCGGACTTGTTGCGCGCGGTGAGCGACTTGCCGCCGAGCACGTCGACGAACGCGGCCGCCGGAGCGACGATCGCGAGAAGCGACGCGGCGACGAGTGGAAGCGTGACGGCGACGAGGATCCGAAGCGGGCGCTGGTTCGGCATGATCCCTCCTGAGCCAGAGGTCGGGTTTCCGTACGGCGTACGGCCACCGCATGTCACATCCCGGCGCGTCGTGCTAGACGCAGCGCACGCCTTTTCACATGTGCGCGCCGCCGTTCGGGCTCAGGACCTGGCCCGTGCAGAACCCGGCTGCGTCGGAGACGAGGTACGCGCACGCCTCGGCGATGTCGTCGGGCCGTCCCATCCTCTGCACCGGAAGCTGCGCGACCGCCTTGTCGTAGAGGCCCGGCGGCGCGCCGGCCATGCGGATGAGGGGCGTGTCGATCAGGCCCGGGGCGAGGGCGTTGACGGTGATGCCGACGGGTCCGAGCTCTCGCGCGAGCGCCTTGGTGAACCCGATGATCCCCGCCTTGGCGGCCGCGTAGTGCGTCAAGCCGGGTCCGCCGCCGTTCAGAGCCGCGGCCGAGGAGACGTTGACGATGCGCCCGAAGCCGGCCGCCTGGAGATCCGGAAGGACGAGGCGACAGCAGCGCACCGTCCCGCGCAGGTGGACGTCGAGCATCCGGTCGAATCGCTCCTCCGTCATCTCGGAGAGTGGAGCGAAGTCGGCGATCCCGGCGCAGTTCACGAGGATGTGGATCGGTCCGAGCTCCGTGCGAGCGCGATCGAAGGCCGCCTCGAGCGTCGGCGTTTGCGTGACGTCCGCCGCGACGCCGATCGAGCGCCGTCCGAGCGCGCGGATCTCGGCGGCGACCTTCTCCGCCTCGGCCTCGCGGAGATCGAGCACCGCGACGTCGGCGCCGTCGCGCGCGAGTCGCCGCCCGATCGCGCGTCCGATGCCCGACGCCCCTCCCGTGACGACGGCATTTCGTTCGCGAGCCATGCGTCTACTCGAACTTGCCGTGGCGGCCCGCGCCGGCCGCGAAGCGGCTCGCGCCCGCCAGCGTCTCGCCGGAGCGGATCACGTCCATTCCGAGCCGCGTCTCGTTGCGCAGCGCTTCGGCGAGGTCGAGGTCCCACTGCCGGTAGGACGAGAGGCGATCGTTCCGCATGCAGAGCTGCGGAAAGCGTGCGATCTGCCCTGCGAGCTCCTTCGCTGCCGCAAGCGCCCGTCCCGACTCGACGATCCGGTTCGCGAGGCCCATGCGAAGCGCTTCCTCGCCGGAGACGCCCCGTCCCGTCAAGATCAGGTCGAGAGCGTGGCTGTGGCCGAGCATGCGCGAGAGACGCACCGTCCCGCCGTCGACGAGCGGCACGCCCCAGCGGCGACAGTAGACGCCGAAGACCGCATCGCTCGCGGCGACGCGCAGGTCGCACCAGATCGCGAGCTCGAGACCGCCGGCGACCGCGAATCCCTCGACCGCGGCGATCGTCGGCTTCGGGAGGAGGAAGCGCGTCGGCCCCATCGGCCCGTCGCCGTCGACGCGGACGGCGTTGCCGCGGCCGTCCGAGACGCCCTTCAGGTCCGCGCCCGCGCAGAACGTCCCGTCCGCTCCCGTCAGGATCGCGACGGAGAGCGCCTCGTCGGCGGCGAAGCGGCGGAACGCGGCGGCGAGCTCGACCGCGGTCGGTCCGTCGACGGCGTTCCGCACCTGGGGCCGGTCGATCGTGATGATCGCGATCGATTCCTCGGTCTCGAAGCGAACGTTGCTCACGCGTTACCACCTTTCTTGCCCGTCTTGCCCGTCCGGGGACGGCTGCCGTAGTCGCCGAACGGATCGTCGCGCTCGCGCACCGCCTGCCGGAAGCCGACGTCGCCCGCGCGATCGACGAAGTCGAGCCCTTCCTGCGTGTGGCGCGCGATGCCGTCGAAGAGCGTCCCGAGGGTGCGGCTCGAAGCGAGCCCCATGTTCTCCGCCGTCTGATTGCAGAGGAGCTTCAGCATGACGAGCTGGTTCGTCGGCACGCGCGCCATGCGCTCGGCGAGAGCGATCGCGTGCGATTCGAGCTTCTCGTCCGGCACGCACTCGAGGATCAAACCGATCTCGACGGCCTTCGGCGCGGTGATCTCGTCCCCCGTCAGGAGGTAGCGCTTCGCCTGCTCGAGACCCATGCGATAGACCCACATCGCGGTCGTCGGCGTCCCCCAGACGCGCGAAGGTGGGTAGCCGAAGCTCGCACCCTCCGCGGCGACGATCAGGTCCGCGCAGAGGACCATGTCGGTGCCGCCTCCGATGCACCAGCCCTGCACGGCCGCGATCACCGGCTTCCGCGCGTACCAGAGCTTCATGTACGTCTCGACGAAGCGGCCCATCATGCGGAGGTCCGCGACCGAGTCCCACACGCGGCCCGTCGGCGCGGCGGCGCCTTCGCTCTCCTTCGCCTGCGCGGCGGTCGACCAGTCGAGGCCGTAACCGGCGCAGAAGGCCGGCCCCTCGGCGCGCAGGAGGAGGACGTGCGCCTCGCGTTCGGCATCGCCCTCGTCGATCGCGGCGGCAAGCTCGTCGCGGAGCGCGGGCGTGATGGTGTTGTACTCCTTCGGGCGCGACAGCGTGATGTGGTGCACGCCGTTCCTCGTCTCGGTACGAAGCGTGGTGCCTTGCATGCGGCATTCCCTCCAGAGGCGGTCGTGCGTGCGTTAATCGAAGCGCTGCGCGAGGCGCAAGGCTAGCCGATGGCGCTCGACGTGGAGATCCTCCTTCTCGTCCTCCTCGCGGCGGGGATGCATGCGACGTGGAACGCACTCGTCAAGGTGAGCGGCGACCCCCTCCTGACGCAGACCACGATCATCACGACCGGCTCGATCCTGGCGCTCACGATCGCTCCGTTCGTGCCGGCGCCGGCTCCGGCGAGCTGGCCGTTCCTCTTCGCGAGCGTCGCGATCCACAATCTCTATTTCCTGTTCCTCCTGCGCGCGTACCGGCACGGGGATTTTTCGCAGGTCTATCCGATCGCGCGCGGCTCCTCGCCGCTGATCGTCGGTCTCCTCTCGGGGCCGCTCGTCGGGGAGACGCTCTCGTGGCCGCAGCTCGGCGGCCTCCTGCTGGTTGCGTTCGGGATCGCGAGCCTCGCGGGCGTCGGGCGATCGCGCGGCGTCGCCGAGGGGCCGGCGGTGCTCTACGCGCTCGCCTGCGGGCTCTCGATCGGGGCCTTCTCCCTCGTCGACGGGATCGGCGTCCGCCGCGCGGGAGGCGGCTTCTCGTTCGCCGTCTGGCTCACCGCGCTCGAGTTCATCCCGATCGTGGCCTACACGGCGATCCGGCGGAGCCGAGGGATCGTCCCGTTTCTACGAGTGAGTGGGCGAGTCGCGGCGGCAGGCGGCGTGCTCGCGGCGGTCTCGTACACGCTGATCATCTGGGCGTACACGCAGGGGCCGATCGCGCCGATCGCGCCGATCGCGGCCCTGCGGGAGACGAGCGTCGTCATGGCCGCGCTGATCGGAGCGGCCCGCTTCGGCGAGCCCTTTGGCATCCGCCGCGTCGCGGCGGCCGTGGTCGTCGTGCTCGGCGTCGCGCTCCTGAATGGAGCGTGGTGAATCTCGAAAAGAAGGTTGACGCATCGTCGATCGTGCTTACCGGCATCCTCTCGATCGATCTGCCGAAGGCGGCCGCGAGCCGCGCCCGCAAGGTCGAGGTCAAGGCCGCGTAGCGAGCGGTCGAACGGGCGGCGCGTCGTCGAGGCGCGCCGCCCTTCTCATTCCAGCGCGGCGGTGACGCGCACCGTCGCGCGGATCTCGATCTCTCCCGCCTCGATCGGCGGTGCCGGCGCTGCTTCCGCGGCCGCCATCGCCATGTCCCGCCGGTAGAACGGCATCGGTGGCTGCTCGTGCGGCTGCTGCTCGATCTCGAGCAACGAGCCGATCCTTGCGCCCGCACCGGAAGCGGCCGCTTCCGCGCGGGAGCGGGCCTCCGCGACCGCCTGGCGCAGCGCCTCGCGCTCGAGCTCGTCGCGCTTCGTCACGTCGAAGCGGAGACCGCTGACGGAGGTGGCACCGGCCTCGGTTCCCTGGCCGATCACGTCGCCCACCTTCGTGATGTCGTCGACGCGCACCTCGACCTGGTTCTGCGCGAGAAAGCCGCGCGGGATACGACGTCCCTTCTCGTAGTCGAACTCCTCCGTCAGGGAGTAGGAGATCGTCCGGATCGCCTTCTCCCCGACCAGCGGGCCGACCTTCTGCAGGACCGCGTCCACGATCGTCGAGTTCTTCTGCTGCGCCTGGCGCGGATTCGGATCGCGCGACTCGACGGCGAGGAGGACGAAAGCCTGATCCGGCGCGGCGCGAAGCTCCGCTTCGCCGGTCACGATGACGCGGGGAGGCTTCCTTCCCTCGTGCGGCTCGGCACCCGCTTGCGAGACGCCGAAGACGACGCCGAAGACGACGACGAAGACGACGATGCTGACGACGAGCGACGACGCGAGGAGGATTCGCTTCATTCCTCCTCCCTATCCCAGCCCGTTTGCTTCTACAAAAACCCCAAGGTCGTGAAGGGGCCGTTCGGGATGAGAGATGTGTGCGTTCCCGCCGTCGCGAGCCAATTGTCGATGATCGTCGCGTAGACCTGCCGGAAGTCCGTGTGGTGGACGAGGTTTCCGACGGAGTTCGGAGCGGCGATGCTCGGGATCCCGCCGTAGATGCCGCCGTTCACCGAGTCGCCCATCGCGAAGAGCACCGAGGCCTGACCGTGGTCCGTTCCGCCGCTGCCGTTCTCGGCGATGCGACGGCCGAACTCCGAGAAGGTGAGCGTCAGGACGCGCTCGGAGACGTTCTCGCCGGCCTCGACGTTGATCGACTGGAGGTCTGTGTAGAACGCGGTGAGACACTCGCTCACCTGCGTCAGCAGGCTGGCTTGACGCCCGGCGAGCGTGCCCTGGTTCGTGTGCGTATCGAAGCCGCCGAGGCGGACGTGGAAGTAGCGCGCGCCGACGGGCGAGCCGCTGACGGCGTCGTGGCGGATGATCGAGGCGGCCTCGGCGAGCCGCTGTGCGAGCTGCCCCGGCACGTCGTCGAGGGCCGCTCCCCAGTGCGTGTCGACCGCGTCGTACTCGTCCATCTTCGAGAGGAGAACCTCTCCCGAGATGCCGACGGAGTTCTGCAGACCGCTGGTCTGGCCGGGATCCGCTTCGACCGCGTACACCGCCTCGAGCGCGGCCTTCTTCGCCGCCGCGTCGGGGTAGAGCGGGTCGTCCGGAAGCGCGAACTGCGAAAGCGCTCGTACCGCGAGCACGTTGGCGCCCCCTCCGGAGAAGAACATCTTGCTCAGCGTGTCGTCGACGTCGACCGTCACGAGGTCCGTCGGGTCGTAGAAGTCGTCGAGGTAGCGTCCGAACCAGCCGTCCGAGAACGGCCCGAGCGGGTCGGCGCTGAACCAGATGTCCTCCGAGCGGAAGTGCGAGAGGCTCTGGCTCGGGTAGGCGACGCCGTTCAGGATCGCGACCTTGCCCGCGTCGTACAGGCCCTTCAGTCCGCCCATCGACGGATGGAGCGCGAGCGCGTTCCCCCACGTCGGGTCCGGATCGTCGAGCGTGGTCGCCGCGAGGTCCGCGACGGAGATCTGCAGCGAAGGCCGCGCCGCTGCGTAGGCGGTGCGCTGCGCTCCGTCGACGGGAATGACCGTGTTCAGCCCGTCGTTCCCGCCCTCGAGCTGCACGACGACGAGGATCGGATCGACGACGCCCGAGGCGCCCGCCTCGAGCGGCGCGAAGAGGGCGCGCTGCAGCGGTCCCGGCACGGCGAGCGTCGCGCCCGCCAGGGCGCCGTTCCGAAGGAAGCGTCTACGGCTGATCGTCATCGCTTCCCCCTTCAGTGGATGCTGGCTTCGGGAATCTGGAGCGCCAGCGCCACCGCGCCGCGCACCTTCTTCTCGAGCACTTCTTCGTCTTCGAAGTCGTTCATGCCTTCGAAGTAGTCGATCAGCGCTTGACGGGTTCCCGACGGCGTCTTCGCCGCGATGCCGAGGCGCGCGAGGATCTCGTCCACGACCTCGTCCTCGCCGACGGCCCCCTTCGGGATCAGCTTCTCCGGTTTCAGCTTGACGTCGGTCGCGGAGCGGCCGGCGCCGACGGCCTGCGCGGCGTCGAAGCGCGCGACGAGCTGGCCGGACGAGAGCCACGAGGGGCCGCTGCTCCAGCCGTTGACGCTCGGCGGCTCGAAGAGCTCCATGCCCATGTCTTCGAGCTTGTCCGGCGTCAGCACGTGGCTCGACTGCGCGTCGAGGGCGCGCATCGCGGAGAAGAGGAATTCGCACGGGTTCTTGACCGAGCTCGTCTTGGCCGTCGCGGAGTAGAACTCGTCGTGCGTGAAGAGGGAGCGAAGCAGGTCCCGGACGACGTAGCCGTTCGCGCGGAAGTCCGTGGTGATCTCGTCGATCAGGGCGGCGTCGGGGTTCGGGTACGCGAAGTACTCCCAGAGCTTCTTCCCGAGGAACCGCGGCATCGTGAGGTTTCCGGCGGAGTCGGTGTGAGTGAAGAGGATGTCGATCGCGTTCTGCGCGGGCGGCAGGAGGTTCCCCGCGCCGTCCTCGACCCCGATCGGCCCGGTCGCCTGGAACGGCTTTCCGGCGAAGAGCGTCTTCGAGCCGGAGTCCCAGCGAGCCAAATTGAAGAAGCCGACGTCGTTCGCGTCGTACTGGAAGCCGGTGAGCGCGCGCGTGAGCTCCGTCACGTCGGTCTGCGTGTAGTTCTCCTCGGTCTCGTCGAAGCTGAACACGCCGAGCACGAAGAGCTCCATCAGCTCGCGCGCGAAATTCTCGTTGAGCGCGTTCTTCCGGTTCTGGCGGCCGTCGAGCATCTCGAGCATCGCCGGGTCGCGCGTCACCTCCCACACGAGCGTGCGGAGCGGGCCGAGGCCGTGCTCGCGGAAAGTGCGGTTCTGGTACGACATCCGGCGCACGCTCTTCGCGACGCTGAACTGCGTCGCGAAGTGATCGTGCCAGAAGAGGACCATCTTCTCCTGCAGACGCCGCGCGTTCTGCGTCGCCATCCGCTTCGCCCACCAGGTCGAGAGCTTCTTCAGCTCGGACCGCTCGTTCGTCGGGGCGGACGGCCCCTTCGCGCTGGTCGGCTTCTGCGACACCAGGATCTCGACCGAGAGGCCGACCCCGCGGCGCAGGAATCCCTTGATGTCGTTCGGCTTCGCGCCGAAGCCCGCGCGATTCAGCAGGTGAACGACGTTCTCTTCACTCCAGACGACCATCCGACTCCCCTCCGGCGCTTGGATGCGCGGAGAGGATGCACGGTGAACCGCCCTCCGGGCAATGGGCGGATTTCAGGAGATGCGCGCGGCGGGCATCGGCGGACAGGCCGAGCCGATGCCCGTACCGTCCTGCGGACAGGCGCTGCCGATGCGGCGCAGCACCTCGAAGAGGAAGTAGATCTCGGGGTAGATCAGCGGCTTCCCGTTGGTCAGGATCGCCACGGAGACGTCGCGGTCCGGGTCCGCCCAGCCGAACACGTTCGTCAGGCCGAGATGGCCGAACGCATGGCGCGTGAACGGCCCGTAGAGGCTGAACCACTCCGCGCCGAGCATGAAGCCCGAGCCGTAGCGAAACGGCAGGACGAGGGTCATGTCGGGCTCGAGGTACGATTGCTCCGCCGTCGCGCGAACGACCGTGCGGCGATCGAAGACGCGCACGCCGTCGAGCGTGCCGCCGACGCGCAGCACCTCGAAGAAGCGGCACAGCTCCTCCGCGTTCGAGACGACGTTCCCCGACGGGAAGATGCTCGTCAGGAAGCGCGAGTCGTTGAGGATCTCGACGGCGCGCTCGTAGTCGATGCCGAGCGCGCGCCGCATCAGCATCGATACCGGCCAGAACGGCGCCGGACCCGTGAAGACGTTCGTGGCGACGCGCCCGAGATCCTCGTGCCGCACGCCGTAGCTCATCCAGCGGAGCCCGAGGGGCTTCCGCAGCACCTCGTCGAGATACGCGCGGATGTCCTTCCCCGTCACGCGGCGCACGACCTCGCCGAGGAGGAAGCCCGTGGTCACCGCGTGGTAGGCGAGGCGCGTACCGGGACGCCACAGCGGCTCCTGCTCGCAGAGGAGCTCGACGATCCGATCGGGATCGCCGAGGAGCGCCGGGTCCATCGTGTCCGGCGGCGGGTTCGGAACGCCGGCGCGGTGATTCAGCACGTGACGGAGGCTGATCGCCTCCTTCCCGCGGCAGCCGAACTCCGGGATGTACTCGCAAACCGGATCGTCGAGCCGGACCTGATCCGTCTCGTCGAGATGATGAAGGAGCATCGCGGTGACGGCCTTCGAAGCGGAAGCGACGCAGAAGGGCGTGTCCGGCGTCGCGAGGACCTTCTCCGATCCGGGCGGATCGCTCGGGCCGTTGCCTCGCGCGTAGCCGATCGAGCGCTCGAGGAGGATGCGGCCCCGGCGCCGCACGCAGATGCTGATCGCCGGGTGGATGCCGGCTTGATACAGGCGCTCGACCGCGCGCCAGATCCACTTGACGGCCCGCGTTTCGACGCCGACCGAGGGCGGATAGACCTCCGCACCCGGGCGCATGGTGGTGACCGCTTCGAGATCCTCCGGAACCGGGCAGGTCGCGTACAGGTGGCCGAGGAGCGGCTGGTTCACGTCCGAGGAGGTAGCTCTCGGCCGTTCCGGCCGCACGGCGTCCGCACGGCGCCGAGCGAACGACGCCTCGCGCCGTGGTACGGAGGATTCATGGGCCACCCCTACTTCGCGAGCCGGCGCGCCGCCGGCGGACCGGGCACGAGCGGGCGCTCGGCGGTCCTCGCGCGCCGCGGCATCGTCTGCACGAGCCAGCCCCTCGCCTCCCAGGCGGGGCTCGCGGTGCTTCGCGACGGGGGTAACGCGTTCGATGCCGCGATCACCGCGGTCGCCGTGCAATGCGTCGTCGAGCCGTACAACACCGGGGTCGGCGGCGACTGCTTCGCGATCGTCTGGCCGGCGCGCGAAGGACGGCTCCGTGCCCTGAACGGCAGCGGGCGCGCGCCGGCGGAGATCGACATCGCGGCGCTGCGCGCGCAGGGCGACGAGATGCCGTGGTTCGGCGCCGCGACGATCACGGTACCGGGCGCCGTCGACGCCTGGCACGAGCTTCTCTCGCGTTACGGCACACGGTCGCTTCGCGAGCTCCTCGCCCCCGCGATCGCGTACGCCGAGGACGGCTTCGCGGTGAGCGAGATCGTCTCGAACGAGTGGGATCTCGTCGTACGCTTCGGGCTCCTCCGGAACGACGACGCGCGCCGGTGCTTCGCGCCGGACGGCGCGGGCCCGCGGCCGGGGCGAATCGTTCGTCTGCCCGAGCTCGCGCGCTCGCTGCGTCTCCTCGCCGAGGGCGGCCGCGACGCGTTCTACGGTGGAGAGCTCGCGGAGCGCCTCGTCGCAGCACTTCGCAACGAAGGGTGTGCGCTCTCGCTCGCGGACCTCGCGGAGCATCGCTCGACCTGGGTCGAACCGATCGGGATCGACTACCGCGGCTACCGTCTCTGTGAGGTTCCGCCGAACACGCAGGGCATCACGGCATTGATTGCGCTCGGAATCCTGCAGCACCACGATCTCGGAGCCCTGCGGGGCGGCTCGGCGGAGGCGCTGCACCTCGTGATCGAGGCGGTCAAGCTCGCGCTCGCGGATCGCGCGGCGCACGTTGCGGATGCGGAGCACATGCGCGTCCCCGTCGAGGCCTTGCTCGACGCTTCGTCTCTGCGGCGACGCGCCGCGGAGATCGACCTTTCGCGCGCGAGCGAGGAGCCGCGCGCGCTCGCCGGAGGAAGCGACACCGTGACGCTCGTCGCGGCCGACGCGGAAGGAAACGTCGTCACGCTGATCAACAGCCTCTACGGTGCCTTCGGCTCCGGGCTCGTCGCGGGCGACACGGGGATCGCACTGCAGAACCGCGGACGCGGCTTCGTTCTCGATCCGGCGCACCCGAACTGCATCGCGCCGCGCAAGCGGCCGTTCCACACGCTGTGTCCCGCGATGCTCCTCGCGAACGGCCGTCCCGCCGTGGCGCTCGGCGTGATGGGTGGCGACGTGCAGGCGCAAGCGCACGTGCAGGTCGTGACGAGCCTCGTCGACCACGGCCGGAACGTGCAGGAGGCGCTCGACGCGACGCGCTTCCACGCGCTCGGCGGTGCTCACGTCGCGTTCGAGGAGGACCTTCCCGTGGAGGCGCGCGAAGCGCTCGCGCTCCGCGGACACCGGATCGAGGACCCGCTCGCCGCGCTCGCGCGCGGCGGGTTCGGCGGCGGACAGGCGATCGCGATCGACGCGGAGAGCGGTGTCCTCTGGGGCGGCTCGGACCGGCGGAAGGACGGCGCCGCGGCCGGATTCTGACCGGCGCCACTCGAGGAAGGCGACTCTCGGGTCGACGATGCACGTACGGATCGAAGATCGGAATCCCGACGGACGCGGGCGTGGCCGCGCCGCGAAGCGCGTCGTCCTCGTCTCGCAGGCGCATCCCGGCGAGGAGGTCACGGTGCGGACGGACCTCGTCACCCGCGGCACCGTCCAGGGGCGCGTCGCGAAGCTGCTCGAGCGCGATCCCGCGCGGATCGAGCACGAGTGCCAGCACGAGTTCCATTGCACCGGCTGTCCGCTGCTCGCCGCTTCGGAAGAGGACGAGGCGGCGTTCAAGACCGCTCGCCTCGCGCACGCGCTCGAGAGCCTGCGCGGCTACACGTTGCCGGCGCCCGAGCCGCTCCTCCGGCCCGGACCGCTCTTCGGCTATCGCCATCTCGCGAAGCAGAGCTTCGGGGAGCGCGAAGGGCACGCGGTCCTCGGCTCGTACGTCGCCGGCACCCATCGCGTCACCGACAACGCCGGCTGCCCGGTCCTGGCGCCGCCCTTGCGCGACCTGATGGACCTCGTCGCGCGGCTCGCGGACGAGAGCGGTCTGCCGCTCGACGCACCGAACGGGCGATCGGGCTTGCGGCACGCCGTCGCACGTCTCAGCCGGAGCTCCGGCCGGATGCTGCTCTTGATCGGAACGACCGAGGATCCGCCGCTGGGAGCGAGCGCGCTCGCGGGGCTTCTGCGGCGCGAGTGTCCCGACCTCGTCGGCGTGCACGTCCTCGTGCAATCCGGGCGCGGGAACGCGCTTCTCGCCGGCGACGTGCGCTGGAGCGACGGGGCGAGCTTCGTCGAGGACGCGATCCTCGGCTTCACGCACCGGATCGGCCCGCGCTCGTTCTTCCAGATCCATCCCGCGGCCGCCGAGGTGATGTTCGCGACCGCAGTGGCCGCGGCGGGCGAGGGCGAGCGCTGCCTCGAAGTGTTCGCGGGCGTTGGAGCGCTGACGCTGCCGCTCGCGAGCTGCTTCCGCGAGGTGGTCGCGATCGAGTCCTCGACGGAGGCTTCGGTGAGCCTCCGCGAAGCCGCGGCGCGAGTCTCGAGGACGAGCGGTCGCGTCCAGGTCCGCGAGGGGCGCGCGGAGGTGCTCGTCCCCGAGGCGCTGCGCGTGTCCACTCCCGACGTCGTCGTCCTCGACCCGCCGCGTGCGGGCGCTTCGCCGGCGGTGATGGAGCCGATCGCCGCTTCCGGCGCGCGGCGCTGCATCCTGATCTCGTGCGATCCGGACGCGCTCGCACGTGACCTCGCGCCGCTCCTGCGGAGCGACTGGGTGGTCGAGCGGATCGTGCCGGTCGACCAGTTTCCGCGCACGGCGCACCTCGAGACGATCGCGGTCGCTTCCCGGCGGTGAGATGCGGGCACCGCGCGCGAGCCGTCGCACCGTTTGCGCCGCTGCCCGTCGATCTGCGACACCGGCTCCGGACGCCGATGCCGTCGTCGCCCCGTCAGAGCCTCCCGAAGCCGATCCGCTTCGTGCGCAATCATGCGCGCCTGTTCGGCTCGATCGCCGTCGGGATCGTAGGGACACGGGCGGGCGTCACTCACCGCCCATGCGGTGCGGCTGCCACTGGAGGCCGAGAGCGAGGATGCGCTCGAGGAGCCGGGAGTACGACATCTTCGCCCGCTTGGCGGACTGCGCGAAGTCCTCTTCCTCGGCGAGCTGCGGGTTCGCGTTCGCCTCGATGACGTACGCCTTGCCGTTCGCGTCGAGACGGAAGTCGATGCGCGCGTAGCCGCAGAGGTCGAGCGCGCGGTACGCCCGCTTCGCCAGGTGCTGGATCTTCGGGGCGAGGCCTTCCGGAAGCTCTGCCTCGGCGGTATCGATGCCGTGACGCTTCTGATACTTGACGTTCCACTTCACGCGTTCCGTCGCGATGTGCCAGTGATCGTCGGACATCTTCGCGAACGTCATCTCCCAGACGGGAAAGACGCGGAGCCGGTGGTTCCCCATCACGCCGACGTAGATCTCGCGCCCGTCGATGAACTGCTCGATGATCGCGGGCGTCAGAATCGTGTCGTGGATGTACTTCACGCGCTTCTGGAGCTGCTCCTCGTTCGCGACGACGGAAGCCTGCGAGATACCGATCGAGGATTCGAACGTCAGCGACTTCACGATCAGGGGAAAGCTGAGCTTCCGCGGCAACACGGGCTTCCGGTTGAGAGGAGCCACCGTGAAATCGGGCGACGGGATGCGGTGGTACGCGAGGAGCTTCCGCGCGAGGGCCTTGTCGCGCGACAGCGTCAGGCCGCGCGGATTGCAGCCCGTGTACGGGATCCGCAGCAGCTCGAGGTAGCTGACGACGTTCTGGTCGAACACGCCGACGTCGGCGAACGCCTCCATCAGGTTGAACACGATCGTCGGCTTGAACTCGTCGATCGCCGAGCGGATCGGCGTCAGGTCGTCGTGGACGCCGATGACGCGAAGCTCGTGCCCGCGCCGGCGGAGCGTCGTGACGACGTCCCACTCCATCCGCCACTCGGGGGCGACGTCCGCCTGCGCGACGTCCTCCTTCGGGACGAGGTCCTCGTGGACGAGAACGAGGACGCGATACTTCCTCACAGCGCCACCCGGTGCCGTCCGCTGTGCAGGTAGTTCATGGTCTGTACGGTGAGGAGAACGGTGAACTCCTGGCGGGCCTGCTCCTCGGGCACGGCGAGGCGGAGCTTCAGCTCGCGGCAGCGCGAGATCATGTCCTCGAGCACGCGGTCGATCGTGTACTGGTAGATCCCGGTCCAGCTCGCGACGACGCGGCGCACGGACCGGCGGATCTTGCCGAGGAACTGCGCCGCCGTCATGCTGCTCGCATACTCGGGCCCGTCCGAGAAGATGCGCCGGAGCTCGCGGTCGTAGAACTTCGGATGGTCGACGCCGTGCAGGCGACGCTTCCGGCGATAATGGCGGCGGAGCGTGTAACGGAGCTTCCGGAGCGGATCGACCTCCTCGGCGCTCATCACGAGCGGCTTCTTGCCGCGCAGCCCGCGCATGACGCTGTCGACCCACTCGAGCTTCGCGAGCGCCGGCCATCCGGCGTAGCGCCGTCGCCAGTTCGCGTCGGGAGTCAGCCACACGGCGAACGTCTCGGCGAAATCCTCGTCGGGATGGCTCTGCGCGTACCAGGGATCGATGTGCTGGACGAACGTCTTGCTGTACGGCTTCGGGTCGTAGAACTCGGGGTAGGGCTCGGAGGAGCTGCCGAAGAGCGGCTTCCGGCTGCGGCGAAGGCGCAGCTTGTACGCGTTGTCGATCGCGTGTCCCGCCTCGTGGCGGAGGATGCGCATGCACCAGTCGTGTTCGCCGCCTTCGACCTCGAGCATCTGCGCCTTCTCGAGGCGCTCGAGCCGTGGATGCGCGAGATAGAACGGCACCGCCATCGACGACGTGTCGTCCGGAGTGAACCACTCGTCGGAGAGATAGAAGTGGATCGGGAAGCGGAGCTCGCGCTCCTCGAGCTCCTTGCAGAGCGCGGAGATGCGGCCTTCGACGGCGGTTCCAGCGAGCGAAAGCGGTAGATCGGAGAGACGCAGGTCGAGGAGCTCCTCGTCGGGAAGCTCCGTCCAGTTGGCCGGTACGGCCCCGGCTATCCGAGGAGCTGGATCGCCCACCAGGCCCACACGACGATCTGTACGATGTAGAAGCCGAAGCGGAGAAAGACCGCGGGGACGCTCACCGAAGCGAGGTGCGTGAGGGACTGGCCGAGACGCGCGTAGAGAACGACGGGCGCCAGCGGATCGGTGATCGCGAGCTGTCCCGTGATGTGCGCCGCGAGAGCGAGCGCGGCGAAGACGGGCAGGTTTTCGTAGACGTTGTCTCGCGCGCGGACGAGACGCTGTCCGAAGCCCGGCGTGTCGTCCCCGTCGCTGCGGAACGAGTTCGCGGCGCGCCGCCCCGAGAGCACGAGCGCGGTTCGGTAGAAGCCGAGGATTGCGGTGAGGAGCAAGAACCAGCCGGCGAAACCGGCGAGCGCGCTGGCGGTGGCAGACATGGAGGTCTCTTTCCGGCGCCGCTTAGAGCACGCTCCGGGACGGGGTGTCGAGCCGACGCCGCGAGAACGATCGCACCCGGGTTGCGAGCGACGCGCGGACCGTGCCAAAGCTCGATCGTGAACGGGATCCACGACATGGGCGGCCTGCACGGCTTCGGTCGCGTCCCGGTCGAGCCCAACGAGCCGGTGTTCCACGCGCGCTGGGAATCGCGCGTGTTCGGCATCGCGCGGAGCCTCGGTGGCGGGAACATCGACGCGAGCCGCCACGGGCTCGAGCGGCTCGATCCCGTGGCGTATCTCCGGAACGGCTACTACGGACGCTGGTTCGCGGTGCTCGAGCAGACTCTCGTGTCCCTCCAGGTGATCGCGCCGAAGGACGTCGAGGAGCGGATGCGTCGCCGTCGCCGCCGCGCCCGCAAGGAAGCGAAACGCAAGGCGAAGCCGGGGAGCGCGGCGGAAGCCCCGGCGTGGCGTCCGCCGCCGACGCGGAGCTTCGCGCGCGAGGTCGATCGCGCTCCGGTCTTCGCCGCGGGCGAAGCCGTGCGCACGCGCAATCACCAGCCGGACGGACACACGCGTCTGCCCGCCTACGCGCGCTGCCGCGCGGGTGTGATCGAGCGCGTGCATGCTGCGATGGTCTATCCCGACGACAACGCGCACCAGCGCGGCGAGAACCCACAGTACCTGTACACCGTGCGCTTCGCGGCGCGTGAGCTCTGGGGGGACGCGGCCGAGGCGGCGACGTCCGTGTGCGTCGATCTCTTCGAGCCCTATCTGGAGCGTGCATGAGCTCGGGGCACGACCACGATCACGAGCAGGACGATCTCGCGGCGCGCGTCGAGGCGATCGAGTCGCTCCTCGTCGAGAAGGGCCTCGTCGACCCGGCCGTCGTCGACGAGATCATCCGCCACTACGAGGAAGACGTCGGCCCGATGAACGGCGCGCGCGTGGTCGCGCGCGCTTGGACCGATCCCGCCTACCGCGAGCGCCTTCTCGCCAACGGCTCGGCTGCGGTCGCGGAGATGGGCTTCGGCGGGAGCGAGGGCGCGCACGTCCGCGTGGTCGAGAATCGTCTCGGCGTGCACAACGTCGTCGTCTGCACGCTCTGCTCCTGCTACCCGTGGCCGCTGCTCGGGCTTCCTCCGAACTGGTACAAGTCGCCTCCCTATCGATCGCGCGTCGTGCGCGAGCCGCGCGCCGTGCTCTCCGAGATGGGCCTCGATCTGCCCGAGTCGACCGAGATCCGCGTCTGGGACTCGACTGCGGAAGTCCGCTACCTCGTGCTGCCCGAGAGGCCCGCCGGATCGGAGAGCCTCTCCGAGGAGGAGCTCGCTTCGCTCGTCGGGCGGGACGCGATGATCGGGGTGGCGATCGCGCGAGAGCCCGGAGAAGAGGGTGGCTGAGCCTCTTCCCGCCGTGCTCGACGAGCTCGTCGGCCGCACGGCGCCGCCGCGACGCAACGGCGAGATCGTCTTCGACGCGCCGTGGGAGAGCCGCCTCTTCGGGCTCACGATGACGCTCCTTCGCACGGGCCGATTCGAGTGGATCGAGTTCCAGCTCGGCCTGGTGCGCGAGGTCGCGAAGTGGGACGCCGATCCGGAGCACGGCTCGTACTGGGGGTGCTGGCAGCGCGCTTTCGAGGCTCTCCTCGAGGAGAAGGGCCTCTGTCGCGGAGCCGAGCTCGAAGAGCGCGCCGAAGCGCTCGCGGCGCGTCCGCGGGGCCACGATCACCGCTGAAGCCTTCTCCTCGCTTCCTCGCCTCCTCGCTTCCAGCCCGAGGAGTCTTGACAGGGGAAAACAGGTGATTTAAACGACTGTTTATGTCGAAGCAGGACGGGGACACGCGAAAGCGACTCCTTCGCGCCGCGACGGAGCTCTTCGCCGCGACCGGCTTCCACGGAGCGAAGATCCGCGACATCGCGGAGCGAGCCGGCGCGAACGTCGCCGCCGCCAACTATCACTTCGGCTCGAAGGCGGCGCTCTATCTCGATGTCCTGCGCTCGCAGTTCGGCGACATCCGCGGCCGTCTCACGGCACGCGCGGGCCTTCCTTCCGAGGAGAGGCTCGCCCGGCTGCCGCGCAGCGAGCTCGTCGCGCTGATGCACGCGCGGCTGACCACCATGCTCGACATCCTGATCGGCCCGCAGGCCGGCGTCTGGGGACGGCTCATGCAGCGCGAGATGGCCGACCCGAGCGAAGCGCTGCCGCACATCGTCGAGGAGTTCATGAAGCCGCAGATGGCCGAGATGCGACTCGTCCTCACCCACCTGTTCCCGACGCTGCCTGCAGCGGAGGTCGATCGCTGCGTGTTCAGCATGATCGGCCAATCGCTTTTCTACCAGACGATGCGTCCGGCGGTTCTCCGCTTCCTCGGGCGCGAGGAGTATCCGCGCGGCTTCGCGCGTCAAGTCGCCGATCACGTGCTGGAGTTCTCGCTCGGCGGGATGGAGCGCCTCGCGGCGCAGGGGGGGTCGCGCCGTGCGAGCTGAAGCGCGACGGCGCTTCGTGCCGCTCGGAGTCCTCCTGACGCTCTGCGCGGCGTGCAGCTCGTTCACGCGGCCGGACGGCGACGGCGGCTGGAGCGAGGCGCGCCGCGAGGAAGAGGTCGCTCGCCTGCAGTCCGCGGCCGGCGTCACGGTCCCGGAAGCGAAGCTCGAGCTCGAGTCGAAGCGGATCGAAGATTCTCTCGACGTCGCGTCCCCGCCGCCCTCCGCTCCTCCCGCCACCCCGAGCGGCGAGATGGATCTCGCGCAGGCTCTCGCGGTCGCGGCACGCGGCAACCGCCGCATCGTGGAGGCGCACGAGCAGCTCGCCGCGACCGCCGAGCGCGTCGCCGACGTGCGCGGCCGCTTGCTCCCCGCGACCACCGCGGAGGCGCGGTACACCTGGTACACGGCCGCGCAGACGGCGAGCGTCGATCTCCCCTCCGGCGTGCTACCGCCTGGCTCGGCACCTCCGGTCGTCGAGATCCGCGACGCGGACGCGGGCACGGTGAACGCGCGCATCTACGTGCCGATCGATCTGACGGGCGAGCTTCGCCACACGCTCTCCGCCGCGCAGGCAGGCTACCGCGGCGAGCGCGCGCGCGTCTGGGCGACGACGCTCGACGAGCAGCTCGCGGTCACACAGGCCTACTTCCAGCTCCTCGAGGCGCGCCGCCTGCGCACCGTCACCGAGGAGACGATCGCGGTCTATCGCTCGCAGCTCGGCATCGCGAGGAGCCGGTTCGACCAGGGACGCCTTCTGAAGAACGATCTGCTGACGGTCGACGTCGCGCTGCAGCTCGCGGAGCAGGGCCTGCTCGGGCGCGACCTCGCGATCGAGGAGGCGCGCTGGCTCTTCAATCGCTCGATCGGTGCGGACGTGAACGCCCCGGCGGAGCTCGCCGACGTGCGCCGCCCGCCCGACGTGCCGAGCGTCGACCGGGCGCTGGCGCTCGCCTACCAGGAGAACCCGATCCTGCTGTCCCTCCTCGAGGAGCAGCAGCGGCTCCAGGACACCGCGACGGCGCTCGAACGAAGCCGACTGCCGCGCTTCGGCGGCGGCGGCGGGATGGACTACTCGTCGAGCGACATCCTCGAGCCGCAGCAGATCGGCTCGGGTTTCATCGGGTTCACCTGGGAACTCGGCACCGACCTGCGGCGCGAAGCGCAGATCTCGGAGGCGCGCATCCAGTCGGACCGGAACCGCATCGCCACGGAGCGCCAGCTTCGCGATCTCGAGGCCGCCGTTCGTGCGGCGCAGCTCTCCACCGCCGAGCGACTCGCCGCGTATCGGACGGCGCAGTCGTCGCTGAGCCAGGCGGAGGAGAACCTGCGCATCCGCGAGCAGCAGTTCGACGTCGGACGCGCGCAGAGCGACGACGTGCTGATCGCGGAGCGTCTCCTCGCCGAGCAACGCGCCACGCTCGCGACGGCACTCTACCAGGCACACACGCGACGCGCGGCGCTGCAGCGGCTGATGGGGCTCGACCTCGAGGACCTGAACGCGACGAAGGCCCCGAACGCCAGGTCTGCCGCGAGCGGAGCCGGAACGTGAGCGCGATGTTCGCGGTCGAAGGAGAGATACGATGAAGCGTGGCGTCCTCGTCGGCGTGGTCGCGATCGTCGCGGTCCTCACGCTCGTCTTCTGGTGGGCGCGTCGGGACGACGGCGACGCCTACTACACCGGCTTCGTCGAGGGAGAGGAGCGCGTTCTCCGCAGCGAGGTGACGGGGCGTGTCCTCGACGTCCCGTTCACGGAGGGGGAGGCCCTCTCGGCGGGCGCCGTCGTCGCTCGCATCGACGAGACCGACATCGAGGCGCGCCTCCATGCGAAGGAGCGCGAGCTCGCCGTGACGCGCGCGGAGATCCGTACGCAGGAGGAGCGGATCGCGCTCGTCGAGAGCACCTGGAGAACGGGCCTCGAAGCACGCCGCGCGGACGTCAGCCAGGCCGAATCCGCGTACAGCCTCGCGGAGCGTACGCTCGGCCGCGAGAGCGAGCTCGTCAAGACGGGCGCGAGCACCGCGCAGCTCCTCGACGAGGTGCGCGCGCGGTACGATCAGGCGAAGAGCGCCCTCGCCCGGAGCCGCGATCTCCTCGCGCAGGCGGAAGCCGAGGAACGGAACATCGCCGTCAACGAGGGGCAGCTCGCGATGCTGCGCGAGCGCGCTTCGCTGATCGAAGCGCAGATCGCCGAGCTCGACATCACGAAGCGAAAGCACGAGGTGAAGGCGCCGAACGTCGCGACCGTCGTCCAGACGCAGTTCGTCTGGCCGGGCGAGCTCGTGCAGCCCGGCACGCCGGTCGTGGCGGTGCTCGATCCGGAGGACAAGTACGTCCAGATCTATCTCCCGGTCTCCGCGATGTCGGACGTCCGGGTCGGACGGCGCGTCGAGATCGAGCTCGACAGCGCCGTCGGGCGCCGCATCCCCGGCGAGATCAGCTTCATCGCCGACCAGGCGAACTTCACGCCCGAGAAGATCGAGACGCGCGGCGACCGCGTCGGCCAGGTGTACCGCGCGAAGGTGCGCGTTCTCCAGGACGCGGCGCTGCTCAAGCCGGGTACCGAAGGGAACGTGTACCTCGCGGCCGCCGGGGGCGACGACGGCGAGGCGCAGGGCGCCGCGGCCTCGGAGGAAGGCACGGCGAGCGCGCGCCGGGACGGCTAGGCATGAGCGAGCCGGCCCTTCGGTTGCGCGGCCTCGTCAAGCGCTACGGCACGCGGCTCGCGCTGCGCGGGATCGATCTCGACGTCTCCGGTCCGCAGATCCTCGGCGTCGTCGGCCCCGACGGCGCCGGAAAGACGACCCTTCTGCGCACGCTCGCGGGGCTGCTCGAGGTGGAGGCGCGCGAGGCGCTCGTGCTCGGCCACGACCTGCTCGACGACGTGACGGAGCTGAAGGAGACGCTCGGGTACGTCCCCCAGGTGTTCAGCCTGTATCGTGAATTGACGGTGCGCGAGAACCTCACCGTCACCGCGCGCCTGCACGCTCTCGACGCGGAGGAGCTCGAGCGACGCGCGATGCCGGTCCTGGAGCGGACCGGCCTGGCTCCGTTCGTCGATCGGCAAGCGGGCGCGCTCTCCGGCGGCATGAAGCAGAAGCTCGCGGTGACGTGCGCGCTCCTGCCGCGGCCGAAGCTCCTCGTGCTGGACGAGCCGACGGCGGGCGTCGACGTGGTCGCGCGCGACGAGATCTGGGAGATCCTGAACGAGCGGAAGGACGAGGTCCTGATCGTCATCAGCACGAGCTACCTCGAGGAGGTCTCGGCCTGCGATCGCGTCGTCTACCTCGACGAGGGACGGGTCGCCGCCGTCGGCACGCCGCGCGAGCTCTGTGCCGCGGTGCCGCTCGAGCTCTATCGCGCGTGGGGCGACGATCCGCGCGCGATCGCGCGCTCCGTGCGTGCCGCTCTTCCGTACGTCGGCGAGGCGCGAGCGGCGGGGCTCTTCGCGCGCATCGAGGTTCCGCGCGAGCGGAGCCCCGGCGCGGAGCGCGTGCTGCGCGATCTCTGGGCGATGGCGAGCGAGGGCGTCCGGCTCGCCGAGCAGGCGCCCGTCGACGTCGAGTCGATGCTGCTCTCGCTCGCGCGCGGTACTCCGGGCTCCTCGACGGAGTCGGTCGCTTGAAGCGCTCCGACCCGATCATCCGCGCGCAGGGCCTGACGAAGCGCTTCGGAGACTTCGCGGCCGTCGACGACGTTTCGCTGCACGTCGAGCGCGGCAGCGTGTTCGCGTTCCTCGGCGCGAACGGCTCCGGGAAGAGCACGACGATCCGCATGCTGATCGGGCTGCTCACGCCGACGGCAGGCACGATCGAGGTCGACGGCATCGACGTCGCGCGCCAGCCGCGCCGCGTGCGCGATCACATCGGCTACATGGGACAGAAGGTGAGCCTCTACCAGGGGCTCTCGCTGCGCGAGAACGCGGAGTTCTACGGCGGTCTCTACGGGCTCACGCCGGCGCATCTCGAGGAGCGCTGGGGTGCCTTGCGCGAGCGCTTCGCTCTCGGTGAAGCGGAGCGCGAGAAGCCCGAGGACCTCTCCGCCGGCATCCGGCAGCGCGCAGGTCTCGCGCTCAGCACGCTGCATCGTCCGCGTGTCCTCTTCCTCGACGAGCCGACCGCGGGCGTCGACGTCGAGAACCGCGCTCTCTTCTGGGAGCTGATCCGGGAGGAGGCCGACGCCGGTGTCACGGTTTTCGTCACGACGCACTTCCTCGAGGAAGCCGACTACTGCGACTGGATCTCCTTCATCGACTCCGGCCGGCTCGTCGCCGACGCTTCGCCGGCCGACCTGCGACGCCAGTACTCGGAGGGATACCGCGTACGCATCGAGCTCGCCGAAGCAGGCGCGGATCCTGGACGGGAGGGTGGGGTGCTCCACCGCGTCGCGCGCGCTCTCGCGGGGAAGGGCTTCGACGTCACGCAGGCTCCCCGGGGGATCGTGCTGCGCGCGGGACGCCTGGACGCGCCGCTCCTCGACGCCGTGCGCGAGGCCGTCGCATCGACGCCGGGCGTTCGCGTGCGAGTCGAGCAGCCGGAGATGACGGACGTGTTCCGCGCGCTGATGCGGAGCGCCGAGGAGTCGCGAAAGGCGGCGGCATGAGCCCGCGCCGGCTCTGGGTGCTCGTGCGGCGCGAGGCTCTCGCGACGCTGCGCGATCCGTTCACGATCTCGATCCTCGTCCTCGTGCCGCTGATGGCGCTTCTCCTGTTCGGAAAGATCCTCTCGACGGACGTGAAGGGTCTCGACCTCGGCGTGATCGACGCGAGCCAGAGCAGCGCGAGCCGTCGCCTCGTCGCCGAGCTCGCCGCGCAGGGGACGTTCGTTCCCCGGCCGTTCGAGACGCGGGACGAGCTCGACCGCGCGATGCTCGCGGGGGGGATCGGCGCGGGCGTCGTCATCCCGCCGGAGTTCGAGCGACGGCTGCGGCACTTCGAGGCGGGCGGGCCCCCGCCCGAGATCCGCGTCGTCTACGACGGCGGCGAGGTCGTCCTCGCGGGCAACACGGAGGCCTTCCTCTCGACACTCGTGACCGCGACGGGACGCGAGCTCCGCACCGCCGACGGCTCCGCGCCGCCGACGGGCGAGCGCGCCTCCGGCGTCACGGTGCAGACGACGGCCTTGTTCAATCCCGACCTGGACGGGACCCCGTACATGGTCGCGGGCACGTTCGGGTTCGTGTTGAGCTTCGCGACGACGCTGATCATCGCGGTCTCGGTCGTGAACGAGCGCTTCGCCGGCACGTTCGAGCAGCTTCAGGTGACGCCCGCGACGTCCGTCGAGATCCTCCTCGGCAAGATCCTGCCGCTCGGTGCGGTGTTCTCGGCGGACGTCGTGCTGATGATGCTGCTCGCGGGGTTCCTGCTCGGCGTGTGGCCCGCTGGGAACGCGTTTCTCTTCGTCGTGATCTCGACGTTCTACCTGCTCGTCTCGCTCTCGCTCGGCGTGATCTTCTCCGCGACGTCGAAGACCTCGGCGGAGGCCGTCTCGAAGACCGTCCTCGCGAGCCAGCCGCTGATCCTTCTCTCCGGCTTCGCCGTGCCGACGCCGAACATGCCGGTGGTCTTCCAGATGCTCTCGGAGGTGATCCCGGCGACGCACTACATCCGGGTGAGCCGCGCGATCTACCTCCGGGGAGAGGGGCTCCTGCCGCTTCTTCCCGAGCTCGCGATCATCGCCGTGATGGGCGGCGTCCTCGCGACGATCGCGTTGCGCGCGATCGGGAGGCGCTCGTGAAGCCGAAAGGCGGCGGCGTGCGGCGGTTCGTCTCGAACGTCCTCGCGATCGCGTACAAGGAGGGCTCTCTCCTTCGCCACGATCGTACCATCGTGCAGAACGTCCTTCTGCAGCCGATCACGCTGCTCCTCGTGATGGGCTTCGGTCTTCGCTACACGCCCCGCGACGTCCACTGGGCGGTGCTCGACCAGAGCGAGACCGCAGCTTCCCGGCAGCTCGTGACGGACATCCAGTCGAGCGGCTACTTCTCGCCGCCGGAGCGCGTCGGGAGCCGGACGGAGGGACGCGCGCTGCTGAACCGCGGTCGAGCGACGGTTCTCCTCGTGATCCCGGACGACTTCCGGCGCGAGGTCGCGCGCGGACGCCCGACCGTGCAGCTCCTTCTCGACGGGACCGATCCGCTGACGGCCGCGCGCGTGTCGGGCTACGTCTCGCAGATCGCGGCGCAGTTCGAGGCGACGTCCGTGCCCTCGTCGCGCGAGCGTTCCGGCGAGCCGACGACGAGCGGCCCGGGGCGCGCGCCGCCGATCGAGCTCCGCGAGGAGTTCCGCTACAACCCGACACTCCGCGACGTGAACTTCTACTTGTCGGCGCTCTCCGGATTCCTGCTCACGAACATCTGCCTCGCCGCGGCGAGCCTCGGTCTCGTCGCCGAGAAGGAGAACGGGACGTACGAGCAGATGCTCGCCCAGCCCGCGACGGCCCTGCAGATCATCCTCGGGAAGCTGATCCCGAGCGTCGTGATGAGCTACGTCGCGCTGACGATCGGCATCGTCGGCGCCGGCCTGCTCTTCGGCTACTGGCCGAAGGGGAGCGTGATCGTCTTCGCGGCGACGACGCTCCCCTTCATCCTCGCGACGCTCGGCATCGGGACCTTCGTTTCGGCGCTCGCGCGCACGTCGGCGCAAGCCATCTTCATTGCGGTCTTCTTCATCATGCCGTCGTTCGTGCTCTCGGGCTCGATGCTGCCGTACGCCCTGATGCCGCACGGCGTCCGCGAGGTCGGCGCGCTGTTTCCGCTCCGCTGGTACCAGATCCTCTCGCGCCGGATCATCGAGCGCGGCGCGGGCCTGGAGGAGGTGATGGTGCCGACGCTCGTGCTGGTCGCGCTCTTCGCCGGCATCCTCGTCGGGATCCGCTGGCGGATGAAGCCGCGTCTCGGCTGAGCAGGGGCACGCTCATCCCGGATCGTCGTCTTCGCGCGGCCTGAGCCAGACGCGCATCGCGCCGTCGTTGCCGCTCCCGTCGAGCTGGCGCTCGAAGCGCTCGACCCAGTCGCCCGCGTTCTGCTCGATCCACGCAGGGACCGCCTGGCGCAAGACGCCGACGCCGCCCGGCGAGCCGCGTCCCTTTCCGTACACGATGCGGACCTGCGGCTCGCCGCGCGCGCGCGCTTCGGAGAGGAACGCGCGTGTCTCGTCGAGCGCTTCGCGGACGCCGAGGCCGTGCAGGTCGAGCGTGGGGACGATCCCGAAGAGCCGCCGCAGGAGCGAGCGCATGCGGGGGGCGTCGCCGTGGCTCTACGGGTCGTAGCGAACGAGGTGTCCCTGCGTCGCGAGGTCGTCGAGAGCGCCCTCGAGATCGCCGCCGGATCCGAGGTAGCGATCGAGGAAGGCGATAACGAGGTCACGCGTGCGCTCGAGCGCGGGATCGACCTCGCCGAACACCTCGATCAGATCGACGTGGTCTGCTTCGGATTGGACGACGAGCGCACGCGGCGCTTCGATCGCGCCGTAGAGGCTCTCCGAGGAAGCCGGTGGGACGATCGGATCGTCGCTCCCGCTCGTCACGAGCGTCGGTGGTCCCGAAGCGGAGATCGGTCCGAAGAAGCCCTCCGCGGCGATCTCGATGCCCGCGACGAGCACCACCGCACCGACGCGCCGGTCCGTGCAGCACGCGCTCCGGCTGTGCGCGATCGCGGTGACTCCGCCGAGCGAGTGTCCGAGGATGCCGATCCGCTCCGGATCGATGCGACCCGAGAGGGAGTCGCCGCTCGAGGCGCTCGCGGCGAGGAGCTCGTCGATCACGAACGAGAGGTCCGCCGGCTGCTCGACGACGTCGCCGATCGCGCTCGGATGTCCGCCTGGCGCCTGGTCGTTCGTCAGCGGGAAGCGGACCGCGGCGACGACGTAGCCGGCCTCCGCGAGCCAGCGGCCGATCGTCTCGAAGCGCTCCGTGCTGCCGCCGAAGCCGTGCGCGAGAACGAAGAGCGCGCAGCCGTTTCGGCTGCACGCGGGCGCGCTCCGCGGCGCGCTCGAAGCGAACCAGAGGCGCGTCTGGAGCGTCCGCTCCGGAGCGCCGGGGAACGTCGCGTTCGGGCGGGTCGCGCGAGAGGAATCGACGAGATCGCGCACTTCGGCCCGGACCTCGACGGGGCCGGAGCCGGCGGGACCCGACCCGACGGGGTCGCTGCTGCCGCAGGCGGCGAGCGCGAAAAGGAAGGGAAGGGCGAGCGAGGCGCGTGCGCGAGTCCGTGGAGGCATCCGCGGACCCTACTCCGCCCGGCCGAAGCGGACCAGAGGGTGCGTCCGTCGCCGGAGCGCTTCTACGCGCCCGGCACGTCCAGCCCGTAGACGCGGGCCGCCGTCTCGTAGAGCACCTTCCGCTGTACGCGCGGCTCGAGCTTGCCCAGGGTCTGATGCACCTTCTCGCGCACGCCGGGGTAGAGGCACGTCGGGTGCGGGAAGTCGGTCTCGAACATCAGGTTGTCCTCGCCGAGCTTGTCGAGCGCCGTCGCGATCTCGTTCTCGAACCAGTAGGACGCGTAGATCTGGCGCTGGAAGTACTCGCGCGGTCGGAGGCCGAGTCCCTTCACCCCGTTCTCGTCCATCTGGTACTCGGCGCACTCGATCAGGAACGGGATCCAGCCGACGCCGCTCTCGACCGAGACGAAGTTCAGCTTCGGGAACCGGTCGAGAAGTCCGCTGAAGATCAGGTTCGTGATGCAGCGCATGTTGCCCATGTCGGCGAGGGTCGACATCGCCGCGATCCATGCGCCTTCGCTCGGGCTCTTCCACACGGCGCCCATCGGACCGCCGCCGCCGATGTGGAAGTTGACCGGGAGACCGCGCTCCTGTGCCGCGGCCCACAGCGGATCCCAGTGCGGCTCCGAGAGCATCGGAAAGCCCCACACCTCGGGCGAGTCCGTGATCACGATCCCGGTGAGCCCGAGCTCGTCGTGGCTCCGCTCGAGCTCGCGCACCGACAGGTCGATGTCCCAGATCGGGAGAACTGCCTGCGGGAAGAGGCGGCCGCCGCTCTCCGCCTGGATCGCCGCGACGCCGTCGTTGTAGCCCGTCACGCAGAAGTTCCGCAGCGCCTCGTCCTTGACGTTCATCACGAAGCTGCCCGTGAAGCCGAGGACGTTCGGGTAGAGGATCTGCATCGTGATGCCGAAGTCGTCCATCACGGCGAGCCGCGCGGCCGTCTGCGAAGCGCCCGGATGGACCTCGGCGAAGGTGTCCAGCGAGACGCGGCCGTTCGCCTTGCTCCCGTCCGGACGGATCACGCAGTAGCCGACCGGGCCGAGAACGAGATCGCGATCGACGACCCACTGCTCGCGTCCGTCGGGCGTGCGCTCGACGCGCGGCGCCCGGTCGCGGAGGCTCGCCGGTGCACGCGACATCCAGAAGTCCGGCGGCTCCGTGAAGTGCGTGTCGACGTCGACGATCGGCATTGCGTCGAGATCTCGTTCCATTGCGTTCTCCTCCGCCGGCGCCGTCGCGCCGATCGTGCTCAGCGCCGTTGCAGCCGCTTCGCGGAGGGAAGCCGGTGCGGCGTCGTGTTGCCGGAGTCGTCCGGGAACCGGAGGAACGGCTTCCGGCCTCGCGCGGGCGAGTAGTCCGTGCACTCGAGGCTCGACTCGATCGCCGCGAGCGTGTCGAGCGCCGCCCCGAGGACGGTCTGAACGTCCTGTCCGTCGAACGCTTGCGGCCCCGCGTCGACGATCGCGCGGAGCGCGTCCGAGGTGGTGCGGAGCGTGCTCTGATCCTCGGGCCGGAAGAGGTCGAGATCGGTGATCCCGCCGCGGACGATCCGATCGAGGATGACCGCGTCGTCGTACGTCGCGAGCGCGGGATTCGGTGCGACGAACGGCAGCCGGTCCTCGCGCTCGGCGAGCGTCGCCGAGAGCCGGTACGCGATCCGCGTCTGCTGCTCGAGCTTCTCGAAGTCGACGAGCTTCGCTTCGTCGTCGACGGTGTGATAGCAGGCGCCGGTCGCGTCGCTGAAGAAGACGGTCGGCACCTCGGCCGCGACGAAGCTCGCGTAGTCGCTGCGGAGCTGGCCGAAGATGTAGCTGAGACGCGCGACCGTGAGCGGGTCCGGCGCGGCGATCGTCCGCTCGGCACCGGCCGCTTCGTCGACCAGCGCGCCGAAGGCCTCACCGCCGGTCTCGGAGCTGATCGCGAACGTCGTGCGCGCGACCGCGGGCGTCAGCGCCGCGCCGAGGATGTCGAAGTTGACGTACGCGACGGTCTGCTCGATCGGAACGGGCGGGTTGGAGACGTAGTGCAGGGAGCCGAGGAGGCCGGCCTCCTCCGCGTCCCAGAGCGCGATGATCACGGAGCGCCGCGGCGCCTCCGGCAGCGCGCGGATCGCGCTTCCGACGGCCACCGCGGCGGCCGTTCCGGCGGCGTTGTCGGTTGCGCCGTTGTAGACGAGGTCTTCGCCGAGCGCGCTCCGCGTCGTCCCGAGGTGGTCGTAGTGCGCGCCGACGATCACGTACTCGTTCGGTAGCTCGCGCCCGCGGATGAAGGCGAGGAGGTTCGTGCCGGCAGCGAACGGCTGCTTGTAGTCGTCGTCCTCGGTCCCGCCGTTCAGGCCCGGACCGATCCTGCGAAGCAGGTCGATGAGATACGCCTGGCTCCGCTCGGAGCCGCGCGTTCCTGGCGCGCGCCCCTCGAACGAGTCGCTGGCGAGCTTGGCGGTGAGGTCGCGCACGCCGGCGTCGGCGATCGCGGCGCCCGCTTCGATCTGGCCGGGGGTGAGGGCCCACGCCGAGGGGCCCGGGACCGAGAGAGTCGCTGCGGCGAGGAGGGACGAGACCAAGGGAAACGATCGGATCGTTCGAATCATTTCCCGGATCCATACTTCTTGCCTACGATTCCGGGCAAGTGCAGTCCGTCCATCAGCCGGCCCTCGACGGGCTCCGCGGCGCGTGTCTGATCGCCGTCCTTCTGTTCCACTCGGAGCGCTCGTGGATGTCAGGCGGGTTCCTCGGCGTCTCCACGTTCTTCACGCTCTCGGGCTTCCTGATCACGACGCTGCTGCTCGAGGAGCACGAGGCGAGCGGAACCCTCTCGTTGCGCGGCTTCTGGACGAAGCGCCTGCGCCGACTTCTCCCCGCGGCGACGCTGACGGTTGCGGCGGTCGTCGCCTCGGCGCCTCTCTGGCTCGACGGAACGCAGCGCGAGCGCCTCGCCGACGACGCGCTCGCGACGCTCTTCTGCGTCGTGAACTGGCGCTTCGCGGGCGGCGAGTATGCGTACACGCTGATCTTCACGGACCCGTCGCCGTTCCAGCACTTCTGGTCGCTCGCGATCGAGGGCCAGTTCTATCTCGTTTTCCCGCTCGCCGTGGGGCTGGCGCTCCGGCTCGGCGGCGGCCGGCGGACGCTCGCGGTCGTCGCGATGGTTCTTCTCGTCGGATCGGTCGCGATCGGCGTCCTGGCCGGTCCCCTGCAGCGGGCGCAGGACCGCCTCTACTATGGGACCGACGCGCGCGCCGCCGAGCTTCTCGCGGGCGTTCTTTTAGCTTGTCTCGCCCGCGGCGGCGCGGTCCCTCTGCGCGGAGCCGCGGCCCGGCTCCTCGCCATGGCGGGGACGATCGCGGCGATCGCGATTCTCGCCGCCTGGTCGCGCGCAGAGGTTGCGGATGCGTGGCTCTACCGGGGAGGGTTCGCCGCGTACGCTCTCGCTTCGGCGATCGTGATCGCGGCTGCGACGGCTCCGCGCGGCCCGGTCCGAGCGGTTCTCTCCGCCGGCACGCTCCGCGGGATCGGCGAGGTCTCGTACGGCGCGTACCTCTATCACTGGCCGATCTTTCTCGTGCTCTCCGCCGAGCGGACGGGCCTGTCGCCCGCAACGCTTCTCGCCGTCCGCGTCGCGATCACCCTCGCGCTCGCGGCCCTTTCCCATCGATTCTTCGAGCTGCCCATCCGCCGCGCCGAGGTGCTGCGCGGGAGAAGCTTCGGTTTCGCTGCGACGGGAGCCGTCGCGGCCGTCGCCGCACTCGCGCTCGCCTCGAGCCCGATCTCGATCGAATTGCGCGGGCACTTGGCGCTGCACCGCGCACGTGAAATCCTGGAAGTCGGAACCGCGCGCTCCACGGAGGCTCCACGCTTCGCGATCTTCGGCGATTCGACCGCGGCGAGCTTGTGGAAGGGTCTCGGGCCGTGGCTGAGGGAGGAAGGGGGAGGGCAGACCGTGCCGGGCTCGGCGATCCTGGGCTGCGGGCTCATGACGTTCGGCGAGATCGAGAATCGCGGCGCCTGGCGGAAAGAGTGGAAGATGTGCCGCGGCATGCCCGAGGCCTGGAGGGAGAGCGCGGAGCGCGCCCGCCCCGACGTCGCGATCGTCCTCGTCGGCTCATGGGAAGCGCGCAATCGACGCACGTCGCCGGATGCGAAGACGATCGCGCTCGGCGATCCGGAGGTCGACGCGGCCGCGCGGAGCGCGATCGAGTCCGCGGTCGACGGCCTCACGGCGACGGGTGCGACGGTGGTATGGCTCACGTCGCCGCGCATCCGCGTTCCGCCGCGGAAGGGGCGGCTCTTCGACTCGGACCGGGCCGCTTCGGATCCGGCGCGCATGGATCGCCTCAACGAGATCGTCCGGGAGATCGCGCAGACGCGCCCCGAGATGCGGATCGTCGACCTGGCGACCTTCCTTCGCGATTGGCCGGGCGGCGAGCTCGACGAGTCGATCCGCACCGAGGGCGTGCATTTCTCCACCGAAGGTGCGAGCGAGATCGCGCGGCGTTGGCTGGGGCCGGAGATCGTGCGCGAGTATCGCCAGCGAAGCGGTTCGGGCGGATGAAGCCCAGGTTTCTCGTTCTCGCTCTCGTTCTCGTCGCCGTCGTCGCGGCCGGGGCGATGCCCGCGTGCGCGCACGCATCGTTCCTGTCCGAATCGATCGCGGACGGGAAGAGCTGGCTCTCCGAGCACGACGTCGAGCTCTCGCTCGATGCGGCGTTCTTCGAGGAGTACGCGAGCCGTACGATCGACGACGTCGCGAAGGACACCGCGACGTTCGCGTGGCTTCTGACGGGCGACTGGCGGTTTCTCGAATCCGGGCGCTTCGGGAACACCCACTTCGACTTGACGCTGCTCGGCAGCGTCGGGCTCGGCTACGACACGGCGACGAATTCGCTCGGCGAGCGCGTCGGGACGATCTCCGGATTGAACAACGTCATCTATCCGGACGGATTCGCCGTGGACGAGGTCTACTTCAAGCAGGTGCTGCCGAAGGATTGGTTGGTGCTCGAGGTCGGCATCCTCGACATGACGTACTACTTCGATACGAACGCCGCCGCGAACAACGGCTTCACGCAGTTCTTCTCCTTCGCGTTCGAGGACAACCTCTCGATTCCGTTCCCGGTCTACGGCGGGCTCGGCGTGCGCGGCACGTTGAACCTCTGGAAGAGCCTGTACGTCCTGGCCGCCGCGAGCGAATCGTCCTCGACGCCGCGCACGACTCCGTGGGAGACGTTCGGCGCAGGCTCGTGGTGGGAGCTGTTGGAGATCGGCGTCCGCGTCGAGGTCGGATCGCTCGGCAAGGGCACGTATCGCCTGATTCCCTGGCACAACCGGATAAGCGGGGGAGGCGGCTTCGGCGTCGGATTGAACTTCGAGCAGAACCTCGCGTCGAAGCGTCTCACCGCGTTCGGGCGCTTCGGCATCGGGGATCCGGCCGAGACGGCCGTGAAGGGCACGGCTTCGCTGGGGCTCTCCTTCGCCGACCCGTTCGCGCGGGAGGGGGACGCCGTCGCGGGCGCCGTCTCGTGGGCGGATCCGAGCGATCCGGGTCCCTCCGAGACGTTCCTCGAGCTCTTCTATCTCTTCAACCTCACCGACGAGATCGGGATCACACCCGACCTGCAGGTGATCGTGAACCCTTCGGGCTTCCCGGACGCGGACGTGGTGCTCGTGGGTGGGGTGCGTCTCGTCCTCGCGTTTTGATCCGATCGAATGGACTGGGTAGTCTACTCGATTGGACACCTACGGTCGTCCAGCAGATCGAAAGTCTCGATCTCACGCTTTGTTCCACGCAGGCACCGGCCTCGCTGCCCATCGGGCAATCGTGGCACTGGGCTTGCTGCTCTGGGTAAGCGTGGAATCTCCTCGAGCATCAAGGCGATCGTCGGAATCCCGCAACGGCTCGCGAGCCCGGTCTCGGGCGCGCATCAGCGGACCGAGGCGTCCTCCGCATCCGGGTCAGCTTCTCGCGAAGACGGTGCTCCCCCGCCTCGGAGTCTCGATCAGCCAGGCGGCGCGCGAGCTCGGCGTGACGAGGCAGACCCTGCACCGCTTGATGGCGGCGCAGGTCCCCGTCACGCCGGGGATCGCTCTCCGTCTCGGACGTTACTCCGGGCGCCCGGCGGAGCTCTGGCTGCTACTCCAGCAGGCGCACGATCTGTGGCATTCGCGGCGCGTGCTGCGCTCGCAGCTGACGCGCATTCCGAGCCGCGGCTAGGCTTAGGCTACTTCGCCTTGCGCGCCGGCCCTCGCCGGCGCTTCCCGCCGCGCTTCTTGGTCGCGGACTTCGCCGGGCTTGCGTGCCCCGAGCCAGCCGCCTTCTCGTACTGGCCCTTGCCGATCCGCTTGACCTTCTTCGCTTCGAGCCAGCGGTTCAGCGCCGGGTAGACCTGAGCTCGGCCCTTCTGCTGTGCCTCCGGCTTGGCCATCACGTCGTCGACCGAGAAGGTCTTCGGAAGTCCCTCGAGGAGGGCATCCCAGCTGACGCGCGAGCTGCCTCCGCCCGAGCCGATCCGGCGCAAGGCGGCGACGCCTCCCCTGCCCCCGGCGCCCGCGCGACCGACCGCATCGCGCCAACGGTCTGCTTCGGCGAGCAGCTTTTTCAGCTCCGCCTCGCGCCGACCGATCTCTGCACCGAGTAGCGCCAACGTCCGTTGTGCATGCTTCTTAACCTGGTTGAAGACGTCGCTCATTGTTCATCCCCTCTTGCGATACTCCCTGCTTACTTCGTTACTTGATCCAGGGCGTTCTTGAAAGAGTAACAGAAACCGGACACGTTCCCAGCGAAAAGGCCGACACTTTCCCAGGATGAGGCGGGCGCGGGCTCATCCAACGAACGGAGGGGAAGAACGTGAGGGACGATCATGACGAGCTCGAAGCGAGCGAACGGCCGCGTGAGCTCCGTCTGACCCGGCGCGGTTTCCTACGGACGGGCGCGGCGACGGTGGTCGCGGGTGGAACGATTCCCTGGGCAGGGCCTTCCGAGGCCGCACCTTCGAGCTCTACTTACGTCCCCCGTCCGAATGCGAATCGTTACCTCTTTCGAGTCCGTACGACGACCCTGAACCCCGACGGCAAGAAGGACGTCTACGGAGTCACGGTCGACGGGAAGTACCCGGGGCCGGAGATACGGGCCCGTGAGGGTGATCTCCTCCGTATCGAGGTCGCAAACGACCTCAGGGACGACAATACGGCCATTCATTGCCTATCCGAAGGCGGATCCCCTCCTCATCCGTCAGGGCGAGCGCGTACAGATCGAGCTCGTCAATCAGACGATGATGTGGCACCCGATGCACCTCCACGGCCACTTCTTTCGCCTGCTGCAGGGAGCCGGCGATCGCGCTCCGCTGAAGCACACCGTCAACGTGGCGCCGCGCGAGAGCGTCCGGATCGAGTTCACCGCCGACAATCCGGGGCGGTGGTTCTTCCACTGCCACAACCTCTATCACCTCGAGGCGGGGATGGCGCGCGTCTTCGAGTACGAGTCGCCGAAGTCCTGATCAGAACGACGAAAGCGCGCCCAGCACGGAATGGACGACGATCAGGCGCCGGCAGTCTCTCGGCAAGAGACGAATCATCCTCGGGGCCAGCAGGCGCCCATCGCACTCGAGCGCGGCGCCGTCAAGGACGCGGTCCGCAAGGCATGTCGCTCAGAGACCCTTCTCTTAGTCCTCGGCGATCATGCGATCGATCGCCTGCTCGAGCTCGGCGCCGCCGCCGAGCTTCGGCGCGAGGATCTTGCCGAACGAGATGTGGAAGTCCGTGGGCCACGACTCGTGCTCCCAGAGCTGCGAGCGCTTGAACGCCTTCGCGCAGTGGAAGAAGCAGCGCTCGACGTGGAGACGGATCGCGAGCAGCGCGGGCTGTCCGCGCGTCGAGAGACGCTCGAGAACCGCCGGATCCTTCGTCAGCTCCGCCGAGCCCTGCACGCGAAGCGTCTCGCCGGTGCCGGGCACCAGGAAGATCGCCGCGATCTTCGGATTCGCGAGGATGTTCTGCAGCCTGAAGATCAGGCGATTCCCCTTCCGATCGGGAATCAGCAGCGTCTGCTCGTCGACGACGACGAAGCCCGGCCGCCCGTCGCCCTTCGGCGAGACCTCCGGCACGCCGTCCGGCGTGGACGTCGCGAGCAGCAGGAGCGGCGACGTCTCGATGAAGCGAATCGCGTTCGGCTCGAGCGATTCGAAGACCTTCGAGCGAACGACGGGCGACTCCTCGCCGATGATGGCGCGCACCTGCTCGATCGTCGTGAGAGCGTGGGGATCGGACGTCATGGGGTTTTCTCCGAGGGGAAGGGCCGCGAGATCGTCAGTGCGATGCGGCGTCCTCTCCCCAGACCTCTGCGAGACGCTCGTCGCGCCCGCAGGTGTAGCGGTAGTAGCGATAGCGGACCGGATTCTCCTGGTAGTAGTTCTGGTGGTAGTCCTCGGCCGGGTAGAACGGTGCGGCCTGGACGATGCGCGTCACGATCGGCTCGGGGACGCGCTTCTTCTTCTCGGCGGCTGCCTTCGACTTCTCGGCGAGCTGCCGCTCCTCGTCGCTCTGCACGAAGACCGCGCTCAGGTACGTGTCGCCGCGGTCGCAGAATTGACCGCCGCCGTCCGTCGGATCGACGTTCGGCCAGAAGACCTCGAGCAGCTTCTCGTACGAGACGCGCCTCGGATCGTAGACGACCTGCACGGCCTCGATGTGCCCGGTGCCGCCTTCGCCGACCTGCTCGTACGTCGGGTTCGGGACGGTGCCGCCGGTGTAGCCGGACGTCGTCGAGACGACGCCCTCGAGATCGTCGAACGGCTTCTCCATGCACCAGAAGCAGCCGCCGGCGAACACGGCGGTCGCCGTGCTCGTGGCCTTCGGGTCCTTCTCGGCGGCCGGGACCGCGACGGCGACGGCCAGGAGGATGCTCAGCGCGACGCAGGTCGTCCACCGGGGCGCTCTCGCCTGCTCGTTCTTCGCGACGTTCATCTCGGTTCGATGCCTCGCCCGCTCACGACGTTACCAGGCTCGCGAGGCCCCTGCCCACCGGTGGTCCGTCGAAGCGCGCCATCAGTCGATGTAGCCGAGCTGGCGCAGCCGCTCCTCGTCCCCGGGATCGAGCGGCTTCGGCGAGCGAGGCGTCGCGCGCTCGGAGCCGTGCTCCTTGCGCCACGCGCGCACGAGCGAGCGGAGGCGCTTGCGGTCCTCGGGGCGCTCGCTCGAGACGTCGCGGAGCTCGCCCGAGTCCTTCTCGAGGTCGTAGAGACGCCAGCCGGGCGGCTCGAACGGCCACTTCCGGCCCGCCTTTCGCGACGGAAGAGGCGTGTGCACCAGCTTCAGCTTCCCCTCGCGCACGGCGACGAGCTCGTTCGGACAAGCGGAGAGGACGAAGACCGGCGCCCCCGTGTCCTTCGCTCCGTGCAGGAGCGGCGACAGATCGCGTCCCTCCACTCCGGGGATGGGCGCGAGCGCGAGACCGTGCTGCAGCGTGGGAAGGACGTCGACGAGGCTGACGGGCGTGTCGATGGTGCGACCCGCTTCGATCCGTCCCGGCTGCCGGAAGAGGAGGGGCACGTGTGCCGAGGGCTGGAAGACGTTCCAGCCGTGCTGGAAGTAGGCTTCGTGCTCGCCGAGGCTCTCGCCGTGATCGGCGGTGACGATCACGAGCGTCGTCCCGCGGAGATCCATCTCGTCGAGCGCTGCGAGGACGCGACCGATCTGCTCGTCGGTCCAGCGGACCTCGGCGCGGTAGCGCCAGCGGTACGTCTTCGCGTCGCGCGCCGAGCGCAGGAGCTGGTAGCGAGGCAGCACGCCGAGCCCGTAGTTCCCCTTCGCGGCTTCCAGCTTCTTACCGGGGAGACCGTCGTCACGCGGAACCTGCTCGCGCGCCGACGCGGGCGCGGAGAAGTAGGGCCCGTGCGGGTCCATCATGTGGAGCCACAGGAAGAAGGGCGCGTCGTCTCTTCCCCGCCCGCGGAGCCAGTCGATCGCGCGCGTCGCGATGGCCTCGTCGCTCGAGCCGAAGTAGCGGGCGAAGCCGTCCTTCGTCGCGACGCCCTGCTGGAGGCCGCTCTTCTCGCCGATCACCTCGTTCCCATAGAAGGAGGCCGTCGTGTAGCCCGCCCGCGCGAGCCCCTCGGTGAGAAGGAACGCGGAGTCGTCGACCTTGTCCTGGTTGTTCCGCACGGGATGCCGGCCGGGGTAGAGGCCGGTCAGAAGCGAGGCGATCGCGGGGCGCGTCGCCGTGGCCGTCGTGCTCGCGTCGCGGAAGACCGTCGAGTCCTTCGCGAGCGCGTCGAGCTTCGGCGTGAAGCTCTCGGGAAAACGAGCGCTCCGCCCGACGTGGTCGGCGCGGAGCGTGTCGACCGTGATCAGGAGGACGTTCGGGCGGTCGCCGTCTTCCAGGCGGAGCCACCCGAGCGCGGGCCTCTCGGCGGCGGGCCTTTCGGAAGCGGCCCCGGTGGGGGCGAGCGGCGGCGGCGCGAGCAGGAGAGCGAGCGCCAGCGCCGCACGTCGAGTCCGGAAGCGCATCCGCAGTCTTTACAGACCCGCCGTGTCGTGGCTATGGGAGCCACGTCGGCGAGGAGGAGCGACGATGATCTCACGAAACCGATCGGCGGGCGTGCTCTGCGTTCTCGTGGCGCTCTTCGCGCCGTTCTTCGCACAGGCCGACGAGATCGTGGTGAAGGGAGATCGCCTCCGCGGCACGGTCGTGAACGTCACGACGACCGCGATCGAGTTCGAGACGCTCTACGGGAAGGGCAAGATCGAGATCCCTCTCGGGGACGTCGAGTCCGTCACGACCGAGGGCACCTACGTCGTCATCCACGGCGAGACGGAGACGCGCGGGCGGATCGTCGGCGTCGAGGAGGGCGTGATCCTCATCGGCGACTCGCCGGACGGCGCCGAGCGCGTCGAGGCCGAGTCGGTGCAGCTCGTGCTCAGCGAAACGGCCATCGACGAGTCTCCGCTCGTCGCCGCCAAGAGAAAGCTCCGCTACTGGAGCGGCAACCTCGACCTCGGCTTCGGGCTGTCGCAGGGCACCGTCGACACGCGGGCGGCGAGCCTCGATGCGACCGCCGAGAGACGCAAGGGACCGACGCGCTTCCTGACGAACCTCGGCTTGTTCTACGGCAAGCAGAAGGATCAGGAGGGGCAATCGCTGACGACCGCGGATCAGTACTACGGTCAGGCGCGCTACGAGTACGACCTGCTGGAGCGGCTCTTCGCGTACGGGAACGGCTACGCGGAGTACAACGGCGTGCAGCGCCTCAGCGTGCGCGGCATTCCGGAAGCCGGCATGGGCTACAAGCTCTGGCTTCCGGACGACAAGGACAGCGACGACTTCCTCGCCGCGACGGCCGGCGGCTCGTGGGTGTACGAGCGGTTCTTCGGCGGCATGGACGAGGACTACTTCGCCGTCGCGTTCGGGCTCGAGGCGCTGTTCACTTTGCCGTACGACGCGACGATCACCGGGAGCGTGAGCTACCTTCCGTCCGTCTCGGACTTCGCGAACGACTTCCTGATCCGCTCGAAGGCGGAGCTCGCGATCCCCGTGTGGGAGCAGCTCTCGTTCAACTTCGCGATCGCCGACGACTACGACAACACGCCGGCACCGGGCACGACCTTCAACTATCTGACGACGACGGTCGGCCTCTCTCTCGGGCTGTAGGTGCTTCGGCGGACTTGCACCAGCCGGGAGAGGTGACCTAGGCTCGCGGAGTCGGCAACCCGCAATCGTAGGAGGAGACGGCGATGCAACCAGCGGTGGCAGAGTCGAGCCTGACCCCGAGCGTGACCGAGTTCATCGCGGCTCGGCGGAAGATGCTGATCGACGGGAAGTGGGTCGAAGCGGCGTCGGGAAAGACCTTCACGACCGTCAACCCCGCGACGGAGGAGGTTCTCGCGGAGGTTCCCGCCGGCGACAAGGAAGACGTCGATCGTGCGGTACGCGCCGCGCGCCGCGCCTTCGAGAGCGGCCCGTGGCGCCGCATGACGGCCTCCGAGCGCGGTCGAGCGCTCTGGAAGCTCGCCGATCTGATCGAAGCGCGTACGGAGGAGTTCGCGCAGCTCGAGACGCTCGACAACGGGAAGCCGCTGACCGTCGCACGCGCCGCCGACATCCCGCTCGTCGTCGACCACTTCCGCTACTACGCGGGCTGGGCGACGAAGGTCGAGGGGGAGACCATTCCCGTCTCCGTCCCCGGGATGTTCACCTACACGCTCCGCGAGCCGGTCGGCGTCGTGGGCCAGATCATCCCGTGGAACTTCCCGCTCCTGATGGCCGCGTGGAAGCTCGGCGCGGCGCTCGCGTGCGGGAACACCGTCGTGCTGAAGCCCGCGGAGCAGACGCCGCTCTCGGCGCTCCGGCTCGGCGAGCTCCTCGACGAGGCCGGATTCCCGCCGGGCGTCGTCAACATCGTCACGGGATTCGGCGAGACCGCGGGTGCCGCGATCACCGTGCATCCGGACGTCGACAAGGTCGCCTTCACCGGCTCGACCGAGGTCGGGAAGACGATCATGCAGCAGGCGGCGGGGACGCTGAAGCGCGTCTCGCTCGAGCTCGGCGGCAAGTCGCCGAACATCGTCTTCGCGGACGCGGATCTCGATTCCGCCGCGGAGGGTGCTGCCGCCGCGATCTACTTCAACCACGGTCAGTGCTGCTGCGCGGGCTCGCGGCTCTTCATCGAGGACAAGGTCTACGACCGCGTGATGCCGAAGCTCATCGAGTACTCCGAGCAGATCCAGGTCGGCCCCGGACTCGACCCGAAGACGCAGATGGGCCCGCTCGTCTCGAGCGAGCAGCTCGAGCGCGTCAGCGGCTACCTCGCGTCCGGCAAGAAGGAGGGAGCGAAGGTCGCGACGGGCGGTGGACGTCCGAAGGGACTCGACCGCGGCTACTTCGTCTCCCCGACGGTGTTCACCGACGTCAAGCCGGAGATGAAGGTCGTCGGCGAGGAGATCTTCGGTCCGGTCGTCTGCGCGATTCCGTTCAGGGATCCGGAGGACGTCGTCCGCGCCGGCAACGAGACGACCTACGGTCTCGCCGCGGCGGTGTGGACGCGCGACATCCAGAAGGCGCACCGCGCGGCGCAGCTCTTGAAGGCCGGGACCGTGTGGATCAACTGCTACAACGCCTTCGACGCCTCGGCGCCGTTCGGCGGCTACAAGCAGAGCGGCTTCGGCCGCGAGATGGGGAAGGCCGCTCTCGAGCTCTACACGCAGATCAAGACCGTGTGGGTCAACGTCGGGGCGTGAGCCGTGCTGCGCTGCTCGCGGTCCCGGCGCTGCTTCTGGCGCTGGGCTGCCGCAGCGCTCCGGTCGCGACGAAGGACCCTGAGCTCGGAGCGGCGGCGACGCGCGCTGCCGGCGTGCCGGCGAACGACCTCGTCGACGTCGCGAAGGTCGTGCCCGGCATCCGGCTCGACATCCGCTACGCGACGAAGAAGAACTTCACGGGCGAGGTCCTCTACGACGAGCCCCGCTGCTTCCTGCGGAGGGACGTCGCCGAGCGTCTTCGCCGCGCACAGGAAGATCTCGCGGCGAAGGGCCGCGGTCTCCGGGTGTGGGATTGCTATCGACCGCTGTCCGTACAGCGCCGGCTCTGGGCGCTCGTGCCGGACGAGCGCTACGTCGCGGATCCCGCGAAGGGATCGCGCCACAACCGCGGCGCCGCGGTCGACGTCGAGATGGTCGGCGCGGACGGATCGAGTCTCCCGGCGCCGACCGGCTACGACGACTTCAGCGAGCGCGCGCACCGCGACTTCATGGACCTTTCACCTGACGTGATCGCGAACCGCGCGGAGCTCGAGCAAGCCATGGTGCGGGCCGGCTTCGAGCCGCTGCCGACGGAGTGGTGGCACTTCGACGCGAAGGGCTGGGAGGAGTACGACGTGCTCGACGTGGACTTCGCGGATCTCCCGCGCTGAGCAGGGCTTCGCGACGTCGTCGAGCACCTCGCGCGTCAAGCGCTCGACCTTCTCGGAGAGCGCCTGCACGCCGCGCGGCGTGAACTGCTTGCTCGTGACGCGCCGGTAGCGGCCGTGGTCCGGCGGATCCATGTTGAGGAGGTGGCGTGCCGCTCCTTCCGGAGCCACGTCCACTCCGCGTGCGGGTAGCCGTTCTCCTCGTAGTGCTCGGGCGTGACGACGTCGATCGTCGCCCGGTCGAACTCACGTACCGCCGTCTGGGTCATCGTACCCGCGCTCCCGGGCGGATTCTATGCCGGGGAGGCGGGAGGGCAAGATGCGACGTCAGTCCGCGAGCCGCAGGACCTGCGCGATGTCGCCGGTCCCGAAGCTGCCACCGATGTTCTCGTCGAGGTTCACGAAGGGAATGGCCAGGCGGCCGCCGCTGTTCGTGGTCCAGTTCGCGCAGGAGAAATTGGACCCGCTGAGCGTCGCCGTCAGCGGATCTGCATTCGGGCAGGCCGTGCCGAAGAGCGAGCCGGTACAGCGCCGCGGGGAGTCGATCCGCGCCGTCACCTGTCCGGTCGTCAGCGCGAGCGGCTGCGCCGCGACGCCCGTCCAGGCGGCGTCGGAGACGCCGGGACAGGTCGAAGAGCCGTTCACGCGGATCCGCTTCGCGAGGACGTAGACGATCGCCGCACCGGAGCCGCTGTTGCCCGCACCCGCCCCGATCGACGACCAGGCCGTATCGAACGCCGGCGAAGGCGGTGCGCCCGTGCCGTTGCTCGCGACGATCAGCGTCTGGTCGGCGTTCGAGCCGCCGTCGCAGTCCACGAAGCCGAGCCGCGAGATGTCGTCCTCGAACCGCCAGCACGCGGCGCACGAGGAGCCGCAGTTCGGCGTCTGCGTGTCGAGGTTCGCGCCGATCAAGACCGGCCCGCCGAGGAAGAGATCCGCCTGTCCGAACGCGTCCGGTACGCCACCCTGCAGGACGAGCGGTCCCGAGTTGAAGTTCCCCTCGGTGCCGTTGCAGACGGTGCCCGGAACGCCGCCGGTCGGATTGCCGTGCGTGCGGAGGTACGACGGCGAGGCGCCGTCGGACGGGCAGTAGTCGCCGGAGCCCGTCGCGACCGTGAAGCTGAGCGTGCCGAGCGCGCCTGGCGTCGGTGTCGCGGTCGCGACCGGAGTCGGCGTCGGAACCGGGCTCGGCGTGACGACCGGGGATTGCGTCGGAACGGGCGCCCCCGTGGGGGCGGGAGTCGGGGTCGGCGGCGTGACGAAGTAGGAGCAGGTTCCCGTGACGGTGACGAAGTGGCCGTCCTGCGACGCGTCGCGGCCGCCGACGCCGGGATAGTCGTCGGCGTCGATGCAGCCGGAGATGCCGTTCGGCGCGATCTCGGAGGTGAGGCCGAGCCGCACGCCGCACTCCGAGCCGGTGTTGAAGGAGTCGCCGTTGCTCGAGCAGCTCGCGTTCCAGCCGAAGCTGAGCGAGTGCGCGACGGCGCCGCCGGTGCCGCTTCCGTCGATCGTCGCGGAAGCGGAGCGCGTGAAGGGAGAGTTCGCGTCGTCGGCGCTCGAGAGATCGGTCGGCGCGGTGAGCTGCAGCGTGCCGCCCGAGAGCGTTCCGCCCGACTGCGAGCCCGTCACCGCGGAGACGTGCGCGACCGAGCCGAGCGTGGTGCCGAAGAACGGCAGATCGCAGCCGTCACCGTTGTCACGGTTGATCGTGTGCGCACCGCGGAGCGCCGTATCGACGTTCAGGCGGTACGTGCTGCCCGCGGGGCAGGTGACGGAGAAGCTGACGCCGTAGCTCGCGTTGCTGCTCGCGGTGACGCCGCCACCGCCCGTCGGGACGGCTTCGCAGTCGGTCGCGACGCTCTGCTGGAGGCGCGTAGTGAAGGTTCCCGTGCCGAGCGAGGTCACGCTGCCGTCGCTGCGAGCGGCGCGGTAGCAGTTGCCGAGCGCGACGTGCGTCGGTCCGAACTCGTTCGAAGCGTCGTTGATCGCAACGCCGGTGATCTGCGCGGGAACGACGGTGAGGACCGGTGCCGGAGTGGGGCTCGGCGTCGGGCTCGCGGTCGGGACGGGAGTCGGCGTCGGAGTCTGCGTCGGGGTGGGCGTCGGCGTCGGAGTCGCGGTCGGCGTCGGAGCGGCCGTCGGCGCCGTGGTCGGGGTCGGAGTGGGCGTCTGCGTCGGCGCGAGAGTCGGGGTCGGCGTCGGGGTGAGCGACGGCAAGGGCGGCGTCGGCGTCACCTCCGGGATCGGCGGCGGGAAGACGCCGACCGGATCGAGCTGCAGACGGAAGACCTGCGCGACGTCGACGACGGAGTCGACGATCGGTGCCGCGAAGTCGAGCGCGTAGAACGGCGCGACCATGCTCGTCGTACCGACGTCGGCCCCGACCCAAGCGGCGCAGGAGAGCCGCTCGCCGTCGAGGGTGACCGTGTTCGGGCCGGCGGCGCCGGGCGCGCCGTCGATCCAGTCGTTCAGCACGGTGCTGGTCGCCGTCCGCGTCGTGAACGCGGACGGAATGAGAGGCGAGCTCGAGTAGTCGAGCGTGCTACAGTCCGCGTCGTTGAGCTCGGCTACCGCGAAGCGCAGGAGGACGGGAACGACGGCGTGTCCGCTGTCCGCGGACGGCTCGGATCCGCCCGGCGCGACGAGGATCGACGGGCTCGCGGCCCCGGCGCCGTTGCTGTCGACCGTCAAGGAGACGTCCGGATGCGTGCCGCCGTCGCAGTCGATCCATCCGTCTTCGGAAGCGTTCGGCTGGATCTCGACGCAGATCGTTCCCTCGGCGCCGAGCGACTGCGCGAGGTCGAGGAAGTTCGCGCCGAGATACGAGGTCTCCGCGAGCTCGAGCTCCGCGACGCCGCCCGCGCCCGTCGGACCCTTCGCGATCGTGATCGGCCCGGGGCCGAACTCGCCGTTCGCCGCGTTGGCGAAGACGTTCGCCCCGGTGAAGTCGAACAGGCGGAGCCACGTCGAGAAGCCGTCGTCGACCGGCAGGAGGTTCCCCGGTCCCGCGAGCACGTCGAGGATCAAGCAGCTCTTCCCCGCGGGGCAATCGATCGCCGGCGTCGTCGGCGTCGGCGTGGGGGTCGGAGAAGGGCTCGGCGTCGGAGTCGGCGGAGGCACGCACGCGATCGACGGCTTGATCGCCTGCAGGTAGCCGGGCTGGTTCTTCTTGAAGACCTGGAAGCGCGCGCAGTAGTCGTTCTCGCCGGTCGAGAAGGTGACCTCGATGTTCGCCGGAGGCGCCAGCGGGCCGACGAGCGCGGGAACGTTCGGGCCGCGCATCTGGATCGACAGCTTCTTCGGGGCATACGTGATGCTCCGGATGCCGGCGATCGTCGCGAAGGGATCGGCGTAGCGGAACGCCTTCCCCGCGGGCAGCCAGGATCCGCAGGGGAGGACGATGTCGCCGCTGTCGAACCCGTTCGAGGCGCGGATCCGGAGGCGCGGGTTCGCCGGGCAAACGATCGGATCGGTCACCGGGGACAGGGCCGGGTCCGGCCCGATCTTCACCAGCGCGGTCGTCTTCGAGGGATCGACCGAGACCTTGAAGGAGACCTTCTTCCCGCCGGTCAGCGGGATCGCCTGCGCCAGCGCCGGTCCCGCGGCGAGGACCGCGACGATCAGAAAAGCCCCGCGCGACCACATCGAATTGCCTCGGCTCATGCCACCCCCGGCTCGTTTCGGACGGAGTGAGGAAGCGTTCGGCCACCCAGCAGCCCGGTCGGCCAAACAAACAAACGTTTGCTGAACTACTCCCTCCGCCCCGCCGCGGTCAAGGGGGTCCGGTTCGTTTGCTCGCATCTGCACCCAGGCTCGACGAGCCTGGGTGCAGATACAGCCAAACGAACCGGACCCCGGTGGACTTCATTCGGACGGGAACCTAGCCTGCATTTCTCACCAGATCCCTACTGCGGCGGCCGATAGCACCGAATCTTCGCGAGCTTCTCCCTCCGGGCTCCTCGACGTACTGTTCAAGTACGCCTGCGTCGCCCTCCGGTCCGAGGCTCGCGAATCTTCGGCACTCTCGACCGCCTCGCGACGTGATCTGGTGAGAAATGCAGGCTAGGATGCGGCGCCTTGACCCGGGTCTCGGCCATTCTCTCCTCGTTGCTCCTCTGCGTGGGGGTGTCGAGGTTCGGGATCGCTCCCGCCTCCGCGGATTCCTCGATCCGGACCTCGAGCGAGAACGTCTCGCCTCCGGCCGACGCGCTCGCGCTCGCGCTCGAGTCGGTCCGCTGCGCCCAGAGCGCGGGCCACGGTCGCAAGGCTTCACGCCTCGCGCTGATCGACTACCGCGTGCCCTCTCTCCAGGAGCGTCTCTGGATCATCGACCTCGCGACGGGACGGATCGTCTTCCGCGATCACGTCGCGCACGGCCGGGGCACGGGTGAGAACCTCGCGCAGCACTTCTCGAACAAGCCCGGCAGCCACCAGAGCAGCCTCGGCCTCTTCCTCACCAACGAGATCTACCAGGGTCGGAACGGCTACTCGCTGCGGATGGACGGTCTCGAGCCGGGTGTGAACGATCAAGCGCGCGAGCGCGCAATCGTCATGCACGGCGCGTCGTACGTCGATCCGATCGGCGGCAAGACGCGCGGCCGGCTCGGTCGGAGCTGGGGTTGCCCGGCCGTGCGCACCGAGGTCGCGCATCCGATCATCGACGCGCTCGCCGGAGGGCAGTTCCTGTTCGCGTACTATCCGGACGAGACGTGGGTCTCGTCCTCGCGCTTCCTGCAGTGCGACGATCGGGTCGCACGCCGCGAGCGCGGCTCCTGACGAGAGCGGGGCAGCGTGAGGCGCTGGCTCGCCGTCGTCGCGGCGCTCCTCCTTCCCTCGGCGGCTCTCGCCGTGCCGTTCTGGGGAGCGAAGCAGTCGCTGCCTCCGGGCACGCCGCCGTCGGCGATCAAGCCGGGACAGTTCGTCTGGGATCCGTCCGACGCGCCCGAAGGTCCGCTCGCGGTGATCGTCAGCCTGACCGAGCAGCGCGCCTACGTGTACCGGAACGGCGTCCTGATCGGCGTGTCCAGCGTGAGCACGGGGCGGCCCGGCCACGTCACGCCGACGGGGGTGTTCACCGTCCTGCAGAAGGACAAGGACCACGACTCGAGCCTCTATCACGACGCCGCGATGCCCTACACGGAGCGGCTCACGTGGGGCGGCGTCGCGCTGCACGCCGGCGGGCTTCCCGGCTATCCCTCCTCGCACGGCTGCGTGCATCTGCCGAGCGAGTTCGCGGAGAGCCTGTTCGCGATCTCGTCGCTCGGAATGACGGTCGTGATCGCGGACGATCACTCGGCTCCGCGCGACGTCGCGCACCCGGGCGCCCTCGCACCGATCGACCCGTCGAGCGGCGAGGACGACGAGGATCCGCCGCTCCCGAGCGGCCAGATGGAGCGCTGGGAGCCGGACAAGTCGCCCGAGGGACCCGTGTCGGTGGTCATCGGCAGGAAGGACCGCCGCGCGGTCGCGATGCGGAACGGGATCGAGATCGGTCGAGCGCGCATCGAGGTCGAGGACCCGGAGAAGGCTGTCGGCGTGCACGCGTTCCTCGTCGTCGAAGGCGGCTCTGCCGAAGCGCCGCGCTGGGTCGTCATCCCGTCGCGGAAGAGCGGCACCGACGCGGCGCTCGATCCGTTCACCGAATCGCGCGTGACCCTGCCGACGGAGTTCCTCGACGAGCTACGCCCGCTCCTCGTGCCGGGAACGACGCTCGTCGTGACGGACGGCGCGATCCTGCCCGATTCCACCGGAACGAAGCTCGACGTGCTCAACAACGCGGAGCGCCTCTCCGACGCGAGCCGGCGGACGCTCGCCCTCCAGGGCGGTCCGCTGGCCGAGGCCGAGGCGGACGCGTTCGAGAAGGGTCCGCTTTTCTCGGGTCTCCTTCGTCTTCGCCAGTGGGACGAGCGCGGAAAGGTGCCCGGTCTCGAGATCGCTCCCCTCGAGAGCTACCGCGCGCTCCTCGTCGAGCGACTCCGCGCGGTCCGCGACGCTTGAGCGCTCGCGGCGTCGGCGTCAGCGGGCGGCGCGGCCGCGGAGCCAGGCGCCGACGCGATGGTACGCCGGCATCGGGCTCTCCTCGCTCTTCGGCTCGTACGGTCCCGTCAAGTACGGCAGGTACATCGAGCGTCGCAGGCTCACGGCGCCGTCGTGGCTCGACAGCGCGACGCGGTGCCACAGCCGGCCGTCGTGCACCGTGAGATCGCCGGGCTCGGTCTCGACGCAGATCTCCTCCGCGTCGGGCCGGTGCGAGACGAAGTAGGGCTTCCGGAAGCACATCGAGAGGAAGCCCTGGCCGTGGCTCCCGGGGATCAGGCGAAGTCCGCCATTGTCCGCGGTGCAGCGGTCGAGGTGGAGGCCGATGTTCAGCATCCGCTGCGGCATCCGTCCGTAGAAGAGATCGCGGAGCCCGTCGGTGTGCCAGCCGAGGCGCGGGTGCACGCTGCCCGGCACGTTCAGGTACCGATTGACGACGACGCCGTCCTTCTCTCGATCGCCGACGCGCGCGTCCTTGCCGACGAGGTCGAGGATTGGAGCGAAGCGCGGGTCGTGCACGAAAGCGCGGATGCGCTCCGAGAACACGGAGGTGAACGCGAGACGCTGGAGGAACGGCTTCCCCTCGTGATCGCGGCCGACGAAGAGCGGGATGCCGAAGACCTGCGTCCGACCCTCGGCGAGCCAGTCCGCCTGGATGCGGTCGATCTCGGCGGCGATCATCGTCACCTCGGCCTCGGAGGCGACGCGCGAGAAGACGAGGAATCCGTGGCGGTCGAGGAAGGCGCGCTGCTCCTCCGTGACGGAGGGACCGAGGGTGAAGCGCGTCGTCAGCGGGAGATCCGTTTCCATTTCCATGGCGGAGAGCCGGATAGCACACTCTTCCCGTCGCGGCCGCCGTGCTAAGACGAGCGGGCAGGATGGAAGCGGAGGAGAAGCCGTGAACACGTCACCCGTCGCCGCCGGCTCCGATCGCGATCCCGGAGCGCATCTCACCGCGAAGCGCGTGCACATCGGAAAGTACGGCCTCGACGTCGGACCGCTCGGTCACCTCGCCGCGGAGCGCGCGCGACTCGCGGCGCTCTCGTGGCAGAGCTTCGACGCGCGGCCGCTCGGCGCGACGATCGGGGCAGAGCTCCGGGGCGTCGACTTGACGAGCGACCTGCCCGACGAGGTGATCGACGAGATCCGGCGCGCGCTCCACGCGTACAAGGTGATCTTCTTCCGCGACCAGCCGCTCACCGCCGCGCAGCACGTCGCCTTCGCGCGCCGCTTCGGCGATCTCGAGATCCATCCGTTCATCCCGTCGAACACGGGCCAGCCCGAGCTCGTGCGCTTCGAGAAGTCCGCCGACGTCGGCGGCTACGAGAACGGCTGGCATCACGACGTGACGTGGCGCGAGCGTCCGTCGATGGGCGCCGTGCTGCACGCCCTTCGCGTTCCGCAGAACGGCGGCGACACGCTCTTCGCGGACATGTGCGCTGCCTACGACGGCCTCGACGACGCGACGCGCGAGCAGATCGACGATCTCGTCGCGGTGCACGACTACGCGCAGGTCTTCGGCCACGTGGTGCAGAAGGAGAAGAGGGCGGAGATGCGCGCGACCTACCCGACGGTCGAGCATCCCGTCGCCTGTACGCACGACGCGACCGGCCGGCGCCACCTCTACGTGAACCGCTTCTTCACGAGCCACGTCGTCGGCTTCGATGAAGCGGAGAGCACGGCTCTGATCGATCGCCTTGCGCGACGCGCCGAGATCGCCGAGTATCAGTGCCGCTTCCAGTGGGAGGACCACTCCGTCGGCTTCTGGGACAATCGCGCCGTGCAGCACTACGCGGCGAGCGACTACTGGCCGGACGTGCGTGTCATGGAGCGAGCGAGCATCGTCGGCGAGAGGCCGCGCCGGTAGACCTGCAGGGGCGCGCCGGTCGCGGCTCGCGCGCGGCGGAACCCGCCGGCTGACGGCGGACGAGATCCTCGTCGATACGGGCGGTCGCCCAGCGCGGCCCGCGCTTCTCGCGCACGAGGACCGCGGCGTCGCGGACGAGGTCGCGAAGATCTTTCGCGAGGACGGCGTCGACGTCCTGCTCGAGGCCGAGGCGTCGCGCGCCTCGCGGACCGGGGGCGGAGACGTCTCGCTGGCTGTGCGGACGCCGGCGGGCGCACGCGTGCTCGAAGGCTCGCATCTTCGCCTCGCCGTCGGCCGTGCGCCGAACACCGACGGGCTGAACGCGGCCGTCGCGGGAATCGAGCTCGACGGCGCCGGATTCGTCCGCGTGAACGAGCGTCTCGAGACGACCGCGAAGGGAGCAAGGCCTCTGGCGCGGCTCGCGGAGGGCGGGCAGCTCGAGAGAGCCGTTCGGCGTTCCGTTCGCGATCGGCACTCTCTCGCGCAGGCAGGCGTACGCGTAGAGCTGGCTCGGCGTCACCGAGGAGTCGTCCTCGTCGAGAGCGCGCTCGAAGGCGGCGAGGCTCGCGTGGCACGCCCCGGTCGGCCTCTGCACCTCGGTCGAGGTGAGCATCACGCAGACCGCGCGCGAAGCGCCGGTGCGAGAGAGCGACGCGCGCACGTCGTCGCGGAGCCGTTCCGCCTGCTCGCGCTTCGAGCGCCGCGGATCGATCGCATGATCGGGCTCGAGGTGTGGAGTCGATTCCCGGTCCCACGCACCCGGCATCGGCGTGATCCGCGCGAGGGCTCCCTCGACGCGTTCCAGATGCTCTGGCGAGAGGACGGCGGCCACCACGGCGGAGGCGTGCGCGTCGCGCCGCAGCACGTCCCACGCGGCGAACTCGAGGTCCTCGATGGATGCGAGAGGAACGACGTCGCGGAGCGGTCGAGACGCTTCGTGGGCTGCGCCGTTCCCGCTCGGAACACGTCCCATCTCCGCGAGCGAGCCGACCGCCTTCGCGAGACCGTGCCGGCACAGCTCGACGCCCGCGATCAGGCTCGTCGCGACGGCTCCGAGGCCGGGCAGCAGCACGAGGAGCTTGCCGCGCATCGTCCCTCTTCATAGCTGAGCACGCGGGCGCCAAGCCAACGCTGGGCGCTCGAGTGGAAGCCGCTCATCATCGCGAGCAACTACTTCTACGGGTCGTTGCACTTCGTCGTGACGATTGGCGTGCTCGTGTACCTGTACCGCCGCTGGAGCGACGACTATCCCGTGCTGCGCAACGCGATCGCGATCTCCTCGGCGATCGCGCTCGCGGGCTTCGCGTTCTGGCCGCTGATGCCACCGCGTCTCTTGCCCGCCTCGTTCGGCTTCGTCGACACGCTCGACCAGTATCCGACGTTCTGGTCCTTCCAGCGCGGCGCCGTGAACGCGATCTCGAACCAGTACGCGGCGATGCCGAGCGTGCATTGCATCTGGGCGCTCTGGTGCACGTACGTGCTCGTGCCTCGCGTGCGGAGCGTGTGGGCGAAAGTGCTGGCGCTGCTCTATCCCGCCGGGACTCTCGTGAGCATCGTGCTGACCGCGAACCACTTCGTCCTCGACGCGGTCGCGGGCTTGGTGGTCCTCGTGGCCGGCACCGCCATCGCGGGGGTCGCGACGCGAGCGGGGCGCCGCGCGCCGGTGCTGCTCCCGGCCGGCGCCTCATGGCGCGATCGGTAGCGACTCAGGTTTCGTCACGTCGGCGCGATCCGCGGAATCGGTCGGCCTGACCGATGAGACAAATTGACGTGGTTTGTCTCACGGTGCTAGGTGGGACGGAGCGATGGCGGAGATCCGTACCCTCGAGACCCGGGAGCGCATCCTGGAAGGCGCCGCCGTCGCGGTCGCCCGCCATGGGCTCGCGAAGCTCGACATGGCGGACGTCAGCCAGAGCGCCGGTGTGTCGCGAGGGACGATCTACCGCTACTTCCCGAGCCGCCGCGATCTCCTGATGCACATGGCGCGTCGCGAGGGCGAGCTCCTGCGCGAGCGCCTTCTCGAGGAGCTGGAGAGCGTGCCGGCCGGCGCGGAGCGCCTCGCCGTCGCCCTCCGTCACGCGATCGCGGCGACGCGTGAGCATCCGGCGCTGCAGCGGCTCCTCGAGACCGATCCCGCTTTCGTGCTGCGCGCGCTTCGCGTGCAGCTTCCCGGGATCAAGGCGCAGCTCGGACCGATCCTCGAGCCGCTTCTCGCCGACACGTCGCTCGTGCGCGAAGGAGGCATCTCGGCCGCTTCGCTCGTCGACTGGATGCTCCGATTGATGGTCTCGGCCTACCTGTTCCCGGATCCCGATCCCGAAGAGATGCCGCGCGTGGTCGGCGCCGTCTACCGCGCCCTGACGTCCGAAGAGGGTGCACCCCGGCGCACGGCGCGCCGCCGTACGCCGAAGAGGAGAGGATCATGAGCACTCCGAACCCGAACCCGGAGAACCGTCAGATCAACATCATCGACCCGGCCTTCACGCTGAACCCGCAGCCCGTGTACGACGAGGTACTCACGCGCTACCGCGTCGCGAAGACGATCGGCCTCAACTCGCCGGTGATCTCGCGCTACGAGGACGTGATCTGGGCTCTCCGGCATCCCGAGATCTTCTCCTCCGAGATGGACATGCACGTCGGCCTCGGCACGGAGCGTCCGATGATCCCGCAGCAGCTCGATCCGCCGCTGCAGACGCGGTACCGGAAGATCCTCGACCTGCAGTTCTCGCGCGCCCGCGTGATGGAGATCGAGCCCGACGTCCGCCGCCACGCGAACGAGCTGATCGACCAGTTCGTCGACGCGGGCGAGTGCGAGTTCGACCGCGACTTCGCGATCCCGCTTCCGTGCCGCGCGTTCCTCCGCATGATGGGCCTGCCGCAGGAGGACCTCGAGCTCTTCCTCGAGCTGAAGAACGGCATCATCCGTCCGCCCATCGCGAATCCCTACGACATCGCGGCCGCGAAGGAGTACCGCGCGAAGACCGGCAAGCGGATCTACGCGTACTTCGAGGCGCTGATCGACGACCGCGAGAAGAGCCCGCGCGACGACATGATGACCTACTTCACGAAGGTCGAGCTCGACGGGAAGAAGCTCACGCGGAACGAGATCCTCGACATCTGCTTCCTCTTCCTGCTCGGCGGCCTCGACACGGTGACCGCGACGCTCGGGTGCAGCGTGTTCTACCTGGCGGAGAACCCGGAGCATCGCCGCCGCCTCGCGGAAGACCCGAGCCTCGTCCCGGCGGCCGTGGAGGAGCTGCTTCGCTGGCAAACGCCGGTGACGATCGTGCCGCGCATCCTGAAGCAGGACTGGGAGCTCGACGGCGTGCAGATGAAGGCGGGATCGATGGTCAGCCTCCTCATCGGCGCGGCGAACGTCGACGAGCAGGAGTTCGGCGCCGGCGAGGGGAAGTGCGTGCACTTCGAGCGCGAGCGGAACCGTCACATCGCCTTCGGCGCGGGCCCGCATCGCTGCCTCGGCTCGCACCTCGCGCGGATGGAGCTCCGCGTCGGGCTCGAGGAGTGGCACCGTCGCATCCCGAGCTACTCGATCAAGGCCGGCGAGACGCCGCGCGTGAGCCCCGGCATCCGCGAGGTGATGTACCTGCCGCTCGTCTGGGAGAAGGGCGGTGCCGCGTGAAGGTTCGCGTCGATCTCGACCGATGCGTCGGCCACGGGCGCTGCTACGAGCTCGCCGGCAGCGTGTTCGCGGAGGATGATCGCGGTCACTGCCTCGTGAAGCGCTCGACGATCCCGCCGGAGCTCGAGGTGGCCGCGCGGCGCGGCGCGGAGAACTGCCCCGAGGACGCGATCGTCATCGAGGAGGAGTAGGGGTAGCGGCCGGGCGTGCGGTCAAGCACGCGCGGCGAAGCGCAGCGGCAGCCGCTCCGGCCCGTTGATCCCGACGGGCGGCCGCCACACGGAGTCGCCCTCGACGGTCGGACACCGGATCCGCGCCGTCAGTGCAGCAAGCGCCTCCTGCAGCTCGGCGCGCGCGAGCGCCGCTCCGATGCAGTGGTGCGCGCCGTGGCCGAAGGCGAGGTGCGGCACGGCCGCGGCTTGCGCGGAGTCGATTCGCTCCGCGTGCGGATATGCCGCGTCGTGCCTCCTTCTCGCGATGCTCACGGTGCCCGCGCGCGTGTGGCTGCCGTTCCTCGGCGATCTCTGGCGCGCCTGGCAGCGCGGGCGATCGGCGCGGATGCCGCACGCGATCCCGTGGGAGGAGCTTCTACCTCTCCCGATCGAAGAGGTGCGCCGCGGTCTCGGAATGGTCCCCCTCGAGGACGCGCATCCGAAGGGCGTCTGGCGCGTCGGCGCGAACGGCTCCTGGGAACGTGCTCCCGCCGCGGCATGAAGCGCGCGACGGAGCTCGCTTCAGCAGCGCCGCGCCCAGGCGAGTGCGTCCTCGAGGCGATCGTTCCCCCAGAAGAGCTCGCCGTCGACGACGAAGCTCGGCGCGCCGAAGACGCCGAGCCGGACCGCTTCGTCCGTCTCGAGGCGCAAGCGATCCTTCGTCTCCTGCGTGCCCGCGCGCTCGAGGATCGGCTCGGACTTCTGCCCGAGCGCTTCGAGCACGGCGCCGACGACCTCCGGCCGCGCGATGTCGCGATCCTCTGCGAAGTTCGCGCGATACATCGCGCGCACGAAGTCGCCGCACCACGGCTCCGCGGCGACGGCGCAAGCGACGCGCGCCGCGAGTAGCCCGTTTCGCGGGAACTGCGACGGTCTCTGCAGCGGCAAGTCGAGCTTCCCGCAGATCCGCTCCATGTCGCGCCACATGTACTGGCCCTTCACCGGGTAGACGTTGAAGGGCGAGTCGTTCCATCCTTGGTCGCGAAAGATCGGACCGAGAAGGAACGGACGCCAGCGCATCGCGATCCCGGCTTCGGCGCAGAGCGCCTCGACCCGGCTCGTCGCCGGATAGGAGTAGGTGCTCGCGAACTCGAAAAAGACGTCGAGGGTCGGCATGCGGAGAGAATCCTCGTGAGAGAAATGAGAGCGTCGTTCAGGTGGTGAGCCCGATGCGGAATCGCGCCGCACCGCTCATCATCCGCTCGAAGGCCTCGGGCGCGCGCTCGAGCGGATGAATCTCGTTCATCGAGTGTACGCCTGCGAACAGGCGGAGCGCGAGCGTGTCCTCGTCGAGCCGATCCACGACCATTGCTGATAACGCAACAAAGTCTTGCAATCCACGGTCATTGTGCCGAAAAGAGCAACGACACAGATTGGCGCCCATGACACGCAAGTATCTCGAGGTCCTGGGAACGCCTGCCGTCCTGCGCGCGCAGGAGAATGCCTACGGTCGCTCGCGGCCCGTCCATGGCGACGCCGAGCGCGATCCGCTCGGCCCCGACGAGGCCGCTTTCATCGCTGCACGCGACAGCTTCTACCTCGCGACGGTCAGCGAAGCGGGCTGGCCCTACATCCAGCACCGCGGCGGGAACGCGGGATTCCTCCGGGCTCTCGATCCGCACACGCTCGGGTTCGCGGACTACCGCGGGAACCGCCAGCTCCTCAGCACCGGCAACCTCGCGGCGAACGACTGCGTCTCGCTGTTCCTGATGGACTATCCGCACCGGGCGCGGCTGAAGATCCTCGGGCGCGCGCGCACTCTGGACGCCCGCGAGAATCCGGAGCTCGTCACGAGGCTCGCCGAGCCCGAGATGCGTCGCGAGGTCGAGCGGCTGATCCTGGTCGACGTCGTCTCGTTCGACTGGAACTGTCCGAAGTTCATCACGCCGCGCTTCACGGCGGCGGAGGTGCGCTCCGTCCTCGAGCCGCTCCAGCATCGCATCGCCGAGCTCGAGGCGCGGCTCGCCGAAGCCGCCGCGCCCCGTCCGTCTGCAAGCGACGGCCGAGGCGCGGCGCGCGAGGGCGAGTGACGGCGAGCCCCGATCTCGTTCGCGGACGTGGATGCTACGGCGCTCGGTCCCCATGAGACTTCCTCCCTTTCGCACCGCCGGCGCGGCGGTCGTTCGGTTGCTCTCGCGCGGTCTCTCCGCGCCTCGGGGCAGAGAGGTCGTGCGACGACCAAAGGGAGTCCTGGCGAAGATCGGGGGATTCCCTGGGATTCCGTGGGTTTCGCGGTGCTTCTCGCGCCGAAGAGTGGTTGACAACTTCTCATCATTGAGAAACGCTCAGCCACGTTGGACGCCCACGCCGAGCCCCGGCCGGGACCCTTGCCCGGCTCCGACGCCGGACGACGCGAGCGCCGCAAGGCCGACACGCGCCGCCGTCTCCTCGAAGCGGCGCGCCGTCTCTTCGCCGAGCACGGCTACGACGCGACGCGGCCGCAGGACATCGCGCGCGAGGCCGACGTCGCCGCGGGCACGTTCTACGTCCACTTCGCGGACAAGCGCGAAGCGTTTCTCGCGTTTACCGAGCAGGTCGCGGACGAGCTTCTCGCGCACATGGCGGCGTCCGCCCGGAATGCGAAGGACCGCGATCTCGCCGCGACGCTCGACCGCGCGCTCGCCTCGCTCTTCGATTACTCGCGGGACAACCCGGGCCTCCTGCGCGCCGTCTCCGCCGACGCGGCCGTCGCTTCGGCGGCGCTGCCGCCGGGAGCGAGCCTCCGCGAGCGGCTCGCGCAGACGCTTGCCGAGCGTCTCCGCCGCGCCGCCGCGGAGGGCGAGATCCCGAAGTCGTTCGATCCGGAGCTGATCGCGCACGGCGCCGTCGGCTTCCTGCACGCGGCACTCGTGCATGCCGGCGGCCGCGCGATCGACCGTCGGCGCGTGCTCGACAATCTCCGGCAGTTCCTCCGGCGTGCGCTCCTCGTGGAGACGCCGCCATCACCTCGAAAGGTAAGGAGCGCGCGATGACGCAGCTCAGATACGAGCGTGAGGAGCTCCTCCGCTCCGATGACTACGCACGGCCGCACGTCGAGAACGGCCAGCTCCTGCACGGCGGCTTCGACGCGAGCGGACGCTACGTTCCACCGCGGCTTCGCGATCGTGCGCGTGCGGTGTCGGCGTGGACGAAGGCGCTGCGCGAGCGGGGCGGCGATCTCCTTCCGGCAGACTCGTCGCTTCTCGCCGGCATCCGCTATCCGAGCGCGGCGCAGCAGAAGCTCTTGATCCAGGAGGGGCTCGGGCAGACGTTCTGGAACACGCTCACGATCACGGGACAGATCGAGGCGCGCGGGCGCGTCCTCGCCGAGGTCGTCTTCCCGGAGATCGGAGAAGCGGTCGAAGAGGACGTGTCCGAGATGGCGATCGGCCACCTGAACCGCGGACTCCTCGAGGCGCACGGCCTCGACGAGGGCGGCGAGCCCGCGCGCGGCATCGGCGGGCACGACGTGATGTGGTTCGTGCTGCGCGATCTCGCGTTCGGGCCGACGGAGTTTCCGGAGCCGGTGATGCCGGAGGTGATCCGTCCCGAGTCCGAGGCGACCCCGATCCCCGGTCTGCCCGGAGCGCTGCACCGGATGTTCGACTTCCTCGTGAACCTCCTGATGATCGAGTTTCGCGCCGAGCGCGGCTTCGCGCTGGCCGAGTCGCTCCTGCGCGATCCGGATCTCTTCCGCGACCGCCGCGCCGAGGCGGAGCGCGCCGCGGAGATCGTCGATCGCATCCGCGCCGACGAGGCGATCCATGTCCGCTCGCTCCGGCTCTACCTCGGCGAGATCGCGACCTTGACGTTCCGCTCGAAGGACGGCGGCCGCATCGCAGGACGAGACATCGTCGACTCGCTCTGGGGCGGCATCGTGCGGTGGGCGACCGTCGAGCAGCCGCCTCTCGCGGCCGCGCAGCAGCGGAAGCTCCTCGGCGATCGCATCCTCGCACACCCGGAAGGTTCGAGCCTGCTTCGCCGGTTCGACGCACTGGAGGAAGCGGCATGAAGTTCGGAATCTTCTACGAGCACCAGCTCCCGCGTCCCTGGCACGAGGGCGACGAGCATCGCCTGATCCAGGACGCGCTCGAGCAGGTCGAGCTCGCCGACCGTCTCGGCATCGACTACGCGTGGGAGGTCGAGCACCACTTCCTCGAGGAGTACTCGCACTCCTCCGCGCCGGAGGTGTTCCTCGCCGCATGCGCGGCGCGGACGAAGCGGATCCGCCTCGGCCACGGCATCACGCTCCTTCCGCCGGCGTACAACGCGCCGGCGCGCGTCGCGGAGCGGGTCGCGATGCTCGACCTCGTGTCGAGCGGCCGCGTCGAGCTCGGGACCGGCGAGTCGTCTTCGCTCGCGGAGCTCGGCGGCTTCGGCATCCGCGTCGACGCGAAGCGCGACATGTGGCGCGAGTCGCTCGAGCAGATCGCGAACATGATGGTGATGGAGCCGTACCCCGGCTTCGAGGGGAAGTTCTTCTCGATGCCGTGCCGGAACGTCGTGCCGAAGCCGCTGCAGAAGCCGCATCCGCCGCTCTGGGTCGCTTGCTCGAACCGCGCGACGATCCATCTCGCCGCGAAGCTCGGCATCGGCGCGTTGACGTTCGCATTCGTCGATCCCGCGGAAGCGCGGAAGTGGGTGAGCGAGTACTACGAGATCCTCGAGAAGGAGTGCGAGCCCGTCGGACACGCGATCAACCCCAACATCGCGATGGTCACGGGCTTCTCCTGCCACCGCGACGAGGAGGAGGCGCGGCGCCGCGGCGAGGACGGCTTCCGCTTCTTCGGCTACGGCCTCGGCCACCACTACGTCTTCGGCTCGCACAAGCCGGGCCGCACGAGCGTATGGGAGAACTTCGAGAAGGCGCGGGACGCGCTTCCGTCCGCGGGAGCGCACCGCGGGATCGGCACGCCGGACCAGCTCCGCGAGCACCTCCGTGCCTTCACGGAAGCCGGCGTCGATCAGGTGATCTTCATCCAGCAGGGCGGGCGGAACCGGCACGAGCACATCTGCGAGTCGCTCGAGCTCTTCGCGGGCGAGGTGATGCCCGAGTTCGCGGCGCGCGCCGAAGAGCGGGAGCGCGCGAAGCGCGAGCGTCTCGCGCCGATCCTCGAGCGTGCGATGGCGCGGAAGAAGTGGATGCGCCCGCTCGAGGACGCGGAGATTCCCGAGATCCACGCGCTCGGTCGCCAGATCGTCGAGCAGATGCAGAAGGACCAGCAGCCGGTTCCCGCGACGATCTCGACGGGAAGCGGCCTGTCCGTCCCGCTCACCGATCCCGCGCGGCGTTGACGCTTTGCGCCTGGTCGCGCTGCTCGGGGGGAGCGCCGAGCAGCGACTGCGTACGTGCCGACGATCGTCGGCGGTCTGTACGCGCTCCGGCCCGCGCAGTGACTCCGCTGCGCGAAGCGACGGAGTCGGTTCAGCGCGTCGCCGTCATCGAAGACTGGATCTCGTCGACCAGATCTGCGAGCGCGCGCCGGAACGTGTCGACCGCTTCCCGCTTCTCGTGCACCGAGATGTCGAACGAGCGGACGTCGGTGTTCTCGCGCGAGAGCTGCACGACTTCTTCCGAGTCGTGCACGTAGGTCTTCCACGCGCTCACGGCCGTCTCGAGCTGCGCGCGGTCGAGCCCCTCCGGCTCGGCCTGGAGCTCCGCCAGGATGCGATCGATCGCGGTCTTCGAGCGGCGCATCTCCGCCTCGAGCCCGTCCATCTCGACGGAGTCGGCGGAGGCGATGTGCGGCGCGTGGCGAACCTGGATCCGGAGGGCTGCGATCGAGGCGGTCGCGAGCTCGCGGATCTGGTCCGGGTCGGAGCTCTGCGTCGCGATCTTGCCGAGTGTCGCGACGAGTCGATCGAGCGAGGTCGTCGCGGCCCCCGAGGAGAGCCGCATCGCCTTCAAGTTCGTGTTGGCGACGGCGAGAACCAGGAGGTGGGCGTCGACGGCGCGGAGGTCGTTCCACGCGACCGAGAGCGTCTCGAGCTTCGCCAGCTCCTCCGGGCGCCCGTCCTTCAAGAGCTTCCGGAGCTCGACGAGGTCGCGATCGACCTCGTCGGCGGCGGCCTTCGACTCCGCCGCGAACGCCGCGGGCTCCTGATCCCCGACCGCGAGCACGGCGTTCTTCTCGGCCTCGACGGACCGCTCGAAGGCGTCGTCCATCTGACGGAGGAGCGCGAGCTCCTTCTGGTACGTCACGAACGCGGGCTCGGAGCCGCACGCGGCGAGGGCGACGAGCGCGACGAGAACCCACCGGACCATGGCGCGGAGTGTACGAAAGGAGCGGCGGCCTGTCGAAACGGGCACGGCGGCTCGGCCGCCGCGCGTCTCGGCTCCGGGCATCGCGCCGTGTTGCCTGCACGCGACGTGCCGAGGAGGGCGCCGATGCCGTCGCTGGAATCCGTTGCTTCTTCGCGGTGGACGGACCCTTCCTCCTTCTCGGTGGACGGACCCTTCCTCCTTCGGGGTCGTGTAAGGTCTTACCGGGTCGGCTGTAAGACTGTCCGCTCCGCGGCCACCCAAAGCTTCATTCCGAACCCGGGGAAGGGTAGCGTCGAAGGCATGGCGGCGTCTTCGCGACCCGGCCGCGGACCGGCGACCGCGGGTAAGCGCCGCGTGCCGCTCTCGCGCGAGCGCATCGTCACCGCGGCACTCGCCGTCATCGAGCGAGCGCCGGAGACCAAGCTGACTCTCGCGGCGGTCGCCTCGGAGCTCGGCGTCGCGACGATGTCCCTGTACACGCACGTGCGAAATCGCGAGGAGCTCCTCGAGGCGGTGCGTGCGGCCGCTCTCGCGAAGTTCGAGTTCGTTCCGAAGGTGGACGACGACTGGGAACGGCAGCTCTCGCAGCTCCTGCATGCGCTCCGTCAGCACGCTGCACGGTATCCATTCCTCGCATTCGAGCCTGCGGAGTTTCCGGTCGTCTGGCCGGCGCTGCTCGAGCCGCTCGTCGCGATCCTGCGCCGTGCCGGTCTTCGTGGTGTCGATCTCGCGGAATCGACGCGATGGATCGGACGCAAGATCGGAATCCTCGCCCTCCTCGACCAGAGCTGGCCGCTGGGGCGTGCGGCAAAACCCGCTTCCTATCCGGACTTCCCCGCCGAGGCGGCGTCCGAGCTTCGCGACGTCCTGCCGTACCTCGCGAAGGGCGATCCCGATCACGCCTTCGAGTTCGCGGTCGAGAGAGCGATCGCGGCGATCCGCGACCTCGTGCGGAAGAGCGGCGCCTCCTGAGGCTTCGACCGGCGGCAGGAGCGAGAACGGCCGCCCTCTGGGGCGGCCGTTCTCCTCAAGGTGATCGCTCGGTGATGCGTCCGAACGGCCGGTGCCCCTGTGGTTCCCGAGGGCTACACCGGGGAGCCGGTCGAGAGCAACCGTTTTAGGCACGAGCGATTCATTTCGAGAGACGGTTTCGGTTTTTGCGGCGCGTCACTCGCCTAGAAATTCTTCAAGAGCGAGGTGAGCTCCGCCATCGAGGCGAAATCGCGCGCACCTCGGCCGGTGAAGTTCCCGCCCATGTTGGCGAGGATGAAGTGCGTACAGCCCGCTTCGACGAGAGGCGCGACGGCCTCCGCGATCCCCGCCGGCGTTCCGAAGTAGTACTGCTCCGCGAGGAGAGCGGGTGTCATGCGCTCGCGTGCGAGCACGACGACGTCTCGATCGATGCGAGCCGGGACGAGCTCGATCTGACCGGGGAACTCGTCTCCGAGCGGGTGCGCGAGGCCGTGCGTCCGCCAGACGCTCCCGGGGAGTCCGAGAGAGTTGTACGCGACGTAGAGGCTCTGCATCGCCCGATCGACGACCTGCTCGCGCTCGTCGCCGAGGACGAGCAGCATCGTCTGCGCCGCGACGAAGCGCTCCATCGATCGGCCCGCGGCAGAGGCCGCTTCCGCGATGACGCCCAGGCGTCGCCGATACTCCTCTCCGGTCACGACCTGTCCGGGAAGCCAGCCGTCGCCGAAGCGGCCGGTGAGCGCGAGCATCCGCGGCGCGTGCGCGCCGACGAAGAGCGGCGGCGGGCGATCCTGCCAGAGCGGGAGATCGAACACCGCGCCGTCGAGCTCGTAGAACTCGCCGCGGTAGTCGACCGGCGCGCCGCGGCTCGTGAAGAGTAGCGCGAGCACCTCGAGCGCTTCCTCGAGCCGCGACACGCGCTTCGTCGAGGGCAGACCGTAGGGCTTGGTGTTCTCGCGCAGCCCGTTGCCGATTCCGAGGACGATGCGTCCTTCCGTCAGGTGATCGAGAGTGACGAACGTCTGCGCGAGCGAAACGGGATGCCGCCGGATCGGCTCGGTCACCGAGGTGCCGATGCGCAGCGAGGGAAATTTCGCCGCGACGTGCGCCATCACCGGCACCGGATCGTACAGCGCATCGCCGGAGGGAATGACGGCGGCGGCCGCGCACTCGTCCGGCGTCCAGAGCCACTTCGGCGCAAAGCCCATGAAGTGGTCCGGGAACCAGATCGTGTCGGCGCCCATCTTCTCCGCCTGCTGGATCGAGAAGGTGGAGACGTAGAGAGGAGCGAGGCAGCCGTCCTGGTAGCCTACGGTGACGCGGGGCATGTCGAGGCCCGAAGTAGCAGCACCGCCGCGGAGAACGCTAGGCAGCCTCGGCGCGCCCGAAATCGTGCGCGATGCCGGCGCGGAGCTCGGCGAGCACGGTCGTGCGAGCGCGGAGCTTGCTCTCCGCGTGCGCCCTCGCGTCGAGCGACTCGAGCCCGCGAGCGACCTCCTGGGCGGTCGTGATCACCTGATCGGGCGGGACGACGCGGTCGAAAAGCCCGGCCGTAACCGCGCTCTCGGGATCGAAGGCCTCGGCGAGACACACCGCTCGATCGAACGCGGACGGCGTCAGCCGGTAGCGGAGGATCGCGAGAGCGGGGAGCGGCATCGTCAAGCCGATCGCGACCTCGTTCGCGTGGATGCGGAACGCTCCGGCGGCGCCGATCCGGTAGTCGCCCGAGCCGAGTAGGAAGCCGCCCATCGCGATCGCGTGGCCCGTGCAGGCGACGACGATCGGACGCGGTAAGGCGAGCATGCGCTCCGCCAGCTCGAAGCCGCCGCGCAGCATGCGCAACGCGTCCGGGCCGGCCGCGGAGAGGACGGAGAGGTCGAACCCGGCCGAGAACCGTCCCGCGCGCCCGGCGAGCACGACCGCCTTCACGCCGTCGGCCTCGGCGCGATCGAGCGCCTTGCCGATCGCGTCGAGCATCGTCGGCGAGAGCGCGTTCGCCTTTCCGTCGTCCAGGCGGATCGTCGCGATGCTTCCTTCTCGTTCGTAGGTCGCGGGTGTCATCGGCGGTCTCCTTCTCTTGCCCGGGTGAGAATCGTGCTATATAGACCAGTCGTCATAATATCAATCCTCGACTTCGGAGGGCAGCGCCGTTGGCGAACGCAGCGATCCACAAGGACAACCTGATCCAGAGCGCGATGCGGCTCTTCCGCCGTCAGGGCTACGCCTCGAGCGGACTGCAGCAGATCCTCGCCGAGAGCGGCGCCCCGAAGGGCTCGCTCTACCACTACTTCCCGGGCGGGAAGGAGGCGCTCGCCGAGGCCGCGGTGACGCACGCGGGCCGGATGGTGGCGGAGATGCTCGCAGCGCTCGCGAAGAAGCACCGCACGCCGGAAGCGTTCCTCTTCGCGTACTGCAGGCAGATGGCCGCCTGGATGGAGGAGTCGGACTTCCGCTCGGGCTGCCCGATCGCGACGACGCTCCTCGAGACGACGCCCGCTTCGCCCGCGATCACAGCGGCGGGCGAGCGGGTGATCGACGGCTGGATCGACGTGATCTCCGGCGTGCTGGCGCGCGGCGGCGGGACCTCGCGAGAGGCGCGCAGCCGGGCGCAGACGATCATCGCGGCGGTCGAGGGCTCGCTGATCCTCGCGCGCGTCCGGCGGTCGACGAAGCCGATCCTCGACGTGGCGGCGCTCCTCGAGCCGAAGCCGGGCGCGAGGCCGAAGGCCGCGCGGGCCGCGGCTCGAGGCCGGCGCTCGTCCGCTCAGCGCCCGGAGGGCTGAGCTTCGCCGGTCGCTTCGACGGCCTCGTCCGCTTCGGAGACCTCGGACTCCACCAGCAGCAGGTTCCAGGCGAGCCATCCCAGGGCGAGTAGCAGCGCCCCGAGCGCCAGCAGACGACGGTGTCGGCTCATCGAAAGACCTCCCGGCACGGCACAGGAATGAACGCCGGTACGGACCTTCGTACAGTCCTGTGCCGTCCCATTGGAGGTGCTTTTCCCTCAATCGAGGCCGAGCGGCAATTTTTTGCCGCTTGTCATTGGCACGAAACTCGGATGAGGCGCTCGCTCGGGAGGAACCCGAGCATGAGCAACCGAGCCGAAGCCGATCGCCAGGACGAGAAGAAGACGCTGCCGCCGAAGCGGCACCTGATGGCCGTGGGAGTCCGGCGCGCCGGTGGCTCCTGGTGGATCCAGAGCCGGCTTCGCACCGAGCCGGCCAAGGCGACGCCCGCCCGACCCTCGCTCGACGATCGCGCGGCTTGAGCCGTCGCCGGCCTACAGCAGGTCGAGCTCGTAGTTGACGATGATCCGGAAGTCCTGGAGGACGCTCGGGTCGCCGCGGTCGACGTACCCCTTCGGCGCAGTGGGTCGGCGAGCCCGGAGCGGACGGCTTGATCGGTCTCGAGCAGCTCGCGGTCGCGCCGCCGGCCTCGCACCTCCTCCGCTACCGCGTGGAGAGCGGCTTTCTCGTTCCGGTCGCGCCGGCCCAGGCGATCGACGTCGCGAACGCGTGCGCGCGTGAGGGCTCAGCCGGCGAGCGCGGATCGGGGGATCCGGATCTCGAAGCGCTCCACGATCTGCGCGTCGCGCCGAACCGCCTTCTCGGAGGAGTAGAGCAGCTTCTCCCCGTCCGCGGCGTAGACGCGCAGGTAGAGATCGGGAAGCGTCTCCGCGTGGTCGCGGAACTGGGACTCCGTGTAGCGGATCTCGAAGCTCCCGGCCGCGTCGGTGAGCGTGTCGCCGACGTCGTCGTCGAAGACCCAGTCCTTGTCGTAGGCACGGACGCGAAGTCCTTCGATGGGTTCGCCGGATTCCGCTTCGACCACGGTGCCGATGACGCGCATGCAGGGTCCTGTATGGCCGACCGCGGAGGGAAGCAAGCCTCTCGACCGGGCCGAGGCGTGGTCAGCCGCGCTTCGGCTTCGCGTCCGGCTCCGTCGTCCTGCCGGATGTCGAGGTTCGTCTTCGGGTACGTGACCCCGTCGTCGACGCGCGGGAACTTCGGATAGTTGCGCAGGTCGACGCGAAGCGAGAGGACGAAGTCGTCGGCGACGACCTCCTCGGCGAGATGGGCTCCCGGCTTCCGGATCGCGAGGAACTCGTCGAACTTGCCGTCGTCCTGCTGCGCCACGGTGTCCTCCTTCGAGGCGGATCGGCCGGGCCGCCGTCTCCAGCCTCCAGCGCGCCTTCTTCGACTGGTAGCCGATCGACTAGCCTGCATTTCTCACCAGATCCCTACTGCGGCGGCCGATAGCACCGAATCTTCGCGAGCTTCTCCCTCCGGGCTCCTCGACGTACTGTTCAAGTACGCCTGCGTCGCCCTCCGGTCCGAGGCTC
>Ga0194128_10000358_pt1 | contig 83465 bp, 78 predicted proteins | sample TA2KigCa65mmetaG_FD_148650 | JGI IMG/M metagenome (GOLD analysis project Ga0194128, IMG submission 148650) | Freshwater microbial communities from Lake Tanganyika, Tanzania - TA2015037 Kigoma Deep Cast 65m | ecosystem: Environmental > Aquatic > Freshwater > Lake | place: Tanzania: Lake...
GGTTTTGCCAAATCCTTTTCCCCAGAAAAATAGTTTTGGCAAAACCGAGTCCGCATTGAAGCCCCGCCACACTGCCTGAATACTTGGAAGGCAGAACCCCAAAAAGAAAAATGTCCTTTCCATTTTAAAAAGATCCACCCCCGCGAAAATCAAAAGAGCAAGAGACATTTTTTCTTTTTGGGGTTGCCGAGTGAAGCGAGGCGGTGGCGGGGCTTTCGTGGAGCGTACGATTTAATTTAGAGACACCACGCGCTCCGCGCGTGCCACATTACCGATTTTGGAAATAGGTTCTAACTTGGTACAATAAAGACACATCGTTTTGTTTGATTATTGGAGCTAAAAAGCTATACTCTTTTTGCTGGGCGGATGGCGGAATTGGTATACGCTCACGTCTCAGAAGCGTGTCCCGCAAGGGGTGAGGGTTCGAGTCCCTCTCCGCCCATAATGTCTTACTGTGACTATTTCAAAGGCAAGAAAGTAACTGTGATGGGGCTCGGGCTTCTTGGCCGTGGGCTCGGCGATGCGATTTTTCTGGCCGAACATGGAGCAGAACTCATTGTCACCGATTTGCGCGATGAGAAGACCCTTGCGCCGTCACTCGCAAAATTGAAGCAGTACAAAAACATCACCTATGTGCTAGGGGAGCATCGGTTGGAAGATTTCAGGAACCGTCCTAAAGCATCTGGCGATGCTCGGGGACCCGATTTCATCGTCAAAGCCGCTGGAGTTGCGCTTGATTCGCCCTATATCGCCGAGGCGCGGAAGCACGGCATCCCGATTGAGATGGACGCGTCGCTCTTCGCGAAACTGATGCCGAAAGGTGTCACCCTTGTCGGCATTACCGGCACGCGCGGGAAATCAACAGTGACCGCTCTTATCTATGAGATTTTATCCTCTACTAAGCGCTATACGCTATACGCTAAACGCTCTGTTTATAGAGGTGGCAACCTTGTCGCCGAAGCCACCCTACCACTTCTTGAGAAAGTAAAAAGCGGCGACATCGTCGTGCTTGAACTGGACTCGTGGCAGCTGCAGGGTTTCCACGACGCGAAGGTATCGCCGCAGGTCGCGGTGTTCACTACATTTCTTGACGACCACCTCGTTTACTATAAAGGCGACGCGAGACGGTATTTTGAGGACAAAGTAGCGATATTCAAGTATCAGAAACGCGGTGATACACTGGTTGCCGGCGAGCAGGTTGCAAGTTTTATCAAAAAATCCAGTGTGCCAATTCGGGGAAATTTTACAATTGCGAAAAAGCAGGATATTCCAAAGAGCTGGACAATACCGCTTCTCGGCGAACACAACCTTGAAAATATCGCCTGTGCGCTCGCTGTCGCGAAGCATTTCAAAGTTCCTGACGAGGCAATTAGAAAAGCCGTTGAGAACTTCAAACCAGTCCCGGGACGTCTTGAATTCATCCGCGAAGTGCGGGGTATAAAGATTTACAACGACAACAATGCGACGACGCCGGATGCCACCCTGGCGGCACTTCGTGCCTTAAGCACCAAAACACAATTACCAAATTCCAAACAAATCTCAAAATCTCAAAATCTCCAAATGTCAAAATCTGATAAGAACATAGTTCTTATCATGGGAGGTACAGATAAAGGTTTAGACATGACTAAGTTGGTTGAGGCGATTCCGAAGTATTGCAAGGCAGTTGTTCTTCTTAAAGAGACAGGAACGGACAAGTTTCTTGTAGCCTGTAACGCAAAACGTGAAGCGTCGGAAAAGACGCTACACGCTACACGCTACACGTTTCAGAAAACACCCATGTATGAACTCGACACTCTCCACGATTGTGTAAAGATGGCTCTGAACCTCGCGAGGTGCGACGACATTATTTTGTTCTCTCCAGCCTTCGCCTCGTTCGGGAAATGGTTTAAGAATGAGTATGACCGTAATGACCAGTTTGTGGAGCTAATCAACTCTTTCTGAGCTACTGGGATTCTATAAAAGATGTATTCGATAACGTATCGATCTACGAGGGCGCTGATCGATTTCTTCAGGACTTCAATAAGTACCCCTCGTGGAAAGGTGACTTACTTGCGGTACACTGGTTTTTGTCTGAAGTCTCAAATGGAGGATTTTTGCAGTTTTTTGACAACCCAACAGGGGTTCTTGCACCTGAAGCGGTTCAAGGTTTCCATCGTATGGGGATATCCGAACTCGCAACTCTACTTGACCGTGCTATGAAGATTGTGGGGCATAATGAATATCCTCGGGAACAAGAGGCCCGAAATTTAATCAGTTTAAAACTACCTGTAACTACCTTTAAAGACATTGAACGAGAATTGTACGGAATAGGCGGCGATAATTTAGGCAAAGTTCATGATGTGATGGACGCATACGCGACAAAGCATGCCGGTTCGTAATATTATGGACTTTAAGAACATTAACTCTGTCCATTTCATTGGAGTCGGTGGCATCGGTACTTCCGCAATCGCACGGATGTTTTGCTTTTTGACCAGAAATGCGCTATATTTGCGGTATGATTTCTGATTTTCTGGAGTCAAAATTAAACAGCGCTTCGTACAAAATCCTGCGCGATAAGACATATTTCGGGGAGATAAAAGGACTGCGGGGCGTGTGGGCGAATGCAAAAACACTTGAAGCATGCCGCGGTGAACTTCAGGAAGTGCTGGAGGATTGGCTTGTGCTGAAACTACAGGCAAGGGAACAGGTTCCGGGTTTTCGTCCTGCTGCTTTGCGACGGAAGACACTCGCGTATGCCTAAAGGCGTTTCATTGCGCTTGCTCATACGACGTTTTCGCGAACCTGGGTTTGACGGGCCATATTCAGGCGGCCGCCATCTTTTTGTGTCCAAGGGCGATTTAAAGGTCCGAGTACCGAATCCTCACCACGGGGACATATCCGCTGCGCTTCTTTCCGAAATTCTCCGACAAGCAGGTATATCTCGAGATGAGTGGAACGGAACGGGAAAGTAGGAGATTTTTCGTTTATCGCACAGAACATGCATTCTAGTTTATCAAAAATAAAGTCGGTTCATTTTATCGGCATTGGTGGAATTGGGATTTCCGCCATTGCGCGGATGTTTTTGCTGGAAGGGAAGAAGGTGAGCGGGTCCGATATGGCGGAGAGCGAGGTGACGGAAGGACTAAGGGCGGCCGGCGCGGCGATAATCATCGGCCAGGGCACCGATCACGTTCCGAAGGATGCTGAGCTCATCATCTATTCCATCGCGTTCCCCGAGCTTGCGCCCGAGCTCTTCAATGAGATTCAAAAAAAAGGGATTCCGATGCTCTCATACCCTGAGGCGCTCGGCGTCATCTCTAAAGACAAATTCACCATCGCCATTACCGGCACGCACGGCAAGACGACGACGACTGCGATGATAGGGAAGGTGCTTATGGATGCTGGGCTTGATCCGACGGTCATCGTCGGTTCTTTTCTCTTCGATACGGATGGGAAACGAACGAATTTCGTAGCGGGTAAGAGCAACTATCTGGTTGTTGAAGGCTGTGAATATTGCCGCTCGTTCCTCAACCTTTCGCCGAACATTCTCGTCATCACAAACATAGATGCGGACCATCTCGACTACTACCGCGACATGGTGGACATCATCTCGGCGTTCGTCGAGCTCGCTCTGAAGGTGCCGAAGGACGGATACGTCGTGCTCGATTCGCATGCTCCCAACGTCGAAGCCGTGGTCAAACAGTCGCTTGCGCAAAACGGCGACTATGCTGTCCTCAAGCTGCCCGACGGCTTCCGCCTGCATATCCCTGGCGCACACAATCTTCTCAACGCCAAAGCGGCATGGGGTGTCGCCAAGCTCCTTGGTATCCCCGACGAGAAGGCGCTTGCGTCACTTTCAGCATTCCGCGGGACATGGCGTAGGTTTGAGTACCGAGGCAAGGCGAAAAACGGCGCGCTGGTCTACGACGACTACGGCCACCACCCGACAGAGATAGAAGCGACACTCTCGGGTACACGCGAGCTTTTTCCGAAGCAAAAAATTGTTGTCGTCTTCCAACCCCACCTCTACTCCCGCACGAAACAACATTTGAAGGGTTTTGGTGCCGCATTCAAGGAGGCAAGCTCGGTCATACTGCTCCCGATTTATCCCGCTCGCGAAAAAGATTTGGGGGATATCACTTCGCAGATGGTCGTTGACGAAATCAAAAAGAACGGCAAGGACGCGCATTTGGTTCAGGCCTTTGATGAGGCGGCTACGCTCGCCCAAACGCTCTGCGGGGAGGGGGATTTGATACTCACGCTCGGGGCGGGCGAGACCAACAAAGTCGCCGACATTCTAGTGTCAGGATAGGCTATCCCATGCCAGCCCCATCTATTCCAATGTTCCACAGAACATTGGAATAGATGGGGCGATGTGCTACGGTATATTCATGAAGTCGTTTCGGGAATTGGAACATTTGGTGCGGGGGTTTTCAAATCACCGCCGAATTCAAATCCTGCAGATGCTAAAAAAGGCACCGGAAATGTCGGTTGAGGAAATTGCCGAAGTCTTGAATATCAATTTTCGCACTTCTTCGGAACATCTCCGCCGCTTGGCGACAGCCGGCTTAGTAATGAAGAGAAACGATAGTACGAGCGTTCGTCATCGCCTGACTGATAGGGGAGAGACTATTCTATTATTCCTAGGAACATTGAAATAAACATGCCCACATTATTTGTAGTTGGCACGCCCATCGGCAACTTGGAGGACGTGACGCGTAGGGCGCTGCGGATTTTGAGAGAGGTTGATGTGGTTCTATGCGAAGACACACGGGTTACACAGAAGCTGCTCGCAAAGTATGCAATAACTGCGAAGCAACTCTCGACGTATAACGAGCAGGAAAGCGGAGTAACAGCGGGGAAGATTATCGGCTGGCTCGAAGAAGGGAAAAGCGTGGCGCTTGTATCAGATGCGGGCACCCCCGGAATTTCTGACCCCGGGTCACTCTTGGTGCAGAAAGTCCGCGAGGCACTTCCGAAGGTCAAAATCGAGTCCGTCCCCGGTCCAAGCGCACTTACCGCCGCGCTCTCGGTAGCGGGCGTGCCAGTGCACGACTTCATATTTCTCGGCTTTCTACCGCACAAGAAGGGAAGGGAGACGCTGTTTAAAGAAATCTCGTCTGCCGATAGACCATACATTTTCTACGAATCGCCACACCGGATTTTGAAAGCGCTCGAGTCATTGCAAAAGTTCTCGCCGCAAAAGCACGTGGTCATTTGCCGAGAGCTCACCAAAGTCCACGAGGAAGTTCTTCGCGGCACGGCGGAAGGACTTCTGGAGTTTTTCAAAAACAATCCAGAGAAAGTGCGGGGGGAGTTTGTCGTTATTGCCTCGTAAGCGCATCTATTTTTGCCGCGAGGATGAAGTCGTTTTCAGAAAGTCCGTCGACTGCGTGCGTGAATGTGGTGACCTCTACATACCCCCAGCCAAATTTGATGTCGGGGTGATGACCTTCGCTCTCGGCAAGCGCACCGACTTTGTTCACGAAGAGGAGCGCCTCAGCGAAGTTCTTGAATTTGAAACGACGATACAGTTCATGCCAACCTTTAATTTCCCACTGTGGCGCGTGCTTTCGCAGTTCCTCAATTTCATTCGCCATGAGGTGCGACATGCCGCCTTCACAGGGAATACACTTTTTGCGTAGTAAGTCAGACATAGTTTCATTGTTGCCGCCCACATCCCGATATGAATCGGGATTCGGGCGAGCACGGAACACACTTCTTGTGTGTGAATTCACTCATTGAGTCAGTATAGCACCAGAGACACTCCAATTATGCTATACTTGCCGGAGCTTTAACCAAGGACTCTAATGACATTTGAGAAATCAGATGCCTTTGGGAAAGTCCAAAGGCATTTCGCTAGGAAAGACTTTGTGTCCGCCGTCACGGCCGTGACTCAAATTACAGACGAAACAGTTCAAAGCGAAGGCATCCTGTATCTGGCCACATTGCTAGAAAAAGAACCGACTGGAGCGGCGCGTGATCCGGCAGTTCGTGGCTTGGCACACCTTCTCTTTAATCGGGGGGAGTATGAACGGGCGCTAAAAATCGCAAGACTTCTTGCTGAAGACACGTACCTCAAGCGCTCCCAGCTTCTTGGAGAGATCGAGAGTTGGGTGGTGAACCGGCAGCAAGCGATACGGAGCGCAGATAGCATACCTCTGAAATGACGTTCTTTGGACCTACAAGGTATCCATGCAAGGCTGAGGGTCACTAGCCCGAAGCCTTTTAATTTTGTACACTGGTGCTATGCGCGAATATACGTTATACATCTGGCTTGGTGTGTGGCTTTTGGCGCTCGCATCCTCGTCTTTCGGTGTTCCGGGAAACTGGAAAGATACGCTTTTAATTCTCACGGCGCTCTTCATCATTACGCACTCGTTCGTGGGGTATCGTCGGGCGCGGAAGAAGGAAAGAGCGGATGCATCGGTTCCGGACGTCCCCGGAGAAGGAAAAGAGACAAACCAACATTAGTTCATTGTTTCCAGTACACACCGGCGCCATGCCAGTATTTCAGCGAGGAACCAGGAGACTCGCCCGCTAACTTTTTCAGCGGTGTTTTGGCAGGTGTTTCGGGTTCAATTGAATAACGAAAATAGCACATATGCGAACCGTTCTTCTTAAGAAAGAGTTTTCAGGGAACTACGTTGGTTTTTTTCGAAAGAAACCCTTTTTCGTCGCACTTTCTCTCGCCGCGGGCGCGGCACTGTATTTCAGTGTGCCACTGCTGTTTAGGATAAGCTACGAGGCACCGCCAGCGTCGGCTATCGCGAGCACTACTCCGCAGATTCTCGTATTGCCACCGGTAGTACATCTCCCAACGCCGAAACCGCAAAAATCGATTTATATGACCAGCTGTGTTGTCGGCACGCCATCGTTTCGGAAAGACCTCGTGAAGCTTATTGAAGAAACCGAACTCAACAGCATTGTCATTGATATCAAAGATTTCAGCGGAACGCTTTCATTCACGCCGGCATCCGATGAACTGAAACCCTTCGTTTCCAAGCGGTGCATGGCGCCCGATATGAAGGAGTTCATAGAGTTGCTCCACGACAAGGATATCTACGTCATCGGGCGCATCACGGTGTTTCAGGACCCTTTCTTCGCGCAACTCCGTCCCGACCTCGCGGTCAAGAAGAAGAGCGACGGAGGCACGTGGAAAGATTACAAAGGCATCAGCTATATGGACCCCGGCGCAAAGGAAGTGTGGGACCATACCGTCGCGATTGCCAAGGAATCTTACGCGATAGGGTTTGACGAACTCAATTTTGATTATATTCGTTTTCCTTCTGACGGGCCTATGAGCGACATCGCCTTCACATTCTCGGGTAACCGAGAGAAGTCCGATGTGCTGGAAGAGTTTTTTATCTACCTCTCGAATAAGCTTCAGCCGACTGGCGCAATACTCTCTGCCGACCTATTTGGCATGACCACTACAAATACTGACGACCTCAACATTGGGCAGGTCCTGGAAAAAGCCGCGCCGCATTTCGACTACATCGCACCGATGGTCTACCCATCGCACTATCCTCCGAATTTCAATGGCTGGCCCAACCCAAATAAGGAAGTGTATGGTGTCATTGAGTATTCAATGAAGAAGGCGGTGGAACGATTTCGCGCTACAACAACGCCAATCGCGCTACCCAATGCGGAACAGGTTTCTACAACGACAAAACCTTTTCTATATTCCAAAGACAGCTGGAATATACAGAAACTCCGCCCGTGGCTACAAGATTTTGATTATGGGGGTAATTACGATGTCGCAGAGGTTAAAGCGCAGATACAGGCCGTCTATGACGTAGGGCTTACCAGCTGGATGCTGTGGTCTCCGAGCAACAGGTATACGAGGGGGGCGTTGTTGCCCGCCGTGGCGACCACAGCAAAGTAGGGCTACAACAGTCAGACTATCGTGAACAATAGTCTTACTGTTGTATCAGGGCCCCTTTTTGTTTAGGGCCCTTGATATAATCTACGCCGTATGATAACTTAATTGTCCAGGGTTCATCACGAAAAGCCGGATTTTTGGTACCTGACGCGCTGAATCGCGCATCGGGGGAGTCCGTTTGATGCGGGGTTCGTTTCAAAAATCAACATGTCGGGAACTATCCCGACGAGGAGATGTATGCCAGTGACACTGCAGTCGGGCCACGAGATTGTCAACATGGGAACCAGAGAGCACCCCCAGTGGGTGAAGTTCATCGGAAAGATTGAGATTGCCTGCGATCCGCCGCCGGGTGAGAAGAACTCCTGGCAGAAGCCAGGGTTCGACTATCCGTCGCGGCAGGCTTCTCCCACGCCACTTGATAAGCGCGTGCGTCGCTTCCGAGCGCTGTGTTAAACCATCTCTCAGCAAATCCGAACGAGGGCGTGGCACCCTGTCGCGCCCTCATTTATGCATACATAGACAAATGGGTTCCAGATGTGCTACACTGCCAGTTCAGTAGCGTCTTTTGTGCCGGCTCTTTTCATGCCAATGTGTCTCATTGGCTTTTTATGTACAAGAATCGGGGGACGCGAAGCTCCTGCGAGGACCTCATGAAGAGGATTCGCGCAAATCACATACATCCTATGCCAGCCAAACGTCTACTTACTCTTGCCGAGATTAAACGGGGAGCAAGCTACCCTGCCGAAATGCTTCCGAAAAATGTCACGGAGTGGAAGGCGCTCTTGCCGCCGCCCAAGAGACCCAGTGCGCTCTTTTCAGCCCCTATTGTTCTGCATCAGCCAGAAGGAAAGGTTTTTATACAGGAGCTCCCGCAGTGGGTGGTGGATTAGGCGGAGGCAGCAGTAAGCAATCGCGAGGCGACCCGTTAAGCAGGGGCGCCTCTTTCGTTCGGAGACACGCGGTCCTTTTCCGTTTTTCGGGGTATAATAGTCCGTGTATGCCACTCCAGTATCCTCACGAGAAGCCTGAACCCATCACGTATTTCGGACAGACCGATTCGCGCGGGAGGCGCACCCCGTTCGGTATCAAAGAAAAAGACCGGTCGCGTCATATGTACGTGATTGGGAAGACGGGTATGGGCAAGTCAACTCTGCTCGAAAATATGGCCATTCAGGACATTCAGAATGGCCATGGTGTCTGCTTTATTGACCCACACGGCAAGACCGCCGACCTCCTCCTTGACTATGTCCCCGAAAACCGGATTAGAGATGTCTTGTATTTCGCGCCGTTTGATATGGACTATCCCGTTTCCTTCAACATTATGGAGGATGTCGGGCAGGACAAACGGCATCTTGTCGTGAACGGCCTCATGGCCACCTTTGAGAAAATATGGGTGGACGCGTGGAGCGCGCGTATGGCCTATATTTTGCAAAATACGCTTCTCGCGCTCCTTGAATATCCCGATTCAACGCTTCTCGGCGTAAACCGTATGCTCGTGGACAAAGAATACCGGAAACTTGTCGTAAATAATATTACCGACCCTTCCTGCAAGTCGTTTTGGGTGGACGAGTTTGCTAAATACACCGACAGGTATACGCAGGAAGCGACGCCCGCCATTCAGAACAAAGTCGGACAGTTCACCGCGAACCCGCTCATCCGCAATCTCGTCGGGCAGCCCAAGTCGACCTTTGACCTGCGGAAACTGATGGACGAAAAGAAGATTATCATCGTCAACCTCTCAAAAGGGAAAGTGGGGGAGGGGAATGCGAACCTGCTCGGCAGTATGTTCATCACCAAAATCTACCTTGCCGCGATGTCGCGCGCGGATGTCACCGAAACACAACTCCAAAAACTCCCCAACTTCTATCTCTACGTGGACGAATTTCAGTCTTTCGCGAACAAAAGTTTCGCGGACATTCTTTCGGAAGCACGGAAATACAAACTCAACCTTACGCTCGCGCACCAGTATATTGAACAAATGGAAGAGGAAGTGAGCGCGGCGGTGTTCGGCAACGTAGGGACGATGGCGATCTTCCGCGTCGGCGCGTTTGACGCCGAGTTTCTGGAAAAGGAGTTCGCACCAGTGCTTCTCGCGGAGGATTTGGTGAACCTCGGCATCTATCAAATCTACATAAAACTCATGATTGACGGCGTGACCTCTGCGCCGTTTTCCGCGGTCACCATTCCGCCGATTGAACGTCCGGCGGTGTCGTACCGCGAGCAAGTTGTCGCGAACTCCCGCGCCACATTCGCGCGGCCGCGGGAGATTGTGGAAAAAGAAATCAGGGAATGGCACCAACCTATTGTGCCGGCGCCTAAAGAGCGCCCTGACGCGCCGCGCGAAACGGCGTCGCGGGCGAGCCCCCTACAAACTGGCCGAAGCCCAGGCAATACCAAAACCGCTCCACCGCCCGAACGGGCGGCACACGTAGCCGCAAACAACCACGCGCGTGAGTTTCCACGGCTCGAACACAGAGAGACTTCTCCAGAGCCGCACGGCGAACGGCATCAGGCCTCGCGTCATAGCGTCGCCCCCTCGCACGCGGGGGAGTCGCGCCACGCGACGGTAGCTCCAGCTCCTCCTCCAGTACCGCTGTCCAGCCTCCGGACGGGGGCGAAAAAGGCACAAACGGGCGGCGCGCATCTCTCGGAGCTCCGCAAAGCGCTTTCGCAGGTTCTGGAACAATCGGCGCAAGGCGCTCCTTCAACTTCCAAGAACGCCGTGGCTCCTTCCCGCCCAATCCCGCAGGAACAGCACACAGAGAAAAAAGAAAACCAGCCCCAGTCTCTGCGGCCAGGCGAGGTGCCGGAGGAGATACTCCGGAAATTATTGGAAGTTGAAAATCCGGCGGGGAAACCGAAAGAAACGGACCGCATTCCGCCTCAAGATGGCGCGCCAACGGCGTAACCGCAATCACGCGCGCTCCATCGTATGCACAGATCTTTCCGGATTTTCTTTTCATTCGTACTTGTCGCGGGACTCAGCTTCGCGTTTCCTGGCGTATCTCTCGCTGGCGCGACAATCACGGAAATAATGTATGACCTTCCCGGCACCGACACGGGGCGGGAGTGGATTGAAGCGCACAATACCGGAAGCGGCGATGTTTCTCTTTTGAAGTGGAAATTGTTTGAGGCGAACACCAATCACGGCCTTACGCTCTTTCAGGGAAGCGCGACCACTTCCGCAGACGGTTTCGCGATTATCGCTGACGACCCGGCCAAATTTCTTTTGGACAATCCCACGTATAGCGGGACACTCTACAAAAGCAGTTTTTCGCTCTCCAACACCGGCGAGACGCTGGAACTTCGTCTCGACGGGGTAGCTGTCAGCCAAGCGACCTACGCGTCTTCTGCGGGTGCAGCGGGAGACGGCAATAGCTTACACCGGGTTGGTAACGAGTGGCAGGCAACGACTCCGACACCGGGGAGCGGGGCAAGCACAGCTCCACCTCCTCCAAACTCGCAGCAAAGCGCGGCCAGTACCAGTACCACGCCGGAAAGCGAGCCCGAAGAGGAAGCTGTACCGGCGCCCACTACCACGCAAAGTGGAAGCACCTGGACGTTCAAACCGCAGGTGTTCGTGAAGGCATTTGTGCAGGAAAGCGGTGTAGCGGGCGCACCGATAACCTTTGACGCGGCGGCTGTCGGGACGAAAAAAGAGCCGCTATTGAATGCACGCTATCTCTGGAGCTTTGGGGATGGCGGCACGCTGGAAGGGAAGAAGGTTCAGCATACATATCACTATCCTGCCGTGTACACAGTTCTAGTTGACGCTGCATCGGGCGAGTGGAACGCTACGGACCGTAAGGAAATCATCATCGTCGCGCCCGCTCTCACCATCAGCAGCATCAAAGAAGGGGGAAACGGATTTATAGAGATAAAAAATAATGGCAAGTTCGGCGTTGACCTCTCCTCTTGGCTCCTTGTCAGCGCATCAGGACTCTTTACCATTCCGAAGGGGACACTTATCGGAGCACATAAATCTATTCCGTTCCCGGCTGCTATCACCAACCTCTCTGCCGACCCTTTGAGCACCTCGCTCCTGTATCCGAACGGAAGTCTGGTGACAAGGTACGGTGAGGCCGCACCGGTACCTCTCGCTGCCGCGCCCATACCCGTAGCGGTACAGGCAGAGCCTCCGAAGGTCCAACCGGTACGAGCCGAAGTGGCACCGATTAAACCGGAACCCGAGCCCGTGCCTCCGAAAAAAGAAACTCCGGTTGTGAAAGCGGAAAAGGATGTACTGCCGGAACCTGCGGAACTTCTTGGAGCAGCCTTTGCCGCGGAACCAAGTTCTCTGCCATGGATGCTCGGGACCGCGCTTCTTGTGGCGGTTGCTCTAGGAGGGTACATGACGATGCTGCGATCACGGCCTGAGCCAAGTGCCGCGGAGAAGTTGCGAAAGGAAGCAGCGACGTACGACATAATCGAATGAACTCAATGCGAATCTACGAATCTGTTTTGAATCTGCGAATAGATGCGAATCAGAGAGTACTCACCTCTTATTCGCAGTATTCGTTGATTCGCTTCACTCGGGTATTCGCATAATATGAAAATTCTTATTTTCTCAACTGCCTACCTTCCGTTCGTCGGGGGAGCGGAGGTAGCGATAAAAGAGATAACGGACCGCCTGCCTGCGCAGGCAGGCATTCAGGATGTGCCTTTTGCGCTTATCACTGCACGTTTCAATCGCAGTGTGCCGAAACATGAGCGTATCGGCAATGTAGATGTCTATCGGGTCGGATTCGGTACCCCGCTCGATAAGTGGCTCCTTCCTTGGCTCGGCCTTCGTAAAGCAGAGAAGCTCGAAAAGGAAGAAAGATTTGATGCTATCTGGTGCATGATGGCGAGTCAGGCCTCCGTTGCCGCCGCGTGGTTTAAGGAGTGTTTTCCGAAGGTGCGGCTCGTACTCACCCTGCAGGAAGGAGACGAGGAAGCACACTTAAAACGCTATGTACTTGGCGTTGCTGCTCTGTATCGCCTGTTCATCCGCCCGTGGCATACGCTCGTGTTCAAGAGAGCGGATGCGATAACGGCGATTAGTAACTACCTCGCGAAGCGGGCGAGGAGGATTAACCCGGACGTTCCGATTGAGGTGGTACCGAATGGGGTCGACGTGGAGAAATTCAAAAATCAAAATGCAAAAAGCAAAATTGAGGAGGTGAGACAGACGTTCGGCATTGGTGAACAGGACAAAATTGTGATTACCACGTCGCGGCTGGTGGCGAAAAACGGGATAGGGGATTTGATTGCGGCGTTCCAGTTTCTTCCCGACAACATCAAATTGGTTATCTGCGGCTCCGGCCCGCTTCTGAAGAACTTACAACTTACAACTTACAACTTACGACTCACAAATCGAGTACGATTTGTCGGACACGTCCCTCACGACCAATTGCCCAGCTATCTCCATGTTGCTGACCTTTTCTGCCGCCCGTCGCGCTCTGAGGGGATGGGAATCTCGTTTATTGAGGCAATGGCGGCGGGAGTACCAGTCGTCGCAACTCCGGTCGGTGGTATACCTGATTTTCTCAAAGACGGTGAGACAGGACTCTTTTGCGAAGTGAACAACCCGAAAAGCATCGCTGAAAAGATTCAGCAGCTGCTCTCGGATGAGTCGCTCCGCAACCGCATCAGCGCGAATGCTTCACAAATGGCGCGAGAAAAATACGGGTGGGACGGGATTGCGGAGCGGATGGAGGTGGTTTTTCAGAATAAGTCATAATTTAGCAATAAGATGCTATAGCATCTTATTGCTAAATTAAGGTGATTGACAATTTAGTCGATACCAGTATGCTTATGACTATGAAGTACAGAAAGACAGTCAATGTTGTCCCGCCGGCTGCCGCCCTTCCCTCGGGTCGGTAGCTTTCTTCGTGTTTTTTGAAACAAAGAAAACCGCCCCGATCACGGGGGCGGTTTTTTCTTGCTCGATCTGGGGTCGGTGTACGAAGGACTCGCACATCGACTGCAGGACGAGTGTCAGGCAGAGAGTTCTTTTGCGGGTTCTTCGACAACTGAATATATGACTACTAATAAAGGAATCCTCGTTATCAAGGTCGGAACCGACATCCTTAATAATCCGCTGGCTTTCAGTGTTATCGCACGTCAAATCGCTGAGCTCAAGAAAGAAGGCTTCGGCGTCATAGTGGTCTCTTCTGGAGGAGTGAATGCCGGAAGTTTCCGCATCACTGTGCTCGGAGGAAATCCGGAACACTATCCAAAGCGTTTACGTGCCGGCATCGGGGCGCGACACCTTCTCAATGAGTGGGGGGAGGCCCTTTCTCTCTCGGGATATGATGTCGCTCAATGCTACATCACCTACGGTAACCTGCGACTTAAAGGGGAGAAGGAGAATATTCGCGCGAATCTGCGGCGCCTTGCATTCGATCCTATAGTCGTGCCGCTCGTCAACGAAAATGATATCGTTTCGGGCGTGGAAATCGACAAAATGAATGCAAGGAAGAAGCGCCAGAATGTCGATCAGGGAGACAATGATCGTCTCGGGCGGGTGACTGCCTGTTTGGTGGATGCAGCCGGTATCGCATTCGTGACGGTAAAAGGGGGTGTCTACACAGCGAATCCTGACACGGACCCTTCGGCAAAACTCATCAAGCGTATTGATGCGAAACGCCGCTATCGTTCCGGCAAGAAGCATGCCGGTACATCCCAAAATGGAACCGGTGGTATGCCTTCAAAACAAAATCAGGCATGCATCTGTGCTCGTAAAGGAATGCGGGCGGGAATCATTGGTTTCAACGATATCTCTCCATTCTTTCGGGGAGAAGAGGTCGGGACCTTAGTGGTCGTATAATTCTGTCGGAAGGGGGCTGTCCTAACGGGCGGCCCATTTTTTTTGTTACAATTTAGGCACCTCCGCTTTATCTTGTTCGTAAGTTCGTATGGTATGAAGATTTTAATCGCAACCGGCATCTATCCCCCCGACATCGGCGGGCCCGCACAGTACGCACGCGGGGTAGAGGAGGTGTGGAAAAAAGAAGGGCACCAAGTGAACGTGCTGGCATTTCGGTTTGAGCGGAAACTCCCGACTGGCATCCGGCATCTTTACTATTTTCTTCGCGTCCTTTTTTCGCTTCGTGGGGTAGATTTTATCTTCTCGCCCGACACCTTCAGCGCCGCGCTTCCGGCCCTCCTTGCCGCGAAATTGGCGGGGAAGAAAATCATCATCCGTACTGGCGGAGATTTTTTGTGGGAGCAGTATATGGAACGAACGGGAGAGTTGGTATTGCTCCGCAATTTTTACAACAATACGAACTACGAACAAGATACGAAAGTACGAAAGAAGAAACTAAACTTGAAAGAAAGAATTATTTTTCAGCTGCTCCGGTTTTTGTTCCGCCACACCGACGCAACTATTTTCAGCACCGCGTGGCAACGGGACATTTTTGAGAAGCCATACACTCTCAAATTCTCAAAATGTTTCATTGTCGAGAATTACTACGGCGAACGGTTTAGCAATAACATACGGTCGTACACTAATGCTAAAAAGATTTTTGTGGGTGGCGTACGCGACCTTAAGTGGAAGAATATGGAACGGCTCAAACAGGCGTTTGTACTTGTGCAGAGGAAGGGACTACCGGTCGAGCTTCAGTGGGAAACGGGAAGTCGGGGGAAGTTTCTGCTTGATATTCAGGAATCATACGCCGTCATTCTCGCCTCGCTTGGAGATGTCTCGCCCAACACCATTCTGGAAGCCATACAATACGGGAGGCCGTTTATTCTGACGCGCGAATGCGGTTTCTATGAAAAGCTCAAAGACATCGGCGTGTGGGTTGACCCCGAAGACGTTGACGACATCGCGGCGAAAATAGAATGGCTCTGCGATGAGGGAAATTACGAGATGCAGAAGAGAAAGGTGGAGGCGTTCACCTTCACCCACACGTGGGAAGAAATTGCGAGGGAGATAACAACTATCTATGCGAGTCTTAAATCTTAGTCTGGACAAGACAATTCTGGAAAAAGATTCCGCGACGCAGAAGCGGCTTCTTGCGCTTGCTGAGGCGGCCGGCTCCATTACAGTGCTCGTGCCCGCTTCAAAAACGGAGCACATAACACTTTCACCGCACGTAACGGTGTATTCGTTTGGCGGGCCAAAGGTGCTACAGTTTTTCAGGATGTGGAAAACCGCAATACAACTTACCACCAACCACCAACCACCTACAACTCATTTCGAACTTATTACTGTGCAGGACCCGTATTTTCTCGGATTCCTCGGCGCGCAGCTCGCAAAAAAATTTTCACTGCCGCTCGAAGTGCAGGTGCATGGATTGGAGAAGTTTTCCGGTGTCCGGAAATGGATTGCGCGTTTTGTGCTCGGCAAAGCGAAGAAAATCCGCGTGGTAAGCAATCGGTTGCGTTATACTCTGGCTAAAAGCTATAAGCTAAAAGCTAACAGCTTATACGTCCTGCCGGTCTATACGCAGATAGAATCCCTCATCCATAATCCTTTATCCTTAACAAAGAAAAAGGGAAAAGCGATACCGTATCCGTTTACGTTCCTTACGGTTGGGCGGCTTGTTCCTGTCAAAAATATCGCGATGCAGATACGCGCGCTCGCAAAAGTCGCGGAGAGAATTCCTCATGTGAAATTGCAGATTGTCGGCGACGGTCCCGAACTGGCGCGTCTTCTGCTAGAAGCTAGAACCTTGAACCTCGAAGCTTCTGTGGTATTTGAAGGATATCAAAAAGACCCACAAAAATATTACGAAGAGGCGGATGCGTTTTTGCTCACCTCTGATTCGGAAGGGTGGGGACGAGTCGTGCTTGAAGCGGCTGCACACAGATTGCCGATTATCATGACCGATGTCGGACTCGCGCAAGAAGTGATTAAAAACAATGAAAGCGGGTTTATTATCCCCGTGGGAGATGAACATGAGCTTATCCTCGCGATGCAGGAGCTCATTGGCAATCCGGAACTTCGCGCGCGGCTTGGGGAAGGGGCGCTGAAGGCATTTAAGGCGCTTCCAAAGGGTGAGGAGCAAATACGGCAACAAGTTACGGAGTGGAGTAGTTTAAGGTAGAATAGTCGGCATACTATGGCCAAAAAGAGCGCAAAAAAGGCCTTAATAGGCTTTATCGGACAGGGATTCATCGGCAAGAACTATGCCGATGATTTTGAAAACCGCGGATACAAAGTTGTGCGCTACGCGATAGAAGAGCCGTACCGAAAGAATAAAGAAAAGATACAAGAGTGCGATATTGTCTTTATTGCCGTCCCGACGCCGTCAACACCAAAGGGCTTTGATTATTCCATCGTGGAGAGCGTGCTCGCGCTTGTCGGGAAAGGAAAAACAGCCGTCATCAAATCAACCATTCTTCCCGGCACGACGGAGCGGTTGCAGAAGAAATATCCGGACATGTTCGTGATGCACTCTCCAGAATTTCTGCGGGAAGAGTCTGCGGCGTACGATGCCGCGCATCCAGACCGGAATATTATCGGCAATCCCAAAGATACCGCGGACTATCGGACGAAGGCTGAAGCTGTATTGCAGGTACTCCCGCGCGCCCCGTTTGAGCGGATTATGCGCGCGAAGGACGCGGAACTCGTCAAATACGGCGGCAACTGTTTTTTGTATTTCAAAGTTGTTTTTGCCAATTTGCTCTACGACCTCGCGGCTGGTACGGGGGCCAACTGGACAAACGTGCGTGATGCCGTCGCCGCGGACCCGCGCATAGGCGCTTCACACATGGAGCCGATACATCCGAGCGGACACACTCCCGGGAAAGTCGGCCGCGGAGCGGGCGGACACTGTTTCATTAAAGATTTTGCGGCGTTCGCCGCGCTTTACGGACAAACACTTCGCGACCCGTTCGGAGTAAAGGTGCTTGAAGCGCTCCGCGACAAAAATAACGACTTGCTTCAAACGAGCGGGAAAGACCTTGATTTGCTGGAGGGAGTGTATGGAACGGGAAAGCAAATTCCTAATTCACCTAATTCCTAATTTACCTAATAAAACTTCTAATTTCCAATTCTTAATTCCAAAATTACATTCATTCTGCAATCTGACCTTTTGTTAGAAATTAGGAATTAGACAATTAGGTAATTTCACACAGATGATTCACCGATTACGTTCGTGGGAAGAAAAAACGGTCATGTCCGCGGGACGGCTGTGCCCGCCCGCCTTACCCTACATTTACCGGTATCAGCGCTTCTTGCGGTATCTTATCGCCGGAGGAACCGTGGCGACGGTTGATCTCGCGCTTCTGTACATTCTTACGGATATTTTCTCCGTCCACTATCTTTGGTCGGCCATCTGGGCATTTATCACCTCCTTTTTTGCCAGCTTCCTGCTCCAAAAGTTCTGGACGTTTCAGAATTCAGAAATGGATAGGATACATGTGCAGATCACGGTATACTTTGTGGTTGCCGCCGCGAACCTCGGGCTCAACACGCTTCTTATGTACCTCTTCGTTGACCACCTCCATATCTGGTACATTCTCGCGCAGATGCTCGCGTCCGGACTGATCGCGTGCGAAAGTTTCTTTATTTCCCGCCAGATTGTTTTCAAACATAACGCAAGCTCTGGGCAGGACGCGAAGGGGCAGACCCAATAGTCCATGAAGCCTTCCACTCACGGAAGGCAACCTATACGTATGAAATTACTTATCGTCACGCAAAAAGTAGACGCAACCGACAGCAACCTTGGGTTTTTTGTAGAGTGGATAAAGAAAATCGCCGGGCAGGCCGACGTGACGGTTATTGCCAATGAATCCGGCTGGCGGCAGAAAATGGAACACGTTACCGTGCTATCGCTCGGCAAAGAAAAAGGAGCGTCCCGTTTCGCGCGGTTCCTACGCTATCAAACCCTTCTGTTTCGGACGCTTCCTATGGTGGATGGCGTGTTTTTTCATATGTGTCCCGAGTACGTCCTCGCCGCGCATTTCTTACCGAAATGTTTCGGCAAAAAGAGCGTTTTATGGTATACGCATAAACAAGTCTCGGCACGGCTCCGCGTCGCCTCATGGCTTGTGAACAAAATCTATACCGCCTCAAAAGAAAGTTGCCGCTTGCGGAGTAAAAAGGTTGAGGTCAAGGGGCACGGAATTGATACTGACCGTTTCGTGGGGAACCCGGATGCCGGCCAAGAGCTGCGGCTGGTGTCAGTCGGCCGCATCACTCCGGTAAAAGATATAGAAACAGTCATCCGCGGATTTTTTCTGCTCAAAGAAAAATATCCCGACGCGGTGTTGACCTTGCTTGGTGACGCTATTACCGACGCCGACCGTGCGTATGAGGAAAAATTGCGCTCGCGCGGCGGAGGCTCATTCTTTTCCGGTCCGGTGCCTCATTACCAGCTCCCTTCCGTTTTGGCAGACAACACGGTATTTGTTCACGCGAGCAAGACCGGCAGCATGGATAAGGCGGTACTTGAAGCGCTTGCGGCCGGGCTTCCCGTGTTCACGTCAAGCGAGGCGTTCAACGCGTCTATTCCCGGCGTCCATACGTTTGAGGAAGGCAATCCGGAAGATTTAGCAAGAGTCGTAACACAATCCTTTAGGAAGGGGGAGTTGAGCTATAATGCACAGGGGAGCGAGTGGGTCAAACAGCATCACGGTTTAGATGGACTGGTAAAAAAGATTGTGGACTTTTACGTATGAACAAACTACTTTCCATCGTTATACCGGTCTACAACGAGGCGCGCACGATTGCGAATGTCCTCCGTTTTGCGGATACAGCCCCCCTCTCGAACCTTCGGAGAGAAGTCATCGTGATTGACGATGGTTCGACGGATGACACGTCCGACATTCTCTCGCGCGTTTCTCTCTCCGCACCCATTCGCGTCGTTCGGTTTCCCCGAAACTGCGGAAAGGGCGCCGCGGTGCGGCGCGGCTTCAAAGAAGTCCGCGGTGATTTTGTCATTATTCAGGACGCTGATCTGGAGTATGACCCGAGCGAATACGGGAAACTTCTCGGTCCGCTCCAGCGCGGCTTTGCGGATGTCGTATTTGGTTCACGGTTTATTGGCGGAGAGCCTCACCGTGTGCTCTATTTGTCTCATTACCTTGCTAATACATTTCTGACTTTTCTTTCCAATATACTAACAGGTCTTAACCTCTCCGATATGGAAGCTGGATACAAAGCGTTTACGCGTGAAGCCGTACACGCGCTCCGCGACGAACTTCAAAGCGAACGGTTCGGGATTGAACCGGAACTTGTGGCGCGTGTTGCGAAGAAAAAGATGCGCGTGTATGAGGTCGGTATCTCGTACTACGGTCGGACCTATGCTGAAGGCAAAAAGATAGGCTGGAAAGACGGAGTGAGCGCGCTCTGGTCCATTATTCGATTTAATGTATTTGGCTAACATGCCTCCATACGCACCTACGCTCGGCGCCGTTCTTCGCGAGGCGCTCCGCGGCAAATCGGTCGGGCGGACACTCACCAATCTCTTTTGGCAAGGGCGCGTCATTCTCTCGGGGAACATTCTTGATATCGGAGGCGGGAGTCAAGGCAGTCATTATCGGTTTTTGGAGAAGAACGAGAAGCTTTCCCGTAAGGTTGTTGATATTATTCCACGTGAAGGTACCGATTTCGTCTTGAATATTGAGACCGACAGGGTACCACTCCCGGATGGTTCACAAAATGCCGTACTCATGTTCAATATTCTTGAACACCTTTTTGAACACGACCGCGTACTTGAAGAAGTGCGGCGTCTTCTCGCGCCCCAAGGATTATTCATCGGCACGATACCGTTTTTGGTAAATGTGCATCCAGACCCGCACGACTTCGTCCGCTTTACACGCGAGGCGCTTGAACTCCTTTTTTCACGGCATGGCTTTGTTGTCCGGACGATTGAACCGATAGGGCGAGGGCCGTTTCTTGCGGCGTACGAACAGCTGGATATGCTTGTCTGGAGTCCTTTGCACCTCGTCTTCTTGCCTATTGTGTGGTGTCTGGACAGTATCCTGAAACGGATAAAACCGCGGCGCGATTTTAAACAGCAGTTTCCACTCGCGTATAATTTCGTGGTTGGAAAGAGTTAGAGAAGTATGTGTTCTATCAACGGATTCACCTGGGCTGACAAGGAGCTCATAACTCGCATGAATACAGCGACCGCGCACCGCGGTCCCGACGGCACCGGCGTGTTCGTCGCGCCGGAAATATCGCTAGGCCACAACCGCCTCGCGATTATAGATCTCTCGCCGGCAGGAGCGCAGCCGATGAAGAGTGCTGACGAACGGCTCACGATTGTATTCAACGGCGAGATTTACAACTTCCGTGAACTTAAAAAGGAGCTTGCTCCGTACCCATGGAGAAGTGAAAGTGACACGGAGGTCATTTTGGCCGCGTATGAGAGATGGGGTGAGAAAGCGTTTGCAAGACTTGACGGCATTTTTGCATTTGCGCTGTATGACAGGGGCAACAATAGGCTTCTGCTTGTCCGCGATCCGCAGGGAGTGAAGCCGCTTTACTATGCAGAAAAAAGCGGAAAACTTTTGTTCGCCTCGGAAATCAAGGCGCTTCTTGAATGGAAAGAAATGCCGCGGCGAATCAGCAGGGAAGCACTTGATATATATATGCGTATTCTCTATGTGCCGGCTCCGCTCACGATGTTTGAAGGCATACAGAAACTCTTGCCTGGCCATTTTCTCTCCTATAGAAACGGGAGTACAACACTCCTGCCTTATGACATAAGGAAAGACGCACCGATTTCTTACGCGCCGTTTGAAGAGCAAAAGAAGGAACTGTATAGGCTGGTTGGTGAATCAGTGAAGGCTCAACTTGTGTCCGACCGTCCGGTCGGGCTGTATCTTTCAGGAGGCGTTGATTCTACCGCAGTCCTTGAAGCGATGACGCGCGCTTCGGGAAGCGTGGAAAGCTTCTCAGTCGGCTTCGAGCTTCAATGCCACGAGGAGCCACACAAGTTCAATGCCGATTTTCTCCTTGCGCGCAAGACCGCGCGGCATTTCGGCGCGACGCATAACGAAGTGCTCCTTTCTCCGCATGAGATCATTCCGCTTTTTGAGGAAGCAATGTATCATCTTGACGAACCCATCGCAAACGCGACTATTATCCCGATGTTAAAACTCGCGCGGTTTGCAAAGCAAAAAGTCGCCGTGGTCTTTGGAGGCGACGGAGGCGACGAACTCTTCGGCGGGTATGAGCGATACCGATGGTCTCTCATTTCTTCACACTACCGTAAAGTCCCTGCGTTCCTCCGACATGTCGTACAAGGTCTTACCCCGAACCTTAAAAGACTTGATGCAAAAGAGGGTATAGAGCGCTTCGTGCGTTTCCATTTCCAAAAAGAGAATATACTCCGCCCGCTTCTTGCCCTCTCGGCGTATAGGACAGGAGTTTCAGAGGCTTTTTTCACCGAACGCTTTTTTGAGATGATAGAACAGCCTTTTGAAGCACAATTTATGCGCGTCGACCGTGAGAGTTGGCTCATTGACGAGTCATTGCTTCGGAGCGATAAGATGTCAATGGCCGGTGGTATTGAGGCCCGTGTGCCGCTCCTCGCCCCCGCACTCATACGGTTTGCCGATTCGGTGCCGCTTCAACACAAGGTCTCGTTGACGCGCACCAAAATACTGCTGAAGGAGGCGTTTCGTGGACACTTACCCGATGAGCTTTTGGAGCAGCCAAAGCGTGGTTGGTTCTCTCCGGCCGCGAAATGGCTTCGCTATCCGGAGGTTGCCGCATATGCAAAAGAGGCGCTCTCGCCAGACTATACTGAAGCGACAAGGGAGCTTTTTGACTGGCAAGAGGTGCGAAGACGTCTTACTGCTCATCTGGCGGGTGAATATCACCTTAATCCGCTCTGGGCTATACTCACGCTTCAGGTCTGGGCTCGCACATTCAAGGTGAAATCTTCATGACCAAAGTCTATATCGAACAATGCACCGAGCATAAGCTCCCGCTCTCGTTCGTCTTCTGGCCTAACCTTACATTCCCGCTAAAAGCGAAACGGCTTTTTCTGCAGGAGATCATGGAGACCTACCAGCAGCCATTCTTCGACATAACCGAGGATATCGCTTCGGCAGATTTTGTGGCGGTTCCGCACGATTATTTCGATTGTCTTCGCTATGCTCCTCACTATCTTCTGCGCATGTACCGGCTCGCACAGGAGGCTAAGAAAAAGATCTTACTATTCGAGTATACGGATTATGTCGATACGCGCGTAGAGATACCTGAACACGCCGTTCTTTTTCGAGTATCCGTGTATCGTCATCATAAAAAGACCAATGAGATAGTTATGCCGTATTTTATAGAGGATATCGGAGCGAATCATACCATCGGTCCGAAAGAAAAGGGGACGCCGATAAGCGTCGGGTACTGCGGACAGGCGCGATTTAAGAACACGCTCCGCAAGTGGCGGGGCAATGCTAAACGTCTCCTTCAGGTCCTTATGCTTATGTTGCAGGGAGATGCACAGCCGTTCGTACATGCTTGCGGTATCTTTTGGCGAAGCAAGGCTATCGTGACGCTTCGGAAGGGTGGTATCCGAGCAAGGATACTAGAGCGGTCCTTCTATTCGCTCTTCGATGCGGGAGAGTTCGATCCGAAGCGCAATCGGGAAGAGTATATCGAGAACCTCCGCGACTCTGACCTTGCCCTGTGCGCGCGGGGAGATGCGAACCAGTCCCAACGTTTTTATGAAGCGTTGTCGGCATCTCGGGTACCGCTCTACCTTGATACCGACACAGTGCTTCCTCTCGAAGAAGCTCTTCCGTACGAAGAAGTAGTGCTCTTCGTCCCTTCGCAGGAGCTTCAGTCGCTTCCCGCGAGGGTGCGGGCGTTCGATAAGGAGGTATCGAAGGACGCCTTCCTGCTGCGACAAAAGAAAGCGCGAAAGCTCTATGAAGAGCTCCGGCTCGATCGCTATTTTGAGCGCGTATTCGATAGAGAAAAAAGCCCCTATCGGGATATTCTCTTTTCATGATAGCATCTGTACACCTATGACTCCATGGGATACCTTCTTTAGGGAAAAAATGGCTCAGGTTTTCACCGAGAAGAGAAGCGTCGTCGACATCGGCGGCGGCCTTCGCATCGTTCGCGAGAAGAATAACCGGTATGATCCGTCGCGCGAATGGCTCCGCCCTATGCTCGGTAAGGTCGAGTATAAGATCATGGATGTCGTCCCGGACTATCATCCCGATATCGTCGGCGATATACACAAGATGCCTTTTGCCGACGATTCGGTCGACGCCCTCATCTGCATAGCTGTGCTGGAGCATGTCGAAGATCCGTTCCTCGCTATGAGGGAGATGCATCGCGTGCTTAAGAAGGGCGGCTATCTTTTTTTGTACGTACCGTTCCTCTACTACTATCACTCCGAGCGAGGCTATTACAAAGACTTCTGGCGCTACACAGAAGACGGGATCCGTGAACTGGGGAAGGCTTTTACGACCATTGAGCTCACATCCGTACGCGGCGCTTTGGAAACGTGGATACGCATCTCTCCTTTGGGACGCTACTCCTTCTTTCTTTGGTGCGGCAGGCAGCTCGATAAGTTGACAGGGAAGATCAAGAGCAAACAAGTGAGCGGGTATAACGTATTTTTGGTGAAGTAGACCATGCAGCGATTATGCTACATCGCGAATATCCGTTTTCCTACGGAGCGGGCGCACGGCATCCAGGTGGCAAAAATGTGCGAAGCGTTCGCGAAGAAGGGGCTTGAAATCACTCTCCTCGTTCCAGACCGCAAGACGATCGCTGAAGACTCGTATGCCTACTATGGCGTGGAGTCGAATTTCAAGATCGAGAAGATCCGCGTTCCGGAAACCGTAGCCCTGGGAAAAGCAGGGTTTCTCTTAGAGTCGGTCGTGTTCGCCTCACGGGCAGCGAAACGCGCACGGCAAGTAGCGGACATTGTCTATACCCGAGAAGAGCTCCCGCTACTTTTTCTTAAGCGAAGGACTCTGTTCTACGAAGCTCATCAATTGCGGCGTAGCCATTTCTTTCGATGGCTTGTGCGGCGTGCGAAGGGAATCATCGCCATTTCAAATGGTCTAAAGAAAGCGATCGTCAGCATCGGCTATCCGGAGACAAGGATGCTCGTCGTGCATGACGGATACGATGAAAAACAGTTCGCTGAGCATATTTCAAAGGCGGAGGCTCGTGCCCGGCTAGGCTTGCCGCCAGAGGGAGAGATCGCGATGTATATCGGGGGCCTGGAAGATTGGAAGGGAGGAGAGACGCTCTGTATGGCTGCGGCAGGACTCAAACTGGAAGGAATCTCTGTGGCGATCATTGGAGGAACAGTACAAGAAGCAGCCGCGCTTAACAAAAAATATAGAGATGTCATATTCCTCGGCGCTCGGCCGTACCGCGAGCTCTCACAAAATCAGGAGGCGGCTGATGTGCTTGTTATTCCCAATTCAAGGACCACCAAGCTCGGAAGCGTTTACACTTCTCCTCTGAAATTATTCGCGCATATGGCTTCCGGTATTCCCTTGGTTCTCTCCGATGTACCAACGCTTCGAGAGGTCGTAACGGAACATGAAGCACTGTTTTTCACACCAGACGATCCGGAAAGCCTCACGCAGGCGATACGGGCTGTGCTTAGTGATAGAGCTGTGTCGCAGCGCGCGTCTCAAGCGGCCCATACGGTAGAGGCATACACATGGACAAAACGTGCGGAAAAGATATGCTCATTCATCGCAGAGTAACGTATGCGCGCTTGGAATCTTTTCACCTATGTTTTCGGTCTCGTTATCGGGCTTCTCATTCTGCTCATTGTAGGGAATGCGCTGCTTTCCTGTCTTTTCTTCGTTAAAGACCGCTATTTCAGGCAAAACCCCGTCATGGCCCGCTACGGTGAGGAAACCGTGCTCAAAGCCTATCCAAACAAGAATGTAGCAGAGGTGAAGAAGCTTCTCGACGAAACATGGTATCGCCCCATGGTATCGGAGTCCCTTACCGGATTCACCGAAGCACCTTTCACGGGAACCTACGTGAACGTGACTGAACAGGGTTTTAGAAGCTCGGGGAAGGTTCGGCCGAGTGGAAGCCTATCGGTAAGCACGGTAGTGCTGAATGCTTGTCGGTATCTTTCTTCGGGTCTTGTGATGGGGTAGGGGGAATCCACAACCAGCCTTTCTGCGAATTGTTCGTTCGGCAATACGGAATTCCCATGTAACAGGGCCGTATCGAGCTGTTTTTAGAGAAGAACAGCTCGAAGCATACAACCATATTTGTCAGGATGCGTCAATTATGCGCTTTTGACCCCGTCAGTCTTTTGGCAGAAAGATAAGCGCGCACTCCTCCGTACATCGCGAATGGGACTATAAGCGCATTGACCGGCATGCGGAACCGCGCATTCACTGCGAGACCGACAGCAAGCGTCGTGAGCGTGAAATACAAAATAATGAGCACGATGAATGCACCTCTTTCGCGTTGTTCTTTAACACGGAGGTAGGAGATGGTACCCACCAGAAAGAATACGAACACGACAAGCCACAGCAGTTTTCCAAGAACGATGAGCGCTGCAGGTGTTTGGATAAGCGAGAATGCCGTTCTCGTCGCTTGCATAGGCGAAAAGAGAAGCTTCAGCGCTGAACCCCCGAGAGAGAACTCTGGAGAAAGGTCGAGTCGGCCGAGCACGTCGAGATACCCGTCATGCGTGAAGAACGTTAGGAAAGTGACCGTCGACATCTCAATGAGCCCCAACGGGTGCTCGAGCAAAAGCTGTTTCGTCCGTTCTTTGTAGTGCGCTGCATTCGCAAACGTTATCTCTTCGACGCTTTCGATACCGCCCTCGCGGGCATACAGGTCTTTCTGCGCCTGGTCGAAGCTCCTCCTTTCCTCAAGCGCGATCACCGACGGGACAAGATACCCGAATGGTACGCTCGCCGATTGGATGTTGAGCGCGAAGCTTCCGAACTGTACGAAATTGCGGATGCTCCAAGGAGCGATGACCAAAAGGAAGAGCCCAAGCACTACGAGCGAGTGTCCCGCGGCTTTTCGAAGATCCGTACGCCACGTGAACAATACGGTAAGGATCAGGAGTGCGGGCAAAAACTGAATGGTAGGCCGTGCCAGTGTCGCAAGACCAAAGAGGACTGTTGCCCAGAGAAGTGTGTGTATCGCTGCTCCTCAATATAGTGAAGGAAGAAACTTATTCCGAAGAGGAAGAGCGCTGTGAATAGCGTTTCTGCCTGCAACGTGGTGGCAAGAAACACCGTAAGCGGCTCGATAGCAAGCAGCAGTGCGCTAAGGAACGCTATTTTTTCTGAAAGTCTCAATTGCAGCGCTATGCGATACGCAAGGAAAGGGATAAGGCTTCCTATTAATATCTGGACAAAGAAAACGACGTAGTAGCTTTTAAAGAGCGCAAGTATCCCTGCGATGAAGAGCGGATAAAGCGGCGTACGCACCGAGTCGGGGATAGCAGGCTCGGTTATGCTTCGCGAGAAACCGGTGCCGTGGAGAAGATTCTCCGCGATCTCGTAGTAGCCGTCATAGCGCGGAAATATCCGTTCAAAGGCACCGTCCGAACGGCTCACTGCAGCTGCAAAAAAGAAGATGCGGACGGCGGCTGCGAGGAGCATTACCCACAAAAGCTTTCGTGACATACCTACGTTTACTTTTCGGAATAGAGACCCTATAATCAGCACTGCTATGCCGTCTCAAACCGGAGCGCCCAAGATAATCGGTATGATGCCCGCTTACAATTGTGCGGGCCTTCTTCGTCGCGCCTTTGAGCAGGTTCCCAAGCAGTATTTTGATGAGATCATTATACTAGACGACGGGTCAATAGACGACACCTATGAAGTCGCTAAGACGCTCGGAGTGAAAGCATTCACTCATGAGCATTCGGGCTACGGCGGGAATATAAAATACGCGATCAAGAAAGCGCTCGAGCTTGGCGCAGACTACATGGTCGAGATACACGGCGATGGCCAGTATGACCCCTCAAATATCCCCGCCGCGATGGAAAAGATAAAAGCTGAACAGCCGGACTTTCTCCTCGGTTCGCGCTTCACCGATATCCTCGCGCCGCTTCGCGATAAGATGCCGCTGCCGCGCTATCTGGCCAACATCGGCATGAGCCTCATCGATCGAGCCGTGCTCCGCCTTCCTCTCTCGGCATTCCATCAGGGCTTCCGGGTATATAGCCGCAATCTCATTGAGCGCGTCGGTCTCGAAGGCACGAGCGACGATCATCTCTTCAGCTTTCAGATAATCGCGAAGGCCGCATTTTGCCGGCTGAAAGTGTGTGAGATACCGGTGCGCTGCGATTACGCCGGCGAGCACACATCCATAAGCCTCAAGCGCTCGGTTATCTACGCGACGCAGACCTTCGGCGTGCTCGGAGTATTCATCGTCGCGAGGCTCGGCATAAAAACGAACCTTTTTTCTTGCGGTAGTAGAGCTGTCTCCGTCTGAAACCATGAACGCCGTTCTCACTCACAATGACACGTGTCGCATTTGCCGTGCGCAGAAGCTGTATAAGGCGCTCTCGTTCGGGCCGACTCCGCTTGCGAATGCATTTCTCTCGGAGGCAGGTCTCCGTTCAATGGAAAGCTACTTCCCGCTCGATGTATACCTGTGCAAAGAATGCGGGCTTTTGCAGCTTGCCGATGTGGTCGCCCCGGAAGTCCTCTTCAAAGATTATGTCTACGTCTCTTCGACATCGCCCGTATTCGTTGCGCATTTCGAAAAGTTCGCGAGGCAAGCATGTGAGCGATTCTCACTTGGAAAGAATTCTCTCGTCGTCGACATCGGTTCGAATGATGGCATCCTGCTCCGGCCCTTCAAAAAACTCGGCGTAACAGTGCTCGGCATCGAGCCTGACGGCGCAATAGCAAAGTTCGCCCAGAAGTCCGGAGTAGAAACGATCTCGGAATTCTTCAGCCCAAAGACTGCGAGCAAGGTGGTCAGCAGATTCGGACAGGCCGATCTTATTACCGCGACCAACGTCTTTGCGCATATCAATGATATCCATGAAGTGGCGCAGGGTGTGAAGCGTATCCTCAAAAAAGATGGTGTCTTCATGGTCGAAGCTCCTTATCTTCTCGACTTTCTTGAAAAGAATCTTTTTGATACGGTCTATCACGAGCATCTCTCGTATTTTTCCGTAAGCTCGCTTAACCGCTTCTTTACCGAGGTTGGTATGGAGCTTTTCGATGTTCAGCATGTCGAAAGCCATGGAGGGTCGCTTAGGGTGTTCGCTCAAAAACGCGGGGGGAGACATGCGCGCGAGAAAAGCGTGGATGTCTACTTGAAGAAGGAGACCGCGTATAAGCTTCGCGATATGAAAGTCTATGAGGAGTACGCGAAGAGGATACGGGAGAATCGTTCGCAACTTGTTTCCCTGCTCACGAGTTTGAGAGGGAAGGGCAAGTGTATCGCAGGATACGGAGCTCCCGCAAAAGGCAATACCTTGCTCAATTACTTTTCCATCGGCACCGACCTCCTCGACTATATCGTCGATGATAGCGCCTTTAAGCAGGGGAAGTACACGCCGGGGAAGCGCATCCCCGTCGTTTCGGGAGAGACGCTTATGAAAAAGCCTCCGGATTACCTCCTTATCATGGCGTGGAATTTCGCCCCTTCGATCATGAAGAAGAACGAAGCGTTCAAGAAAAACGGCGGGAGGTTCATCATCCCCATCCCGCGTCCGCGCATCGTGTGATTATTCATTTGTGTCATCGTTATGTCACCCATTGTTACCGAGGACATTAAGACGATAGCTACCGCGCTCAAGAAGGAAGTCAGCGCGCTTGAAGGAAGAACCGTGCTCATCTCCGGAGGGTCGGGATTTCTGGGGAACTATTTTTTAGCGGTGCTTGCCTATCTCAATACGCACGCTTTCAAGAAACCCTGTAAGGTCATCACCCTCGATAACTATGTGACCGGCACAAGAAAGAACCCTCTTGGCGAGATAAGCGACCCGAATTTCACCTTTCTTAAGGGGAATATCTGCGCGCCGCTTCATATTGAAGGGCCGGTGGATTACATCATTCACATGGCTGGTATCGCATCGCCTGTCTACTACATCAAATATCCCCTTGAGACGATTCACGCCGCGACAATCGGCACCGAAAATCTACTCAAGCTTGCGCGTGAAAAGAAGTCAAAAAAGTTTCTTTTTTTCAGCTCAAGCGAAATCTATGGCGACCCTGACCCGAAGTTCGTGCCGACTCCCGAAACCTACCGCGGTAATGTTTCTTCAACAGGACCGCGAGCCTGTTACGATCAAAGTAAACGACTCGGCGAAACGCTCTGTATGACCTATCACACGCTTTACAAGACACCCATCGTGATTGTGCGGCCGTTCAATGTATATGGTCCTGGTCTGAAGCGAAAAGACCGGCGCGTTATCCCGCAATTCCTCTCATGCGCGTTCGCAGGGAAGCCGCTTCCGATTCACGGCAGCGGTCTTCAAACGCGCAGTTACTGTTACATCACCGATGCCGTTATTGGTTTCTTTAAGACGCTTCTCACAAAGCAAAGCGGAGAGGTGTACAATATCGGAAGCCATGAGGGCGAAACCAATCTGGTAGACCTGGCGAAGGTCTTGCAAACACTTCTGAAACGTCCGCTTCGCATCGCGAAGATTCCCTATCCGCCGGAATACCCCGCCGACGAGCCGAGCCGAAGATGCCCCGACCTTACGAAAGCGCGTACGGAGCTTGCGTATATTCCCAAAGTAGACCTCGAAAAAGGCCTCTCTCGGATGATCGTCTGGTACGAAAAGACATACGGCATGATAAAAAAGAAGCCGAAAGCGGCGGTGCAGACACAAGGCAAAAAATCGGGTAGTATCCCTCTTGTATGAAGTATGATCTCTCCGTCATCGCCCCGTGTTACAACGAGGCACAGAACGTCGTGGAGCTCACGGGGCGCCTTTTGCGTACCTTCGAGAAGTTCGGGATCCATGGCGAGGTCGTGCTCGTCAATGATGCGAGCACCGACAATACGAAGGAGCTTATCGATGGGCTCGTGCTCAAATATAAAGAGCACGTTCTTGCGGTCCACCATGAGCAGAATAAACGGATGTTCGCCGGTTGGAAGAGCGGGCTTAAGGTTGCACGAGGGACCTATGCCTGTCTTATCGACGCTGACCTCCAGAATCTTCCCGAAGACGTAGGTCGGCTGTATCGCGAAGCGCTTTTTTCGAATGTAGATCTCGTGCAAGGGTGGCGCAATCATATCGGACGCACCGAAGAGAGCTTTGCGCGAAACCTCGCGAGCAAGGGCCTTAGCATCATACTCAATTTCTTGTTCGGCATGCGATCATGGGACAACAAGTCGGCATTTGTGGTCGCGCGCCGCGCTGTGCTTGAAGATATCCTCACATTCCGCTACCACTACCGATACCCGCAGACCTTCGTTGGCGTTTCGGCGCACGCGAAAGGATACTCGGTGCGGCAGATAGAAACGCTCTTCCAGGATCGCCGGCTCGGCACCTCATTTATCGCTGGTGTACCTATAAAGGCGACGGTGCTTACCCTCATCGACATCGGAAGGGGTCTATTCGAGTTCCGGTTTCGTCCAAGCTATGATTCGGCGCTGCACAATTTTCTGCAGCATTACCCTCCCCAAAAAGAAGATGCAAGGCTTTCGCCTTTGCGCGCGTTCTATTTCAAACTCTATCTCTGGTTATTCCCATTGCACCATTGGACGATTTCCTATGATGCGGGAAGATATTTTGAAGATTTCAGAAAAAGTCAGTGGCTTTCGCCCGAGCGCATCAAGGAATATCAGGAAGCCAGGTTCCGCAAACTCGTCGTGCACGCGTACTATCATGTGCCGTTCTATCGCGAGCTCTTTAATCGCGAGAACCTACGGCCTGAAGATATACAGACGATAGCAGACCTGCATAAGCTCCCGATCGTGAGCAAGCGCATCATCAGGGATAATCTCTATTTGGGATTTCTTTCGGACAATCATTCAAAAAAGCTCCTTGAGCGCGTGCGAACCAGCGGTTCGACGGGGGAGCCGTTCGAAGTCTTCGCCGAGAAAAAGCAGCTTGAGATGCGCTGGGCGGGCACGCAGCGCGCTTTGGAGTGGACTGGGTACCGCTTCGGCGACCGGCAAGTACGGCTCTGGCACAAGTACCTCGGTATGAAGGGGATCGAGATCGTAAAGGAGCGCATCGATGCCATTTTGACTCGGCGAAAATTCATTCCGGCCTATGAGATAACCGACAAGAATCTTCTCTCGTATATTTCGTCCATCATGCGCTACAAACCGGTGCTTCTTGATGGTTACGCCGAATCATTCAATATGCTCGCGCGTTTTCTTCAGAAACATAAAGCGAAGGGGATAGTCTGGCAAGGGCATCGGCCTAAAGGCATTATGTCGTCTGCACAAACTCTCCCCAGAGAAAGCCGGGAGGTTATCGAAGAAGTATTCGGGTGCGGCGTGTTCGATAAATACGGCTCGCGCGAATTCGTCGGAGGTATCGCGTATCAGTGTGAAGAAAGGAAGGGGTATCACATCGTCGCCGAGTGCAACATCGTGGAAGTACTAAAAGACGGCAAGCCCGCCGCTCCTGGGGAAGTAGGTGAGCTTGTCATTACCGAGCTCAATAACTTCGCGATGCCGCTCATCCGCTATAAGATAGGCGACCTTGCGGTCGCGTACGACACTGCGAAACCTTGCCCATGCGGACGGGGTCTGCCGCTTATTGGTGAAGTGCAGGGAAGGGTGCAGGCAGTGGTTGTGGGAACCAGCAATCAATTCGTGCCCGGAACCTTCTTTAACCGAGTCTTTTTCAAGCATCACGATTCGATACGGCAGTATCAGGTGGTGCAAGAGCGCTTCGGAGCGCTTCATCTCAAGATAGTGCGCGCCAATCTCTTCCATGACGCCGTGCTTGAGGAGATATTCAAAGATATCAAGAGTCATATGGGTGAGGACCTCTCGATCACGGTTGAATACGTCGATACCATACCGCTAGGGAAAACAGGAAAGCATCAGCACTGTATCTCACAGCTCGATCCCGCCCTCGTGACCTCGAATCTGGGCAAGCTCGGGCGCGCAACTTCTCAAAAGACGGTGTAATATGTTGTCCATGCTCATCAGCGCAAAAGAAGTATTCACCGGAAACCTCTACAGCGATTGTTTCCGCGTATTCAATAAAGACCAGTGGCTTGCACAGGGGGGACTTCTTGCGCAGCAGCTCGGCCTCTCGAAAGAGAGCGTGGCGGGAAAGGAAGCCCTCGATGGCGGCTGCGGTCACGGTGCGCTCGTGTATACGCTCGCGAGCTTCGGTGCGAAAAAAGCAACGGGTGTAGACCTTGAGCCATCACAACCGAAGGACGCGTTTCAGGGTCTTGCCAATGCAGCGTTCGTCAAAGCTTCTCTTATGGAGCTTCCATTCGGCGACGCCTCATTCGATCTCGTCGCTTCGAGCGGTGTGCTTCATCACACTGTGAATCCCGAGAAGGGATTTTCAGAGCTTGTCCGTGTGCTCCGTCCCGGTGGAGACATTACCATCGGCCTCTATGGCAAGTACGGGCTTTTCCCCTGGACGCTTTGGCTTATGCGACTTGTCACCGTAAAGCTCCCGCTTATCCCTTACCGATTAACGAGGCGGCTCTGTGGCGTGCTCCGACTGGACCCCATTTGGCGCTATCAAGTTCTCGATTATCTCTACGTCCCGATACTTCGTCGGTATACACCCAAACAGATGATCGCCATGTTCGAACGTCACGGCATACAAGGAGCGCATCGCGTCTCCAATCTTACGCAAGGAGCGGCAAAAGAGTACGTGAAGGCGAATGCTTCTTACACCTACGATCACCGCTCTCTCTCATCAAAGATACTGTTCGGTCACGGCTTTATCGTTATCGCCGGCAAAAAAGCCTGATAAAACATCAGAAAAGCTCAAAGTTCTTCTGGCTTGGTGCCATCAAGGAACATCCTCGCCCAAAGCTCAAGGTTGAGGAGTATCCAGAGGGTTTCGCCATGGTCCGCTATTCCAGCTTTGTGCTCGCTGATGATCTCAGCGATCTTTTTTTTGTTAAAAAAGTCTCGGGGAGATTCAAGCAGTATTTTCAAAAAACGTCCGAGCCCTTTCTCATTTTTGAGCCATACCGATATCGGTTGGCCAAAACCCACCTTGGGGCGGTAGATGATCTCCTTTGGCACGAACGTCTCTGCCACCTCTTTGAGAAGCGGCTTCGTACGAAGATGTGGGTTCTTGCTCGCCGCAAGTTTATATCTTTCTGTAAGCGAGAATCCGAATTCAACAAGCTCGTGGTCCAGGAACGGTACGCGATTCTCAAGCGTCGCAGCCATCCCCATCTTATCCTGACGGATAAGAAGGGGAGTGAGATATGTCTTGATATCCAGAAATGAGATCTTATCGAACGTGGTCCAATCGCTTGGAACCTCTTCAAGCATATGGAGCCGCGTATCGAGCGCCTTTTCAAAGCGAAGGTTCGTAAGGGATCTCATTGTGGCTTCTTTCCCGAAGCTTCCTAACAGCACGATCTCTTTCGGAGAGAGTTCGCCTTGCAGCGCCTTTTCATACCGCCGGTACCCGCCGAACACCTCGTCGGCGCCTTCACCTGAAAGAAGCGCTTTTACTTTTTCTCTTGCAAAACGAGCGAGAAGATACATCGGCACTGAATGCGAGTGTGAGATAGGTTCGTCCATGTGGTAGACGAGCTTGGGGAGCACTTCACAAAATGTTTCTTCCGTAAAAAGGAGCTCATGGTGCGTCGTGCCTATCTTTTGTGAGACTTTGCGGGAGTGCTCGAATTCGTTCCACTTTTCGTCTTTGAGGCCTATCGAGAATGAATGTAAACCCTCAGGTTTCTCAAGCGCCGCCAAGGCTCCTACCAGGCTCGAATCCACGCCGCCGGAAAGCTGGATGCCGACAGGAACGTCGGCGATAAGATGTTCTCGTATGCTCCCTTTAAGGAGAGATGCCAGCTTTTCTTGTGGGTCGCTTGAAGCATCTTTCTTTTGAAGCTCCCAGAATGTTTTGAGCCTCAACGTATTTGCCGCAAGATCATACGTACCGCACTCGGCTGGGAGCATCTTGTAGATGCCTTTGAACAATGTCTCATTGCCCGCGATGGAACGGAAAAGCAGCTGCTCAAAGAGAGCTTCTGTATTGAGTTCTGCGCGTACCTCCGGGAGCACAAAGAGCGCCTTTATTTCAGAAGCGAATGCGAAGAAGCGATCGTTCGAAAGATAGTAGATAGGCTTAATACCGAAACGATCTATAGAAAGAAAGAGCAAGCGGGCTTGTTTGTCATGCAGTACGAATGCCCACATACCCTTGAGCTTTTGGAGCGACTTCTCTCCCAAGGCCTTGTACGCATTCAAGATGACTTCGGTGTCCGTACCGCTCTGAAGGGAAAGAGATAGCTCTTTTGCGATAGATCGAAAATTATAGACCTCGCCGTTAAATGTGATGACCGCGCTTTTGTCCTGTGTCTGCATCGGCTGCGTGCCGAGGTTTGAGGTGTCGAGGATGCTTAGTCGTGCATGGCCAAAAGCTACATTTCCGTCCACGTATTCGCCGGTGTTGTCTTGGCCGCGATGCGAAAGCTTCTCCCGCATAGCTTTAATGAGCCGGAGCTTATCATCTTCGGAGAACTGATCCTTTTTGTCGACAAAACCTACGATTCCGCACATGGCTGATCTTAAGGAGAGTCTTCGACGATTATAACAATCGCCATCCCCTCACTTGAATTCAAAAATGTATAGTATGTTGTTATCGGTATGTTCTGCGATACCTCGCTCACATATACCACACTCACGTTCATCTCGCTATTTAAGTGAGAGGGTCCTTCTCAATCATATCGCTTCGCTCCTGGTGGTAGGGAATATTGCCTCGCGCTATTGAGTTACATAAGGTAATATGTAGAATTATACTTCTTTTCCGTGGCTTTAGTATGTCCGACGGCCTTATATTCAGGATCAAGAATGAACTTCGAAAATACCCGAAGTTGTTCTTTTTTTTCTACTATGCGACAGCCATCTTTACCGGGGTAACGGCGAAGAAGGCTATTCAAGAGTTTCCCCAAGGCTCTCGTATCATTAATCTCGGCTCGGGCATAAAAGTTATCCGCGAAGATGTCATCAATGTCGACATCGAGGAGCATCCGAACGTTTCTGTCGTGGCTGATGTCCATAAACTCCCATTCGAGACAGGAAGCGTGGATGCGGTCATCGCCGAAATGCTTTTTGAACATCTTGAACATCCTGAAGCAGTCATCCAAGAGATCGAGCGCGTTCTGAAAAGAGGAGGGCTTCTCTATATCACTGTTCCTTTCATGCTCGGCTTTCATTCCTCTCCTGGCGACTATCGAAGATGGACCACGACGGGACTTCGGACGCTCTTAAGGGGATTCAATGAGAGAAAGCTCGGTGTCGCTATGGGTCCGACCAATGCGCTTACGTATGCGATACGCGAATGGCTCTCACTCGCGCTCTCGTTCAATAGCGGAACGCTCTATCAGCTCTGGACGCTCTTTTTTCTTGTGATCCTTGCGCCGCTCAATCTCCTCGACTTCCTGTTCGCTCGTTTCAAAGCCGCGGAGAATTTCTGTTATGCCTTTTATTTTATCGGCACAAAACGATGATGAGCCTACAATGCGTGACTTTGTAAAAAAGCATCAGCTCGCCCTGGTCATCTCTCTTCTGATAGGCGTGCTCTATGTTGCGCCTCACCTTGTATTCCGACTGTCGCTTGGCGATGCATATCGGGGCATACCGATTATGCAGACCGCCAATGAAGACGAGTACCTCTTTCGCATACAAGAGATACTGGATGGCCATCCGAGCTTAGGCTCCCCAGTCTTTTTTGAATATAAGAACCAGCCTCCGCTCGCTCCACCCGTGGGAGAATTTTTCTATGCTCTTCCTTCGATACTCCTCGGCATCTCTCCGGCGACAGTTATCCACTGGAGTCGTTTCTTCCTGCCCGCACTTCTTTTCTTTCTAGCATATCTTCTCATCCGTCGGCTCTCCGGGGACGAGTCTAAAGCTTCTCTGTGGGCCGGAGTAGTTGGGGCGCTGGTTATCACTCTAGGTTATGACCTCGTTGACTACCGCACGGTGCTGCACTATCTTGCCGGCACCGACTCGCCGGGACATTTTCTGCTCTGGTCTCGCCCCGTAAATCCCATTCTAGGCGCGCTCTTTCTCTTTTCACTTTTCCTTGTGGCGCTCTCGCTTATGGAGCGTCCGCATAGACCCCTGCCACGCATCATGCTTGCTGCGGCGTTTCTCGCGCTCATGTTCGGGAGCTACTTTTTTAGCTGGGGTATGGCGCTCTCGGTGCTTGCTGTGCTCGTAGGGTCGCTCATCTTGCGAAAGCAATATCGTACGGCAGGAGTTCTCTCTCTCATCGTACCGCTTGGGATAGTATTCGCTCTTCCGTATTGGCTGGGCGCATGGAAGGCTGCACAGCACCCCGAGTATGCAGCCTCGGTTCTGCGAAGCGGGATGTTCCTCACGCATTATCCTCTCGAGAACACACTCCTGCTTGTCGCGCTGCTTCTCTATGCTCTCATACTCTGCTTCGACTTCGTGCAAAAGAGAAGACAGGACATACCATATCCTATAGAAACATGGCATCTCCTGACGCTTTCTTTTCTGCTCGGAGGGTTCATCGCTTTTGACCAGCAAGTGATCACCGGTAAGACGATATGGCCGTACCATTTTGTGCAGTACACGATACCCCTCTCCATTATCACCGGCTTTGTGCTCCTTGCTCGGGTTGTACGGACATATAGCGGGACGGTTTGGATGAGCGCGATCGGGTTCTGTGCGACTGCATCGGTGCTATTCGGCATCTATACCCAAGGAAGCACGTATCATCGCTTCTTTGCGGAGTACAAGGATGCCCAACAGTTGAGAGAACTGTACGACACGCTCAATGCGACTTCAGGACCATGCGTGGTGCTCGAGACGGGGAAGCCGCAAGATAGCAGTTTCGATAATGCGATACCCGCATTCACGCATTGCGACCTTTACGACTCGCCGTGGGTATTCTCTCTCGTTCCCGAGGAGCGCATCATACATAACTATTTTGTCCGGCTGTTCTTGAATGGGGTCACTGCCGAGTCGATCGACGCCTATCTAGCCGAACACGAAGACGACGCGCGGGGGCGCCTCTTCACCAATTGGAAAGGAGTTTTCAGGGTGCATGAATTCCCAGATTTCGGCGATCCCATGCTGGAGGAGCGCCTAGCGAAGCTTCCCGAGATGTATCGCGCCTTTCTCGATCAGGACCCCGTCTCGGAAATAAATGAATATCAGCTCGATTATGTTGTTGCCTACAAGCCGTTCGATCTAAAGAAAGTCGCCATTTTGTCGTCGCTTCAGGTAGTGTTGGAGACCAACACCTTCGCATTATTCAAAGTTGAAGAACCCGAGTGATATGCGCTGTTTTATCTGTAACAACGAACATCTTGAGAAATTCCTCGACCTTGGCTCACAGCCGCCGAGCGATGCATTCTTGCGGGAGGAGGATCTGCAAAAACCGGAAGCAGCCTTTCCGCTCGCACTCTATCTGTGCGACACATGCAAGCTGGTGCAGCTCGGGCACATCGTCGACCCAGAAGTCCTGTTCAATGAGTATGTCTATACGACAGGCATGAACAATAGCCTGCGCAAGAATTTTAACGCGCTTGTGGAGAAGCTGGTGTGTGACCTGAAGCTCAAGGAAAAGGACCTCGCCATTGATATCGGCTCGAATGACGGAACGCTTTTAGAGAACTACGCCGCACACGACGTGAGAGCGCTCGGCGTCGATCCCTCAAGCGCCGGAGCGCTCGCCATCGAAAAGGGGATACCCACGGTGCGCGATTTTTGGAATCTCGAAACGGCAAAACGCATACAGAAGGAATATGGACAGGCAAAAGTCATAACCGCGACGAACGTGTTCGCGCATGTTCCCGATCTTGCCTCGTTCGTGTCGGGAATACATGTGCTCCTCGCTCCTCACGGCGTGTTCGTCTCCGAGTCTGGTTACCTTCTCGATATGCTCGAGACCGTGGGCTACGACGCTATCTACCATGAACATCTGCGGTATTACTCGTTAAAGCCGCTCGTCGCTCTTTTTGAACAGCATGGCATGGAAATAGTCGAGGTCGAGAGGATACCAAGCCACAACGGCTCGATACGCGTGTATGCTGCAAGAAAGGGTGCGTATCCTATACACTCTTCAGTTGAGGCGTTGCTGCGGGAAGAAAGAGATAAAAAACTCTATGATCTTGAGACTCTTACCGCATTCGCAAGGAAAGCCTATCTGCACAAAAAAGAGCTTCAAAAGCTCATTCAAGATATCCGAAAAGGAGGAAAGTGCGTGGTGGGGATCGGCGCCCCTGCCAAGGGCAATACGCTCCTAAACTTCATCGAGGCGAGCACCAAAGACATAGAGTATCTTGGCGCTATTCCCGAAAAAGGCGTGGTGCTTGCGGCCGACGATCATTTGCAGTTGCTGATCCCCATATATACGGAGCATGACCTCTTTTGGACAACTGCCGGGGCGCTCAATGACAATCCGGAACCTCGATTCAAAGATGCGCTTTTTATGTATCTTTATCTTAATGTGGAATCGAGGCGGGATCCGGCGGGGTATCTTGAGCGCAGCATGGAGGATGCAGGATCAGCCTCTTTCTATAAGCACTTGTATATGGCCATCGAAGGCTTCGCTTCTGGTTATGATTACTATCACTATCTAAAGGTGGCGCATGATCCGATAGTGATGGGCGAGCAGCGCAAAAAGCTGATAGCATCGCTTGCTTCAGAATACGAGGCGTTAATCGCAGATCCGGTCGGGATTCCCGCACTTGTCTCAAAGTATGGCATTACCCACCTCGTACATGACACTAACCGGCATCCGGAGTGGGACCCGTCCTTCCTTGCGGGCACGGAAGTGGTGTCGAATCGGGGAGTGCATGCATATCGCTTGGGGAATAACTAGCAGCATTTCATACTAGTTACAGAAGTATCATGGAGCAAAACACCGGAAAAGAAGTAATCGTGATTATCGGTTACGGCTGGGTAGGCCAAGCGAATGCGCTTGCCCTCTCTTTTTTAGGGCACCAGGTCTTTTCTTATGATCCGGCAACGCCAACGCTTCGATATGGAAAGACATGGAAACGAGAATACGATAAGATCGTACGCCTCAAAGCTCCGCTCGAGAAAGACAGCCCTGACACGGTATATATCCTGTCGGTAGGTGATCGGGTAAATGACCAGGGTGTCCAGGATATATCGCTCATACAAAAGGCCAGCGAAGGGCTTGCTGAGGCGCAAGGTGTAATCGTGCTGCGTTCCACGGTGCTTCCGGAGCACCTCGCTTCGCTTCGTTTCGATTATTATGTACCTGAATTTCTGCATGAGCAGTATGCGGTAGAAGAAAGCCTTCACCCTTTTCTTTTTGTTGTTGGGAAGAATACTGCAAAAGAAGAACCTGCGTTTTTCGCCGATTGGGAGAGGCGCGCCCACAAAACGTTCCGCGGCACGCCCTCGGAAGCCTCGTACATAAAGTATCTCTCCAATATCTGGAATGCGCTCCGTATTTCATTCACTAATGAAATGGGCGATCTCATAAGCCAGCATGCGCCGGGAAGCGCCGCCACTCGAGTCATCGACTTTTTTTTCGAGGGAAAGTCCTATCTTCGATACGGGAAGGCTTATGGCGGGCATTGTCTTCCCAAGGATACGCTCGCGTTCTGGAAGAGCCATGAGGCAAAAGGCGCCGGACTCATCCGCGCCGTTCATGACTCGAATGAACGGCACAAAAGCTTTGCGAAGCACTCTGATCTTCCGGAATGGTTCTCGCGCTGGGGGTTTAGCGGAGGAATCCGCGGTGCCGCACGAAAGCTCTGGCAGCGTATCAATGCAATACCTGTTATCCGAAACGTTCGGAAGACGCTGCGTCCCGTGCGACAGGGTCTTGATAATCTCTATTCTGTTAAAACACTGACGGAGCAAAAAGATGTGTGGGATACACTCGCACGGAAAAATTCGCTCTACTATTCGCACCCGAATACAGCGAGCGAGCGGAACGTGCAGGAGTATGAATTCCGCGAGAGCGGAAAGCTCGAATATGAGAAATGGGTCGCCGGTGATGCAGATCTAGAGAAGCTCGGCGACTTCAAAGATAAAACAGCGCTGGACTTGGGGAGTGGTGCAGGGCGTCATGCCGAGTTCTTTGCGAAAGACTTCAAAGAAGTCATAGGCATCGATATCTCGGAGGAAATGAACGCTGCGGCGGTTCGGCGACTTAAAGGCTCCACGAACACCCGTTTTCTCTCTACCGACGGAAAAACCATTCCGCTTCCTCCTTGTTCAGTCGACTTTATTTTTTCTCGCCAAATGCTCCAATCCGTTCCCGAACGCTCTGCGCTCGAATCCTATGTACGGGAGATGCATCGCGTGCTCAAAACGGGTGGACAGGCCAAAGTCGAGCTTCGCACCGGAGCACCTGCCCGCAAGAGTCTTTATTCTTACGGTCTTTCTTTTAGCGAAGCCGAAGCGCGGGCGCTTTTCGAGAATGCAGGATTTTCAGTACTCTCCCTTCGTCCCGAAGGGACAAAACACCTGTGGGTGAGCGCCGTAAAAGAATGATATACTTCCGCGTATGAAAATGCTTATCACCGGCGGCGCGGGCTTCGTCGGCTACCATCTTTCGAGGCATCTCCTTGAAACGTACAAGGAAGTGGAACTCGTGCTTGTCGACAACCTTCAGCGTGGCAAGAAAGATGAGGATTTAGCAGCGCTGCTTACGGACTCTCGGGTCTCGCTTCTTGAACTTGATCTAACTGACCCGCTTTCCGCTCAAAAGCTTGGCAGCGGATATGACCATGTCTATCATCTCGCCGCCGTGAACGGAACCAAAGTGTTCTATGAGAAACCACATGAAGTGCTGCGCATCAATACGCTCTCGCTCGTATATATGCTTGAGTGGTTCAGAACTCAAAACAGGGAAGGGAAGTTTTGCTTCACTTCATCCAATGAAGCATACGCCGGAGGACTTTCGGCCTTCAACCAACTGCCGATTCCGACTCCAGAAAAAGTGCCGCTCGTTATTGACGATCCCTATAATCCTCGTTGGTCATATGCATCTACCAAGCTGGTCGGCGAACTTTTCGTCATTCATTACGCCAAACAGTACGATTTTCGGGCGCTCATCGTTCGGCCGCACAACTTCTATGGACCGCGTGCGGGCTACGGTGGGCACGTTATCCCTGATTTTTGCGAACGCATTGCAGCAAAAGTCGATCCGTTTCCGGTGTTCGGCGCAGATGATACTCGCACGTTTTGTTATATCTCTGATGCAGTGCGCGCGATAGCGCTCCTTATGGATTCGAACAAGACCAACGGACAACCGGTCGAAACGGTGCACATCGGCGATACGAGAGAGATCCTGATGAGAGATCTCCTGCAGAAGCTGTTCGATGTCACCAGTTTCCATCCAAAAGCGCTCGATATCAAAAACTCTCCTCCAGGCAGTGTTAAACGCCGGCTTGCCGATATCAGCAAATTACAGGCGCTTACCGGCTGGAAACCGGAAGTACCGCTCGATGAAGGCCTTCTTCGGACCTTTACATGGTACACAGCGCATCCGCGCCCTGCGAACTAGCGTGTCTACTTTTTTGCGAAGAATTCCCGAATCTCTTCAGATACCGTCACGATATCTTCGTCCGTCAGTGTGAATGCGGAAGGTAGCCAAAGTGATCGCGGGGAGAGCCGTGTTGCATTCGGGAAAGCTTGATCAGGCAGTTGGTACGCTCGCTGCTTATGGAGCGGAAGCCAGTACTTGCGGCAGTCGATGCCTTTTTCTCGCAGATACGCTTCAAGTTCATCACGTTTTTCAAGTTCGATGTCTGTCCATTGCGGTATTTCGGTTGCTGAAGTGACCGGATATATTCGCAGTTCAGGCATAGTGCCAAGCTGTTCTATGTAAAGCTCGTAATTTCGCTTCATTCGCGTAAGCCGTTCGTCAAGGTGCGCGAGCTGTCCGAGGCCGACACCTCCCTGAAGGTCGGTCATCCTGAAGTTGAAGCCGATACGGTCATGAATGTCGTCGCCTCCTGTGCCGCGTCCTTTGCGGCCTTGGTTGCGGAGGGCGCGAAGGCTTTCTGCGTGGGAATCGTCGCCGGTCAGAACCATGCCGCCTTGACCCGTCGCGATCGTCTTATTCGCAGCGAATGACAGACAACCCATTGTTCCAAAGGTACCAAGCTGCTTTCCGTTATATGTTGAGCCGATCGCTTCGGCGGCATCCTCTATGACAAAAAGCCGGTGTTTCTGCGCGAAGACAGACATCGCTTCCATATCCGCGGAACGGCCTGAAACATGTACCGGAATGATCGCTTTTGTCTTTGTAGTGATCGCTTTGTGCGCGGCTCCAAGATCTATCGTGAGATTCTCATCGACATCAACAAGCACCGGAGTGGCACCGGAGAGCGTCACTGCGTTTGCCGTTGCGATGAAGGTGATATCAGGCACAAGCACTTCATCGCCATGCCCGATGCCAAGGGTGCGTAGTGACAAAAACATTGCTGCGGTGCAACTCGTGGTAGCTACCGCGTGTTTTGAGCCGGTACGAGCGCAAATGTCGCGCTCAAACTGTTCTACGAGCGGCCCTTCGTTGATGAAGTTTCGGTCTAGCGCCTCCTTTACGTAGGCGTAGTCCTCTTTTTCTACCTTTGGTTGCCACCAGGGGATTTTATGCATGCTATTTAATCAATTTCCTGCAAAAGGATGACTCCCCTTTCTCGATTCCGAAAGTTCACCGCTTTCGTTATGTGGTGAGGAAGAAGGAATCTCGTCTTCTATGATCTGGGGTACAGGCAGCGGCATAATGAATTTTCCTTTATATCCTTTCGTGCGCATGATATCCATGAGCTCTTTTCCGATATGCCATGAAAGCACTAAAAGGTAAGGAGGCTGTTCGTCCACTATCCTTTGTTCGTCCACTACCGGAATGTGCGTTCCAGGCGTAAGCAGGCCGATCTTGGGCGAACCTCTCTTCTCGCCGAGGTACGCGAGAAAATCCTTATCAATATGAGTGAATCCGAGGAGAGTATTCGAACGGGCGGGCGAGCCGAGGCCGGCAACGACTCCTTTTTTCGAGCAGTCGGCGATCATTTGCGCCAATTCACGTTTGGCTTTTAGAGCCTTTTTTGCAAAGGACTTGAGCCGCTTCTCATCGTAGAGCCCGGCACGTTCCTCTGCTTCTATAAGCGCGTGTACATTCCTGCTCGCCACATGCGTGCCTTTTTTGGCAAACACCCTGATTGAGCCGCCTGCCGCTGAAATGCGCTCCGCATCGACTATCGTCATGCCGGCGTCCGAAAGGAGCCGCTGGAGCGGCTTTAGCGTATAGAATCGAAGGTGTTCATGGTAGATGCAATCGAGCTCGTTCTTTTCGAACGTATCAAAGAAATACTGAGATTCAGATACGAAAACTCCGTCTTTTTCCAGAAGTACTGCTATGGCTTTCGCAAGTTCCGGAGCGTTCGGAATGTGCGCGAACACGTTCGAAGCGGTGACGAGCTTCGCCTTCCCGTACTGCTTGGCCAATTCCTTTGCAACAGATACGTTGAAGAACTTTTGTATGGTCTTAATGCCGTTCTTGCTCGCATCTTTGGCGGCGTCGGTCGGTTCTATTCCCATAACCTGCATTCCGTGCGCCTTAAAACTCTTGAGAAGCGTTCCGTCATTCGAGCCGATATCGTAGACTCGATCGCCTTCTTGTATGCCGTAGGTCGGGATAATCTTTTCCGCCAGTTCTTCGAAGTTGCGCTTCAGCATGTTCGTGAGCCCCGTTCGGTAAGGATAGTTCTTGGGAAAGACGATGCGGGGATCAGCGACATAGTCGAGTTGAAGGAGGCCGCAGGAAGCGCAAAACACCAAATTGAGCGGATAAGTAATCTCGGGTAGCCGTAGATCTTCCTCGGTAAGATATGCCTGCACTATGGCCTGGTTGCCATAGCGGAGTATCATTTGGAGTGAGCGTGCTCCGCATACCTGGCATGAGGTGACCGGACCGATGGCTGTTCGAGTGTGCATAGTACTGGTATAACCTCTTGGAAGGTCAGATTATTTCCGATGGTCAAAATCCTTGAAGCATACGGACTCGTCGACTATGATCATTTTCTTACCGGCGAGAGTAAACGATGCAGAAGGGTAGGGAGGGAACGTCATTGCACGGATAAACCGCAGGATCTGTTCGCCGCTCCAGGTCCAATCTATCTCCCCTCCGTTCGGAAGGCCCTTTGGATAATAGGTCGCCTCTCCTTCGTTTTGAGGGGTCGCTCGTATCTCTTTTCCGTCTTTCCAGTCCCGGATAAAGTCGCTGATGAGACGTGTCCCTTCCCATGTGAATTTATCGTAGAGCGTTTTTCCCGTGTCGTCCGCAGTGATCTTATAGCGAACTTGTGAAATGATGGGGCCGGAATCAATCCCGCTGTCCATGAAGTGAAGCGTCACGCCGGTGTGGGTCTCACCGTTGAAAAGAGCATGCACTGTGGAATACCTGCCGCGATACTTCGGGAGGAGCGCGGGATGCAGGTTGACCGTACCAAGCTTTGGGATGTCCAAGACTTCCTTCGGAATGATTTGCGTCGCGCCGATGCAGAAGATAAGCTCAGGCTTGAGAGATTGTATCGCCTCTATGGTTTGTGCATCGCGTATTTTCACTCCCGTAAGAAGAGGGAGGTTGTGCTTTTGGGCTTCCAAAATCAGCGACTCGTGCAGTCCATTCTTTCCGTCATCGTCGGGATTCGGAATTACCAACTGGGGCCGTATACCCGCTTGTACGAGTGCGCGGAGCGTTTCCGTGCCGATCTGTTTGCCTCCGATGAAGACGCACTGTTTCATACAGTTTGGTTTACTGTTAAGCGAGGGTGAGTATACTATACCCATTCTGACCTAAAAAAGAAATCGTCCCATGCGCATCGTTTTTGTGACCTCAAAGCTGAATTTCAAGTCATCGGGAGGCTCTGTGGAGGAGATCGATCTTATGTTGAAGACTCTCCAAAGATCAGGCCATACCGTCGCCGCCGTAACGGTATTTTCACAAATAAACGATATCACTGAAAAGTTGCCCTATCCGGTGTATGAAGAGCGGCTCTTCGCTAAACGGCTCCTACCCCTTCAGGCGGGCGTATATTCCATCTTGAAGAAATATGAGCGTGAGGCAGATGTCTTCCATGTCGATGGGCATCTGATGCTCTATGGCGCTGGTGCATACCGTAGATTCGGAGGAAAGGTTCCGGTGGCGGCATTTTTCAACCGCGAGCTCGGGTGCTTCGATCCGGACCTTTCGGATTCGTTCGCAAAAGAGCCGTTGCTGAGGTTTCTCAAGCGGAAGGCGCGCGGCCTTATAGAACGCTCAGCGGGCATGTGGCTTGCAAATGGAATGGATCTCTTTACGTTCATCAGCCCGATGTATAAGACGACGTATGAAAAGTTCGGTCTTGCCAAGCGACAGAATTCCTTTATCATCGGGGACCCGATCGACGCCCCTTCGCTTATGAAGAAGAACGGCATTACGGAGACTTCCTATCGCGAACGAAACAAGAAGGAAGGAAAAGTCATCCTGTTCTTTTCGAGCCGTATGGCTCCTGGGAAAGGGTTCGATTTTTTACTCCAGGGTTTTTCCAAGGTTAAGAACAAGGACCGTTTCAAGCTTATTTTGGGGGGTTCGGGTCCGGAAGAAGCCATGATCCATCACATGGTGCAGGATCTCAAGCTTCAAGATTGCGTCGAGTTCCCCGGTTGGGTTTCTAAGGAGAAGCTGTATGAATTTTATAAAACCGCGGATGTCTTCATACAGGCAAAATGGAGAATGATCGGCACATCAATATCCCTTCTGTATGCCATGGCGTTCGGCTTGCCTTCGATTCTGCCTCGTGGCAGCGGACTGGCGTGGCAGGCAAAGGAAAGTGCCTTGTACTTCACCAACGGCGATGCTCAGGGCCTAGCCGAAGCGATCGAGCTCCTCGGGAACGATTGGATGAAGCGCGCCGAACTTTCCGCGAATTGCTATGCGCGTCTTGCTGAAGATGAGCAGAATTACATCAAGCAGATCGGGAAACTCGAACAGGAGATGTGCGCGTTAGCAGCACGCTGAAGTAATGCGTACATAAGCTATCGCTTAGTGCACCATATATTGATGAACTCATTGTAATGAGTCGGAGTGGGAGGTATTTCTGCCTGGTATCCTTTTTCGCTCCGGCAGTAACGATTCTTTGATGGCAAACACTTTGAATGAATAGGATTCGAGGTTTCGCAAGAGTTGCAGCGGAGCCATTCCAGCCACCTCGATTTAGGCGAGGGCGAATTCGAGCACAAGCGAAAGATTCGGAAAACGCAAGGTAGCGGCCATGCCTTTCAGTGCAGCGGTTTCTCCACCTTCAATATTCATCTTGATAAGGTCGGCTTTCTCAATGCGGCACTCATTCAAGAAGCTGTCGGGCGAGACAGCGGGCGCTACTATTTTCCGTTTTTCGGAGATCAAGCAGCACGTTAGCAAGTATGCTGTGGCATCCGGCCTTGTCATCGTAATGGTAAAAATCAATTGAGCCGGTTCGGTCCGTGGCCGCAGCCTGACACACGTGTACGTTCGGTAAGTGCCGGGTGTTTTTCTTCAAAAGTTTACAGTTCTCGGGGTCGGCTTCGAGAGCGTATACCGTACCCTGAGGCTCTACCAGTTTTGCGAATAGCCTCGTAAAATAGCCTATGTGAGCACCAATATCTATCACACCGCTCCCGGCTTCACGGTCACCTTGAAGAACTCGAATGTTTTTTTCGTATCGGCCATGAAGCATGTCAAGTTTCCATCGGCGCACATAATTTGCGGGAAACGAGCACCTTCGAAGATTGCTGTATATATGGGTTACCTTGTCGAGCGATGCGTATATAAGCCGCTCAAGAAGCGGCTAGTGAATGAAACGGCGATACCACGTTCGGATACTACTGATCATGAAGGTTAAGTTTTTTAGCCAATAACTGTGCCAGAGGACGCAATGCCTCGCGTTTTCGTTGTTGATCGCTTTCCTGCTCCCAGATGAAGCCGAGGTCCATGGCGACCGATTCTTGAAAGATGGAAGCAAGAAGCGCAAGGAGCTCATCTTCGTCGTGTTGGGAGTTCGTTAGCTGTTCCTTGACCTGGTAAGGGAGCCGCTCAAGCTCCGTGCATTTTTTGACCGATGAAAGGGTATTATAAAAGTACTCGCCGAACGAAATTACGGGTTTTTTGAGCAATGCTCCTTCCCAACCTGCGCTGCTGGTGATCACGGTTATAAGTTTTGCCTTAGATACAATCTCTACTCCCGAAACGAGATGATGTATCAGCTTTACGTTCGGTATCTTTTTTAATTCCTTATAAAAGGAACGTGGCCGGTACCCGACCATAAGCGGGTGCTCTTTGACATATAGTTTGTAGTGAAGTGGTAGTGAGCGGGCTATCTGGCGCATCAAGTTCGTCTGATTGGTGTAGAAAGGAGCATGAAGCATCGTAGCTATCTCCGGATCAATGTGCAGAGGAAAGAAGGCGAAATCCTCCTCCGGCGTGTATGCGTCATACAGATCTTCTGTTCCGACAAGATTCCTCGCTTTGCGCTTTATACGGTCAAGGAGGTAATACCATGGATGGATATCGGAATAATCCCGCTGCTTTCGTATATAGTTTACGGTAAGCCGCAAGAACCAGAGAAACGATTCCCATGCCTTGTGCGGATACAGGAATTGCAGCTGGTGCCGACGGTCAGACGCTTTAGACGCTTCCGTTACGGCGCGGTGATAGGTTGAAGGCTTTGCCCGGAACGCAGAGAGGAAGTTCCGAGCCTCCTTCAGCGATTCCTCGCTTATTGCCTTCTTTCGCAATAGCTCTTCTGTGCCGGTAAATCGTTCCCAGGTCTCAGAGAGGAGATAACGCATCTGCGTCGAGGCCGGCTGGATGATAAATGTCTTTATTCCTTTCTTTTTGGCCACCGTGTACAACAGAAGCGCGCCGATCCCTCCGATGTTCGGAAAGACGATCACCTCGGGTTTTTCCGCTTCCAAAAATCGGATGATGGCTCGTGCCTTGACCTGCAGTATCCGGATCATTTCCTCATGTGAATACTTGGGGGTATCATAGGGATACTCGCGCACAAGCTGGTTGAACATGACAACACGGTCGAGCGTGATGTACGGCCAGAGATTTGGAAGGCCGTATTCCTTTTCCAGATAGTCGAGATAAGGCGGATCGATCTTCTCACTCAGATATTCGTTATGAATATCCTCATCGAGGATAAGGCTGGTATAGGGAATGTCCTTTTGAGTCTTGAGAAAGTCGAAACTCGTACGCAGATACACATACCCGCAGAATTCTATTGCTTCGGATCTTTGCCGTAAGAGTATTGCCAGCTGATGTGCGACGTAAGCAAAATTTCGTTGTAACAAAAAGCAGACTTTCATGGTTGGGGAAGGAAGATAACGCTTACTACTATAGCTAGCAAACGCCATCTTGTCATGGGAAATGATATGATCACATTGGTCGAACTGAAACGCGACGGGTGCAAGCTTCAGGGTCCGCGCGTGTACTTGCGCGTGCTTAGCGTAAGCGATGCCACGGAGGACTATGCGCATTGGCTCGGTGATCCGGAGGTGAATCGTTTCCTGGCGACAAAAAAAGCTACAGTCCCCGAGCTTCGGGAGTATATCACGACAAAGAACCAAAAAGAGAATTGCGTGCTTCTCGGCATTTTCCTGAACGAAGGACCGATGATCGGAACCGTTAAGCTTGAATATATTGATCTCACAAAAGGTACCGCAGATATCGCGATCATGCTTGGTGACCGACGGCATGCGGGAAAAGGGTTAGGAGGCGAAGCAATGAAAATACTTATTGACTACGCATTTTTGAGCCTTGGATTGCAGGAAATAACGCTTGGCGTTATCGCGCAGAATACCGGAGCGATCCGCGCTTATGAACGGCTCGGATTCAGGGAAACCTCGAGAAAGCTCGGTGTGGTAAAGTATGGCCAAGAGGTCTTCGATCACGTGACCATGAGTTTAACAAAATAGTCCAAAGGTTATGAAGAGATGCAGCAAGTGCGTCATGCTCGAAACGCAGGATATGATCAGCTTCGATTCGGAAGGGGTGTGTTCAACGTGTCGGCAAATTGAATACAAGCAACAAAAGATCGATTGGGAAGAGCGGGACAAAGAATTTCAAACTTTGCTGGCAGAGTATCGAGGAAAAGGGGAGTATGACTGCATTGTCCCATTCAGCGGAGGCAAAGACAGCACCTTCACTGCGCTGGTGCTTATTCGCAAGTATAAACTGAAACCCTTGCTCGTAAATTTCGATCATGGCTTTTATCGGCCCGGAGTCATCGCCGATCGGGAGAAAGCGATAAAGAAATTAGGGGCAGAGCTCATCACCTTCAAGCCGAACTGGCAGATCGTCAAGAAGACCATGCGCGTCTCTCTTGAGCGCAAGGGGGCCATCATGTGGCATTCGCACTGCGGCATTTACGCGTACCCGATGCAGATAGCGGTCAAGTACCAGATCCCGCTCATCATCTGGGGAGAGCCTACGTCGGAATATGTGAGTTACTACGGATACGACGAGAAGGAAGAGGTCGATGAGAAGCGCTTCAACAGTATCGTCAATCTCGGAATCACTGCCGAGGACATGGTTGGCATGCTTGATGGAACGGTGACGCTGCGCGACCTTGCACCCTACCAGTATCCGTCGCGGGCGTCGCTTCGTGCCCTTAAGTGCCGTTCCATCTGTCTTGGCAACTACATTCCTTGGGACACGAAGAAGCAATCAGAGCTCATCCGCACCGAACTTTGCTGGCAGGGAGCCAAGGTGGAAGGCATACCCTACGAGCGTTACTGGTACGAAAAAATAGAGGACGGCTTTCAGGGTATAGAGGATTATCTTAAGTGGATCAAGCGGGGTATGTCGCGTATGACGCATCTCGCCTCCATTGATATCAGGAATGGACGCATGACGCGCGATGAAGCTCTCAAGTTCATTGAACAGTATGAAGGGTACCGCCCGGCGAGCCTGGACGTCTTTTTAAAGGCGATGGGAATGTCGGAGGCAGAATTCAACGAGATAGCACTCCGGCATGTCGTAAGGCCGCATGTCGCCCCTGATGTAAGCAAGGTGAAGCGCGGTTCTCCGCTACCTGATCAGGCAGCGTGGACGATCAATAATGATTTGGAATCCTAGCGCTTGAACCATGATACTCATAGTCGATTATGGCCTCGGAAACCTTTATTCGGTCGCCAAAGCGTTCGAAGCTCTCGGTGCTTCCGTACAGATCTCGAGTGATCCAAAGGATGTCGAAGCGGCGGAGCGCATAGTGCTTCCTGGCGTCGGCGCGTTCGGCGATGGCATGAAGTATCTCGCAGAGCGGAAGCTCCATGACGCTCTTCGACGCGCGGTAATGGAAGAAGCGAAGCCTTTTCTTGGGATCTGCCTCGGCATGCAACTCCTTGCCGATATCGGCACCGAATCGGGCGAGAAAAAAGGCTTAGGTTGGATACGCGGAAGTGTCCGCAAGCTCCCCGTAGCCCCGCTCGGCCTCAAAGTGCCTCACATCGGGTGGAATGATATCACCATCGCGAAGCCGCATCCGCTCTGGGAAGGGATAAAAAACGGTACAGATTTTTATTTTTTGCACAGCTACAGTCTCGTATGCGACGATAAGGAAACGATCGCTGCAACAAGCGAATACGGCGTTACGTTTGCTGCGGCGGTACAAAAAGGCCCTATTTTCGCCGTCCAGTTCCACCCGGAAAAAAGCCAAGAGAATGGACTCAAGCTGTTGGAGAATTTTATGTCCTGGAAACCATCATGGTAAAGATTCGCCTCATCCCGAATATTCTTCTTCAAAACGGAAGAATGGTGAAATCGAAGCAGTTTAGTTCCTACCGAGACGTGGGAAACCCTCGTACGGTCGCGAAGATCTACGACGCTCAGCGGGCCGATGAACTTATTTTTCTCGATATCAACGCTTCAAGCGAAAGCCGTTCCTTGTTGCTGGATGTAGTGACAAAAGTGGCCGAAGAGTGTTTTATCCCCCTTTCGGTGGGCGGAGGCATACGAACCGTGGAAGAGGCAGGCACTATATTAAAGCGGGGCGCCGATAAGGTTGTGATCAACACGCATGCGATACTCCGTCCAAAGCTCGTGCGGGAGATTTCCGACAAATTCGGTCGCTCTACAGTGATCGTGTCCATTGATTACAAGAGGAACAGTGGGGGAAATAATGAGGTTTTCATCCGGGGAGGAAAGCAAGCGACGGGTTTGGATCCCGTAGCGTTGGCCAAACAAATGGAAGCCATGGGAGCGGGAGAGATATTTCTTACTTCCATAGACCGCGAAGGAACGATGAGCGGCTATGATCTCCCGACGATACGACTTGTGGCCGAGAGCCTTACCATTCCCGTCATTGCATCAGGCGGGGTTGCAACTGTGCAGGACCTTGTTGACGGTGTGCTTATCGGCAAGGCGTCGGCTGTTTCTGCGGCGAGCATCTTTCACTTTACCGATCAGAGCATTTTTAAAGCGCATTCCCACATGCGGGAACGCGGATTACCAGTTAGGCGATAGCAGTATGGAAGTATTAGCGATTATTCCAGCGCGTGGAGGCAGCAAAGGCATCCCTCAGAAGAACATCCGCATGTTCGCGGGTAAGCCGCTCATCGCCCATACGATCGATGCCGCGAAGGACTCGAAGCTGGTAACGCGCATCATGGTCTCTACCGATTCGCAAGAAATAGCAGACGTCGCGACGGCCTTTGGCGCCGAAGTGCCATTCCTTCGTCCGTCGGAATATGCCACCGATAGGGCTAAAATCACCGATGCAATCGCACATCTCATCTCAACAGTAGAGCGCGGGTCGGGATACCGGCCGGACTATATCGTTCTTCTCCAGCCGACTTCTCCGCTTCGAACCGGAAAAGATATCGACGGTGCTCTTGAGCTGCTCTTTGCAAGAAAGGGATCTGCCGTTGTGAGCATATGCCAAACGGAGCAGCTTCTCTTTACTAAAGACACAGAAGACCGCATTTCTCTTGCGGTCGATGAGACATTCTTGCGCTCAAGCAATCGTCAGGAGCTGCCTCTCACGTACAAGCTCGACGGTTCCATGGTATACGGTATCGAAACAGGTGTGTTCTTGCGGGAAAGGAACTTTATCCCGCACGGCGTGTTAGGCTATGAGATCCCTCGCTGGAGAGCCGTTGACATAGATGAACCGCAGGATTTCGTACTCGGAGAACTCATATTTAAGAACAGAGAACAAATTGAAAGCCACTTACAAGATTTTCACACGTTGTCATGAAGCGTAAGAATACACGTGCACAGGGAAAGGGGGCAATGCTGTGGGAAAAGGCAAAAAAGCTTATTCCCGGAGGCGGGCAGCTTCTGTCGAAACGTTCCGAAATGTTTCTACCCGACCAGTGGCCCTCATACTACACGCAGGCGAAAGGAATCAAAGTCACGGATCTTGATGGCCGCACCTATCTCGACTTTTCAATAATGGGTGTGGGAGCATGTGCGCTCGGCTATGCTGACAAAGACGTCAATGCTGCGGTCAAAAAAGCGGTAGACAAAGGCTCCATGTGCACGCTCAACTCCCCTGAGGAAGTTGAGCTCGCCGAACTGCTCTGCAAACTTCATCCATGGGCAAAGAAGGTACGCTATGCGCGCACAGGGGGAGAGGCCATGGCTATTGCCGTGCGAATCGCGCGCGCCTATAGCGGACGCTCCAAAGTGGCTTTTTGCGGCTATCACGGATGGAGCGACTGGTATCTTGCCACTAATCTTGCGGATGCCAGAGGATTAAATGAGCACCTGCTTTCGGGTCTCGACCCTGTCGGTGTGCCTCCTGCGCTTCAGGGTACCGTGTTGCCATTCAAGTACAATAGAATCGATGAGCTCCACAAGCTTTTCGAGCGGCATAAAGACATTGGCGTCATCGTTGTCGAGACAGTACGCCATGAACAGCCTGTAGACGGCTTTTTGGAAAAAGTACGGGCATTGGCGACGAAGACGGGCGCGGTGCTCATCTTCGATGAGATCACTATCGGCTGGCGAGTGGCCCTCGGTGGGGCTCACCTTTTGTACGGTATTTCTCCGGACATCGCGGTGCTTGGTAAATCCATCGCAAATGGTTATGCAATGGCTGCGATCATCGGTAAGGGTGAGGTTATGGATGCAGCCCAGAAAACCTTTATCAGCAGTACATTCTGGACCGAACGAATCGGTCCGACAGCGGCGATCGCTACTATTTTGAAAATGCAGCGGGTCGCCCTTCCTTCGCACCTGATGCGGATCGGAACGCTCATCGGAAACGGATGGAAGAGCGCAGCGACAAAGCACAATCTTAAGATACGCGTACACGGGCCGGAAGCGCTCGTCGGATTCGCATTCGACTATGGCGAGAAAAGTCAGGCGCTTAGAACCCTTTTTACACAAGAAATGCTTCGTCGCGGATTTATCGCTTCAGGCAGCGTCTATGTTTCCTACGCGCATACAACGGCCAACGTACAGAAATATCTGCGCGCCGTCGATTCCGTATTTGCGCTTATCGCCGAAGCATTGAAAAAGGACACGGTCGAACTCGTGCTTGAAGGACCGGTCGCTCATTCGAGCTTTCAACGGCTCACCTGATGACATGTCTCAACAGGAACTTACATTTTTGCAGATCGGTCTCGGCTCAATGGGCAAACGCCGCATTAGGAATCTTCTTGCTGCGGGCGAAAAAAAGATCATCGGTCTTGATGTCTCACCGGAACGGAGGCGCGAAGCGCAAGAGCAGTTTGGGATACAGGCCGTTGAGACCCTTGAGGCGGTTCCTGTCCGAGAGTTCGACGCGATGCTCATCTCGACTCCGCCGAACGCGCATGGAGATTACATCCGGTTCGCGTTAAAGCATCGCAAGCATTTTTATACCGAGGTTGCCACCACCGACGACGGATACGCTGATATCTTTTCGGCTGAACCGGGGCTGGTGATGGCTCCCTCCAGCACATTCTTGCATTTTTTACCGATAAAAATGATGCAAGACTTCGTGAAGAGTGGGAGGATCGGCGCAGTGAAGCTGTTCCAGTATCACGTAGGGCAGTATCTGCCGACCTTTCACCCGTGGGAAGATTACCGCCGCAGTTATATCTCAAAGAAGGAAACCGGCTCTTGTCGGACGCTCTTCCTCTTCGAGCTCTTGTGGTTGAATAGGCTCGTCGGTTCCACCCCAGCGTTGGTTACCGGCATGATGGGAAAGGTTTCGGATCTTGAGATGACCGCCGATGACACCTTATCGGCAAGCCTTTTGTATGACAATGGGGTTCGAGGGTCATTGCTGATAGAATTGCTGTCAAGAAAGCCAGTGCGATATCTGAATCTTGTTGGTTCTGAAGGTGTGCTTGAGTGGGATTGGCTCGGCTCACTGATACGCATCCACGATGCTCAAGGCAATACAGACGTCGTTCCGGTTTCCCAAGGCAACCCAGCCTCAGGATACCTCGCCGCCGAGGAGATGTATGATGCGGAGATCAAATCCTTTGTTGAGGCGATCAGAGGTGTTGCTCCTTACCCCGTCACATTCAAGGAAGATTTGGAAAACTTGCGCATGCTCCGCGCATTCGAGAAGGGTACACCGTAACATGGAACATTCAATTTTAATCGGCACAAAGATCATCGGGCCGGGCCACCCGGTCTTCATCATCGCGGAAGCGGGGGTGAATCATAACGGCGACCTAGAGCTCGCCAAGAAGCTCATCGACGCTGCAGTGGAAGCCGGAGCGGACGCCGTGAAATTCCAGACCTTTGATCCCGACACGCTGGTAACGAAGGCCGCGTCTAAGGCGACCTATCAAATGATGAACGAAGAAAATCCCTCCCGCCTAAGAAGGCGAGTGCTCCCTTTAGGAAAGGGAGAATCGGAGGACGGACAGGAAACGCAGTATGCCATGCTGAAGCGCTTGATGCTGAGGCGCGAGTATCACCCTGAGCTCAAGGCCTACGCGGAAGCGAAAGGCATCATCTTTCTCTCGACGCCGTTCTCGCTTTCCGATGCGGAATTCTTGCGCGAACTCGGCATCGCCGCGTTCAAAGTCGGTTCGAGCGATACGAATAATGTGCCGTTCTTGCGGACGATTGCGGCGTGGAAACTCCCGATCATCCTCTCGACCGGCATGTCCGACCTCTCGCTCGTCCGCGAGTCGGTGGATGCGATACGCAGGGCGGGGAACGAGGATCTCATCGTGCTCCACTGCACGACGAATTATCCCGCTCCCATCCGCGAGGTGAACCTTCGCGCGATGCAGACGATCGCGCGCGAGCTCGGTGTGCTGGCCGGCTTTTCTGACCATACGGTAGGCTCTGTCGCTCCGGTGCTCTCGGTCGCGCTCGGCGCATGCCTCATCGAAAAGCATCTCACGCTCGACCGGAATATGCCCGGTCCGGACCATAAGGCCTCGCTCGATCCTAAGGAGTTCAAAGCGCTGGTAGACGCGGTCCGCGACGCCGAGCGTGCGCTCGGTACAGGACAGAAAGATCTGTTCGCGAGCGAAGCGAAGATCGCCGAAGTGGCACGCAAGAGCCTGGTCACTTCGCAAGCGGTGAAAAAAGGGGATACGCTCACCGCAGCGAATCTTACCGTGAAGCGCCCAGGTACCGGCTTACCGCCCAAGATGTTCGGCAGCGTTGTTGGCAAAACGGCTACTCGCGATCTTTCTGTCGATACGGTTCTTAAGCCTGGCGATTTCGCGTAGTCGCAGTTACTTTTTAAGCATTGTGTCGGTTATACTAAAAGCCTGAAAGACGTCTTTTTCAGGCTTTGCTTATGCCTACGAAAAAGAAAATCGCATACGTTTCGGGAACGCGGGCTGACTTCGGCCTGATGACTCCTGTGCTGAAGGCGGTGAGCGAAAGCGGCTCGCTCGAGCTCAAGGTCTACGCGACCGGAATGCATCTTATGCCGCTCTATGGTGAGACAGTGAGGGAGGTCATGTGGCTCTTTCCGGACACCGAGCGAATCGAAGCTCGGATCGAGAGCGACGGCCGCGAAGGTGCGGCGAAGTTCGCCGGCGCGCTTCTTCCGAAAGTCGTTGAAGCATTCACGAAAGACCGACCCCACTTCGTGCTCCTTCTCGGCGATCGCGTCGAAATGCTCGCGGTCGCGGTAGTGTGCCTGTATTTGGGCATCCCGACGGGGCATCTCCATGGCGGGGAGCGCACGGCTACGGTGGACGAATCCGCGCGTCACGCGATCTCAAAACTCGCTTCGCTTCACTTCACAGCGACCAAAAATTCTGCCGAGCGGCTCATGAAAATGGGGGAGGATGAATGGCGGATCCATATCGTCGGCGCTCCCGCGCTCGACACCATTCTGCACGAACAGCTTCCGAGCCGTGAAGAGCTTGCCCACAGACTTGGCATCGACGCAGGCAAGCCGTACCTGCTCCTCATTCAGCATCCGGTTTCTGAAGAGTGTGATGTTGCGGGCGCACGAGTTGCGGAAACGATCGCGGCGGTGAAATCATTCGGTCTTCCGGTGGTTGCCGTGTATCCCAATGCCGATGCGGGCGGGAAGCAGATAATCGCCGAGCTCGAAAAAGAGCGAGCCAATCCGCTTTTTCATATCTTCCAAAATCTTCCGCACACGGACTTTCTCGCGCTCGAGCGCGAGGCGGCGGTATGGGTCGGCAACTCAAGCGGCGCGCTGATCGAGTCCTCGTCATTCAAGGTTCCGGTGGTGAATGTCGGCATGAGGCAACGCGGGCGTGAGCGCGGTGGTAATGTCATCGACGCCGGATGCGATCGGAAAGAGATCGCGGCCGCGATCGAGAAGTCGCTCCATGACGAGTCGTACCGTGCGAAGCTCACAAACATCGTGAATCCCTGGGGGGAGGGAAAGACAGGTGCAGCCATCAGGAAGATATTGGATGAGACACATCTTGACTCCCGAATCCTCGCAAAGCAGAACGCCTATTGATATGGTTATATAGCACGTATGGAACGATTCACTAACTGGAAAAAGCCTAACATCGAGCACGGGAAACTTACCGAATGGAACTGGCTCGTGCTCTACCCCGAAGGCCTTTCTTTGGGCGAGCGGACCGATATCGGCGCGTTCACGCTTTTCGTGGCGAAGTTCGGCATTGAAATTGAAGAAAAGGTACAGATCGGGTCGCATTGTGCTATATACTCGTTCTCGACCATCGACGACAAGCAAGGCAAAGTGACGCTCCGGCGGGGCTGCCGCATCGGCACGCACAGTTCTATCATGCCGGGAGTCACGATCGGAGAGAACGCGGTGGTGGGGGCGCACAGCTTCGTTACTAAGGATGTGCCTGCCAATACCACGGTTGCCGGCGTCCCCGCAAAACCAATCGGCAATTGAATTTTTTATGAAACACTATCCGAGCGCCAAGCCGCACATCACCAAAGCTGAAAAAAAGTACGTCCTCGAAGTACTCGACTCGGGTATTTTGAGCATGGGTGAGAAGCAGGAGAAGTTCGAGCAGAAATTCGCCGCTGCTTTGAAAGTAAAATACGCGGTTGCGGTCTCGTCTGGCACCGCAGGGCTTCATCTCACGCTCATCGCCGCGGGCATAGGCCCCGGAGACGAAGTCATCACGACGCCGTTCTCGTTTGTCGCTTCCGGAAATGCCATTCTCTATGTCGGTGCAAAGCCTGTGTTCGTGGACATTGAGAGTACAGGTTTCAATATGGACCCGAACAAAATCGAGACGGCCATCACAAAGAAGACCAAAGCGATTCTCGTGGTGCATATCTTCGGCCAATGTGCGGAAATGGACCCGATTCTCGCCATTGCCAAGAAGCACAAGCTCAAGATTGTCGAAGATGCTTGTGAGAGTATCGGTGCAACCTACAAGGGGAAGCATGCCGGCACCTTCGGAGAGTCGGCAGTGTTCGCGTTCTATCCCAACAAGCAGATGACGACGGGGGAGGGCGGCATGGTGACGACCAATTCCAAGAAGATCTATGAGCTCATCAAAAGCTTGCGCAACCAAGGGCGCTCCGCTTCCAGCACCTGGCTGGATCATGAACGCCTGGGGTATAATTACCGCCTCGATGAGCTCTCCTCGGCTGTCGGTCTCGCCCAGATCGAGCGCATCGACTTCCTGCTCTCCGAGCGGCGCAAGATCGCGGCGCTCTACTCCAAGCACCTCGCAAAACACGGAGATCTTTTTGAGATCCCCGAGACGCTCCCGTCGAACACGCATACGTGGTTCGTGTATGTCGTGCGCCTCCGGAATCCGCAGCGGCGCGATGCGCTCATGGCAGCCCTCAAAAAGAAGGGTATCCATACGAAACCCTACCTCCCGTCCATCCATCTGCTGCGCTTTTACCGCGAGAAATACGGCTACAGCAAAGGTAACTTTCCGGTGTCCGAAGCGGTTAGCGATAGTACGCTTGCGCTTCCGTTCTATATAGGTCTCGGCGAATCGGATGTAAAAGACATAGTCGCCGGGCTCGTTTCCGAGCTTGGGAAGATCAAGTAACGCCCTGATCCCGTTAGAAATCGCGGGACGAGGCAATTAATGAAACGAATAATGATAAAGACTCGATAAACTACTAATTACAATAGGTCACCGCGAGCTTCGTCCGGCGCCCTATTTCTAACGGGATGAACGAATTCAAAGGAAAAACAATACTGGTAACGGGCGGCACCGGATCCATCGGGTCCGAGATCGTTCGCCAGCTCCTCAAGAAAGAGGTGCGGACTGTCCGCATCTTTGCCCGCCATGAGGAGTGTCATCACCAGATGATGCAGGAGTTCGCGAAGAAATCGGGTTCACTCAGATTCATTGTCGGCGATATCCGTGACAAAGATCGCCTTAAGATGGCGATGGAAGGCGTTGATCTCGTCTTTCATGCCGCGGCACTCAAGCACATCTCCTTATGCGAAGCGAATCCGCTTGAAGCAGTGAAGACGAATATAATCGGTACTCAAAATGTTATCGACGCCGCACGCGAGCTCAACATAAAAAAGGTTATTGGCATCTCTACCGACAAGGCGGCGGAGCCTGAAAGTGTTCTCGGCGTCTCAAAGCTCATGGCCGAGCGGCTTTTCCTCTCGACTTTTTTCTACAAGGGGAACAAGAGCACGACATTTGCCTGTGTCCGTTTTGGGAACGTGCTTGGAAGCCGCGGATCGCTCCTTCCTCTGCTTAAGAAGCAGATAGCGGAACAGGGGGAGGTCACCGTGACAGACCTCGACATGACTCGATTTGTAATGGCGATACCGCAAGCGGTGGGACTTGTCCTTCGCGCTGCGGTGCTCTCGCGCGGACAGGAAATACTTATCCTTAAGATGCCTTCGGCACGACTTGGCGATATTGTAGATGCTGCGGTGGCAGTCTTCGCGAAGAGCATGCACAAAGACCCCAAGAGCATCCGTGTGCAAATTATTGGTAAGCGCGTCGCAGAAAAGCATCATGAGCGCCTGCTTGCTGAACATGAGTTCTCGCGGGCACTCGAAACCAAAGACATGTACATCCTCACTCCCAACAGGAAACTGGAGCTTGATCCGTACAAGGAGCGCTATCTGGGCGCGCAAGAAGCAGTGGACCGGCGGTACATCTCGTCAGAATCTGCTCCTAAACTTTCGGTGCAGGAGCTTACAAAACGGATAAATGAATTGCAGGAGAGCGGTACGATATGAAACTCGCTCGTTACAAGCAAGGCGTATCTTTGCTCTTCCGGATGTTTTCCCCATACCGGTGGCGAATAGCTCTCGTGGCGCTCCTCACCTTCATAAGCGGAGTGTTGGGGGGTTTGGGGGTAAATGCGGTTATTCCGCTTTTTTCATTTTTGGGGGCGGGGGAAGCACCGACAGATGGTGTCTCGCTCGCGATAGTGGGGTTCTTCGCATCGGTCGGGCTCCCTCACACAGCGCGGTTCCTGCTTGTATTTATAGTGCTCCTTTTCTTCGCGAGAGCCATTTTTCTGTTCATCTCGCAGATGGCAATAGCTAAGACGGTCGCCGATTTCGAAGAACGAATCCGTCATACCATCCTGGAGATTACCTTTCAATGCAATTGGTCATTTCTTTCGCGGCAGAAACTTGGCCATCTTGATCAAATGCTCACGAGCGACATCACCGGAAGTTCAGCCATACTCAACTATCTAGGGTCGATGTTGTTCGCAGCCGTGAATACAGTTGTGTACAGCATACTTATCTGGAACATATCACCTCCGGTCGTTTTTGTTGCATTCATCTATAGCGGGTGCCTCTTCCTCATATTCGCTCCGCTGCTTCGTTTCGCAAAACGATTCTCTAGAGTGTTCGTCGACAAGCAAAAAGAACTTGCGCATTATGGGAGCGAGCATCTCTTGGGCGCAAAGCTTGTTAAGGCATACGACGTAGAGAAATCGGTTCTCGCACGGGGCCGCGGACTCTTATCCGATCTGCGGAGCATTTACCTGAAGCTTGTGACACTCCAGAATGCCACTTCCGGTCTTTTTCAATTCCTCGGTGTACTCTGTATCGTGCTCCTTTTCGTATTCCTCTACAAGACGGCAGCGTTCGAGTTCGCCTCGTTCGCGGTCATGGTTTATTCGCTTCATAAGGTCTTCTGGAGCATCCAATCAGCCCAGATGAATCTGCATATCATCATGGGTCAGGCCGCACATGCCGAAGCCATTTCACGACATATCGCACTTGCACGTGGAGAGAGGGAGGCACAAGGCGCAGGGGTGCCGTTCGAATTCAAAGATGCGCTTATGTTCAAAGAGGTCTCGTTCGCGTACTCCGATGCCCGTCCCGCCCTTTCGCGCGTCTCCTTTTCCGTACAGCGGGGAAGCATGTTGGGTATAATCGGTCCCTCCGGCAGCGGTAAAACCACCATTGTGGACCTGCTCTTGCTGCTTATCTCGCCCAGCGAAGGGCATATCACCCTTGACGGCAAAAATAGTTCAACCATCGACACGGCTTCATGGCGCGCCCGCGTAGCGTATGTGCCGCAGGATGTTTTCCTGTTGAACGACACTATCGAGAATAATATCCGTTTCTACGGTTCCGCTACTAAAGACCAGGTCGTCGAAGCCGCCCGACAGGCTAATATCCTTGCGTTCATCAAGAAACAGCCTCAGGGTCTTCAAACGGTTGTGGGAGAACGCGGGTCGCGACTTTCCGGTGGGGAGCGTCAACGCATCGCACTCGCTCGCGCACTCGTTCGCAATCCCGAAGTGCTAATCCTGGACGAGGCGACGAGCGCACTCGACGCGGAGTCGGAGGAGCTTATCCGGCGCGCGATCGCGAAGCTCCACGGCACGATCACGGTCATCGTTATCGCGCACCGCCTTTCGACTATTGAAGGCGCCGATATGCTCGTAGCCCTAAGACAAGGGAAGGTAGTTGAAATGGGGCGACCGGTGGAGCTGTTACAAGATGCTAACTCGTATTACTTTCGGGCGCGTCGCGCCGCATGACCATGTCGCGAGTATTCTTTATCGGTTGGAGCAGTACGGTCCCAGGATTCACAGATGTGGTGCGTCAGCTCTCTTCACTGCGGACACGAGGTTGCGTATTGGAGCGGCTCGGATCTTACCTCATCGGAGGAGTTGGAGTTCCCACATACCATGTCTCATTCCCACCCCGATGCGCTCGAAGGCGTTCCCGCTTCCGCACTTAAAGAAGCGCTTATACCTCCGCCTGATCCTGCGCTTATACGGGCCTGTTTAGGCTGCGAATCTAAGACGCTTACTATGATGAATAAGCTATTCGAAGGTACACAGACAAGTGAGCGTAAGCACCGCTATTATCAAATGCTTGCCTACTGGAACTTTGTGCTCGAGAAATTCCGGCCGGACGCGATTATTTTCCCCACCATACCGCACACGGTCTATGATTTCGTACTCTATGAGCTCTCAAAATACCACAGTGTGCGCACTATACTGTTCGAACCCACGTGGGTAGGAGACCGGATGGTCGTTATGACCGACTACAAAGCTGGGCCTATCGGTTTTCCAGCGGAGATGACCGCGCTTTCTCCGGTGGCTGTCGGCAAAGATGTAGAAAAAGAGTGCGAAAGGCAGACCAGGACACCATCCGAGAACGTCTATGTACAAACGATAAAAAAGCGTTTTTCCGGCATTTCAGCGCTCAAAATGAAAGCTCGCTTACTCTACACCACCGTTACCGTGCATCGCGACCTCTCTGTTTTTATGAAGATAGTTACGTATTTCCCGAGGAGGTTGGGAGCCAACAAAAAACTGAGTATCAAAGCTTGCAAATCGTACCTGATCTTGAAAGGAAGTATATATATTTGCCGTTGCACTATCAGCCGGAAAGAAACAGCTCCCCGCAAGGCGGTGTCTTTGTCGATCAAATCTTGCTTGCGAGTACTCTATCGGCCGTATTGCCCGATGGCTGGTTCCTGTACATAAAAGAACACCCTACGCAGTGGCTGTATCGTGGGCCGGAATTCTTCAGTTATCGTTTCTGCGGTTTCTACGCAGTGCTGGCTCAACTTAAAAATGTCAAAATCGTACCGTTAAGCACCTCCTCGTCTCTCCTCATAAGACGGGCCGCAGCCGTCGCAACAATTACCGGAACAGCGGGATGGGATGCGCTGCTCAACCAAAAGCCAGTCCTCGCTTTCGGTTATCCCTAGTACCGTTTCGCTCCCGGACTTTTTCCTGTTAGAATGTTGAATCGTGTAGGGAGGCTTTGCAACAGATTGGGCAGGGTCAGGTTCCTGATAAAGAGGATATCATGCGGTATCTTCAGGCGTTTACTGCGGCGACTTTTCACGAATATTGTTCTCTCCGAACGTCCTCTCCAAATCGTCATCATACTCTTCGTTGTGCTCAGCGCAGCAGTACTTTTTTTCACAAAATGAAAGTATGACAACGTGCTCCTACTTCTTGCCGCTAACAAGCGGTGTGCTAGTATAGCCCCTATGCATCCCGTTAGAAACCGCGGAAGCATCTTTTAGGGATATGACAGATTCTCTTTTCTTATCAACTAGCTTCATAACAGGATACGGACGAATCCAGTCTGCGCTCTGTTTCTAACGAGATGCATCATACCTCGCTTGATCGTGTGCTTAGTGCGGTGGCGCGTGTCGGAGTTTTTATCGTGCCGTTCATACCGCTTATCGTTGCCTCTCCGCTTTTCTTTCCGTTTATCACCGGAAAGGGGTTCACGTTCCGCATCATCGTAGAGGTAATCTTTGCGGTGTGGCTGCTGCTTGCGCTTCGGTCCCCTCACTTTAGACCAAAGGGCTCGCTTCTTCTGTGGAGCGTGCTTGCTTTCGTCGGTGTCGTGTTCGTCGCAGACATTTTTGCGGTCAGTCCATTCAAAGCATTCTGGAGCAACTTCGAGCGTATGGAAGGTTTCATCACCCTTGCACACCTCCTCTTATATTTTCTGGTGACAACCTCCGTCCTGAATGAAGAGAAATGGTGGCACCGTTTCTTTGCAACCTCCATCGGCGTTTCGGTATTTTTAAGCATCTACGGTCTGCTTCAGCTCGCAGGTAAGATAGTCATCAACCAAGGCGGAGTACGGCTCGACGGCACGTTCGGTAATGCTGCCTATTTTGCCGGTTACATGCTCTTCCATGTATTTCTGGTGCTTTTCCTTCTTTCCCGCACGTACGCATTTGATAAGCGTAAGGAACAGCGGCTGTTCATTCCCTCACTCCTTGCCTCGGTCGTTTCTTTCGTGCTCTTTCTTGCGGTATGGATCTTTTCCGAGAACACGGTGGACGGAGGCACCCGCGTATTCTTTAGCCTGCTTACGCTTGCGGCGCCGCTCGGCGCGTACCTTTTCTGGAGAGGAACGGATGGCGTTGTGACGCTTCTTCTCTGCACTGCCGGACTTCTGCAAATGTTCTCGCTCTATCACACGGCAACGCGCGGTGCCGGTATCGGTCTCATTATCGGACTCTTTCTCTCGCTCCTGCTTATCGCGGTGCTCCCGCACAAGGACCGACTCCTTCGCTACCTAGCTATGGGAAGTTGTATCGCTCTTCTCCTTTTTGTCGGTGCCGTGTACAAGGCCAAGGACACAGAATTCGTAAAGAATACTGAAGCACTCACGCGTTTTGCCTCAATCTCCACAAAAGACGCCGCCCCCCGCTTTATGGTGTGGGGAATGGCGTGGGAGGGTTTCCAGGAACGACCGCTCCTTGGTTGGGGTCAGGAAGGGTTCAATTATGTGTTCAACAAATACTATAACCCGAATATGTGGTCACAGGAGCAATGGTTCGACCGGACGCATAATATCTTTCTAGACTGGCTCATCTCGGCAGGAGCCTTGGGACTTTTCACCTATCTATCGCTTTTCGCATTTTTGCTGTGGTATCTGTGGTTCGGTAAACCCAACGACAGCGGGGTAGCATTCTCATTTGCGGAAAAGAGTTTCTTCACCGGACTGCTTGCGAGCTATTTCGTGCACAATTTCTTCGTGTTCGACAACCTTATAAGCTACATCCTGTTCTTCTCGGTCATTGCCTTTATTCATACACACTACTCAAAACCCATACCGACGCTCGAAAAGCTGCCGCATCTTTCGCATGATCAGGGTTTATCAATTGCCGGAGGATTCATCACGGTCGGTCTTATCTTTTGTATCTATTTCCTGAACGGTCGCCCTATTGAAGTCGCTTCTGCGCTTATCTCGGGTCTCAGGCCTCAGGAGAAGGGAATCACTGAGAATCTCCGGAACTATAAAGAAGCATTCGCGCGAGAGACGATAGGAAGCCAAGAGGTCGCTGAGCAAGCGATACAAGCCAGCCTTACGGTAGCCGCGGCACCGTCCATACCGGAACCGATAAAAGCGGAGTTCGTCTCATTTGCCCTGCAGGCGATGAATCGTGAGATAGAACGCGCACCCGAAGACGCACGCCTTCGGATGTTCATCGGAGGATCCTTTAACCGCTTGGGAAGATACCAGGAGGCCTTGCCACACCTTGAGAAAGGTCACGCGTCTTCTCCGACAAAACAAACTCTTTCGTTCGAACTCTCCAATACATACCTCAGCGTCGGTAGGCAAAAAGAAGCGGCTGCAATGCTCAGAGAACAGTACGAAAATGCTCCGGAGTTCATTCTTGCGAGAATCGCTTATGCGGTTGCTCTCGTGTATGCTGGCGATTACAAGCTCGCCGATATGCTCATGGCATCAGAGATTCCGGCAGGCCAAAGCGATGAGCAATTGGTAAAAGCATACTACCAGATGAAGCAGTACCCCAAAGTCATCTCGCTCCTTAAACTCCGGCTTGTACTCAGGCCCGATGACCCGCAAACACACGTCTCGCTCGCTGCGGCGTATGTATCTAACGGGAACCGGAACGAAGCGATAGCGGAACTCCAGAAGGCCATAGACCTCAATCCTGAATTCAAAAAACAGGGCGAGTTCTATATCAATGAAATAAAAGCGGGGAGGAATCCATAGTTTCAAGCGCACTCTTCTTGAACATCCGAAGAAAACGGTTCATTGTACGGAGCCGTTTTTTTGTATTAGTATGAACGCACATGGCGCTTCGTATTCAAGAACATGTCTCGTTGAAGGAATTGACCACGATGAAAATCGGGGGATCTGCCCGCTATTTTTGTATCGCCGCGACTCGTGAAGAAGCCGCAAAAGCCGCTCTGTTCGCGAAAGAAAAGGGAATACCGGTTGCGATTCTTGGAAGCGGGTCAAACATCCTTATCGCAAATGGCGAGATTAACGCGCTGGTATTGAAAATAGAAATTAGGGGAATTGAATGGATAGAGGAAAAAGAAGGTTCCCCCACCGTTCTCGTTGTCGTTGGCGCCGGAGAGAATTGGGACAATCTCATCGCGCAAGCCGTGGAGAAGGGATTCTGGGGTATTGAAAATCTTTCCGGCATTCCCGGGACGGTGGGCGCCGCGCCGATTCAGAATATCGGCGCGTACGGAACCGAGGTGAAAGAAACGATTGCGTGGGTGGATATCTTTGACACCAATACAGGAACATTCCGAAAGCTCACGAATGAAAAGTGCCAATTCGCGTACCGCGACAGCGTGTTCAAAAAGTCGGAAGGGAAGTCATTCATTGTACTTTCTGTCGCGTTTCTGCTTCGCAAGGACGGAATACCGAATGTGGAGTATAAAGATCTGCGTGAAAAGTTCAATTATCAATTATCAATTATCAAAAAAGAAAAGAAGGGGCCGACGCTTCAAGAAATCAGGGAGGCGGTGCTGGAGATACGGAGTAGGAAATTTCCCGACCTCACAACCTGCGGCACGGCCGGCTCATTCTTCAAGAATCCAATTGTCTCCAAGAACCAGTTTGACGAGCTAAAAGAGAAATTCCCCGACCTCCCCGGTTTTCCATCCGGGAGCGGTGTAAAGGTCTCGTTGGCTTGGGTTCTCGATAACATCTGTAATCTCAAAGGCTACGAAAGAGGAAATGTGAAGCTGTTCGAGAAGCAGCCCATCGTGCTGGTGCAAAATGGCAAGGCGACTTCTGAGGAAGTGGAAACATTCGCGAAAGAGATCGTAGAGAAAGTAAAAAAGAAAACCGGGATAGCCGTTGAATGGGAAGTGCAGGGGATACGTTAAAAGTAGAAAGTCTACAGTAAAAAAGCAAAGAAATGATTCCGGCCATCATTTTCATTACAACGTTCGTTTCCACGCTTCTTAGCTCCATGTCCGGCGGTGGAGCATCAATTATCAACTTACCCGTCTTTCTTGCGCTTGGTATGCCGCTTCCGCTCGCGATCTCTGTACAGAAAGTAAGTTCTGCATTCTGGGTCCTGCCTGCCGCATCTAACTACCTCAAGGGTCAGAGCGTTCAGTGGGGATTTCTCGCTGTGTATGCGCTCATCGGGCTGTTCGGAGCTTATCTTGGTGTGCTCTTCGTCCTCAAGGTGGACCAGCGAATTCTGGAAATCGGGATCGGCGGGCTTATTCTGCTCCTCGTCGCGCACACATACTTTAGCAAGGGCCTCGGTCTGGAAACAAAAACGATCGTTTCGGGACACCGATGGAAAGAAGGCGTCGCGTATGTCTCGTCGGTGGTACTTGGATTTTACGAGAGCATATTCGGTTCAGGTAACGGAATACTTTTTGCAGTGGTTTCTCTGTACACCAAAGGTTTCGATTTTGCGCGCGCACTCGGCTACTATTTTGCTATCGCATTCGCATGGGTCGTGTTCGCAGCGGGGATGCTTATATATAAAGGTTACTTCGATCTTTCGCTTATGCTTCCCGCGGTGCTCGGGGGCGTGCTCGGTGCGTGGTATGGCTCGAAGCTCGGACGATACAAAGGAAATCATTTTATTAAGACGATGTTTGTGCTTGTCGGCGCCGTGCTTGGTGTTAAGTTGGTTTTGGGAATGTAAACAGTTTTTGGATTCCGCATTACAATCTGACCCCGCACTTGATGCGGGGTGCGGGGCGATAAAAGTTTTGAGAAAGACTTTTATCGGTTATCCACACATTTTGCTGATTCTCTATTGTATTCATGCGTAGTGGTGCGATAATTAAGGAGGTCGATTCTCATTAATGCTAATTAAGGAAAAGAAAAACGAACGCATGATGTTCTCGATTCCGGCTGAAAGGATTCTTTTCTTTAGAAACATGGCAAAGAAGAAACGAAAGGCGGCAAAGAAGCGCAGGGGCGCGGGGCGAGGGAAAAAGCGCAAGAGCGCCAGACGCCGAAGATAACTCAAAACTCCCCCCAACATCAGTCGGGGGAGTTTTTGATATATGGATATAAATGATACACGATATATCTCTGCATCATATATCCACTTTTATGCTAGTATTGCCCCATGTTTGACGGGTTAAAGAAACTGTTTGGCGACAATACGGCGGCCACGCTAAAGCCTTTGTGGAGAAACGTGGAGAGGATAAACCGCCTTGAAGAAAGTCTTACGGCGCTGCCGTCCGAGGCGTTTAAACATAAAACCGCCGAGCTTAAAGAACGGTTGCAGAAAGGGGAGACGCTTGATGATATTTTGCCGGAAGCGTTCGCGCTGGTGCGCGAATCGGCGCGGCGGACACTCGGCGAGCGCCACTTTGACGTGCAGTTACTCGGCGGACAGGTGCTCCATAACCGCGGTATCGCGGAGATGCGCACCGGAGAAGGAAAGACGCTCGTAGCGACGCTTCCAGCCTACCTCAATGCGCTCGAAGGGAAGGGTGTCCATGTCGTCACGGTGAACGACTATCTTTCCCGACGCGACGCGGTATGGATGGGGCAGATACATGACCTTCTCGGACTAACCATTGGAGTGGTTAATCATGATTCTTCTTTTCTCTACGACCCTTCGCACACCTCGGGCCAAGGGCGTGGAATTTCCAATTCACCTAATTACCCTAATTCACCTAATAAAAGTCCAAATCCCAGATCAGAAAACTTACATCTTAAATCTGGCAACTTAAATCTTGATAAGGAACGCGACACACTCGGCTCGTTCAAGGTTGTCCATGAATTTCTACGGCCGTGCACCCGCCGCGAAGCCTACGCCGCGGACATCACCTACGGCACCAACAACGAATTCGGGTTTGACTACTTGCGCGACAACCTTGAATATGCGCCCGAACGGCTTCGCCAGCGGGATTTTAATTATGCCATTGTTGACGAAATTGACTCCATTCTCATTGACGAGGCACGCACGCCTCTTATCATCTCAGCGCCATCGGGCGACTCGGAAGACTTATACGCGCGGTTCGCGGGAATCGCGAGAGGGCTTGAATCGGAAAGTGATTTTACGGTGGACGAAAAACAAAAAGCGATTCAGCTGACGCCGGCGGGCATTGAAAAGGCCGAAAAGGCGCTCGGTGTGGAGAACATCTACACCGAAAAAGGCATCAAGTACGTGCACCACCTTGAAACCGCCGTGCGCGCGAAGGCGCTCTTTCATCTTGATAAAGAGTACGTGGTGAAGAACGGCGAAATTATTATCGTGGATGAATTCACCGGCCGTATGATGCCAGGGCGGCGCTGGAGCGAAGGGCTGCATCAGGCGGTTGAGGCGAAAGAAGGAGTAAAAGTACAGAAGGAATCCCGCACATTCGCGTCCATCACGTTCCAGAATTATTTCCGGATGTATAAGAAGCTCGCGGGAATGACCGGTACCGCGAAGACGAGCGCCGAGGAGTTTTATAAAGTGTACGGCCTTGACGTTGTGTCCATTCCGACCAACAAGCCGGTCGCGCGCGTTGACCGCAATGACCAGATTTTCCAGACGGAGACGGGGAAGTATAGAGCCATCACGAAGAAAGTCGCGGAGCTGAACAAAAAAGGCCAGCCTGTCCTGATCGGCACCGTATCTATTGAAAAGAACGAAGTACTTTCGGAGTACCTGCGCACGGTCGGCGTGCCGCATGAACTCCTCAACGCCAAGAACCACGAGCGGGAAGGTGAGATTATCGCGCAGGCGGGAAGGAGGGGGGCGGTAACCGTCGCGACAAACATGGCCGGACGAGGCGTTGATATCAAACTTGGCGGAAACCCTCCGAAAAAGGAGGAAGCGGAGGCGGTCAGAGCGGCGGGCGGACTCTTCGTGCTCGGCACGGAACGCCACGAAGCGCGGCGCATTGATAACCAGCTTCGTGGACGCTCGGGGCGGCAGGGAGACCTCGGCGAAACGCAGTTCTTCGTTTCAATGGAAGATACGCTGATGCGCGTATTCGCCTCTGATACTATTAAAAGCGTGATGGGAAAGTTCGGTATTCCCGAGGACGAACCGATTGAAAACCGGATGATTACCCGCTCGCTTGAATCGGCGCAGACAAAAATTGAGGGATTCAACTTTGATTCGCGCAAGCACGTACTGGAGTATGACAACGTTCTCAACCATCAGCGAACCGTTATTTACGAGCGCCGGCGCAAGATACTCTTAGGCGGCCCCGAAGCGGTAGACGAATACCTTGCTGGTCTTAGTGAGGTTCAACCTCAAATCGGAAAAGAGGTTGAACCTCGCGAAACTGATTTCGGCAAACTCATCGCCACCAAGAAACAGCAGCTCGGCCCCGATTTCTTCTCTGCCATTCAACGGCTTATCCTCCAGACCATTGACCTGTTCTGGGTGGAGCATCTGGAAGTGATGGATTACCTGCGCGGAAGCGTGAATTTGCGCGCCTACGGCCAGCGCGACCCGCTCGTGGAATACAAAAAAGAAGGGCTCCGGCTTTTTAAAGATATGGAGGAGAGCGTCGTACATCAGGTAATGCAGGTTCTTCCGCACGTGGGAGGAGCGCCGGTTCTGCAGGAGCAGGTGCGGTTACAAGAGGTACACGAACAGGCGCAAACAATCGGCTCCGGAGATGAGGAATCGGATGCCAAGCATCAGGGAAATGTCGCGCGCTCCGGCCCCACGAACTCCGACGGTTCAAAGATGGGGCGAAACGACCCGTGTTTCTGCGGGTCAGGGAAGAAATATAAGAAGTGTCACGGGGCGTAGTCATCTTCCGCTTCCTCCCCTCTAAAGAGAGTGAGAAACACAAACGTATGTTGCAGCTCGTGCTACCTTCAATTGAATACGAAAAAAGCTTTCGGGAAGCGGCGGAGGAGTTTCGGAACGCAGAAAAGAAGATGGGTGTTGAAAACAGTCTGGTGCGGCGTCTGAATGAAAGTGCCGATTTTACCGCCTTTGTAGAAAAGCTTCGCGAAGAAGCGGAGGGAAAGTCTTTGCCGGAAGGCTATGTTCCACATACCGTGTTTTGGCTGGTTTACGGCAAAGAGCTCATCGGTTGGCTCAACATCCGGCATCGGCTGAACGACCATTTGCTCGAAGTCGGCGGACACATCGGCTACACGATTCGGCCGAGTGAGCGGAGGAAGGGATATGGCACGAAGATACTCGCGCTTGCGCTTTCAGAAGCAAAGAAACTCGGCATCAAAAGAGTTCGCATCACCTGCAATGACGACAATATCGGCTCCCGCAAAATTATTGAAAAGAACGGCGGTATCTTTGACGGCATGGCAGCGACGCCGGAGGGGATTGTGATACGACGGTATTGGATTGCGCTATGATAGACATTCCTACATTCGTACGAATGTAGGAGTATCGCAGGACATGAAAAAGAAAACCATAACCATCTGCTCCAGTGTGTCCTTCTACCGAAAGGTACTTGAAACGGAGGAGACATTGAAGAAGCGCGGGTTTCGCGTACTTGTTCCGTTTATCGCGAAGCAAATGAGACGAAGCGGCAATTTTGAAGTCTCCGCGTATAAGCCGTGGTATGAAAGTGATGCCGACTGGAACAAAAAGGCCTCGCTTATGAGAGGCCACTTTCGGAAAGTGCTGGATGGGGACGCGATTCTGGTACTTAACTACCGGAAAAATAAAACGGACGGCTACATCGGCGGCAACGTGCTTATGGAAATGGGGCTCGCGTTCCACCATAAGAAGCCGATTTTCATTCTTCATCCGGTGACCACAGCACTGCCGCTCTACGAGGAGGTGATGGGAATGCAGCCGCGTTTTCTTGGCGGGGAACTTCACAATCTCCGGTTATAGAGATTAAGAGCGGCACCGCGGGATGTGAGACTTATCGGGGCTACACCAAATCCTGCGCGCAGACGCAGGGTGTCCCCATTCGCAAGCATTCGTAGATTCGTACCGTAGACTGATTAGTATTTATGAAAATCATTTTAGGTTCACAATCCGAGAACAGGAAAGAGGTCCTGCGGGAGGCTGGATACACATTTGACGTTATGATTTCCGGCATTGACGAGAAAGCGATTCGGCACGAAGACTTTTACGAATTACCGCTTCGTCTCGCGAAGGCGAAAGCCGAGGCGCTCCTCCCTCAGATTACCGAACCGGCGCTTCTCATCACTGCCGACCAGGTGGTTGTCTGGAATGGTGAGTTGCGGGAGAAGCCGCGCGACATTGCGGAGGCACGACACTTTCTTGAAACCTTTAGCGGCAGTCCCTATTCTGTGGAGTGCGTCAACGGTGTCATGGTAACGAATACGAAAACAGGGACATCAAGACTTGAGCGAGAAATATCAAAAGTGTATTTTGCAAAATTACCGGAGGAAAATATCAAGCGTTTCTTGAAAGAAGGGAATCCGCTCGCTTATGCTGGCGGCTTTACGCCGCAGTCCCCGCTTATCGCTCCCTACCTTCGCATCGAGGGGACGCTTGAAAGCGCGCTTGGACTTCCGCTGGGCGTGGTACGGCAAGCCATAAAAGAATTGACTTGATATTCTTATATCATGTCATTCCTCAAAGCCATGAACCTCCTTCCCAACGTCAAAGCCTATGCACGGGCTGCGCTTGGGAGGGTGGGACGTAATATTTAGTCGCTACAAATGGTTTTCTAAGCACAAGCATGAAAAGGGCCTCAAAGAAGAAAAAAGTAGTCGCCGTAAGCGGGGGATTCGACCCCGTGCACATCGGTCACGTCCGTCTCTTTGTCGAGGCAAAAAAGCTCGGCGACGAGCTGGTCGTCATTCTCAATAACGATAACTGGCTTTTGCAAAAGAAAGGGTTTGTGTTCATGAATGAAAATGAGCGAAAGGAAATCATAGAATCGTTTTCTGCGGTTGATGAAGTGATTATCACAACGCATTTGGATAATGACCCTGACAGAAGCGTTTGCCGAGAATTAGAAGCGCTTCACCCCGACATTTTCGCGAATGGCGGAGACAGGACACCTGAAGACTCGAAAAGAGGAAGTTCGTCTCTCAAGCCGGAAGTGGCACTCTGCGAGAAACTCGGCATTGAAACTGTGTTCAACGTCGGCAAGGGCGGAAAACTCCGTTCAAGCTCGGAGCTTGTGTCCAGATTCAGGAAGCGTTAGCAAGAGTGATATACCCCCACACCAACCTCGCTTCAAGGTTGGTGTGGGGGTATACTGAAAACTATGCGTAAGAACACGCTCCTCTCCCCGATACTCTTCTTTGTACTCTTCTTTGCGCCACTCGTTGCTTTCGCTTCTGTCACTATCGGCGGCGATTATTTTCTCAAAGGGTCTGAAACGATTCCCGGTAATCTCTACGTCGTTGGCGAAAACGGAACCTTTGCGGGGGTAGTACAGGGAGACATCATATCGCTTGCGTCGGAGATTAAAAGCGAAAGTACCGTAAAGGCTGACGCCCTACTTATCGGCGGGCGGGTGACCCTCTCCGGAGAAATCGGCGATGACGCGCGGCTTGTGGGAGAGACAGTTACCGTGTCGGGTAAGGTGGCGGGCGATGTTGTTGCGTTTGGGACCCGGGTGCTCATCTCACCCGCGGCTACCGTCGGCGGGAATCTCTACATCATCGGAGGCACTGTTTCCATACAAGGGAAGGTGGCGGGGGAGGCGCGTATCTACGCGCAAACGACCGTCCTCAACGGAGCGATTGGCAAAAGTATAGAGATATGGGGACAGACAAAACTCTCTTCGGGAGCGTCTGTGGGCGGCGACCTCATCTATCATACGAAAAGTACTGTCGCGGTTCCTGAAGGCGCTGAAGTAAAAGGGGCCGTACTTCGCGGGGAGACGGGAAGCCGGCAATTTGTCACCGGCGTCGGCGCGTCCCTGCGCGGACTCTTTCCGCTCGGCATCCTGTCGCTTCTCGCGCTCGGTTTCCTTCTCTTGTTTCTCGCGCGCGACCGCGCGGAGGAAGTGCTTTTGGATATCCTGCCCCAATTTTGGCAACGGCTCTTTCGGGGGACGCTTATTGTTATCTGCGGGCCGGCGCTGATTGGGCTTCTCCTCGCGAGCGTTATCGGTATTCCTGTCGCGCTCATCTTCATCTGTCTGTACGTTTCTTTGCTCGTCCTCAGTACGGCATTCGCAGCGCTTCTTCTTGGCTCGTGGTGCGAGCGCTTATGTTTCGGACAACCGGTGGTCCCGCTCTCATACCGCCCTGTACTGCTCGGCTCGCTTTTTCTTTCACTGCTCTTTTTGCTCCCGTACGCTGGACTCCCTTTGTTTCTCGTTCTGCTTATCGCCGGCGTCGGCGGCCTCGGTACGGTGGGGTATAGACATCTCCGACAGAACTGAATAACCAATCACGCATTACTGAATCACTGAATAACCGTACTGGAGAGATATGATATACTTTCGTCATTCAGTTATAGGTTACGGGTTATCAGTTATAACGTTGTATGCGTCTCCATCATTTTTTTGACAAACTTGAAGATGGCGTGCGGGAGAAGCTTTCCCGCGTGCCGATTGTCTACGGCATCATCGGAGGTGTCTCCATCGTCCTGTTTTGGCGGGGAGTGTGGCACGGCGCCGACCTCCTTGAACAAAGCGGCGGCGTCTTGGCGCTGATTTTCGGCGCGCCAGTTTCGCTCGTCCTGAGCGCCCTGCTCCTTATGCTTACCGGCCTCTTCGTTTCATTCTTTATCGGCGACCGCATTATTCTCTCGGGACTCACCCATGAGAAGAAGATAGAAGAAAAGACGGAGAGCGAAGTGCGCGCGGAAGGGGCACTTCTCGTCGAGATATACAAGAAGATAGAACAGATCGAGACAGAGATTGCGCAGCTTAAAGAGAAGAAGTGACCACTATGCCCAGTACCCGAAAGATAGAGCTCAGCTTCTTCGTGCTCCTCGCCATCGTGGCGGGCGTGCTCTCCTTCTTCATTTTCAAGCCCTACCTCGGTGCTCTCTTCGTCGCGGTCATCTTCGCTATCGTCTTCTATCCTTCATACAAGGCGATTCACGCGAAAGTTAAAAGAAGCACTCTTTCTTCGCTCGCCACACTCCTGTTTGCGTCTTTGGTGATTCTTATTCCTGTCGGGCTGTTCGGCTTTTTTGTCTTTGACGAAGCGGAAAGACTTTACTCTGCCGTGAGTTCGGGTGCCCCGATGTTTGAACGTCTTGATGCGTCTTTCGCGCCGATTGAGACCTATGTCAAGAATGTTATTCCTGAATTTGAGATTAAACTCTCAACGTACGCGCACGCCGCGGTCGCGTTTCTCGTGGATAATCTCGGCGGAGTGTTTTCGCGCGCCGTAAGTTTCATTTTTCAGACATTCATCATGCTCCTCGCGCTCTTTTTCTTGTTTCGCGACGGCGCGAAGTTTCGCGCGTATGCCATTCATCTCTCCCCGCTTGCCAATGAGTATGACGAGCGGATACTGAAGCGCCTTGAAGCCGCAATCACCTCCGTGGTAAAAGGGAAATTGTTAATCGTACTTATTCAGGGTATTCTCGCGTCCTTTGGTTTTTGGCTTTTTGGCGTGCCGAACGCGGTGCTGTGGGGAGCGCTCACATCCATTGCCGCCCTCATTCCCGCCTTTGGGGTCGCGCTCGTCTTTGTTCCCATCCTTGTCTACATGTTCATGACGGGGAGTCTTGGCGCAACAATCGGCTTTCTCGTGTTCGCCGTTCTTGTCGGGGCGGTTGATAACCTTCTTGGCCCCGCCCTCTTTGAAAAGGGTATGCAGATGCACCCGCTTCTCATTTTGCTTTCCGTGCTGGGAGGCATTGCGTTTTTCGGCCCCATAGGATTTCTCGCGGGTCCGGTGGTTCTCTCACTTCTCTTCGCGCTTTTTGATATTTACCCACTACTCTTTCAGCACGCGGATAACCGCCAATAACCAATACTCAAACCCTCATCCTTTCTTGGTTATTGGTGTGTAGTGTGGGTTATTTTACTTCTTGTGTTATAGTGGCGGATATGCCCAAAATCATCGTGACTCACGACGGTGTGTTCCACGCGGATGATGTGTTTGCCGTGGCCGCGCTGCTTCTTTTGGAAACAGGCGCCGAGGTGGTTCGTACTCGTGATGAGCAAGTAATCAAGCGTGCGGATTTCGTCGTGGACGTTGGAGGCGTCTACGACGAAGCGTATGACAGGTTTGACCATCACCAAAAAGGCGGCGCGGGCGAACGCGAGAACGGGGTTCCCTACGCGTCCATCGGGCTCGTCTGGAAGAAATACGGCGCGTCATTGTGCGTGTCCGCGGCAGTCGCGGGGCGCGTGGAACAAGCGCTTATTGTCCCGTTGGACGCGAACGATAACGGAGTGGACATCGCTTCCGCGCGGAGTGCCGGCGTATCTTCATACACGATTTCTGACGCAATACGCGCGTATACCCCGACATGGCTTGAAGCAACGAGCGGTATGCGCGAGGCTTTTACGGCGGCAGTGCTTTTCGCGAAGCATCTCTTGGGGCGCGAGATACGGCGCGCCGAAGCGGTTCTCGCGGGACAGGAAAGAGTGGAAGCGGCGTACCGCTCCGCGGCCGACAAGAGATTGATACTTCTGGACGGCGATTATTCGTGGAAAGACATACTCGCGGCGTTTCCCGAACCGCTGTACGTGATGCATCCGCAGGAAGGTATATGGAGGCTCTATTCGGTGCGTGACAATCCGCATGCCTTTATCAACCGCAAAGACTTGCCGGAAAGTTGGGCGGGGCTTCGTAATGCCGAATTCGCGGACGTAACGGGCGTGCCAGACGCAATATTTTGCCACCGCAATCGATTTACGGCCGGAGCCCGAAGCAAAGAAGGAGCGCTACAGCTCGCAAAGCTCGCGCTGGAAAGTGAAAAGTAGAAAGTGTAAAGTAAAAAGTCAGAAGCATGAAAATCGAGAGATTTGAAGATGTTATCGCTTAGCAGAAAGCAAAAGTCTTAACTGCTGATGTATACAGGATTTTCAAGAATAACAAAAATCTTGCGTTCAAAAGTCAAATTGAACGGGCTGCTGTTTCGGTGATGAATAATATAGCTGAAGGTTTTGGACGACGCAGCGAAGAAGAACTCGAGAATTTTCTCTACATTGCCAGAGGTTCCTGCGGAGAGGTGCGTTCCATGCTTCATGTTGCGAGAGATCTCAAATATGTAACTGAAACCGAGTTTGTCTACTTAGCCGACTTATCTATAGAGATATCGAGAATTTTAATCCGGCTTCAGTACGTCTGTCTCATAGTAAACTTTACACCTTCTACTTTACACTTTACACTCTTTTCCTATGGCATTCACAGACGAAGTTACCTTACATCTGAGAGCGGGCGACGGCGGAAACGGCATCGTCAGCTGGCTACATGAAAAAGGACGGGAGTTTATGGGTCCGGCCGGAGGAGACGGAGGGCGCGGCGGCGATGTGTTTGTTGTAGCGGTGCGCGATTTGAGCCGGCTCGCGGGGTATCGTTTTGGGAATATATTCACCGCAGGCCGCGGGGGAGACGGTATGCGTAAAAGCCGGCACGGCAAAGACGGGAAAGATATTGTGCTTGAGGTTCCCGTAGGTTCAGTGGTGACAAATCGCGTTACGGGAAGAGCGTTTGAATTTCTAAAGGAAGGCGAGCGCGCGCTCGTGCTCCGCGGAGGAAGAGGAGGGTTGGGCAATGAACATTTCAAGAGTTCCCGCAATGTCCGCCCCGTGGAATTCACGGAAGGGAAGAGGGGAGAAGAAGCCGAGTTTGACGTAGAACTCCGGCTGATTGCCGACGCAGGGCTTATCGGCCTTCCCAATGCTGGGAAATCCTCTTTGCTCAATGAGCTTACCGCGGCCCATGCGAGAGTTGGGCAGTACGCTTTTACGACGCTTGAACCAAATCTTGGCGCGTTCCGCGGGTTCATTCTCGCCGATATTCCCGGGCTTATTGAAGGGGCTTCGTCGGGAAAAGGACTCGGCACGAAGTTCTTGCGGCATATCGCACGCACGAGACTGTTTATCCACTGCATTCCGCTTGACGCACCCGCGCCCCTCAAAGCCTATACGACCGTGCGAAAAGAACTCATTACCCACGCTCCGGAACTCTCGGGGAAAAGAGAAATTATCGTTCTCACCAAAGCCGATACTCGGGAACCAAGAGATATTAAGAAAATAACAGCGGTGCTAAAGAAAAAGAACAGACACGTGTTCGTCGTGTCCGTGATTGACGATGTTCTTCTTAGAAAATTTAGAGAGGACCTCTTTGCGATGCTCAAGAAAGAATAGATGAGTTATTCCTCCTTTAGGAAAGGAGGAATAAGAATTCTCTTACTTCAGGAGTTCCGCAAAAATCCCGCGGAGCACTTCCGGATTCGCGGCACCTTTCGTGGCCTTCATACCGAGCCCCACAAGGAACTGAAGCGCCGCCGGTTTCCCGTTTCTATAGTCGTTCGCCACTTTCGTATTGGACGCGATGATATCGCCGACGACTCGCCGCAGTTCCTCCCCGTCGTTTTTCTGCTCAAGCCCCAACGTGGCGGCAAGGGTTTCGGGCTCTCCTCCGCTCGTGAATATGCTTGCGAGAATATACTTCGTCCCGCGCGAGGACAGTTTTTTCGTCCACGCCATGCGGATGAGCGAGGCAAACGCCCCTGGCGTGAACGCGAAACGCGCCGTATCGGCATCGCCCCCCGACTTCTTTACGAGCCCTAGAAGGTCGGATGTGAGGTAGTTCACGGCAAGAAGCACCGCCTCCTTATTGGCAAGGTCTTTTGCTGTCTTTTCAAACAGTTCGCCGAGCGAACGGTTCTCGATAAGCGTTTTCGCATCCTCGGCCTTGATGCCGAGGGTACTATACCGCGCACGCCTTGCCTCAGGAAGCTCTGGCATTTCTTTCTGTATGGCGCCACGCTCGAAATCAGGAACGCCCTGTATCATGAGCTTAGGCAAATCCGGATCGGGGAAGTAGCGATAATCAGCTGCCTCTTCTTTGCTCCGCTGACTAAATGTCTTTCCCACGTTCTCATCCCAGCTGCGCGTCTCCTGAACGATTCTTTCGCCGGATTCGAGAAGGTCACATTGGCGCTCGAATTCATATTCAATCGCTCGCTCCATCGCCCGAAACGAGTTTAGATTCTTGACTTCAACTCTGGTGCCCAATTTTGCATTTTGATTTTTGGTTTTTGCACTGACGCTAATGTTCGCATCCACCCGCATCTCTCCTTTCTCCATATTCGCGTCAGAAGCGCCGACGTACCGCAGCAGGAGCTGCAGCTCGCGTGCCGCATTTCCCGCTTCTTGTGCGCTTCGAATGACCGGTTCGGTAACGAGCTCCATAAGCGGGACGCCTGCGCGATTAAAGTTCACCAGACTGTACTCACCCTCTTCGTGAAGGGAAGTGGCCGTGTCCTCTTCAAGATGCACGCGGGTAATGGCGACGCCACAGAGTGACCCGCCACGCACGATGGGGAATTCATACTGCGAGAGCTGATATCCCTTCGGAATGTCGGGGTAAAAATAATTCTTACGGTCAAACTCGGTAAACTCCGCAATCGCGCCTCCGAGCGCGAGCCCGACACGAAGCACGTGCTTCACCGCCTCCCTGTTTATGACGGGGAGGGTGCCGGGATGTCCCATACAGATAGGGCACACGTTCACGTTCGGGCAAACTTCTTCAGAGTCATTCTTGGAATCGCAAAACATCTTCGTCCGCGTTCGCAACTCGGCGTGAATCTCAAGGCCGACGGTAAGTGTGTACTCGTTCATTGCAACTTTCTCGTCACACGCTTTGCACATATCTCTAGTGAACCGAATCTGCAAGGCCCCACTATTCCGGTGTATGTTGAAGCCAACGATAGGTAGGTAGTCATCTATAATGTCGGTAAGTGTATCTAAGCTTCTCCGCCTCGTCCAGCGAGCAGAAAGAACAATGTACTTTCTGTTAGTGGGAAGGCGGGGAAGGGGTGTATCCACATTCAACATTGAAGCTGAGTTGGTGTAAGAGTATACTATAGAGGTAATTATTAATAGGTAACTCTTTCCTATGAAAAAGTCCCAACAGGGTTTTACCCTCATAGAGCTCTTGGTGGTTATCGCCATCATCGGCATTCTGTCCACCGTAGTCTTCTCCAGCGTGCAGTCAGCGCGGGAGAAGGCGGCGAATGCTTCGGTTAAATCAAGTCTGCGAAGCATTGTTCCTGCGGCACAGCTTGTGTACGATTCAGCAAACAGCTATGCCACAGTATGCGCCACAGCCGATATCCAAAAGGCGTATCAGGCGGCTGGAACGGTAGGCGGCGGTACAGGAGTATGCAACAATTCCGCGGGCGCGTATGCCGCGTCGGCTCCGCTCAAGGTTGCGGACGGAACAAACACGTACTGGTGCGTTGACAGCACCGGTGCGAATAAGGGAACCGCTTCCGCTCTCGGTGTCGCGGTAGTTTGCCCGTAACCTTTACGTTTTCCCAAAACCCCTTCTCTCCGCCTAAGGCGGAGGGAAGGGGTTTTTGTTTTACAAAAACCTGTCAAGCGATCCGACATACTGGGAGGTTAGGGTGTGCTTGTGTCAACTGTTGTACGTGCGGAGTGCGTGACGGGAATTTTTGCAAAAAGAATTCTCTATTTGCTGAAAAAAAGGACGCAAAAAAATAAAAAAACCGTAGGTGAAACAAAATCAAGATTCTTTCGCGCGCAAAAAGATTCAGAAAGCACTCTCCTAATATCAGGCTAGAAGTAAGCATTTAAAGTGGACTGCTCTGTTTCACACGAATTTCTGGTAGAAATTCCTGAAAAGGTCCTTGTATGAAACAAAAGCCTGAATTTGTGTCCCTTCCATGCAATGGCTCTACTTCGCGGTGTATCGGCACTCGGGTATAAACTCATCTTTTTTAGTCTCTGTTTTCTGGAGGTGCGGCACTTTTTGATAAAGAGATGAACATTTCTTGCACCCAGAAATGCTTCTGTCTGCCGAGAGCTGACGACAGGTTCTCGCCATTCCGAGAAGAGGTCTCTTATCAACATTCCCGACCAGTTCTCGAATGCCTGCCCGTATAATATATCCATCACAACTCTTGCCCACTTCACGAGGGAGGCTGAGATTTCCCGCCACTCCTCGAACCAAAATTAGTGCCGAACAAACGCACCACGCATCCATGGCATCTAAACTTCTTTTTGATGGTAAAGGATTTATTTCTTCCGGTGAGGCTTCAAAGGCAACCGGGTATGCTTCCGACTATATTGGCCAGCTGTGCCGCGGAGGCAAGCTTGTATGCAAAAAAATCGGCAAGGGGTGGTTTGTTGCAGAGGATTCGCTTCTTTGCTACAAAGCACTTGATCTCAACCATAGTCCGCAAAAGGCAGGGCGCCTGAATGGCAATCATAGACACGACCAAACGACGAAAGCGGCAGCGAAGCCGGCGGAAAGGAGTTCTTCATCGGAGCGCACTGCGGAACCTTCTCATGTTTTTCTCGACAAAGAGATTGTGGAGGCGCAAATGGAATCGCCGCTTTTTGTGGATGGGCCCGCACCCAGTCAGTTCGTACCGGCTTCCTCCGTTCACACGCCGGTGAAGATTCCGTTCGGAAAGATTTCGCGCGCTGTTTCAAACGGCATCGCACGCTCTCCTTTCGCGCAAAGTATTCCGACACTTTCTTCGGCGTTTATCCAGAAGTGGGGAGCGCTTGCGCTTTCAACTGCGTTGGTGTTCGGACCATACCTCGCGCGCGACTCGGAAATGCTTCGCGACGTGGTGCACGACTCTGCCGCGTTTGTGAGTGGTGTTGGCAGAGAAGTATTTGACGGAGCAAAGGAATTTACATCGTTCGCCCTCACGCACAACGCCGCCGCCGCGGATTTTCTTTTGTCGGAGGCACGGGCGATTGCGTCGGCAAGCTCGCGACTCAGTGAAGACTTTTTTATCACGTCTGCTTCCGCTGCGCGTCTGGTCTCTCGCGGTTTCGCGCAAGATGGAGTGAATGTGGTGAACGCGCTTCGGGGCGGGCAGACTCATATCGCCGCGCTTGCCGAGGCATCAGAGAAATTGTTCGGCGACGCGTGGTCGGAAACGCTTAACGTTTTTTCAAGACTTCAGGTGGCGACGCGAACTTCTCTCTTGAAGCCGACGCTTGTTGACCGGCTTCTTGCCCCGTTTACATATCTCGCCCGCGCAACTTACTCAAACATCACCGCGCTCACCGGCCGCGTCCCCTCGCGAGTCGCGGAGGTCGCCCTCGCGCCGAGAGTGGCAGAAACGGTGCTGTCTGATTCCCCCCTTTCTCAAGGCCTGCCTGCGCAGTCGGGGAGTATTACGGCTTCGGAGGGGAGGGATTTTTCTAAATTCTCCGTCTCCAAAGATCCGGCCACCCGCCCGAACGTTGGTTCAGTCGGGCAGGCCTCCTTCACCCCGTCAGAGGCAACGGGACACGCCTCTGTGAAAGCCACGCAGTCCCCACCTCTGACGGGGTATACGCAGGCGGACGTAGACACGAAGCTTGCCCTCCTCCAGGCACGTCTTTCACAGGACATCGCCTCCCTCAAGGACAACACGAAGGTCATAGAACGCATCGTGCAGAGTAACACCACCTACGTCAACAACGTCTACCACGCGGTAGCGGCCACCAACAACCTTGACCAAGCGAGCAACCTGAGGCTCATAACCCCGACCATTACAGACGGCACGATGGCGAATACGTCCGTCAGTAACGTAGGCGGCACCTTCACCTCGCTCTCGGGGAACGATCTTACCCTGACACAGAACGCGACTGTTGGAGGTAGCTTCACCGTGGGAGGCAGCGCCACCATTTACGGCACACTCACCACCTCGGCCATCACCGCCACCTCCTCCATCTCCGCCCCCTACTTCATCGCCACCTCAACGACCGCCACCTCTACCTATGCAGGAGGTCTTGCCGTTCAGACGGACAAGTTTGTCGTTGAATCAAACTCCGGCAACGTAGGGCTAGGCACCACTTCACCTGCCGCCCGTCTCGCGCTCTCGGGGTATGCCAACTCCACGAACCCACTCTTTCTCATCTCCACCTCCACTCCGACCGCAACAAGTACGGCGCTGGTGGTTACGTCCTTGGGTAATGTTGCCATCGGCACTTCAACCCCAAGCGCAAAT
>Ga0194128_10000361_pt1 | contig 83314 bp, 78 predicted proteins | sample TA2KigCa65mmetaG_FD_148650 | JGI IMG/M metagenome (GOLD analysis project Ga0194128, IMG submission 148650) | Freshwater microbial communities from Lake Tanganyika, Tanzania - TA2015037 Kigoma Deep Cast 65m | ecosystem: Environmental > Aquatic > Freshwater > Lake | place: Tanzania: Lake...
CGTGACGCCGCCAGCGCCCGCCGCGCCGGCGCGCGGCGAACCCGAGCCCCGGCCAGCCGCATCCGCGCCGAACGGCACTCCGGCGGCCTCGCCGTCGTCCCCGGCGCGCTTCGCGCTCGAGCTCGGTCCGTTCGCGTCGGCCACGGATCTCGAGCTGGTCGAGCGCCAGATGCACGAGGCGGGGTTCCCCACAGTGCGCGTTCGTCAGCCGGGCACCGTCTCGCTCTACGCCGTGCTCATCGAGCGCGTGGGCACCCCGAAGGAAGCGGAAGCGCTCGTCGGCACGCTGCGCGAGCAGGGCTTCACCGACACGCTCGTGCTCGGCGACGGCGGCCCGCTCTCGGTGCGTGTCGGCGCTCCGGTGCCGCTGCGGGCCGTGGTGAGCGTGGCCGAGCGGCTGCGCGGCTTCGGCCACACCGTTCGCGTCGCGTCACAGCCCGGCGAAGTCGTGACGTTCCTCGTGCGCCACGGCGCGTACGCCAGGCGGGAGGAGGCTCGCGAGAAGGGCGAGGCCCTCAAGCGCCTCGGCTTCGCGCCGCAGATCGTCCAGGTCCGTTGACGATGTCGGATTCCCGTCCGCTCGTCGTCAGCGGTGTGATCTTCGGCGCCGGCCTGCTGCTCGTCTGGCAAAGCTTCTCGGCCCTCTCGCTGGAGCGTCTCGGAGTCGGCGTGGCGGCCCTGGCGCTATTCAGCGTCGTCTTCATCCGCACGGAGTTCGGGCTCTACGTGGTGATCTTCTCGATGCTCCTCTCGCCGGAATTCTCGTTCGGCGGCGGCCTCGCCGAGCGTCGCGAGGCGGCGCTCCGGCTCGAGGACCTCCTGCTCGCGGTCATCGGCGTCGCCTGGCTGGCGAAGACGTCCGTCAACAAGGAGCTGGGCCTCGTCGCGACGACGCCGCTCAACCGCCCGATCGCCTGCTACATCGTCTCGCAGCTCATCGCCACGCTCATCGGCATGCTGACGGGCACGGTGCGGAGCTCGACGGGCCTCATCTACGTCGTCAAGTACGTCGAGTACTTCGTCGTGTACTACATGGTGACCAACAACGTCGAGGATCGCCGGCACGCATGGCGGCTGGTCACCGCCGCGTTCGCCACCTCGGCGATCGTCGCCGTGTACGGTCTCTCGCAGATCCCGCGTGGCCAGCGTGTCTCGGCGCCATTCGAAGGCGACATCGGCGAGCCCAACAGGGCGCCGCGTCCGCATGGGTGACCGCTGGCTCGGCGCGGGCGAGCCGGTCCTCGTCATCGCGGAGATCGGCCTCAACCCCAACGGCGACCTCGGCCTCGCGCTCGAGCTGATCGATCTCGCGGCGGAGGCCGGCGCGGACGCCGTGAAGTTCCAGAAGCGCGAGGTCGAGCTCTGTTTCACCCGCGCGGCGCTCGACGCGCCGTATCCCGGCCGCAACAGCTTCGGCGCCACGTACGGCGAGCACAAGGACGCGCTCGAGCTGAGCCCGCAGGACTACGACGTGCTGCGCGCGCGCAGCGCCGAGCGCGGCGTGGTCTTCCTCGTCACGCCGTTCGATCGGGTGAGCGCCGACCTCGTGGAGACGCTCGGGTGTCCGGCGATCAAGATCGCCTCGCACAACCTCACGAACCTCCCGCGGCTGGACCACGTCGCGCGGAAGCGGCGCCCGATCCTGCTCTCGACCGGCATGGCGGACATGAGCGAGGTGGAAGCCGCGATCGCGACCATCCGCCGGCACCACGACGAGCTCGTGCTCCTGCAGTGCACGTCGTCCTATCCGGCCGGCGTGGACGAGCTGCACCTCAACGTCCTGACGACGTACCGCGAGCGCTTCGGCTGTCCGGTCGGGTACTCCGCGCACGAGACCGTGGACGCGACCCTGCACGCGGCGGTGGCGCTCGGGGCGTGCGTCGTCGAGAAGCACTTCACGCGCGACAAGGGCCTGCGCGGCCCCGACCACGCCGCGTCGTTCGATCCGGCCGAGCTCGCGCGCGCGATCCGCGGCATCCGCGCGGTCTCCGCCGCGCTGGGCGGTTCCACGAAGGCCGTCACGGCCGGCGAGTGGAAGAACCGCGAGAAGCATCACCGCTCGCTGGTCAGTGCCGTCGACATCGCGCGTGGCACCGTGATCGAGCCCGGGAGGCTGACCACGAAGGCCCCAGGGACCGGCGTCCCGCCGGCACGACTCGGCGACGTCGTCGGGCGCCGGGCGCGCGTCGACATCCCGGCGGACACGACGATCGTCGAGACACTCCTGACGTGAGCCCCGTTGCCGTCATCGGCGTCGCGCTGATTGTCGGCGTCGGCTTCGGCGCCCCGCACCTCATCGGCGTCCGCGTCGTGAACGATCCGCCGGGCTATACGCCGCTGGTCGTCACCGACGTGAGCTTCGTGACGATCGACGAGACCTTCGTCTACGGCGCGCGCGTGCGCGAGGTGATGGACGGACGATGGTTCGTGACCGATCCGCTCACGTGGGAGCACAAGCCGGCATGGCCGTACTGGATTCCGCCGGAGCAGTGGCTCCTCGGAGCGATGGCGCGCCTGCTCGGAGGAGTGCCGGCCGTGTACGTCGTCGCGGACTTCGTGTTTCCTCCGTTCGTCTTCGTCGTGACGGCGGGACTGGTCGCCGCGTTGACCGGGTCCTGGCTCCTCGGGAGCGCAGGCGCGCTCCTGCTCCTCGCCCGCGGCCTGCACCACTCGCTCGCGATGTGCGTGGAGCTCGGCCGGGCCGCGATGGGCGGCGACACGCCGGCGCTCGCGTCGATCGTCAGACCGCTGGAGTTCTCGCGGCTCTTCGCGCCCGAGCTCACGTTCGTGCCGTTCGCCGGCGCGCTGTGGGCGCTGGCCCTCGCCCTCCAGCGCACCTCCGTCACGTGGGCCGCCGTCGCAGGCGTCGCGCTCGCCGTCGTCATCCCTTCGTACGTGTACTACTGGACGGTCGTCGCCGCGGCCACGGCGGTCCTGCTCGCCGCCTCGGTCCTCCGTCGCCGCGCCGTCGAGGCGAGGCTGTTCGCGCTCGTCCTCTGCACCGGCGCGCTCCTCGCGGCACCCTATTTCGCCTCGTCCGCGCTCGCGATGATGCAGACCGGAGGCGGAGAAGGCGCGGCGCGCTTCGCGGTCGAGCGTGGTCGCTACGTGAGCTGGCCGCCGCCGAAGGACGCGATCCTCATGACGCTGGCCGGTCTCCTGGCGTGGCGGCTCCGCAGCCGGTGTCTGCTCGTCGTCTTCGCGGTGTGGGTGGGCTACATGCTGTGTCGCAACGTCCAGCTCGTGACGAGCTTCACCCTCCACGCCGTGCACTGGGGCTATCGCGTCGGCTACATCTGGCAGACCATCACGCTGATCGCGCTGCTCGCCACGGTTCCGCGCCTCCTCGCGGAGCGCTGGCCGCGCGCCGAGGTCGCCGCACGCCGCATGCTCACGGCCGGCGCGATCGCGGTCATCGTCGTCGCGCTGGTCGCGATCCTCGGCTATCAGGCGGCGTTCGCGCGGAACACCGCGCCGGCGTTCGCGCTGCCCGACGGCTATCGCGAGGCGTTCGCGTGGGTGAACCGTTCGACGCCGCCCGACAGCGTGATCGCGACGCCGAGCTTCGAGACGAACATGCTGCTCCCCGTGTACACGCACGCGAACGTGTTTCTCCCGAACCACCATTCGCTCGCGCCCACGGCGGAGATCGTCGAGCGTCTGCTGCTCGTGTACAAGGTGTTCGGCGTCCCTGCCCCGTACCTCGCCGAGAGTCTGGGCGACGATACCGTCCGTGCGGGCGCGATGATCGCCAATCGCGGCCGCTTCGACCGTCGGCGTCCGGAGTTGCTCGAGCAGGCGGCGCGCTGGTACGTGTTCCATCTCGCGCGACCTTCGGACGCGCTCGTGGCCGACCTGGTCGCGCGTTACGAGCGGCTCACCGTGCCGCCGGCGCAGCCCTTCGGACGCTTCCGTGCCGATTACGTGTGGATGTCCGCCGCCGAGGCGACGAAGGGGCGGTTCGAAACCTCGGAATGGCCGGGCATGGTCGTCGTGTATCGGGCCGGCGGCGTGACGATCGCCCGCACGCGGGCCGACGCGAAGGAGCCGCGATGAAGGCGCCCCGCCCACGGATCACGGGCGGAGTCCGCGCGCGGGCGCGCCGCGTGAAGCTGCTGGTCCTCGACGTGGACGGCGTCCTGACCGACGGCCGGATGGTGATCAGCGAGCGCGGCGACGAGCTGAAGTTCTTCCACACGCACGACGGCATGGGCGTGAACCTCGCGCGCCGCTCGGGCATCGCGGTCGCGCTGGTCACGGGCGAGAAGAGCACGATCGCGCAGGCGCGCGGCGCGAAGCTCGGCCTCGAGGACGTCGTGCTCGGCGCGCGGCGCAAGGGCGAGGTGCTCGAGACGCTCACGGCGAAATACGACGTCCGCCCGGACGAGGTCGCGTTCATGGGCGACGACCTGCTCGACATCCCGGCGCTCCAGCGCGCGGGGCTCGCGGTCGCGCCCGCGAACGCGGTGGCGGAAGCGCGCGCGGTCGCGCACGTCGTGACGCGGGCGCGCGGCGGCGCGGGCGCGGTGCGCGAGTGCGTCGAGCTGATCCTGCGCGCGCAGGGACGCTGGCGCGAGGCCGTGCGCGCGTTCATCCGCGATCACGGAGGGACCACGCCGGCGTGACCTCGGTGCTCATCGCCGCGGAGTCGTGGGCCTCGTCCGCCGTCGCCGCGGCGGCGGACGCGACGCGCGCCGTCAAGGCCGGCGCGGACGTGCTCCTCATCGCCGCCACGCGCGGACGCAGGCCCGCCACGCTTCCGTTCGAGCCGTCGGATTTCGGGCCCGCCGACCCTCCATCCGCCGCCGCGCAGGCCGACGCGCTGTACGTGCCCGCGCCCGCGCTCACCGACCTGCCGTTCCTCGCGCGGGCGGGCGAGACCGGCCGCGCGCTGTGGCTCGACACCGCGATGTCGACGCAGGCGGAAGTGGAGGAGGCCCTCGCGTGTCTCGTGGGCGCGCGGGCGCGGGTCACGCTCGTGCACGGCGTCGCCACGGCGCCGGCGCGCGCCGACGAGCTGAACCTGCTCGCGATCCGCACGCTGCGCGAGACGTTCGCGCTCCCCGTCGGCTTTCGCGCGGCGGACGCGCCGCCCGCCGCGTGCGCGGCCGCGGTCGCCTGCGGCGCGACGGTGCTGATCGTTCCCGTGGACGGCGAGGCGGCGTCGCTCCCGTCGGTCGTCGCGGACGCGCGGTGCGTGGCGGAGGCACTCGGCGACGGGCTCAAGCGCCCGCAGGCGAGCGAGTGGGCGCTGCGCGACCGGCGCCAGGTGAGCCTCGTCGCGCGCGTCGCGATCCCCCGCGGCGCCGTGCTCACCCCGGACATGCTCACGACCGCGCCGCCGGGCCTCGGGCTCAAGCCGCGCGCGCTCGACGCCGTGGTGGGACGGCGCGCGGCCGTCGACATCCCGGGCGGCACGCTGCTCACGCCCGGGATGGTCGAATGACGCCGCTCGCGTCCGTCGTCGTCCGCGCGCGCAACGAGGGCGCCTTCATCGGCCGGCTGCTGCACGGCATCCGCGCGCAGGACTGCGGTCCCGTCGAGGTCGTCCTCGTCGACTCGGGCTCCACCGACGACACGCGCGCGATCGCCACCTCGTACGGCTGCCGCGTCGTGGACATGGAGCCGGAGCGCTTCACGTACGGGCGCGCGCTCAACGTCGGCTGCGAGGCGGCGCGCGCGCCGGTCTGCGTGCTCGTGAGCGCGCACTGCTTCCCCGCGAACGATCGCTGGCTCTCGCGCCTCGTGCGGCCGCTCGCGGATCGCGACGTCGCCGGCGCGTACGGCAAGCAGCTGCCGCTGCCGGGCACGCTCACGTACGAGCAGCGGAATCTCCTCACCGGGTTCCCCGCGCGATCACAGCGCCAGACGAGCAGCTACTTCTTCCACAACGCGAACGCCGCGATCCTGGCGCGCTCGCCGCCGCCCTCGCGCGGCTCGTCGACGATCCCGCCGCGCGCGCCACGCTGGCCGCCGCCGCTCGCGGCGCCGCGGCCGCGTCGTCGTCGCTCGACACGATGCTCGCCGCCGTCGACTCCGTCTACCGCGACGCGCTCGCCCGGGTCGTGGCAGAATGAAGTCGTGTTGCGGCGCCTCCTGGATCGCCTGACCGGCCTCCTGCGCCTCGACGACCCGCCGTGGCGGATCGCGCTCGCCCTCGCGGTGGGCGTGTTCATCAGCTGTACGCCCACGCCGGGCCTCCAGACGATCATCGCCCTCGTCGTCGCCACGCTCGTCCGCCTGAATCGCGCGGCGACCGTGACCGGCGTCTGGCTCAACCTGCCGTGGGTCATGCCCTTCGTGTACGCGGGCGCCCTCAAGGTGGGCGCGGCCGTCGTGCCGGACCACGCGGCCGGATTCTGGGTGATGCTGGTCGTCGGCACGACCATCGTCGGCGCCGTCGCCGCGATCGTGACGTACTGCGTCTCGTTCGGCGCGCTCTCCTGGACTCGCCGCCGGATGCCCGCGGCCGCTCGCGGAGGGCAGGGATTCACTCCCGGCCCGCAGCGCGGGGGGCTTGGGGGGGGCGCCTCGCGCCCCCCATCTCAATGAAAACGGTCAGGAAGGGCGTCTTTCCCGCGGCCGGCCTCGGCACCCGCTTCCTGCCCGCGACCAAGGCCCAGCCGAAGGAGATGCTGCCGCTCGTCGACAAGCCCACGATCCAGTACGTGGTCGAGGAGGCGGTCGCGTCGGGCCTCAGCGAGATCGTCATCGTCACCGGCCGCAACAAGCGCGCGATCGAGGATCACTTCGACGCCGCCTTCGAGCTCGAGTACTACCTGAACGACCGCGGCAAGGTCGAGGAGCTGGCGCAGATCAAGACCATCTCGGAGCTCGCGTCGGTGAGCTACGTGCGGCAGAAGGAGCCCCTCGGCCTCGGCCACGCCATCCTCTGCGCGCGCTCGCTCGTGGGCGACGAGCCGTTCGGCGTCTTCCTCGGCGACGACATCATCGGCCAGGCCACGAAGCCGTGCATGCGCCAGCTCCTCGACGTCTTCGAGCGCTACGGCGGGCCGGTGATCGCGATCGAGCGCGTGCCGCGCGAGCGGACCCAGCAGTACGGCGTGATCGCCGGGCGCGACATCGGCGGCGGCGTGTGGGAGATCACGGACCTCGTGGAGAAGCCGGCGCCGCGCGAGGCGCCCTCGGATCTCGCGATCATCGGCCGCTACGTGCTGACGCCCGACATCTTCCCGATCCTCGCCGAGACGGCCGCGGACAAGCGGGGCGAGATCCAGCTCACTGACGGGCTCAGGACGCTGCGCAAACGCCGCCCGATGTACGCCGTGGCGTTCGAGGGCAAGCGCTACGACACGGGCGACAAGCTCGGCTTCCTCAAGGCGACCGTCGAGTTCGCGCTCGCCCGGCCGGATCTCTCCGACGAGTTCCGCGCCTACCTCCGCAGCCTCCATCTCTAGACGACCGTCGCGCGCGCTCGTCGTCTTCGCGCTCACGCTGGGCGCCGCGATCGCGGTGAACCTCTTCCTCTTGACGGTCTGGCGGACGCCGTGGCCGGGCACGCTGCTCAATCCGGTGTACGGCTTCTTCACCGGGCGCCAGGGCGGCGACTCGTGGCGCGGGCTGGTGACGGCGGACGGCGTCGTCGCCACGATGGATCGCAGCGCGTCGATCTATGACCGGACGTTCTTCGATCCCGCGCTGACCACCAACAACTTCCTCTATCCGCCCACCGCGCTGCTGGTCATCCCGCCGGCGAAGGCCCTGCTCGGGGAACGGTGGCTCGAAGGGCTGCGCGCGCTCACGTGGCTTTTCATCCCCGTGACCGCGGTGTTCGTGTTCCTCATCGCCTGGCGCGGCTCGCCGCGCACGGCGCTGATCGCGCTCGTGCTCAGCGCGGGCGTGACCGTCGCGTTCTATCCGGTGATGCGCTCGTATCGCAACGGCCAGATCCAGACGTGGATCAACGCGGCGTTCGCGGCATCGCTCTGGCTCCTGCTCGTCGGGCGCCCCACCGCGAGCGGCGCCTTGATGGGCCTCGCGTGTCTGCTGAAGCCGCAGTGGTTGCTGCTCCTGGCGTGGGCCGCGCTCCGGCGGGAGTGGCGCTTCGCCACCGGGCTCGCCGTGCCGTTCGCCGCCGGCGTCGCCCTCTCGATCGCGCTCTACGGACTCGCGTCGCACCTCGAGTTCCGGCGGGTCATCGGGACGATCGCGTGGTACGGCGAGAGCCTCTACGCCAACCAGTCGGTGAACGGGCTCTTGCACCGCGTCCTCTTCAACGGCGGCAACCTCTCCGTGGGGCAACACTGGCTCAGTCACTTCCCGCCGTTCCACCCGGTGGTCTACGCCGGCACGCTGATCTCGTCGGTGGTGGTCCTGGCACTCGCGTTCCTGCCGCGCATCCCGCGTGAAGAGCGCGACGGCCCCATGGATTTCGCGACCGTGGCGCTGGCCGCGACCATGGCGTCGCCGATGGCGTGGGACCATCACTACGGGATCCTGCTGCCGATCTTCGCGCTGCTGTACCGGCGTCTCGCCGAGGGGCGCCTCCCCCTCGGCCCGGCCGCGGTGGCCGGCATCGCCTACGTGGTGGCGACCACGCACGTCCACGACGTCGCCCGCCTGGCCGACACCCGATGGAACGTCTTCCCGTCCCTGCTGTTCTTCGCCGCCCTGACCCTCTTCATCGTGCTGCTCAGGGTCCGGCGCGCGGCGCCGGGGCTCGCCGGGGGCGGGGGCCGTCAATTGACTTGACCGGGCCCCTCTGCCAGAATTCACCGAATTTTACGCACCGGGTACCCCAGGCAATGCCATCCACGCCGAAGCGTCCGTTCCACACCGCCGCCGAGTCAGAGATCAAAAGGGGCGAGGTGTCGGACGTCTACTTCGTCCGCACGGTCGAGATCCTCAACGCGCGCAAGGACCGCCGGCGGGTCAAGGCCGAGGTGTACCTGAAGAGCCTGCCCGACGACTGGCAGCGGGGCATCCTCGCCGGCATCGAGGAGGCCGCGCACCTGTTCGAAGGCCTGCCGGTCGACGTCCTCGCGATGGACGAAGGCACGGTCTTCAATCCGTACCAGCCGGTCATCGTCGTCGACGGCGTCTACGTCGAGTGGGCGCAATACGAGACCGCGCTGCTCGGACTGCTCTGCCAGGCTTCGGGGATCGCGACCAAGGCGGCGCGCTGCAAGAAGGCGGCGGGCGCGCGCCAGGTCATCTCGTTCGGCGCGCGGCGCATGCATCCGACGCTCGCGCCGATGATCGAGCGCAACGCGTTCATCGGCGGCTGCGACGGCGTGGCGGTGACGAAGTCGGCGGATCTGATCGACTCGGACCCCATGGGGACGATCCCGCACTCGCTGATCCTCATGGTCGGCGACACCGTCGAGGCGCTGAAGGCGTTCAACGAGGTGATCGATCCGGAGGTCCGGCGTGTGGCGCTGATCGACACGCTGCAGGACGAGAAGTTCGAGGCGTTGCGCGTGGCCGAGGCGCTGGGCGACGATCTCTACGCGGTCCGGCTCGACACGCCCTCGTCGCGCCGCGGCGACTTCTACCGGATCCTCGAGGAAGTGCGCTGGGAGCTCGACCTGCGCGGGTTCCAGCACGTGAAGCTCATCGCCTCGGGCGGCGTCGACGAGTACGAGATCCTGAATCTCAACCCGCTCGTCGACGCGTACGGCGTCGGCACCTCGATCGCGAACGCGCCCGTCCTCAACTTCGGCCTCGACATCATGGAGATCGAAGGCAAGCCGATGGCGAAGCGCGGCAAGTGGTCCGGCGCGAAGGACGTCCTCCGCTGCCAGCACTGCCGGGCCACCGTCGTCGTGCCGAAGGGCCGGCCCGCCGGCGCGTGCACGTGCGGGCTCGAGCGCTGGGAAGTGCTCCTCAAGCCGCTCGTCACGGGCGGACGCATCGTGCGCGACATGCCGCCCCCGCGCACGATCCGGGATCACGTCCTCGAGCAGCTCGAGCGCTTCCCGCTCGAGACGCTGCGCCGACAGGGGACGCGCCGGGACTTCTGATGGCGGAGGATACTGGGTATGGGGGGGGCGTCTCGTCCCCCCCATCTATCTTGGACGCCATCGTGCGCGACAAGCGCGACGAGGTGGCGCGGCGCCGGCGGGAGATCTCGCGGGCGGACCTCGAGCGCGCGTGCGCGGATCTTCCGGCCACCCGCAACTTCGAGGGCGCGCTCCGCGCCGCGCCGGGCACCGTCGCGCTGATCGCCGAGGTCAAGAAGGCCTCGCCGTCGCGCGGCCTGCTCGCGCCCGACCGCCCGTGGGATCCCGTCGGCCTCGCGCGCACGTACGCGGACAACGGCGCGGCCGCGATCTCGGTCCTGACCGACGAGAAGTACTTCCAGGGCCATCTCGACCTGCTCGCCCGGATCCGCGCCGCCGTGCGGCCGCCGCTCCTGCGCAAGGACTTCACGATCGACGAGTACCAGCTCTGGGAATCGCGCGCGGCGGGCGCCGACGCGGTCCTGCTCATCGTCGCGATCCTCGAGCGGGCACTGCTGCGCGATCTGCTGGCCGCCGCGAAGGGGCTCGGGCTGGGCGCGCTCGTCGAAGCGCACACGGCCGCGGAGCTCGACACCGCCGTCGGCGCGGGCGCGCGCGTGGTCGGGATCAACAATCGCGACCTCCGGACGTTCGAGACGCGGCTCGAGACGACGATCGGGCTCCTGCCGACGATCCCGCCGGGCGTCACCGTCGTGAGCGAGAGCGGCTTCGCCACCGCCGCGGACGTGCGGCGCGTGGTCGACGCCGGCGCGCACGCCGTGCTGGTGGGCGAGGGCCTCGTGCGCGCGAGTGACGTGGCGGCGAAGGTCCGCGAGTTGACACTCGCGGAGGGCCGGGATTCACTCCCGGCCCGGAGCGCAGGGGGGCTTGGGGGGAACGTCTCGTGCCCCCCATGACAAAGGTCAAGATCTGCGGGATCACGAACCTTGACGACGCCATGCTGAGCGTGGAGGCCGGCGCCGACGCGCTCGGCTTCATCTTCGTCGAGAAGACCCCGCGCTTCATGACGCCGGAGCAGGTGGCGCCGATCGTGCGCCGGCTGCCGCCGTTCGTCACGCCGGTCGGCGTCTTCTGGGACCACCCGGCGGGCCACGTCAAGGCGATCGCGGAGGCGTGCGGGTTGCGCGCGCTGCAGTTCCACGGTGACGAGACGCCCGAGGACCTGGAGACGTTCGATCTTCCCGCCATCAAGACCATCAAGCTCCCGCCGGCGGCGGCCGGCGGACTCGCAGGTGTCGGCGAGAGCCTCGAGGCTTCGCGATACCGCGCGGTCGTGAGCGCCATCCTCCTCGACAGCGCCGGACGGTGGAGTGAAGGCGCCACACGCGAGCCCATCGAGTGGACGACGGCGGCGCTCATCGTCAAACGGCACGCGGCAGCGGGCTCGAGCCTTCCGCGCGTGATCCTCGCCGCCGGGCTCACGGTCGAGACGGTCGCGCGCGCGATCGAGGTCGTGAAGCCGTACGGTGTCGACGTGAACTCCGGCGTCGAGGCGAAGCCCGGACGGAAGGATCCCGACAAGGTGCGCCGCTTCGTCGCGGCCGCGAAGGGGGCTGCATGAGTCTGCCGGACGCGCTCGGACACTTCGGGCGCTACGGCGGCCGTTACGTCCCCGAGACGCTGATGAGCCCGCTGATCGAGCTCCAGCGCGCGTACGCGGCCGCGCGGCGCGACCGGAAGTTCCAGGCGCGCCTGCGCATGCTGATGACCGAGTACGCGGGCCGCCCGACACCGCTCTACTTCGCCGAGCGCCTCACCGAGCACGCGGGTGGCGCGCGCATCTATCTCAAGCGCGAAGACCTCTGTCACACCGGCGCGCACAAGATCAACAACGTGCTGGGGCAGGGGCTCCTCGCGCAGCGGATGAAGAAGCACCGCGTGATCGCCGAGACCGGCGCGGGCCAGCACGGCGTCGCGACCGCGACGATCGCGGCGCTCCTCGGACAGGAGTGCGAGGTGTACATGGGCGCCGAGGACGTCGAGCGCCAGGCGCTGAACGTCTTCCGCATGAAGCTGCTCGGCGCCAAGGTCATCACCGTCGAGTCCGGCAGCCGCACGCTGAAGGACGCCGTGAACGAGGCCTTGCGCGACTGGGTCACGAACGTGCGCACGACCTACTACGTGCTCGGCTCCGCGCTCGGGCCGCACCCGTACCCGATGATGGTGCGCGACTTCCACACGGTGATCGGCAAGGAGACGAAGGCGCAGGCCCGGAAGATGATCGGCCGCCTCCCCGACGTCGTCGTCGCCTGCGTCGGCGGGGGCTCCAACGCGATCGGTCTCTTCCATCCGTTCATCGGCGACAGGAAGACGCGGATCATCGGCGTCGAGCCCGGCGGCCACGGTGTCGCGAGCGGCAAGCACGGCGCGACGCTCACCGCCGGCCGGCCCGGCGTCCTGCACGGCAGCATGAGCTATCTCCTCCAGAACGACGACGGGCAGGTCGCGATCGCGCACTCGATCTCCGCGGGCCTCGACTATCCGGGCGTGGGCCCGGAGCATGCGTACTACCGCGACCTCGGGCGCTTCGAGTTCACGTCGGTCACGGACGAGGAAGCGGTGCAGGGCTTCCAGACGCTCTCGCGCACCGAGGGCATCATGCCGGCGCTCGAGTCGTCGCACGCCGTCGCCTACGCGGTGCGGCTCGCGAAGCAGATGCCGCGGTCGAAGGCGATCGTCGTCGGGCTCTCGGGCCGCGGCGACAAGGACGTCCACGTGATCGCCAAGGCGCTGGGTGTTTCGATATGAGCCGGATCGACGCGACGTTCGCGGCCCTGCGCGCGCGCGGCGAGCGCGCGCTCGTCACGTTCTTCATGGCCGGCGATCCCTCGCTCGACGTCACCGAGCGCCTCGTCGTCGAGGTCGAGCGCCGCGGCGCCGACGTGATCGAGCTCGGCGTGCCGTTCTCCGACCCCATCGGCGACGGTCCCGTGAATCAGCGCGCCGCCGACCGCGCGCTCGCGTCGGGCACCAGCCTCGTCCGCGTGCTCGAGACCGTGGCGCGCGTGCGCGAGCGCGTGCGTGTGCCGATCGTGCTGCTCGCCTACTACAACCCGATCCACGCCTTCGGGCTGAAGGCGTTCGCGCGCACGGCCGCCGAGGCCGGCGTCGACGGCCTCCTCGTCGTCGATCTCCCGCCGGAGGAGGCGACCGATCTCGCCGCGGAGGCCGCGACGGGCGGCCTCGACGTCGTGCACATGGTCGCGCCCACCTCCACCCCGCCGCGCCTCAGACTGATCGCGCGACGGAGCACCGGCTTCATCTACGTCGTCTCGCGCATGGGCGTCACCGGCGAGCGCAACGACGTGCCGGCAGAGCTCGCGGCGCAGGTGCGGAGCCTCCGCATGGTGACGACCAAGCCGATCTGCGTCGGCTTCGGCATCGCGAAGCCCGAGCAGGTGGCGGCGGTCGCAGAGATGGCGGATGGCGTCATCGTCGGCTCGGCGATCGTTCGGATGATGGAGGGCGGGCGCTCCGCCTCGCTGGTCGACGACGTCGCCGGGTTCATCGCGGAGCTCAAGGCGCCGTTACGGAAACCATGACGACTCCGCCACTCCGAGCGCGGGCTTTGCCCGCGCAATCCGGTTGTTGGGGGGAGGCACGGCGGAGCACGCCGCGGGCGTGCGACGACGGTCGGAAGGGGGGCGAAGCCCCCCTCCGAGGTTGACGATGGCGTGGTTCAGTCGCAAGAAGCCCGAAGAGACGACGGCGGCGCCGCGCCGCACGGCGCAGGTCGCCGAAGGGCTGTGGATCAAGTGCGACTCGTGCAAGGAGATCATCTACCGCGCCGAAGTGGAGCGCGCGGGGAAGGTCTGCCCGAAGTGCCGCTATCCGTTCCGCATCTCCGCGCGTGAGCGGATCCTGACGCTCGCCGACACCGGGACGTTCGAGGAGCACCACGCGAACCTCACGAGCGCCGACCCGCTCGGCTTCAAGGACACCAAGCGCTATCGCGACCGCGTGAAGGCCGCGCAGCAGAAGACCGGCGTCGGCGACGCCGTGGTGTGCGGGCTCGCGCGGATCGGCGGCCTGCCGACCGTGCTCTGCGCGTTCGAGTTCGGGTTCATGGGCGGGAGCATGGGCTCGGTGGTGGGCGAGAAGCTCACGCGCTCGATCGAGCTCGCGATCGCCAAGCACGTGCCCGTCGTCATCGTCGCGGCCTCCGGCGGCGCGCGCATGCAGGAAGGCATCCTCTCGCTGATGCAGATGGCGAAGACGGCGACCGCGCTGGAGCAGCTCGGCCGTGCGGGCCTGCCGTTCCTCTCGGTGCTCACCGATCCGACCACCGGCGGCGTGACCGCGAGCTTCGCGATGCTGGGCGACGTCATCCTCGCGGAGCCGCGGGCGCTCATCGGCTTCGCCGGCCCGCGCGTGATCGCCGAGACGATCCGCCAGCCGCTGCCCGACGGGTTCCAGCGCTCGGAGTTCCAGCTCGAGCACGGGCAGGTGGACATGGTCGTCGACCGGCGCGATCTCAAGGAGACGCTGCGCCGCATCCTCGTCTTCTTCAACGAATGACCTACACGGAGGCGGTAGCCCGCCTCCTCGGCCTCCGCCGCGGCGAGATCACCGGGATGGCGCCGGGCCTCGAGCGCATCGAGGCGCTGCTCGGAGCACTCGGTCATCCCGAGCGGCGCTACGTGCTCGCGCAGGTCGGCGGCACCAACGGCAAGGGCTCCACCGCCGCGATGCTCGCGAGCATCGTCAAGGCCGCGGGCCGCCGCGTCGGTCTCTACACCTCGCCCCACCTCGTCTCGTTCCGCGAGCGGATCCGCGTGGACGCCGTCCCGATCTCCGAGGACGCCGTCGCCGACGGCGTCGAGGCGCTCGGCACGCTGATCGCGCGCGTCGACGCCACGATGTTCGAGGCGGCGACGGCGCTGGCGCTCGATCACTTCGCGCAGGAGGGCGTCGAGGTCGCGGTGCTCGAGGTCGGGCTCGGCGGACGCGGCGACGCGACGACGATCGGGCGGCCGGCGGTCACCGTGCTCACGCGCATCGACTTCGACCACGAGGCATGGCTCGGCCGCACCCTCGAGTCGATCGCCGACGCGAAGGCGGCGATCATCCGCTCCGGCACGGCGATCTCGTCCGCGCAGCGCCCCGAGGCGCGCGCGATCATCGAGCGGCGCGCGGCCGAGGTCGGTGTCCCGCTCCAGCTCGAAGGGCGCGACCTCCACGTCGTCGCGCGCGCGGCGGGCGCCGACGAGCAACGCATCGACGTGAAGGGCCCGGGCTTCACACTCGACGACCTGGCCTTGCCGCTCCTCGGCCCGCATCAACCGTCGAACGCGCTCGCGGCGATCGCCGCGGCGCGCGTGCTCGGCGTGGACGAGCGGGCGATCCGCGCGGGCCTCGCGCGCGTGCGGTGGCCGGGCCGCCTGCAGATCGTGCGCCGCGACCCGTGGCTCATCCTGGACGGCGCGCACAATCCCGACGGTGCCCGCGCGCTCGCGGCGTCGCTTCGGGCGTTGTTTGGTGACCCACGCGTGACGTTCGTGCTCGGCGTCTACGCCGACAAGGACGCGCGCGGCATCATCGACGCCCTCCTCCCGCTCGCGGCGCGCTTCGTGCTGACGCGCGCGGCTGGCGAGCGGGCCGCCGACCCCTCCGATCTTCACGCCGTCGTCGCGGGGCGTGTGCCGACGACCGTGACGCGCTCGGTCGCGGAGGCGCTACGCGTGGCGACGGCCGCGCCGGCGACCCCCATCATTTGTGTCGCCGGGTCGCTCGCGGTGGTCGGCGAGGCGCTCCGACACCTCGCCGGAACGGATAAACCTTGCCCGATCGAAAACGGCGCTGATAGCATGGAAGCTCTTTCTTGACGGGGACTTTCGAGCCACTTCATGACGCTTTCCGCCCGGGTGCTGGCCCTCGCCGTCGGGCTCCTTCTCGGAGCTTGCGCGGAGGCCTTCGCCCAGCCGGCCGCCTCGCAACCGCCGGCGCCGGTCACGGTGCGCACGGTGGGCGGCGACGTCACGGTCCTCGCCGACCGCATCGAGCAGCTCGGCCGTGACCAGGTCGTCGTCGCGACCGGCAACGTCGAGATCGTTCGCGGGCGCGCGCGCCTGAACGCCGACCGCGTCGAGATCAACCGGGAGACGGGCGACGCGGTGGCGACCGGCCGCGTGATCTTCTACGACGGCGAGGACCGGCTCACCGGCGACCGCATCGACTACAACATCAAGAGCGGCACGGGCGTCGTCCACCGTGCGCGCGCGGAGACCGCGCCGTACTACCGCCTCTCCGGCGAGCGGATGGAGCGCGTCAGCGACAGCGTCTACCGCGTGCGCCGGGGGGTCTTCACCACGTGCGAAGACGATCCGCCCGCGTGGTCGTTCCGCTTCGAGGAGGCGACGGCCGACCTCGAAGACTACGTCTACGGCACCGGCGCGTCGTTCTGGGTGAAGAACGTGCCGCTGATCCCGTTCTTCCCGTTCTTCGCGGCCGCGATCCGCCGCGAGCGGCAGACGGGCTTCCTCTTCCCGACGTTCGGCAGCTCGAGCCGCAAGGGCTTCTACGCCGAGGTGCCGTTCTTCTGGGCCATCACCGAGAGCCAGGACCTGACGCTCGCGTTCGACGCGTTCGAGGCGCGCGGCTTCGGCGGGCGTGCGCTCTACCGCTACCGGCTCGCGGAGGACCACGGCGGCAGCCTCGGCGGGTTCTACGTGAAGGAGACGCAGATCGAGAACGAGGACCGCGGATGGATCGCGTTCCGCCACGAGTGGCGCGCGCTCGCGGGGTGGCGGGCGGTCGCGGACGTGAACCTCGTCTCCGACGATCTCGTCCTGCGCGATTACAGCACGCGGCTCAGCGAGCGCTCCCTGCAACGCGTCGAAACCAACGTGTTCGTGGCGCGCAGCTTCGACCGCTGGAACTTCGTGGGCAACGTCTTTTCCTACCAGGACCTGACGACGCCGCGCGAGACCGAGCTGCGCCGCTTGCCCGAGCTGCGCGCCGACCGGATCCGGAGCCCCGTGCCGGGCCTGCCGGGCGTGCTCGTCGACCTCGAGTCGAGCGCCACGTACTTCCAGCGCGACGTGGGCTCGGACGGCGCGCGCGTCGACGTCCGCCCGCGCGTCTCGATGCCTGTGCGCCCGGGCGGGCTCTTCACGGTCACGCCGTTCCTCGGCGGGCGGCTGACCGGCTACCAGACGGGCGCCGTCGCGCGGCGCCTGGCGTCGGACTTCGAGACCCAGGTCGACGTCGTGAACAACGACCCGCGGCTCCGGCGGCTCGTCGAGGCCGGCGGCGACCTCGAGATGCCGCTGTCGCGCGTGTACGCCTTCGACCGGTGGGGCGTCGACGGCCTGCTGCACCGGATCGAGCCGCGCGTCACCTACACCTTCATCACGGGCTCGGGCATGAACCACCTGCCGCTCTACACCGAGCGCATCGACCGCATCAAGGAAGCGAGCCTGCTGACCTACTCCGTGACGAACCGGATCCTCGCGCGCACGAGTGCCACCCCCGACAGCGAGCCGGTGCGGTGGGAAGCGATGCGGGTGACGCTGGGCCATTCGATCGACCTGCGCTCGGACACCCACACGCTGGGCGACGTGATCGGCGACCTCATCGTGCAGGCGCCGTCGATCTTCCGCTTCCGCGGGGAAGCGCGCTACAGCCTGGCGCGGCAGGACATCGCGACGGCCACGACGGACTTCGCGGTCTCGCTGCCGCGCGTGAGCGGCGCCGTCGGCGCGCGCTTCGACGCCGAGCAGCGCACCAGCTTCCTGCAGGGCTCCGTGCGCGTGGAGCTCACGCGACACGTCGCCGCGCGTGCCGCCACGAACTGGGACATCCGCAGCGACACGTTCGTCGAGAGCCAGTTCGGCCTCGACTTTCGGTTCCAGTGCTACGAGTTCTCGATCCTCTTCATCGACCGCGGACGCGAGATCAGGCGCACGCAGGCGGAAGAGGAGGTCCGCTTCAGCGTCAACCTCCTCGGTGTCGGCGGGCCGCTCCGCACGACCGTCGGCCCCTGACGCCCGCGCGCGTGGTCGCCGGGCTCGTCGCCTCGATCCGTCCGCGCCAGTGGGTCAAGAACCTCTTCGTCTTCGCCGGCGTCATCTTCGCGCACAAGCTCTTCACGGCGGACGCGTGGCGCGCGCTCGCCGCCTTCGCGATCTTCTGCGCGCTCTCCGGCGTGGTCTACCTGCTGAACGACGTGGCGGACCGGGAGCGGGACCGCGCGCATCCGGTCAAGCGCGCCCGCCCGATCGCGTCCGGCGCGCTGCCGGTTCCGGCGGCGCTCGTCGGGGCACTCGTGCTCGGCGTGTGCGCGCTCGCCGGATCCGTCGCGCTCGGCCGGGGGTTCGTCATCACGGCCGCGGCGTACGTCGGCCTGCTGACCCTGTATTCCGTGCGCCTCAAGCACGTGGTCATCGTGGACGTGCTGACGGTCGCGGCGGGCTTCGTGCTGCGCGCGGTCGCGGGCGCCGTCGCCGTCGACGTGGACATCTCCGGCTGGCTCCTGATCTGCACGATCCTGATCGCGCTGTTCCTCGCGCTCGGGAAGCGGCGCCACGAGTACCTGACGCTCGACGCCGAGGCGACCCGGCACCGCCCGATCCTGGCCGAGTACAGCGCGGCGCTGCTCGATCAGATGATCGCGGTGGTCACGGCGTCCACGGTGACGGCGTACGCGCTCTACACGATGTCGCCGGAGACCGTCGCGAAGTTCGACACGCGCCTGCTGCCCGCGACGCTGCCGTTCGTGCTCTACGGCATCTTCCGCTACCTCTACCTGCTCTATCGACACCAGCTCGGCGGCAACCCGTCGGAGCTGTTCCTCAACGACCGCGCGCTCATCCTCAACGCGTGCCTCTGGATCGTCGCCGTGGTCGCGATCATCTACGGGACGGGCCGATGACGCCGACCCTGCTGGGCGGCTGGGGCCGGTTCCCGCTCGCGCGCTGCTACGTGTTCCGCGCGGAGCGCAGGGCCGCCGTGGCCGAGACGCTCGCCGCGAAGGCGGCGCCGACCTTCATCGCGCGCGGGCTCGGCCGCAGCTACGGCGACGCCGCGCTGAACGCGGATGCAGGCGTCGTCGTCCACGACCGGCTCGACCGCATGCTCGGCTTCGATGCCGCGCGCGGCGAGCTCGCGTGCGAGGCGGGCGTGAGCTTCGCCGACATCATCCACTGGGGGCTGCCGCGCGGCTGGTTCCCGCCGGTGACGCCCGGGACGAAGTTCGTCACCGTGGGCGGCGCCATCGCCGCGGACGTGCACGGCAAGAACCACCATCGCGACGGCACGCTCGCGATGTTCCTCCAGGCGTTCACGCTCCTCACGGCCGACGGCGAAGTCCTCCGCTGCTCGCGCGAGGAGCACGCCGACGTCTTCTGGGCCACCGTGGGCGGCATGGGCCTGACCGGAATGATCCTCGACGCGCGCCTCCGCCTGCGTCGCGTGGAGTCGGCGTGGATGCGCGTCGACTACCGCAAGGCGCGCCACCTGGACGACACGCTCGCGGTGTTCGCGGCGAGCGACGCCGGGTCGCCGTACTCCGTGGCGTGGATCGACTGCCTCGCGCGCGGCCGCGCGACGGGGCGCGCGGTGATCATGCACGGCGACCACGCGAGCGCCGCCGAAGTGCGCGCCGCCGGCCGGTCCGACGCCCGGCGCCGGGGCGGCCACCTGACGGTGCCGTTCGACGTTCCCGGCGCGCTGCTGAATCCCCTCACGGTGCGCCTCTTCAACGCCGTCTACTACGCCAGTCACCACGACGCGCGCGGCCGGCTCGTCGACGTGGACCGGTTCTTCTACCCGCTCGACGGCGTCGGTCACTGGAACCGGCTCTACGGCCGTCGCGGATTCGTCCAGTACCAGGCCGTGCTGCCGGCGGCGGCCGAGAGCGAGCGCGGGCTCATCGCCCTCCTCGAGCGCCTCAGCGGCTCGGGGCGCCCGTCGTTCCTCGCGGTGCTCAAGCGGCTCGGGCCGCAGAACCCGGGATTCCTGTCGTTTCCGCGCGAGGGCTACACGCTGGCGCTCGACCTCCCGGTGCGCGCGGGGCTCATCGAGTTCCTGCGCGAGCTCGACCGGCTCGTCCTCGATCGCGGCGGGCGCGTCTATCTCGCCAAGGACGCGACGGCGACGGCGGAGGCGGTGCGCGTCATGTATCCGCGGCTCGACGAGTTCCGCGCGGTGAAGGCGCGGCTCGACCCGCGCGGCGTGCTCTCGTCGTCGCTCGCCCGCCGCGTCGGGCTCGTGAGCCACAAGTGACGGCCATGGGCCGTCAAGGTTCGAGATGCCGACGGTCCTGATTCTCGGCGGCACGTCGACGATCGCGCGGGCGATCGCGGGCGAGCTCGCGGCGCGCGGATTCGATCTCGCGCTCGGTGGGCGCGATCTCGCCGAGCTCGAGGCCGTCGCCGCCGACCTGCGCGTGCGGCACGGCGTCGCGACGACGGTCCATCGGATGGACGTGCTGGAGATGGAGCACCACGCGACGACGCTGAAGGCGTGTCTCACGCCTGAGCTTCGCGGCGCCGTGCTCGCGTTCGGCTATCTCGGCGACCAGCGGCGCGCCGAGAGCGACGCCGCCGAGGCGCGCCGCATCCTCGACACCAACCTCACCGGCTCGGTGCTCGCGCTCGACGTCGTCGCCGCGCACCTCGCCCGCGGGGGCGGCGGGTTCATCTGCGCGCTGTCGTCGGTCGCCGGGGAGCGCGGGCGGCAGAGCAACTACGTGTACGGCGCCGCGAAGGCAGGGCTGACGGCGTATCTGAGCGGCCTGCGCGGCCGCCTCGCCCCGGCCGGCGTCCAGGTGCTCACCGTCAAGGCGGGCATCGTCGACACGCGAATGAGCGCCGGCATGCCGGGCGCCGCGCTCGCGGCGCCGCCGGCGGCCGTCGCGCGCGCGGTGGTGCGCGCGATCACGCGCGGCCGCGACGTGGTCTACGTCCCGTGGTTCTGGCGCTGGATCATGCTGATCATCCGGCTGATCCCCGAGCGTATCTTCAAGAAGCTCACGCTGTGACTCGGAGGGGGGCTTCGCCCCCCTTCCGACGCGCGGCGCGAGCCTGCGGCTCGCGCTTGCGCTGCCTCCCCCCAGGATTGCGCCGGCGAAGCCGGCGCTCGGAGCACAGATGCATCGCGCTGATGCCCACATCAAGAACGCGATGGTCGGTCGAAAAGCGGGTGGAGACGGGGCTACAGATCGACACGGGTAAACTGAAGTGATGGCGACTCGGTCATCGAACCATGCCAAAGACGAGAAGGCGATCTTTGACGCGTTCCTGTCGGCGTACCCGTCGTTCGCCGACCAAGTGAAGCACTTCGATCAACCAGACGACGAATTCCCCGACATCGTCGTGACGACTACGGCAGAGACGACGATCGAGTTCGAGCTTGGCGAATGGCTGGACGGCGTTCAGATGGGCGCAGCGAAGCGATACGAGGCACTCGAGAAGGCAATCATGGCCGCACTCGGTTCACAGGGCGCGAATCCTTCGCCGCACTTCTATGCCGTAATGCTCAGTCCCCACGAGGATGTGGGCAAGCTCCACAAATCTGATCAGGCCGCGTTCAGGGCGGAGTTGCGGCGCCTCATTGCAGTGACGAACGATCTCTGGCCAGGCAAACGTGCGTGGCATTCGCCGCAGGGTCGGATGTGCCGTGAATTTGCAGAATACCCAATGCTGGCCAAGTATCTGCACACCGTTCACTTCTTTCCACGCGTCGTCCGCGATGTGTCGCGTTCGCGGCCCGCACGTCAACAGTGGATCTTCGTTCAGGCACGTGGGGGCTCGTACTCGCCAGACACCCAGCTCGCTGCACTTGCGGGCATCCTGGACCAGAAGATCAAGCACTACGGCAAGTTTTGGAGACCGACGCGGCTCTTGATCCATTACGGGAAGGCTTTCGCCTACAACGCACCGTACGTAGGCGTAGAGACGCAGGAGTTCGCCGACGTAGCTGCGCTGGCGGCCGACGCGGTTCGCAGACAGGCGGCGTTCGAGAGGATCTAGCCTCGCCTCCCAACGCCCCTGCTGGCGAGCCGTCGTCGCCACCCTCGTTCTGCGGTGCGACGAGCGCGGCTCGCGGGTTGCACTCGCCTCGCGCCACCCCCTTGGGGGATGGGGGGTCGCGCTCGTCGCGCCGCGGAACGAGCCGTGGCGTACAGGCGAGCCAGTCGGGGCGTTGGGGGGCGAGGCCGTCGACCAATTCCCCGAGACTCATTAGAGCCAGGGCTCGAGGTGTTTGAAATCTTTCCAGGTTGTACTCGCTGTTCCTAAGGTGTGTGTAGGACTCGCGGTGCTCGCACGCCCGAGGAGTTGACTGAACCTGGCTGGACGACGGAGGTGCCGCGGGTCGATTGAAGACGAGGCCCTTGTGAGCGAGGTGGATCTCGAAGAGCCTCGTTCCGCAAATCCGCGCGGTAGAATGAAATTCCATGCCTGACATTCCCGTGCGCGTGCGCTTCGCCCCGAGTCCGACGGGGCACCTTCACGTCGGCGGCGGCCGCACCGCGCTCTTCAACTGGCTCTTCGCGCGGCACCACGGGGGCACCTTCATCCTGCGGATCGAGGACACGGACAAGTCGCGGTCGACCGACGAGAACATCGATGTCATCGTCGACGCGCTCTCGTGGCTCGGGCTCGACTGGGACGAAGGCCCGCCGACGCCCGGCTATCGCCAGACCGAGCGGTTCGAGATCTACCGCGAGCACGCCGAGCGGCTCGTGCGCGCGGGCCGCGCCTACTATTGCGACTGCTCGCCGGAAACGCTGGACGCCGAGCGCAAGGCCGCCGAAGCCCGCAAGGAGACGTTTCGATATTCCGGCCGCTGTCGCGACCGCGGGCTCGAGGCCGGCGCGCTCCGGCTGCGGATCCCCCAGGACGGCGCCACGGTCGTCGACGACCTCATCAACGGCCCCGTGACGTTCGAGCATCGCCAGCTCGACGACTGGATCCTCGTGCGCACGGACGGGACGCCGACGTACAACTTCTGCGTGGTCGTCGACGACGTGACCATGCGCATCTCCCACGTGATCCGGGGCACGGACCACCTCTCGAACACGCCGAAGCAGATCCTCTGCTACGAGGCGCTCGACTACGCGGTGCCCGCGTTCGCGCACGTCTCGCTGATCCTCGGCCAGGACAAGAAGCGGCTCTCGAAGCGGCACGGCGCGGCGTCGGTGCAGGCATTCCGCGAGGCCGGGATCATCCCCGAGGCGCTGGTGAACTACCTGGCGCGGCTCGGCTGGTCGCACGGCGATCAGGAGACCTTCACGCGCGACGAGCTCGTGCGCCTCTTCGACGTCAAGGACGTCGCCTCCTCGGCCGCGGTCTTCGACATCGCCAAGCTCGAGTGGCTGAACCAGGAGTATCTGAAGGCGATGGACGGGGCGCGGCTCGCGGAGCTCGCGCGGCCCTTCATCGCGCGGGCCGGCCTCGGCGTCACGCTCGACGACCGGCGGCTCGCGGCCGCGATGGAGACGCTGCGCGAGCGCGCGAAGACGCTGGTCGAGCTGGTCGAGGTGGGGCGCTTCTACTTCGAGCGCCCGCCGGACTACGACCCGAAGGCGGCGGCGAAATTCTTCGGCGCCGCGGGTGCCCAGCGCCTCGCGCGGCTCGCGGAGCGGCTCCGCGCCCTCGACGACTTCACGGCGCCCGCGATCGAGGCGGTCTATCGCGATCTCACCACGGCGCTCGGGCTCAAGCTCGTCGACCTCGCGCAGCTCACGCGCCTCGCGGTGACGGGCCGGACCGCGTCGCCGCCGCTGTTCGAGGTGCTCGCGATCCTCGGCCGCGACGAGACGCTCGCGCGCCTCGAGGCCGCGCGCGCGGCCGCGGAGCGGGTGGCGTGAGACTGCTCCTCGCGCGTCACGGGCAGACGGAGTGGAACGCCGACCGGCGCTTCCAGGGCACGAGCGACATCGCGCTGTCGGAGCGCGGCCGCATGCAGGCCGGGGCACTCGGGCGCGCGCTGCGCGGCCGCCGGATCACGGCCGCGTACGTGAGCCCGATGCGCCGCGCGATCGAGACCGCGGAGATCGCGCTCGCCGACGCCGGCATTCCGCTCACGCCGATCGAGGAGCTGCGCGAGCTCGCGCTCGGCGAGTGGGAAGGCTGCACGGTCGACGAGATCCGGCAGCAGGACGGCGATCCGTACGCGGCGTGGCTCCGCGCGCCGCTCGATTGCCCGCCGCCCGGCTCCGAGCCGCTCCCGGACGTGTGCGACCGCGTGCTGACCGCGGTGGACAGGATCGGCGCCGCGCACGGCGACGGCGACGCGCTGATCGTCGCGCACGGCGGCGTGATCGCCGTGTACGCCTGTCACATCCTCGGCTGCTCGTTCAACCAGCTCTGGCGCCTCCGCATCGACAACTGCTCGCTCACGATCGTGAAGCCGCCGCGCCTGGTGACGCTGAACGACACCCACCATCTCCCGTCCGAGCTGCAGTCGCAGCACTTCCGCTCGGACTTCGCCACGAAAGCGCCATGACGGTTCTCCTCGCGCTGTTCGGCGGCATGGCGCTGCTCCTCTACGGCATCCAGCTCACCGGCGACAGCCTGCAGCGCGCCGCCGGCGGCAAGCTCCGCACGCTGCTGACGGGCCTCGCGCGCCCGCGCCCGCTCGCGGTGTTCTCCGGCGCCGCCGTCACCGCGCTCCTGCAGTCGTCGTCGGCGACGACGGTCATGCTCATCGGCTTCGTGTCGGCGGGCCTGATGACGTTCCGCCAGACGCTCGGCATCATCCTCGGCGCCGACATCGGGACGACGCTCACCGTCCAGCTCATCGCGTTCAAGATCACCGAGTTCTCGCCGCTGCTCGTCGGCGCGGGCTTCACCATCGTGTTCCTGGCGAAGCGGCGGGTGGTGAAGGACGTCGGCTACGCGCTGCTCGGCTTCGGGCTGATGTTCCTCGGCCTCAAGCTGATCCTCGACGGCGCGGCCCCGATCCGGACGAACCCGCTCGCGACGCAGGTGATCGCGTCGGTCGCGGACAGCGCGCTGCTCGCGGTGATCGTGGCCGCGGCGTTCAGCGCGCTCGTGCACTCGTCGGCGGCCACGATCGGGCTGGCGCTCGCGCTGGCGGCAGAAGGGCTGCTCCCGCTCCGCGGAGCGGTGGCGATCGTCATCGGCGCGAACGTCGGAACGTGCGCGACCGCGCTGATGGCCGCCGTCGGCGCGTCCGCCGAGGCCAAGCGCGTGGCGGTCGCGCACATCGCGTTCAAGGTGCTGGGCGCGGCGCTCGCGCTGCCGCTGATCGATCCGTTCACGACCTTCGTGGCCGGCACCGCCGCCGATCCCGCGCGCCAGATCGCCAACGCGCACACGTTCTTCAACATCGGGATCAGCCTCGCCTTCCTGCCGTTCACGCCGTTCGCCGCGCGGACGATCGAGGCGCTCGTGCCGCAGGACGAGGTGGGCGAGAACCCGATGAAGACGCGCTACCTCGACGAGCGCTCGCTCGACCAGCCGTCGCTCGCGCTGGGCCAGGCCACGCGCGAGGCGCTGCGCATGGCGGACGTGGTGCAGGGGATGCTGCGCGACGTGGTGCCCGCGCTGCGCGCCGACAACCCCGAGATCATCGAGGACGTGGAGAACCGCGACGACCAGGCGGACTTCCTCGAGCGCCAGATCAAGCTCTTCCTCGCGCGGCTCGGGCGCGAGGCGAGGGGCCCGGACCTCTCGCAGAAGGAGATCGGGCTCATCTCGGTCATCGGCAACCTCGAGAACATCGGCGACATCATCGACAAGAACCTGATGGAGCTCGCGCGCAAGCGCCTCTACCAGGGCCGCCGGTTCTCCGAGCCGGGCTGGGCGGAGATCCTCGACTTCCACGGGCTCGTCTCGAAGAACCTCGAGCGCGCGATCGCGGCGTTCGCGGCCAACGACCGCGCGCTGGCGCAGGAGGTGCTCGACCAGCGCCCGCTCATGCGGCAGCGCGAGCGCGAGATGCGCGAGTTGCACATCAACCGTCTGCGCTCCGGGCTCACCGAGTCGCTGGAGACCTCCGAGATCCACCTCGACGTGCTGACGAACCTGAAGCGCATCAGCTCGCACGTGTCCGCGCTCGTGTTCCCCATCCTCGAGGAGGTGTGAGATGAAGAAGGTGGAAGCCATCATCAAGCCCTTCAAGCTGGACGACGTGAAGGAGGCGCTCACCGAGCTCGGCGTCATCGGCATGACCGTGACCGAGGTGCGCGGCTTCGGCCGGCAGAAGGGGCACACCGAGCTCTACCGCGGCTCGGAGTACACGGTGGACTTCCTCCCGAAGGTGAAGATCGAGGTGGTGGTGCCCGAGAACCTCGTCGAGAAGGTCGTCTCGACCATCGCGAGCGCCGCCAAGACCGGCTCCATCGGCGACGGCAAGGTCTTCGTGCTGCCCATCAACCACTCGATCCGCATCCGCACCGGCGAGACGGGGGAGGCGGCCGTCTGACCGTCGCGCTGCTGACCGCGGGTCGACTCGACGCGGCCGCCGCCGCGACGCTGCGCGCGGCGGGCTTCGGCGACCCCCGGGCGGCATTGGCGAACCTCCACGCCCTCGCGCCGGAGCCGCGCGACGTCGAGCTGCTCGCGCCGGCGTTCGATCGTCTCTTCGCCGATCTCTCCGCCTCCGCCGATCCCGACATGGCGCTCAACAACCTCGAGCGCTACGCGGGGAGCGTCGACCGGCGCGTGCTCTTCATGACGCTCGCCGGCCATCCCGGCGCGGCGCCTTTGCTCGCGACGATCGGCGGCGCGAGCCAGGTGCTCGCCGACACGCTGCGCCGTCACCCGCATCTGCTCGCGTGGCTGCTGGAGGGCGCGGTGATGCGCGCGTGGTCGGCGGAGGACCTCGCGGCGGAGCTCGCGCAGACGCTCGCGCCGCTCCCGTCGCCCGACGCGCGCGCCAAGGCGCTGCGGCGCTTCAAGTACCGCCAGCTGCTCCGGATCGGCGCGCGCGACCTCCTCGGCGACGCGGAGCTCGCGGCCACGACGCTCGAGCTCGCGAACCTCGCCGACGCCTGCCTGGACGCGGCGTGGCGCGATGCGGACGCCGCGGCGCACGCGCAGTACGGGACGCCGCGCGACGACGCCGGCAGCCCGACCGGCCTCGCGGTCATCGGCATGGGCAAGCTCGGCGGCCAGGAGCTCAACTACTCGTCCGACATCGACCTGATGTTCGTGTACGGCGCCGACGGCGAGACGTCGGGCGGGCGCGCCGGCCGCCTGCCGAACGGCGAGTACTTCGCGCGCGTCGCGCGCGACATCGTCGGCGCGCTCGAAGCCTCGACCGACGAGGGCTACGTGTTCCGCGTCGACCTGCGGCTCCGCCCCGAGGGGCGGTCCGGCGCGGTCGTGCTGTCGCTCGACGGCTACCGGCGCTACCACACCGAGCGCGCCGAGCTCTGGGAGCGGCAGGCGCTCGTGAAGTCGCGCATCGCCGCGGGCGACGCCGAGGTGGCGGCGCGCTTCGCGGCGCTCGTGCAGGAGGTCGTCTGGCGTCGGGGCATCGACGGCGGCATCGTCAAGGCCGTGCGCGACATGAAGCGCGCGATCGACGACTCGCTGCGCGGCAAGGGCGAAGAGACGGTCGCGAACGTGAAGCTCGGCCGCGGCGGCATCCGCGAGATCGAGTTCCTCGTGCAAGCGATGCAGCTCCTCTACGGGGGCGACGACCCGTGGCTGCGCGAGCGCAGCACGCTCGCGACGCTCGAGCGCCTCGCCGAGCGCGGCTATCTCGAACGCACGCTGGCGCAGACGCTCACGGAGGCGTACGTCCACCTGCGCACGGTCGAGCACCGGCTGCAGATCCTCCACGAGTTCCAGACCCACACGTTGCCGAAGGACGCCGCCGCCCTCGCCCGCCTCGCGCGCCGCTGCGGCTTCACCGGCTCGCCGCGGGCGGCCTCCGCGGCGTTCAGGCGCCATCACAAGAGCGTGACGACGGCGGTGCGCCAGGCGTTCGAGGCGTTCTTCCGCGAGCGGCGGCCGGAGCCGCTCAAGGTGCGCGTGCCGAGCCTGCTCGCGCTGCACGCGACGGGTTTCACCGACCCCGAGCGGGCGGCACGCAACCTGCGCCTCCTGGTCGAGGGGCGCCCGCTCGTCCCGTACGCGCCCGCGCTGCGGCGTGCGATGGAGCGGATCTTCTCCGTGATGCTCGACGCGTTGTGGAAGAGTGCCGATCCCGACGCGGCGCTCACCCAGTTCGAGCGCTTCGTCGCCGCCGTCGGGCCGCGCGCGGGCTACATCGAGCTGCTCGCGTCCGAGCCCGAGGTGCTCGTCGGCCTGATGCGCCTCTGCGCGGGCGGCGATCTGCTCACGCAGCTCCTCCTCACCGAGCCGGATTTGCTGACGGCCCTCGCCAATATCGAGCGAAGCGAGCCGGCCGAGCGCGCGGGCGCGTTAGCGGCCGGGAGCCCGCGAGTTCAACGATCGGCGCTCGCGCCCGTGTTCGCGCCGCGTATCACGCGCGCCGAGCGCTTCGACCGGCTGCGACGCCTCAAGCAGGCGGAGGAGCTCGCGGCGATCTGGCGCTACCTTCTCGGCGTCACGTCGATCGACCGGTACTCGCGCGAAATCACCGCCCTCGCCGAGGCGACGCTCGCCGCGGGCTGGCTGCTCGCGCTCGACGAGCAGGTCGAGCGGCACGGCGTCCCGCGGACGCGCGACGGCCGCTTCATCCCCGCCGTCATCGTCGGCGTCGGGAAGCTCGGCGGGCGCGAGCTCACGACGGGCTCGGACCTCGACCTGTTCGTCGTGTTCGGGGAGGACGGCGAGACCGACGGCGACCGTCCGGTCGACGCGCACACGTTCTACAGCACGGCGGTCGAGCGGCTGGGCGCGGCGCTGGCGGACATCACGCCGGCCGGGACCGCGTTCCAGGTCGACCTTCGCCTGCGCCCGGGCAGCAAGGGCTCGGGCTTCGCGTCGAACGTCGCGGCGCTCGAGCATTACTATGAGGAGTGGGGCGACGTCTGGGAGCGGCAGACGCTCACCCGCACGCGGCTCGTCCTCGGCGACCGCGGTCTCGCGCGGCGCGTGCGGCGCGTGCTGACGGACCTCGTCTACGGCCGTCCGCTGCCGAGCGGCATCATGAAGGAGATCTACGACGTGCGCGCGCGCATGGAGAACGAGCTGGCGCAGGAAACTCCCGAGCGGTGGCACGTGAAGCTCGGGCGCGGCGGGCTGGTCGACGTCGAGTTCCTCGCACAGACGCTGCAGCTTCTGCACGGCACGAAGCATCCCGAGGTGCGCGCGGCGTCGACGCGCGGCGCGCTCGCGGGCCTGGCGCGCGCCGGCGTGCTGCCCGCCGAGCGCGCGAAGACGCTGCGCGACCACTACCGGTTCCTGCGCCGGGTGTCCGCCGCCACGCGCCTGCTCGGCGCGCGTCCCGCGGACGTGCTCGACCTCACCGAGCCGATGCCGGCGCGCGTGGCCACCGCGCTCGGGTACGGCTCGCGCGACTCGTTCCTCGACGACTACCGCCGCCGCACGAGCGCGGTGCGGGAAATCTATGACCAGGTGATGACGTGATGTCAGACGATCGAGCGCAGCGAGGCATCCGAGCGGGCGGGCGCTTCCCGAGCGGGCGGGCGCTTGAGCGCCCGGGAGCCCGCGAGTTCAAATGAAGAGCCTCTACGTCGTCGACGGGCACTCGCACATCTTCCGCGCGTACCACGCGATCGGCTACCTTTCGACCTCGAAGGGCGTGCCGAGCCACGCGGTGCTCATCCTGAGCACGATGCTGTGGAAGCTGATCCGCGAGGAGCAGCCGGACTACCTCGGCATCGCGCTCGACCCGCCGGGCCCGACCTTCCGCGACGCGATGTTCGCCGACTACAAGGCGACGCGCGCCGCGATGCCCGACGACCTCGCGCGCCAGCTCCCGTACGTGCGCCGTCTGTTCGAAGCGCTGCGGACGCCGGTGGTCGAGGTGCAGGGCTACGAGGCCGACGACGTGCTCGCCACGATGGTCGAGCAGGCGCTGAAGATCCCGGATCTCGAGATCGTCATCGTCACGGGCGACAAGGATCTTCTCCAGCTCGTCGGCCCGCGCGTGAAAGTGCTGTCGGTGCTCGGCCGCACGGGCGAGAAGGTCGTGTACGACGAGGCGAAGGTGCGCGAGCGCTGGGGCGTCGACCCGCCGCAGATCGCCGACGTGCTCGCGCTCATGGGCGACAGCATCGACAACATCCCCGGCGTGAAGGGGGTGGGCGAGAAGACGGCCGTCAAGCTCATCGGCCAGTTCGGCAGCGTCGAGAAGCTCTACGAGAACCTGACACTCGTCGGCGGCAAGCTGCGCGAGACGCTCGCGGCCAGCCGCAAGCAGGCGCTGCTGTCGCGCGAGCTCGCCACGGTGAATCGGCACGTCGACATCGCGTTCGATCTGGACGCGTTCCGCCGCGTCGATCCCGACTGGGTGAAGCTCCGCAACCTCTGGATGGAGATGGAGTTCGTGCGGCTGGTGAAGGAGCTGCCGGCGGTGCGCGTGGAGGTGAGCGACGCGCCGGTGCGGCACCTGGCGACGCCCGACGACGCGCGCGCGTGGCTCGCGATGATTCCGCCGGACGAGTCCATCGCGCTCGACTGGGCGGGTGACCTGCGGCCGCCCGACGTCACGTTCCGCGGCGTCGCGGCGTTCCATCCCTCCGCCGGCCCGGCATCGCTCGCGCTCGCCGCGCTGCCGGCCATCCTCGAGCGCCGGGTCGTCGTGCACGACGCGAAGCCGATCGTCGAGTGGGCGCTCGGCCAGGGCCTGCCCGCGCCGCGCGTCGACGACAGCGCGCTCGCCGCCTACCTGAACAACGCCGCGCGCGCGACGTACAAGCTCGACGAGATCTGCGCGGAGGTGTTCGTCGAGTGCCCGCCCACCCCGCCGGCGCCGGACGCGCCGCCCGACGACCACCTGAACCGCGTGGTGGCCGAGCGCGCGAAGTGGGTCGCGCGCTACTGGCACCACGCGGCGGCGGAGCTCGAGGAGCGCGGGCTGCGCGCGATCTACGACGACGTCGAGCGGCCGCTCGTCGAGATCCTCGCGACGATGGAGCGTCACGGCATCCGCGTGGATCCCCCGCGGCTGGAGGCGTTCGCCAAGGAGCTCGAGAAGAGCCTCGACAACCTCACGCGCGAGATCTACCGGCTCGCGGGCGAGGAGTTCACGATCGCCTCCCCCAAGCAGCTCGCGCACGTGCTCTTCGAGAAGCTCGGGCTCCCCGCGATCCGCCGCACGAAGACCGGCTACTCGACCGACGCCGACGTGCTGACGGAGCTCGGGTTGCGGCACGAGCTGCCCGCGAAGATCCTCGAGCACCGCAGCCTCGCAAAGCTGAAGGGCACGTACGCGGACACGCTCCCGCAGCTCGTGAACGCCCGGACCGGGCGGATCCACACCACGTTCAACCAGCTCGTCGCGGCGACGGGGCGGCTCAGCTCGCAGGACCCGAACTTGATGAACATCCCCATCCGCACGGAGCTCGGCCGGCGGATCCGCGCCGCGTTCATCCCCGAGGAGGCGTGGCAGTTCGTGGCCGCCGACTACTCGCAGATCGAGCTGCGCATTCTCGCGCATCTCTCGGGCGAGCCGGCGATCATCGAGTCGTTCCGCCGAGGAGAAGACATCCACACGCGCACCGCCTCCGAGGTCTTCAAGGTCGCGCCGGAGACGGTGACCTCGCTGCAGCGCACGATCGCCAAGAGCGCGAACTACGCGATCCTCTACGGCGTCTCCGCGTTCGGCCTCTCGCAGGCCACGAAGATCGACCGCGAGGAGGCGCAGCGCTACATCAGCGCGTACTTCGCGACGCATCCGGCCGTGCGCGCGTTCATCGACACCACGCTCACCGAGGGCCGCGAGCGCGGCTGGGTCGCGACGCTGCTCGGCCGCCGGCGCTACCTGCCCGATCTGCGCTCGAACAACCCGGTCGCGCGCAACGCCGCGGAGCGGATGGCGATGAACGCGCCCGTGCAGGGGAGCGCGAGCGACATGATCAAGATCGCGATGGTGCGCGTGCACGCGGATCTTCGCGACCGCGGGCTCCGTGCGCGGATGCTGCTGCAGGTCCACGACGAGCTCTTGTTCGAAGCGCCGCCCGACGAGGTGCCGGCCGTGAAGCAGCTCGCGAGCGAGCTGATGGAGCGTGCGCTCCCGCTCGACGTGCCGATCGTCGTCGACGTGAAGTCCGGCTCCGACTGGTCGGAAGTGTGAGGAAGTTCCTGCTCGTCGGGCTGACCGGTGGCATCGCGACGGGCAAGAGCACGGTCTCCCAGCTGTTCCGGACGCTCGGCGGCGAGCTGATCGACGCCGACCTGCTGGCGCGCGAGATCGTGGCACCCGGCGAGCCGGCGCTCGCGCAGATCGCCGAGGAGTTCGGCCGTGACGTGCTCCTCTCCGACGGCACGCTCGACCGCAAGAAGCTCGGTGCCGTGGTCTTCGCCGATCCCGCGCGGCGCAAGCGGCTCGAGCAGATCACCCATCCCGCCATCCGCGATCGGTTCGAGCGCCGGCTCGCCGAGCTCGAGGCGCGCGGCTTCGACGGCATCGTCTTCTGGGACGCGCCGGTGATGATCGAGAGCGGCGGGTACAAGCACATGGACAAGCTCGTCGTGGTCGCCACGGACGAGGTCACGCAGGCCGCGCGGCTCCAGGTGCGCGACGGCATCGATGCCGCCGAGGCCGCGCGCAAGATCGGGAGCCAGATGCCGGTCGCCGAGAAGGCGAAGCTCGCGGACTACGTCATCGACAACGCGGGCGACCGCGCGTCCACCGAGCGCCAAGTCCGCCGTGTCTATGCGGGATTGGCTGCTGAAGCAAACGTCTCGAGACAACTCCTCGAAAGCCATCCAGATCGCCGAATTGCTCCCCTCGGTGTCGTATTCCCAGTCAATATGGGGAATCGCGGCAGTAACGAAATTCCTCCACGCGTGGTGTTTCAACGTGCTCGGACATCGAAGACGGGGCTCGAATTGATCGGATACCACTGGAGAAAATCTGGAAACTTCGTGTTCCTGCGATCAGACAGGGCACCCGAATCAAGAGCCGCGGATGTAGTGTCGGGCATTACAAAGCTTGAATCGATCTCACGATCATTCTCAGCTTTGGTTCAACTGAGTTGGCATGTACCCACCGGTGCCAAGGCGACGGCCCATGGATCGGTCATTCTTGACGACCCCTCCGGAGTCTGGCGCGTGATCGCGCTGTTCCTGTCGGAGGACATTCCTCCCGAGAAGAGGCTCGTCGGTGCTGTAAAGCCCAAGATCAAACTGTTGAGTTGGTCGTCAGCCAAGGACGTTCTGTGCGCGTACGATCGGCCCGGCGAGCCTGGCGACGTAGGGCAAGTGACTCGCGCGGCGGTGTCGGGCCTTCGTAGTACTGCCATGCTGCCGAAACTCATCGGCTCCGGCCGGGCGTTCAGCGTGGTCCACGATATCCTCTGTGGCAGGAACCTTCGGCGATAATGTCTGAGTCGTTTGCGCCGAGTATGGTGGCAAATGGAGCTCTCGAGGTGAAAGTCATGCGGATTGCGCCGCGCATCGTCGTCGACCCGGCCATCCGGTTTGGGAAACCTGTGATCGAGGGCACTCGGGTACCAGTCGAGCTGGTGCTGGGGAAACTGGCTGCGGGAATGACCGTCGAGACGGTCATGGAGGACTACGCGCTCAGCCGTGAGGACGTTCTCGCAGCCCTCGCCTACGCCGCCGAAAGGATCGCATCGGAGGAAATCCGGGCCATAGGCTAGGACGGGTGCATAGAGTCCTGATCGATGAGGACTTAGCCCGTCCGCTCGCGGCGCTTCTTCGGACCGAGGGTATTGACGCGACCGACGTCCGGGACATCGGGCTTCGGAGCGCGTCGGATGACGCGGTCTTCTCGCGGAGTCAGACTGAGCGTCGGACGATCATTTCCGGCGATCTCGGATTTGCGAACGTCCTGCGGTTTCCCCTTGGCTCACACTTCGGCGTGGTGGTCGTCCGGTATCCAAACGAGGTGTCAGCAGATGCTGTGAACGAGGCGATTGCCGCCGTTTTACGAAATGTCACGGAAGCGGACATCGTCGGAGCCTCGCTCATCGTGGAGCCGGGCCGCGTTCGGATGCTGCGGCGTGCGGAGCGTGACTAACAAGCGGCGGGCCCTCGGCCAGCACTTCCTGCGCGACACCGGGATCGCGCGCGCGATCGTCGAACTCGTCGCGCCCACGCCGCGCGATCGCGTCGTCGAGATCGGGCCGGGCGAAGGCGCGCTCACCGCGGAGCTCGCGCGGCGCGCCGGGCAGGTGGTGGCCCTCGAAGTCGACCGCGACCTTGCCGCGAGGCTGCGCGCGCGCGGGCTCGAGCGGCTCGAGGTGCTCGACGCGGACGCGCGCACGTGGGACTACGGCACGCTGACCCGCCCCGCCGGCGGGCGCGTGCTGGTCGTCGGCAACCTTCCCTACAGCGTCGGCAAGCCGATCCTCGAAGCGCTGGTCACGGCGCGGACGGCGATCGACGAGATGGCGCTGATGCTCCAGCGCGAGGTCGCGGAGCGGCTCGCGGCGCCGCCGGGGAGCAAGACGTACGGGAGCCTGTCGGTGCTCACCCAGCTCTACTGCGAGGTGCGGCTCGCCCTCCGCGTGCCGCCGGGTGCGTTCCGGCCGCCGCCGAAGGTCGACTCCGCGGTCGTGCACCTGCGCGTGCGCGCCACCCCGCGCGTCGCGCTGCGCGACGAGCGCCGCTTCCACGTCGTCGTGCGCGCGGCGTTCGGCCAGCGGCGGAAGATGCTCGCGAACGCGCTGGCCGCGGGGCTGAGCGTCCCGCTCGAGACGGCGCGCGAGGCGGCGGCCGGGGCGGGGATCGACCCGCGCCGGCGCGCGGAGACGCTGTCGATCGACGAGTTCGCGGCGTTGACGGAGCGCGTGCCCTGACGCGATATAGTGCCGGCGTGCTGCCGCGGATCGTCGGGATCGGCACGCTCGTCGCGAAGGTCCTGCTCGGCGCGGTGCTCGCGTCGCACTTCATGACCGGGCTGTTCGTCGTGTTCCTCAACCTCGCGGCCGCGAACCCGGGCGCCAACCCCTGGCGCCTCGCGACCGAGCACGGCGCCCCACGAGATCTTGCGGAAGTATCGCGTCGACTAAGTCTACAGCGCGAGCGGAGACGTGCACCCCGCGATTCGCGATCGCTTCAAGCCCCCCGGCGTTCCCGGCCTCTTCGCGCGCGCCGGCTAATCCGCGAGGTCGAAGCCGACCAGCGACGAGAGCTCGCGGAGGGCTCCCTCCGGCTCGGTCACCTTGATGGTCGCCATGCCGAGCGCGCGCGCGGGCTTCAGGTTGCCGCCGATGTCGTCGAGGAACGCGGCGCGCGGCGGCGTCACGCCGAGCTCCTGGCACACGAGCTCGTAGATCCGCGGATCGGGCTTGCGCATCCCCACCACGCTCGACTCGATGAAGACGTCGAAATGCTCGCGCACGGGATGCGGCCCGCGCGGCGCCTCCGAGACCCAGTTGTTGGTGAGCGCCGCCATGCGGACGCCGCGGGCGCGGAGCCGCCGCAGCGCTTCGAGCATGGCCGGGCGGGGGCGGCTCGCCTCGGCGATGTAGCGCATGAGCCTCGCGCCGCTGACCTCGACGCCGCACGCGCGGCAGTCCGCCTCGAAGGGCGCGAGGAACGCCTCCAGCGACAGCTCCCCGCGCTCGAGCCGGGACCACGCCCCGGCGTCGCCCGCGGCGCGGATCGCGCGGTTGATCGCCTGCTCCGGCAGCCCATGGTCGCGCTCGTAGCGGGAAATCGCGGCCAGCGGCGAGTCCATCACCACCCCGCCCAGGTCGAAGATGACGGCGTCGACGCGTCTCAGAATGGCGGCCCCTCCGAACGCGGATGCTACGATGAATTCCTCCCGTTGAAAGGAGCTCGATGGAGCCTCGCGTTCGCCTGATCCCCCTGGGCGGCCTCGGCGAGATCGGCCTCAACATGATGCTCGTCGAGTCCGGCGACGACCTGATCGCCATCGACTGCGGGCTCATGTTTCCGGACGACGAGCTGCCGGGGATCGACTACGTGATCCCGGACTTCTCGTACGCGCTCGCGAAGCCCGACGCGCTCCGCGCGGTGTTCCTGACGCACGGCCACGAGGACCACATCGGCGCGCTGCCCTATCTGCTCACCCGTGCGCGCGTGCCCGTGTACGGCAGCCCGCTCACCGTCGCGCTCGTCGCGGAGAAGCTCCGCGAGCACGAGCTGGGCGACGTCGCGCTCCACGCGATCCGCCCGCGCGACCGCATCGACGTGGGGCCGTTCACCGTCGAGCCGCTGCGCGTGACGCACTCGATCGCCGACGGCGTCGGCCTCGCGATCTCGACGCCCGTCGGGCTCGTCGTCCACACCGGCGACTTCAAGCTCGATCCGTCGCCGCTCGACGGCGAGCTGCCGGACTACGAGTCGTTCACCCGGCTCGGCGATCACGGTGTGCTGGTGCTCTGCTCGGACTCGACGAACGTGCACCTGCCGGGGCACACGCGCTCGGAGAGCGACGTGGGTGTGGCGCTCGCGGAGCGCTTCGAGCGCGCGCGCGGCCGGATCATCGTCGCGACGTTCGCGTCGCACATCCACCGCATCCAGGCCGTCCTGCGTCTCGCCGCGCGCTTCGACCGGCGCGTCGCGCTGCTCGGCCGCTCGATGGAGCGAAACGTGCGCGTGGCGGCGGATCTCGGCTACCTCACGCTGCCGGAGCGGGTGGTCGTCTCGCTCGAGGAGCTCGCCGAGATGCCGGCGGCGCGGCAGGTGATCCTCTCGACCGGCAGCCAGGGCGAGCCGAACTCCGCGCTGTCGCTGATGGCGGCCGGCGAGCACAAGTACTTCGAGGTCGGCCGCGGTGACCTCGTGATCCTCTCGTCGCGCGTCATTCCCGGGAACGAGCGCACGGTGGGACGCATCATCAACGGGCTCTACCGGCGCGGCGCCGAGGTCCTCTACGAGGACAACGCGTTCGTCCACGTCTCGGGGCACGCGAGCCAGGAAGACCTCAAGCTGATGATGCACCTCACGCGCCCGCGCTACTTCATGCCGGTGCACGGCGAGTATCGCCACCTGCTCGGCCACGCGCGGCTGGCGGCGGAGGCGGGACTCCCGCCCGATCGCGTGTTCCTGATGGAGGACGGCTCGGCGCTCGAGGTCACGAAGAGCGGCGCGAGCATCGTGACCGGCATTCCCGCCGGCCGCGTGCTCGTCGACGGCAAGGGCGTGGGCGACGTGGGGCCGGTCGTCCTGCGCGATCGCGAGCTCCTGGCCGAGGAAGGCATGATCGCGGTCGCCATCACCGTCGACCGCGACGGCGGCGTCGTCGCCGGCCCGAGCATCGCCTCGCGGGGCGTCCTCTACGTCAAGGAGAACGAAGCGCTCTTCGAGGAGCTGCGCGCCGTGGTCGCGCAGGCGGTGTCCGACATGGAGCGCGTCGAGCGCCGCGACCGCGAGCTGCTCGCCGAGCGCATGCGCTTCGCCGTGCGCCGCTTCGTCAACCAGCGATTCCAGCGCAAGCCGGTGATCCTGCCGATGATCATGACCGTGGAGGCCTGATGGCGGCCGTGTCCGACGACAAGCCCGAGAATGCGTCGCGCGCGGTGGCGCGGGGCGCCGATCGCCCCGATCGCGTGCGCGGCGCGCGGAAGAAGAAGGAGGCGCGCCGCTGGCTGCGCGAGGCGCAGGCGATCGGCGGTCTGCTCGTCGCGGCGTTCACGCTCGTCGCGCTGGCGACGTATCGACCCGACGTCGCGAACGGCTACGGGCCCTCGGGTCCCATCGGCCATTACCTCGCGTGGGGCCTCGTCGAGACGTTCGGCTACGCGGCGCTCCTCTTTCCGCTGCTCCTCGGCCTCTGGGCCGCCGGCACCTTCATTCGCCCGCTCGTCCCGCGCGGCTGGGTGCCGATCGTGGGCCTCGCGATCGTCCTGATCGCGACCACCGCGATCCTCACGCAGTCGTCCCCGGCGTTGCCGGGCGACGACGTGCACGCGGGCGGCCTCGTGGGCTGGGCGCTCGCCGAAGGGCTCCGGTCCACGCTCGGCCACGCGGGCGCGTGGCTCGTGCCGCTCGCCGCGATTCCGGTCGGCCTGCTGTTCATCACGCAGGTGTCGTACGCCGCGGTCAGCCGCGTGCTCGCCGCGCGCCTCCGCAAGCGGCGCGCCGCCGCCGCGAAGGGCACACGCCGCGCGGAGGCGACGATCGAGCGAAGCGAAGCAGCCGAGCGGGCGGGCGAAGCCCGGGAGCCCGCGAGTTCAAATGACACTCCGTTCACCCCGCCCGCGATCATCGAGCCCGCGAAGCCGAAGACGCCGATCAAGGAAAACCTCGCGTGGCAGGAGACGTTCGCGTTCGGCAAGCAGGGCGCGCAGGCGTTCCAGCTTCCGCCCGTCGGCCTGCTGCAGGCGCCGTCGGCGACCGAGTTCTCGCGCACGCGCGAAGAGCTGCAGGACAACGCGGAGACCCTGCGCAAGAAGCTCCAGGACTTCGACGTCGAGGGCCGGATCGTCCAGGTGAGCCCGGGCCCGATCATCACGTCGTACGAGTTCGAGCCGGCGGCGGGCGTGAAGGTGAGCCAGGTGGTGAACCTCTCGGACGACCTCGCGCTCGCGATGAAGGCGGCGTCGGTGCGCATCGTCGGGCCGATCCCCGGTCGCGGCACGGTCGCCGTGGAGGTCCCGAACGAGAAGACGGCGACCGTGTACCTGCGCGAGATCTTCGTCTCGGCGGAGTTCGCGGACTCGAAGGGCAAGCTGCCGCTCGCGCTCGGCAAGGACACGACGGGTGTTCCGGTGGTCGGGGACCTCACCACGATGCCGCACCTGCTCGTGGCGGGCGCGACCGGCTCCGGCAAGTCGGTCGGGCTGAACTCGATGATCTGCTCGATCCTCTACAAGGCGACGCCGGCCGACGTCCGCTTCCTGCTGATCGATCCCAAGCGCCTCGAGCTATCGGTCTACGAAGGGATTCCGCACCTGCTCGCGCCCGTGGTCACCGACGCGAAGGAGGCCGCGGCGCGCCTGCGCTGGATCGTCGGCAAGATGGACGAGCGCTACAAGACGCTCCAGATGAAGCAGGTCCGCAACATCGACGGCTACAACAAGGTCGTCGCCGAGGAAGAGCGGCTGCCGTACTGGGTCGTGGTGGTCGACGAGCTGGCGGACCTCATGATGGTCTCGGCGGGCGAGGTGCAGAACTCGCTGGTGCGGCTCGCGCAGATCGCGCGCGCGGTCGGCATCCACCTCATCATCGCCACGCAGCGCCCGTCGGTCGACGTCGTCACCGGACTGATCAAGGCGAACTTCCCCACGCGCATCGCGTTCCAGGTGGCGTCGAAGGTGGACTCGCGCACGATCCTCGACGGCAACGGCGCCGAGCAGCTCCTCGGCCGCGGCGACATGATCTACGTGCCGCCCGGCGCGTCGCGCCAGATGCGCGTGCACGGCTGCTGGGTCGCGGACGACGAGGTCAAAGCCGTCTGCGAGTTCCTCCGCACGCAGGGCACGGCGGTCTACGAAGAAGTCGCGCTGCCGAGCGTCGACGGCGCGGGTGGCGGCGACGGCGGCGACGACGCCGATCGCGACCAGATCTACTGGGACTGCGTGCGGCTGGTCATCGGTCAGCGCGCGGCGTCGATCTCCTTCCTCCAGCGCCGGATGGGTCTCGGCTATCCGAAGGCCGCGCGCTTCATCGACATGATGGAGCAGGACCGCATCATCGGCCCGGGACAGGGCGCCAAGCCGCGCGAGATCCTCGTGGGCCCGGAGTACCTGGAGAAGTCCGGAAGAGCGTAAGAATCACCGCCGGCTGGGAAAATTTTTCGCAGGAAACAAGTCCACGGAAGGAATGACAAGGACACCCGCCCGGCGCCTTCGACAGTGGTCTGTATCGCTTCCCGTCAGGCTGACAGTTCAAAATCCCCGATTTCCGCGTGATTCGGCCGGGACGGACGGCGCGGCGGGTTTGGCATGACGCCTGCTCGTTTGCCTCCGGTCATCATGTCCGCGGAGGGATGCCAGCCATGCGCCGTTCGGTGCTGATCATCGACAACGACCGCGAGATCGTCGACCTGCTGTCCTTCTTCTTCGAGGAGCACGGCTACGTCGTCGACACCGCGGTCGACGGACACACCGGCGTGGCCCTGGCCCACCTCCGCCGGCCCGACGTGATCATCTGCGACATCATCATGGACCGCATGCACGGCTTCGAGGTCATCCAGAAGGTGCGGTCGCGCCCGGAGCTCGCGGGCACGCTCCTCATCATCGTGTCCGCGAAAGCGTACAAGCCGGACATGGACCGGGCGAGGGCGCTGGGCGCCGATCACTTCGTCGTCAAGCCGTTCCGCTGCGACGATCTCCTCAAGCTCATCGAAGCGGACGCCGTTCTGGGGGACGCGCGGCTCGATCGCCTCGCCGGGACCGGACACCGTGCGCTACGGCGGCAACACGTCGTGCGTCGAAGTCCGCGCGGGCGACCACGTGCTCGTCTTCGACGCAGGCACCGGGCTTCGGCCGCTCGGGGTCTCGCTGCTGAAGGACTGCAAGGACCCGCCCCTGACCGTCCATCTCTTCATCAGCCACACGCACTGGGATCACATCCAGGGCTTTCCGTTCTTCATGCCGGCGTACCGCCAGGGGACGCAGATCCACATCTACGGCGCGCCGGGGCAGGGCAAGAGCCTCGAGAAGGTGCTGCGCGGGCAGATGGAGGCCGACTACTTCCCGGTGGCCCTCGGCGATCTCGCCGCGGGCATCGACGTGCACGAGTTCCGCGCGCAGGGCTTCGAGATCGGTGACGTCCGCGTCGACGCGCTCTACCTGAATCACCCGCCGATGAACCTCGCGTACCGCGTGGCGTTCGGCGGGCGCCGGCTGATCTACGCGACCGATCACGAGCCGTACGCGAAGACGCTCGATCATCTCGGCCAGCGCGGCGACGAGGGCCGCGCGTTCGGCGAGCGGCTCGATCGCGACCTCATCGAGTTCGTGACGGGCGCCGACCTCTACATGGCGACGCGCAGTACACGCACGAGGAGTATCCGGCGCGCATCGGCTGGGGCCACTCGCCGCTCAGCGCGACGGTCGGGCTGGCGCTCGCCGCGCAGGTGAAGGCGCTCGCGCTCTTCCACCACGACCCGATGCACGCCGACGACGTGGTGGCCTCGATGGAGCGCACCGCGCGCGGGCTCATCGACGCGCGCGGCGCGACGATGTCGTGCTTCGCCGCCGCCGAGGGCGACTCGCTCGGGCTTTCGAGATAGTGGGGGGCCGCCTCCCGTATCTCAGCGCGAGGGAGGTAACTCCCAGAACATCAAGGTGTGCTTGCGGACGCCGCTCTGGAACTGGTGCCAGCGATCGGGCTTCCAGTCACCGAGCGGGTACTGATGCGAGACGATGCGGGTGCCCGGCCGGAGCTCGCGCTTGAGCTTCGGCACCAGCTTCGCGTTGACCTCGGGGAAGAGGTAGATCGTCACGACGGTCGCCGGGCTCAGGTCGGCCTCGAAGATGTCCTTCCAGACGAACGTCACGCGGTCCGCGACGCCGGCCTTGAGCGCGGCGTCCTTGCTGTCCTGCACGAGCTTCGCATCGAGCTCGATGCCCACGCCGCGCGCGCCGAAGTCCCGCGCGGCCGCGATGACGATGCGCCCGTCGCCGGAGCCGAGGTCGTACACGACGTCGTTCGGGCCCACGCGCGCGCCACGCAGCATCTCCGCCGCGACGTCGGCCGGCGTGGGGACGTAGGGCGCGTCGAGGGGCGTGAGCTTCGGCGCTTCGGGGGCGATCGTGGCGCACCCCGCGAGGAGCAGCAGCGCGATGGCGAAACGGCGCGCGTGCGTCAGCGAAGCGCTCCGATCTCGCGCAGGTAGCGCGCGACGCCGGGATGCAGCCGCTCCGGCGCCGCCGCCGTGGCGGTGTTCGCCGCGGTCGTCTCGCGCGCCTGCGCGAGCGTCGCGCCGAGCTTCGCCTCGCCGCGATGCAGAGCGCGCGCGAGCTTGTACGCGACGTCGTCGGGCAGCGTCGGCCGCGTCATGATGAAGCTCCACGAGCCGACGGACGCGAGCGGCGCCGTGATGCCGGGATACGAGCCTGCCGCGACGTCGAGCGGTCGCAGGAACGCGTGTTTCGCGAGGATGCGCACGCTCTTCGGCGCTTCGAGCACGACCTCGCCCTGGACGAGCCCGATGTCCATCGTGCCCGCCTCGAGGAGCGGCACGTTCTCCGTGCTGCCCTTCGTGTGCTTCGGCTGGACGTCGAGCGTGGGATCTTCGGCGTTGATCACGTCGGCGACGGCGCCGCCGTAGAGCGGGAAGCCGCCGCCCGGCGTCGCGGTGGCGAGCGTGACGATCGTTTTGCCCGCGGGCACGCGCGTACCGTAGCATCAAGCCACCGCATGCGCTACATCGCCAGGAAGCTCGCCCACACGGTGTTCGTCGCCTTCGGCGTCGTGACGCTCGTCTTCGCCGCGCTCCGCATGTCCGGCGATCCCGCCGCGACGATGCTCCCGGGTGACGCCTCGGTGGAGGAGCTGCGCGACCTGCGGCACGCGCTCGGGCTCGATCAGCCGCTGCACGTGCAGTACGTGAAGTTCCTCGCGTCGGCCGTCACCGGCGACTTCGGCACCTCGCTCCGCCACCAGGAGCCCGCGATGACGCTGGTGCTGGAGCGCCTGCCCGCGACGCTCGAGCTCGCGTTCGCCGCGCTGTTCCTGTCCGTCGCCATCGGCCTGCCGCTCGGGATCGTGGCCGCGCTCCACCGCGGCCGGCTCGCGGACATGATGGCGATGGCGTTCGCGGTCGTGGGGCAGGCGACGCCGTACTTCTGGATGGGGATCATGCTGATCCTCATCTTCGCGGTCGAGCTGCGCTGGCTGCCGACGTCGGGACGCGGCGGGATCGAGCGATTGATCCTGCCCGCGGTCACGCTCGGCACCCACTTCATGGCGGTGCTCGCGCGGTTGACGCGCACGAGCATGCTCGAGGTGCTCGGCCAGAACTACGTGACGACGGCGCGCGCGAAAGGCCTCGCCGAGCGCGCGGTGATCCTCGTGCACGCGCTGAAGAACGCCGCGGTGCCCGTCGTCACGCTCATCGGGCTGCAGTTCGGCACCCTGCTCGGCGGCGCCGTCGTGACCGAGACGATCTTCGCGTGGCCCGGCGTCGGGCGGCTCGCGGTGCAGTCGATCTTCGTGCGCGACTATCCGGTCGTGCAGGCCGGCGTGTTCGTGCTCGCGCTGTCCTTCGTCGCGATCAACCTGCTCGTGGATCTGCTCTACGGCTGGCTCGATCCGCGGACGCGCACCGCGGAGGCGGGATGACCGGCCGGCGCCGCGCGCTCCTCCTGCTGCTCCTGCCGCTCATCCCGGTGCTCGCGGCCATCCTCGCCGCGACGCTCGCGCCGTGGGTCGCGCCGCACTCGCCGACGGCGAGCCGGCTCTCCGCGCGTCTCACACCGCCGGCGTGGCAGGGCCAGGGCACCGTCGCGCAGCTCTTCGGCACGGACCTCCTCGGGCGCGACGTGCTGAGCCGGCTCATCTGGGGCGCGCGCATCTCGCTGTTGATCGCGCTGGCCGCGACGATCCTCGGCGCGGCGGTGGGATCGCTGCTGGGGCTCGTCACGGGCTACTATCGCGGACGCGTGGACCGCGTCGTCACCAAGCTCATCGACGTCCAGCTCGCGTTTCCCTTCGTGCTGCTCGCCATCGCCGTCATCGCGGTGGCGGGCCCGAGCATTCCGGTGCTCGTCGTCGTGCTCGCGATCGGGTCGTGGGTGGGACACGCGCGCATCGTGCGCGGGCTCGTCCTCGGGCTGCGCGAGCGCGAGTACGTGCAGGCCGCGAAGGCGCTCGGCGCGGGCACGCCGCGCGTGATCTTCCGTCACCTGCTTCCCGAAGTGCTCTCGGTGATCCTCGTGCTCGCCACGTTCGACGTGGGGCGGATCATCATCCTCGAATCGACGCTGAGCTTCCTCGGCCTCGGCGTGCAGCCGCCGACGCCGAGCTGGGGCTCCGACCTCCGCGACGCCGCCGCGTACGTCCGCCAGGCGTGGTGGATCGCGGCGTTTCCCGGGCTTGCGATCATGATCGTGGTGCTGGGCGTCAACCTCGTGGGCGACGTCCTGCGCGACATTCTCGACCCCCGTACCGTGCCGGCCACGCGCCAGGCCTGACAACCAGGAGAGTCTCGATGCGCACCTGTCTTCGCTTCATTCTCGCCGCCGCCCTCGTCGTCGCGTTCGCCACGCCCGGCGGCGCGCAACGCGGCGTCACCCTCACGATCGCGCAGCCGTCCGACGCGACGACCATGGACCCCGGCCGCAGCACGCAGGTGCTCACCGTCAACTACTTCCACAACCTCTACGACACGCTGACGCGATGGGACACGAACCTGAAGCTGCAGCCGGCGCTCGCGTCGTCGTGGAAGCCCGCGGGCGAGACGGTGTGGGAAGTGACGCTGCGCTCCGGCGTGAAGTTCCACGACGGCACGCCGTTCACCGCCGAGGACGTCAAGGCGGTCTACGAGCGGAACCTCGCGCCGGGCAAGACCGTCGTGACCGCGGGCTTCGCCACCATCGACAAGATCGAGGCGGTGAGCCCGACGCTCTTGCGGATCACGACCAAGAAGCCCGACCCGCTGATGCCGGTGCGCATGGCGCAGATGGGCGGCTACATCTACCCGAAGCGGTTCGCGAACGACGAGGGGGCGAAGGAGCTCGCGCGCAAGCCGATCGGGACCGGCGCGTACAAGTTCGTCGAGTGGATCAAGGACGATCGCCTCGTGATGGACGCCAACCGCGAGTGGTGGGGCTGGGGCGGCAAGGCGCCGTCGGTCGATCGCGTGATCTGGAAGCCGATCCCCGACGACTTCGCCCGGCTCTCCGCGCTGCAGGGCAACGAGGTCGACGTCATCACCAACGTGCCGCCGGACCAGATGAAGATCGTCCGCGTGCTCACGGTGCCGGCGACGCGCACGGTCACGATGACGATCAACGCGGCGCACCCGCCGCTGAAGGACAGGCGCGTGCGGCAGGCGCTGCACTACGCGACCGACATTCCGGGGATCATCAAGAACCTCTACGCGGGACAGGGCAAGCCGTTCAGCGGCGGGCTCGCCGACACCGACTTCGGCTACAACCCCGCGCTGAAGCCGTACCCGTACGACACCGCGAAGGCCAAGGCGCTCCTCGCCGACTACGGGCAGCCCGTCGAGGTCACGCTGATCTCGGGTCAGGGCACGATGATCAACGACAAGCAGCTCCTCGAGGCGCTGGCCGACATGTGGGGGCAGGTGGGCGTGAAGGCGAAGATCAACATGATGGAGATGGCGCAGCGCCAGAAGATGCTCAACGACCGCGCCATCCCCGCCGGCGGCCTCCTGCTCGTCAACCCGCAGTCGACGCTCCTCGACGCCGACGGCGTGCTCTGGCGGATCTGGCACCCGAACGGGTTCAACGGGAAGTACTGGGCCGAGAACCAGCCGGGCCGGCGCTTCCACGACGTCATGGAGCAGGCGCGCTACTCGCTCGATCAGAAGAAGCGCAACGAGCTCTACACGGAGGCCACGCGCATCATGCACGACGAGAAGCCGTGGCTCGAGCTCTTCCAGGAGGTCGTGATCTACGGCGTGAGCAAGCGCACGAGCTTCAAGCCGCGCGCCGACTACCGCCTGATCGTCTCGGAGATGACGATCGCGCGCTGAACGGGCGTGCGCGGGCCGCGAACCGAGTCTCGAGCCGCTCTGAATGGATACGCGTGCGGCATCCGTCCCACCGTTACCAATCGCGCTGGCCGCACAGCGGGTTGTGTACAGTGGAGGGGTCATGAGACGTGTGATTTCGGCAATCCTCGCCTGTTGGCTCCTCGTCGTCGCGCCGCCGGCGATCCTGACTCCGACAGCGGGCGCCCAGACCGCGCCGCCGGCGCAGCAGAGCCTCGACGACGTCATCCGCGGTCTCGAAGGCGCGTACGGCAAGATCAACGATCTGAAGGCCGACTTCAGCCAGAACGCGTTCAACAAGAGCCTGAACCAGGCGATCCCTGCCACGGGCTCGGTCTTCCTGAAGAAGGGCGGCAAGCTGCGCTGGGAGTACACGCAGCCGACGCCGCAGCAGATCGTCTCCGACGGCAAGACGCTGTGGGTCTACACGCCCAGCCTCAACCAGGTGAACGTCGCCCCCGCGCCCGAGGCGCTGGCCGGTCCCGCCGGCAGCTTCCTCGTCGGGCTCGGCAAGCTGCGTGAGCATTTCGGCGTGCGCTTCATGAACCCGGCGCAGCCGCGGGACCGCGACGGCAACGTGGTCCTCGACCTGGCCCCGAAGCAGTCGCTGCCGACCCTGTCACGGCTGATCCTCTCCATCGACCCGAAGTCGTGGGAGGTCCGCAAGGCCGTGATCTACGACCAGTTCGAGAACACCGTGACGATGCAGTTCACGAGGATGGCGCTCAACGCCGGGCTCGCGGACACCCTCTTCACGTTCACGCCGCCGAAAGGTGTGGCCACGGTGCCGCTGAAGTAAAGTAGGGGCATGGCCGCCGAGAACTCCTTCGACATCGTCTGCAAGGTCGACATGCAGGAGGTCACCAACGCCCTCGACCAGACGCGCCGCGAGGTCGAGACGCGCTACGACCTGAAGGCCAGCAAGAACGAGCTCGCGCTCGAGAAGCAGGACATCGTGCTGACCTCGGCCGACGACATGAAGCTGAAGGCCGTCGTCGACATCCTCCAGTCGAAGCTCCACAAGCGCGGCGTTCCGCTGAAGGCGCTCACCTACGGCGAGGTGCAGGACGCCGCGGGCGGCGCCAAGCGCCAGAAGATCACGCTGCAGCAGGGCATCCCGATCGACAAGGCGAAGGAGATCGTCCGCCTCATCAAGGACAGCAAGGTCAAGGTGCAGGCGTCGATCAACGAGGACAAGGTCCGCGTCTCCGGCAAGAATCGCGACGACCTGCAGAAGATCATCGCGATGGTCCGGGAGAAAGATCTCGGCATCGCGGTGTCGTTCGACAACTACCGGAGCACCTGATCAACGTCCACCTGACCACCCTGGGCTGTCCGAAGAACCAGGTCGACTCCGAGCTGATGCTCGGGATGCTGACCGAGGCCGGGTTCCCGATCGCCGCGCGCCCCGACGACGCCGAGTGCGTCATCGTCAACACGTGCGCGTTCATCGACCGCGCGCGCCAGGAGTCGATCGACACGATCCTCGAGCTGGCGAAGCTCAAGCAGTCCGGACGCTGCCGCGCGCTGATCGTCACCGGGTGTCTCACGCAGCGCTACGGCGCCGACATCATGACCGAGATGCCCGAAGTCGACGGCATCCTCGGCACGTCCGATCTGCCGCGCATCGTGGACCTCGTGCGCCAGGCGGCGAACCGTCACGACTGGGCGACGTCCGCGCCGCCGGGCTATCTCTACGACGCCACCACGCCGCGCCTGCTCACGACGAAGGCGCCGTACGCGTACGTGAAGATCGCCGAGGGCTGCGACATGGGCTGCACGTTCTGCGCGATCCCGCAGTTCCGCGGCACGCATCGCAGCCGTCCGCTCGGCGACATCGTGCGCGAGGTCGAGGCGCTCGCGAAGCGCGGCGTGCAGGAGGCGGTCCTCGTCTCGCAGGACACGCTCGCGTACGGCCGCGACCTGCCGGGCAACGGCGACGTCGGCGACCTGCTGCTGGCGCTCGGCGACACGCGCATGCCGTGGATCCGGCCGATGTACCTGCATCCCGCGCACGTGAACGACCGGCTCGTCGAGAAGTGGACGCGCGCCCGGATCGTGCCGTACGTCGACATGCCGATCCAGCACGCGGACGACGGCATCCTGAAGTCGATGCGGCGCGCGGTCACCGCGCGCCGCATGAAGGACATCGTCGCGCAGCTCCGCGCGGCGATCCCGAACGTCACCGTGCGCACCACGGTGCTCGTCGGCTTTCCCGGTGAGACCGCCGCCGCGTTCGAGCGGCTGCTCGAGTTCGTCGACGACGTGCGGTTCGACCGGCTCGGCGTGTTCACGTACTCGCCCGAAGAGGGGACGCCGTCGCCGGACTACGCGGGCCAGGTGCCTGCGGAGGTCGCGGCCGAGCGCGCGGGCGTCGTGCAGGAGCGGCAGGACGCGATCGCGTGGGAGCGCAACCGCAAGCTGATCGGCGACGTGCAGGACGTGCTCGTCGACGGACCGAGCGAAGATCCGGCCTTCGCGTGGGAGGGTCGGACCGTCGGGCAGGCGCCGGAGATCGACGGCGTCGTCTATCTGCGCGACGCCGGGCCGGTGAAGCGCTTCACGCCAGGACGCTTCGCGCGCGTCCGCATCGTCGAGGTGGAAGGCTACGAATTCGTCGGAGAGCGTGGCTAGCCGGCTGACGCCGGCATCTCGCATCGCCCTCGTCATCGCCAGCGCGTTCGGCGCCGGCTACTCGCCCGTCGCGCCCGGCACCGCCGGCAGCGCGGTGGCGCTCGTCATCCTCTGGCTCGTGCCGTTCTCGCAGCTCGGGCTGATCGTCTTCTTCCTCGCGGTCACCTTCTTCGGCACGTGGGCCGCGAACGTCGCCGAGGCGGCGGTCGGCGCGAAGGATCCCGGCGTGATCGTCATCGACGAAGTGGCCGGCATGACGCTCTCCGTCCTGGTGCTGCCGCTGACCGGATCCGCGTTGCTCGTCGGCTTCGTGCTGTTCCGTCTCTTCGACGTGCTCAAGCCGTTTCCCGCGAATCGCCTGCAGGCGGTGCCCGGCGGCGTCGGCGTGATGATCGACGACCTCGTCGCGGGCCTGTACGCGCTCGTCGCGCTGCTCCTCCTCCGCCGGCTCACGGGCCTGGTGTGAGCCACGCCGTCCGGATCGTGAGCGCCGGCGCGCCGCTCGCGAGCGGCGGCCATCCCGATGCGGCGGCGATCGCGGACACGCTCGCCGCGGCCGGGATTCCGGCGGGTGCGCACGTGATCGTCGACGACGACGAGGCGGCGCTCGAGCACGCGCTGACCGTCGACGGCGTCGTTGCGATCGTCGCGGGCGAGGGCGGTTCCGCGGGCGACAGTGTCCGGCGCGTGCTCGCGCGGATCACCGGCGCGCGGCTCGTGCTCAGCGAGCGGATGCGCGCGCTGCTCGACGCCCACTACGCGCGGCGCGATCGACCCGTGCCGCGCGCCGCCGAGCGCCTCGCGCTGCTGCCGCAGGGCGCCGTCGTCGCGGACGGCGACACGCCCGTGTGGACGCTCGAGAGCGGCGCGACCGCGTGGGTCGTCTTCCTTCGCGGCCGCGTCGACGATGCCGCCGAGCGGACGCTCGTCCCCCTCGCGGCCGAGCGTCTCGCCGGGCGCGCCGCCGTCGCCGTGCGCACGTTCAAGACAGCCGGCGCGCCCGCCGAGGAGATCGAGGACCGCATCGTCGATCGCCTGGACGCGCGCGACGTCACGCTCACGACGCTCCCGGGCGATGGCGAGGTCTGGGTGCGCGTCCGCGCGCGCGCGGCGACGCCGACCGATGCCGTGAAGCGACTCGACGCGATCGAGCGCACGGTGCTGGAGGCGCTCGGTGACGACTGCTACGGGCGCGACGGGGATTCGCTCGAAGCGGTGGTGGGGGGGTTGCTGACGGCGCGCGGGCTCACGCTCGCGGTCGCGGAGTCGTGCTCGGGCGGCCTCGTCGGCCATCGGCTCACGGCGATCCCCGGCTCGTCGGCGTACTTCGAGCGGGGCGTGACGCTCGACTCCGACCGCGCGATGCGCGAGCTCGGAGTCGACGAAGCGGTTCTTCGCACGCACGGCGCAGCGAGCGGTCCGTGCGCGGAAGCGATGGCTCGAGCGATCCGCGAGCGAACGGGCGCGGCGTGCGGCGTGTCGACCGCGGGCGTCGCCGGGCCCGACGGGGGCACGCCCGCGAAGCCGGTCGGCGCCGTGTTCATCGGTGTCGCCATGCACGGCGACGTCAGCGTCCGGCGTTTCCGGCTCGAGGGCGATCGCGCGTCCGTGCAGTGGCAATCCGGCGTGATGGCACTGGACATGCTGAGGCGACGGCTATTGGAGGCTCCGCCATGAAGCCGTCACTCGCCCTGCGCCTCCCGGAAGCGTCGCGATAGCGAACGTTCGCGCCTTCGTCGCCGTCCTGCTCGACGCCGAGACCCGTGCGGCGCTGGGGACGGCGGCGGAGGCACTCCGCCACCACGCGGGCGGACTCTCGGTGAGCTGGGTCGCGCCCGAGAACTTTCATCTCACGCTGAAGTTCCTCGGCGGCGTCGACGAGGCGCGCGTGCCCGACGTGATCGACGCCGTGCACGAGGCCGTGCAGCGGCACGCGGCCTTCGACCTCTCGGTTGCGGGGCTCGGCGCCTTTCCCTCGGCGACGCGGCCGCGCGTCCTGTGGGCCGGCCTCCGCGATGGAGCCGACGCGCTCGCGGCCCTGGCGGAATCCGTGGACGGCGCGGTCGCACGGCTCGGATTCCCCCGCGAAGACCGCGTGTTCTCTCCGCACGTCACGCTCGCGCGGGTCCGCGAGCCCCGCCGGGCGCCGGCGCTCGCCGACGCGCTGGCGGCCGCGGCGGCGCGGCCGTTCGGCCGAGTGCCCGTGCGCGCGGCGACGCTGATGCGCAGCGACCTGTCGCCGCGCGGCGCGCGTTACACGCCGCTCGCGGCGGCGGCGTTGTCCGGCTGATTCGCTAGAGCGCGCGGATGGGCTGGGGGATACGCCGGGGACGGCGCCAGAACGTCCGCTGGCAGCTCCGGCAGCGATAGCGGCGGATTCCGATCACCGCCAGGATGACGCGCTCGGCGAAGGCCGGATCGCGGATGGTGTTGTTGGTGCGGCAGTGGCGGCAGAGGTGCGAGCGGACCTGCACGGGATCGGAGCCCGGCCACGCCCACCAAACGGCGTATCCGGAGGCGCGGTTCCCCGGCCCCGCGACCGGCCGCCTTTCCGGCTTTCCCGGCTTTCCCCGACGGACTGTATCCAAGGTTGGACATTGACCCCACCGGTCGGGGCTCGTAGTATGCGGAGCAGTCAAGGAGGAATCGCGATGGCCGAAGCGAAGAACGACCGGCGCCAGGCCCTGGACCTCGCCCTCTCGCAGATCGAGCGGCAGTTCGGCAAGGGCGCCGTCATGCGCCTCGGCGCGAAGGGCGTTCTCGAGGAGATCGCGGTCATCCCGACCGGCGCGCTGTCCCTCGACGTGGCGCTCGGCGTCGGCGGGCTCCCGCGCGGCCGCGTCGTCGAGATCTACGGGCCGGAGTCGTCCGGCAAGACCACCGTCGCCCTGCACGTCGTCGCGGAGGCCCAGCGCCTCGGCGGCACCGCAGCGTTCATCGACGCGGAGCACGCGCTCGATCCGATCTACGCGAAGAAGCTCGGCGTGAACACCGACGAGCTGCTGATCTCGCAGCCGGACACGGGCGAGCAGGCGCTCGAGATCGCCGAGACGCTGGTCCGTTCGAACGCCGTTGACGTGATCGTCGTCGACTCCGTCGCCGCGCTGGTCCCGCGCGCCGAGCTCGACGGTGACATGGGCGACTCGCTGCCCGGCCTGCAGGCGCGCCTCATGTCGCAGGCGCTGCGCAAGCTCACCGCCGCGATCTCCCGCTCGGGCACGGTGATGATCTTCATCAACCAGATCCGGGAAAAGATCGGCGTTATGTTCGGATGCTTCTCCTACTCCACTCGTGTCGTGCTTGCCGACGGGACGACGGAGAAGATCGGGAAGATCGTCAATCAGCGGCTGCCTGTCGAGGTCCTCTCGTGGGATCCGCGCACTGGCCGGATTGAGCCCCGTCGTGTCGTGAACTGGTTCAACAACGGCCGCGCCGAGCGGTTCCTGCAGTTCGAAGTCGAAGGCGGTCGGTCGGGCTTCCACAAGTTCGCCGCCACGGAGAATCACGTCATCTTCACGCCTGATGGCGAGGTTCGCGCTGGCGAGCTTGCCGTCGGCGATCGTGTGCTCGTCTCGGTTAAGGACTACGAGCTCACTGACGATCAGTGGCAGGTCGTCGTCGGCGGAAGCTTCGGCGACGGGTCGCTCCGCCAGGTCGGAACGCATGCCGCGCACTTCCGCGTCGGTCACGGAGAAGCTCAGAAGGACTATCTCCGGTGGAAGCACGACATGCTTGCTCCGTTTGCCAGTGCGATTCGTCCGACCGGCAACGGATACGGGTTCGACACGCTTGCCATGCCTGCGCTTGCCGACCTCCGCGCCGACTACTACGGCCCGAACGGGCGGGTCGCGGCTGTGGCGGTGCTCGATCGGCTGAACCCGCGGGGCCTCGCCGTCTGGTACGGCGATGACGGCTCATTCGCAGGTTCGTACGCGCGGTGGGGCAAGGGCAAGGCCGTCCTGTACAACACGGCGCTGAAGGGCGAATCCCGCGCGCGCGTCATCGCTGCGATGGAACGTCTCGGACTTGGACGACCGCGCGACGATGGCCGCGGGTTCTGGTTCAGCTCGGAGCAGACCGCGCGGCTCCACGATCTGATCGCTCCATACGTCCATCCGGCGGTGGATCACAAGCTGCACCCAAGCCAGCGCGGTCGGTTCAAGTGGCACCCGAGCATGATGCCGGTAGACCTGAAGAGTGCGGAGCGTCTCCGCGCAGTCCCGGCGCGTGTCACGAAGGCTTACGTCAAGCCGTCGACCCGCTCGATGAATCGCTTCGACCTCGAGGTCGAGGGCAATCACACCTATCTGGCCGACGGCGTCGTCGTTCACAACTCCCCGGAAACGACCACGGGCGGGCGCGCGCTGAAGTTCTACGCGACGATCCGCATGGACATCCGGCGCATCGAGACGCTCAAGCAAGGCACGGACGCGATGGGCTCGCGGACCAAGGTGAAGGTCGTGAAGAACAAGCTCGCGCCGCCGTTCCGCGAAGCCGAGTTCGACATGATCTACGGCGAGGGCATCTCGAAGTCCGGCACGATCCTCGACGCCGGCGTCGAGCAGGGGATCATCGAGAAGTCCGGCACCTGGTACACGTTCAAGAACGAGCGCATCGGCCAGGGCCGCGAGAACGCGAAGAAGTGGCTGCAGGAGAACCCGATCGTGCTGACGGATCTCGAGGCGAAGATTCGCGAGACCCTCGGCCTTCGGGCCGCCACGCCCGTCAAACCGTAGCCGAGCATGGCGGGGCGTCGCCGCGCGCGTGCGGACGGCGCCCCGCGCCCGCGCCGCGAAAAGCCGGTCCTCGACGCGAAAGCCGCGAAGCTTGCCGCCGCTGATTTGCTGTCACGCCGCGCGTGGAGCCAGCGTGATCTCACGCGCCGGCTCGTCAGGCGCGGCGCGCCGCGCGAGGTTGCCGAATCCGTCGTCGCCGATCTCGCCGCGCGCGGCTACGTCGACGACGCGGCGTTCGCGCGCCACTTCGTGGAGACGCGCGCCGCGCGTGGCTACGGTGCCGCGCGGCTCGCCGCGGATCTCCACGCCCGCGGCGTGGCGCCTGCGCTCGTGACCGCGGCGCTCGGCGCGCTCGACACCGACGGCCAGCTCGAGCGTGCCCGCGCGATCGCCCGGCGCCGGCTTGCGGCCCTCCGGCGGGTGGCGCCCGAGCGACCGGCGCCGGCTTGCGGCCCTCCGGCGGGTGGCGCCCGAGCGAGCGGCCGGACGGCTTCGCGATCACCTGTTGCGTCGGGGGTTTGCGCCGGGAATCACGCTACGGGTTGTGCGAGAGGTCCTCGGCCGCACGTCCTTCAATTCCGCAATGTTAGAATGAACTTCCTATGAAGGGCAGCGAGATTCGGGAAGCGTTTCTCCGCTATTTCGAGAGGAATGGCCATACTCGCGTCTCCTCGTCCCCCCTGGTCCCGGCGGGCGATCCCACGCTGCTCTTCACGAACGCCGGCATGGTCCAGTTCAAGCGGGTGTTCCTCGGTGACGAGCGCCGCGAGTACGTGCGGGCGACGACCTCGCAGAAGTGCGTCCGGGCGGGCGGCAAGCACAACGACCTGGAGAACGTGGGCCGGACCGCGCGGCACCACACGTTCTTCGAGATGCTCGGCAACTTCTCGTTCGGCGACTACTTCAAGGACCAGGCGATCCACTACGCGTGGGAGCTGCTCACCGGCGACTTCGCGCTCGACAAGAGCCGGATGATCGCGACGGTCTTCACCGACGACGACGAGGCGTTCGGGCGGTGGAAGAAGATCGCCGGCCTGCCCGAGGACCGCATCCTGCGCCTGGGCGAGAAGGACAACTTCTGGGCGATGGGCGACACGGGACCGTGCGGCCCGTGCTCCGAAGTCCACTATCACCAGGGCGATCACATCCCGTGCGCCGAGGAATCGGCGGGACGGACGTGTCTCGGCGTGGCGTGCGAGTGCGACCGCTGGCTCGAGGTGTGGAACCTCGTGTTCATGCAGTTCAACCGCGACGCGAGCGGCGCGATGACGCCGCTGCCGCGGCCGTCGATCGACACCGGCATGGGGCTCGAGCGCGTCGCCGCGGTGCTGCAAGGCAAGCTCTCGAACTGGGACACGGACATCTTCGCCCCGCTCATCGCGCGCGTCGCGGACCTCACGCACACACGCTACGGCGCGTCCGAGAACGACGACGTCTCGATGCGCGTGATCGCCGACCACGGCCGCACCGCGACGTTCCTCATCGGCGACGGCGTGCTGCCGTCGAACGAGTGGCGCGGCTACGTGCTGCGCCGGATCATGCGCCGGGCGATGCGCCACGGGCGGATGCTCGGCGTGACCGACCCGTTCCTCTGGAAGACCGTCGCGTGGGTCACCGAGCTCATGCGCGACGCGTATCCCGAGCTGGTGGGCCAGCAGTCGCGCATCGAGGACACGATCCGCGGCGAGGAAGAGCGCTTCGCCGAGACCCTCGAGGCCGGGCAGCGGAAGATCGACGAGTATCTCGCGCAGAGCGGGAACGGCGAACCAGTTGACGGCCATGGGCCGTCAAGGTCCAAGGTCGTCGACGGCGGCTTCCTCTTCAAGCTGTACGACACCTACGGCTTCCCGCGCGATCTCTCGGAGGAGATCTTCCAGGACAAAGGCTGGCGGATCACCGAGGACACCAACGCCGCGTGGGACGCGGAGATGCACGCGCAGCGCGAGCGCGCGCGTGCGGGCGCGAGCTTCGGGCTCACCACCGGCGCCGACGCGGTCGCGATCTACCAGCGCCTGTCCGCCGAGCTGCCGAAGATCGAGTTCGTCGGCTACCACACGCTGTCGGCGCCGGGCACGATTCTCGCGATCGTGCGCGACGGCCATCGCGTGCCGGACGGCGCGGAGGGCGACGAGGTCGAGATGATCCTCGACCGCACGCCGGCCTACGCGGAATCGGGCGGACAGATCGGCGACACCGGCACGATCACCGGCGCCACGGGGCGCGGAGAGATCGTCGACACGTACTATCGCGGCTCGAAGCTCATCGTCCACCGCGTGAAGGTCCGCGCGGGCGGCTTCCGCGAGAACGAAGAGGTGGCGGTCGCGGTGACGTCGCCGCGCCGCGAGGGTCTGCGGCGTCATCACACCGGCACGCATCTGCTGCACGCCGCGCTCCGCAAGGTGCTCGGCACGCACGTCGCGCAGGCGGGCTCCCTGGTCGCGCCCGAGCACCTGCGCTTCGACTTCTCGCACGGTGCGGGCCTCAAGGACCGTGAGGTCGAGCAGATCGAGGAGCTCGTCAACGAGCAGGCGCAGAAGAACATCCGCCTCTCGCGCGAGGAGATGGACCTCGACGCCGCGCTGAAGTCCGGCGCGATGGCGCTGTTCGGCGAGAAGTACAGCCAGCGCGTGTGCGTGGTGACGATCGGCGACTTCTCGGTCGAGCTCTGCGGCGGCACGCACCTCGACGCGACCGGCCAGCTCGGCCTCCTCAAGATTCAGTCGGAAGGCGCGGTCGCCGCCGGCGTGCGCCGGATCGAAGCGGTGACGGGCACCGCGGCGCTCGACGCCGTCGCGCGCAACGAGGCCGCGCTGAAGGAAGCCGCGGACCTGCTGAAGATCGGACCGCTCGAGGTGCCGAAGCGGCTCGCGAAGCTCCTCGACGAGCAGAAGCAGCTCGAGCGGCAGCTCGCCGAGCTCGAGGCGAGGCTCGCGCGCTCGCGCGCCGACGATCTCGTCGCCTCCGCGCGCCAGGTCAACGGCGTCGCGGTGATCGCGGCGCGTCTCGACGGGCTCGACGCCGAGGGCCTGCGCGCCGTGGCGGACCGGCTGCGCGAGCGGCTCGGCTCCGGGGTCGTCGTGGTGGGCGGCTCGCACGACGAGAAGGTGAACCTCGTCGCGGCGGTCACGAAGGACCTCACCAAGCGCTTCCAGGCCGGCAAGCTCGTCCAGGAAGTCGCGAAGGTCGTGGGTGGCGGCGGTGGCGGCCGGCCGGATCTCGCGCAGGCGGGCGGCAAGGATGCGACGAAGCTCGACGACGCGCTCAACCTCGCCTACGACTACGTCGGGCGGGCAGGGTAACCGGATGCCCGACGCGCTCGGCAAGATCCTCGTCGTCCGACGACGAACAGTCGGTCGTCGAAGTCCTCGGCGAGTATTTCAGCGGCCAGGGCTACACGGTGCGCACGGCCTCCAGCGGCGAGGAAGCGCTGAGCGCGCTGCCGGAATTCAAGCCGTCTGTCATGCTCCTCGACGTCCGGATGCCCGGCCTCGACGGCGTGGAGGTCCTCCGCCGCGTGCGCACGCTCGACAAGGGCGTCTCGGTGATCATGGTCACCGCGAACGAGGACGTCGAGCTCGCGCGCGAGACGCTCAAGCTGGGCGCGTTCGACTACGTCTCCAAGCCCTTCGACTTCGGCTACCTCGATCAGGCGGTCACCCTCGGCCTCATCCAGTCGGGCGGGGCCCCTCCGCGCCGACGGGCACGCGCGGCGCCGAGGCGCCCAAGGGGCCCGGCGCCGTGTGGCACGAGCTGACGCTCGTGGCCTTCCGCGCCGCGCGCGCGATGTCGGCGAGCGGCCGCGAGTCCACGGGGCAGCGCATGGAATCCGCCGCGCTCGCCGCCGCGCGCGAGCGCGAGGCCGGGCGCACCGCCGCCGCCGCCGAATCGTTGCAGGAGATGGAGACGCTGCTCGCGATCGCCGCCGAGCTCGGCGACGTCGCGCCGGCGGCGCGCGATGCCGTGCAAGCCGCGATCACCGCGGCGCGAACGTCACTCGGCTCGGCGGGCTGACGCCCGGGGCACCGCGCGTGGAGCCGCATCTCCAGATCCTCCACACCGTCGCCCAGGCGGTGAGTCGCACCCTCGACGTGGACGAAGTGCTCAAGACGGCGGTCGATGCCCTCACGCACGTCACCGGCCACGAGATGTCGAGCCTGCATCTGATCACGCCCGACGGCGCAAGCCTCCAGCTGCGCGGCGAGCGCGGGCTGCCGGCGAAGCTGCGCGAAGTCAACGTGCTGCTGCCGCTCGGCAAGGGTCAGCTCGGCATCGTCGCCGCGACGGGGAAGACGCTGGTGCTGAAGAGCGCCGCGGACGATCCGACGCTGCTCCCCGAGGCGCGGAAGGCGATGGAGGGTGATCGCGTCCGCGGCCTCGTCTGCGTGCCGATCCACGGCCGCGATCGCATCCTCGGCACGCTCACGATCGGGCGGCGCACCGACGATCCGTTCACCGACCGCGAGGTCGCGCTGCTCGAGGCGACGGCCGACACGATCGGCGTGGCGCTCGAGAACGCGCGGCTCTACTCCGAGACCCGCCGGCAGCTCGAGGAGCTCCAGCAGGCGCAGGCGCAGCTCATCCACGCGGAGAAGCTCTCCGCGGTGGGCCAGCTCGCGTCGGGTGTCGCGCACGAGATCAACAACCCGCTCACGACGATCCTCGGCCAGACGCACCTGTTGCTGACCCAGCAGCAGCTCACCGCGCACGTGCGCGACCGCCTCACGATCGTCTCCGAGGAGACGGCGCGCGCGGCACGGATCGTCCAGAACCTGCCGCTGTTCTCGCGGCACTATCCGGCGGAGCGCCAGCCGTGTCTGCTCGAGGACCAGGTGCGCCGCGTGCTCGACCTGAAGGCGTACCAGCTCTCGCTGGACGGCATCGAGGTCGTGACCGAGTTCAACGAGTGCCCGCCCGTGTGGGCCGACAGCCATCAGCTCCAGCAGGTGCTGCTCAACCTCGTGCAGAACGCGCATCAGGCGATGCTGAAGGCGGCGCGCCCGCACGTGCTCACGATGCGGATCGTGATGGACGGCGATCGCGCGGTGCTGTCGGTGCTCGACAACGGCCCCGGCATCGCGCCCGATATCCTGTCCCGGATCTTCGATCCGTTCTTCACCACCAAGCCGCCGGGCGAGGGCAGCGGTCTCGGGCTCTCGGTGTCCTACGGCATCATCGCGGAGCATCGGGGCCGGCTGGCCGCCCGGAATCGCCCCGAAGGCGGCGCGGTGTTCTCGATCGAGCTGCCGCTCGAGCAGTGACCGGTCCCCGTCGCGCGGGCGCGCCCGCGCTCCTCGTGCTCGCGCTCCTCACCGGCGGGTGTCTGGGCGTCGGCGGCGCGAAGCCCGGCGCGCCCGCGCACCATCGCGAGCACGGCTTCGCCAATCCGAACCCGGCCTTCACGCGCGCGCCGTTCGGAACGCGGATCCGGTTCTTCGTCACGCGCATGTTCGAGACGACGTTCATGCCGAAGACCGCGAGCTTCCCCGTGGCCCCCAGCGACGGCCACGCGCTCCGCGCCAACACCGGCGATCCGACCATCACGTGGGTCGGCCACGCGACGCTGCTCGTGCAGCTCGACGGCGTCAACGTGCTCACGGATCCGCAGTGGTCTGGGCGCGCGAGCCCGGTGTCGTTCGCCGGGCCCAGGCGCCTGACCCCGCCCGCGCTGGCGTTCGAGGATCTGCCGCCCGTGCACGTCGTCGTGATCTCTCACGACCACTACGACCACCTCGACGTGGCCACCGTCCGCCGCCTCGCCGCCGAGCATCGCCCGCGCTTTCTCGTCCCGCTCGGGATCAAGGCGTGGTTCGCGGACGTCGGCATCACGGAGAACGTCGAGGAGCTCGACTGGTGGGACGTACGCACCGTGCGCGGGCTCACGTTCACCTGCGTGCCCGCGCAGCACTTCGCGCAGCGGACGTTGTGGGACATGAACCGCCGGCTGTGGGCGGGGTGGACCATCGCCGGACGCGACCGGCGGCTCTACTTCGCCGGCGACACCAGCTACTTCGCCGGCTTCAAGGAGATCGGCGCGCGCCTCGGGCCGTTCGACATCGCGGCGCTGCCGATCGGCGCGTACCTGCCTGCCGTGATCATGAAGCCGGTGCACACCGACCCGCGCGAGGCGCTCGACGCGTTCGCCGACGTCGGCGCGCGGGCGCTGCTCCCGGTCCACTGGGGCACGTTCGACCTCGCCGACGAGCCGATCGACGAGCCGCCGAAGCTGCTCGAGCAGCACGCACGCGCCCGCGGACTCGCCCCGGAGCGCCTCTGGATCTTCAAGCACGGCGAGACGCGCCGCTGGTAGCTCGCGCAGCGGCACGGCTCCGCCGGGCCGCGAAGCGCTGGGGGGCTTGGGGGGCGCCCGGAGCCCCCCATCTTTATCGTCGGGCCGCCGCGGTCACGGCTTCGAGCAGATCGCCGCGGTGCAGCGGCTTCTTCAAGAGCGCCGTGAATCCCTGCGCGCGCAGCGTCCGCTGCTCGAAGTCGTAGCCGGTGACGGCGACGAACGCCGCCTTGCGCGCGATCTTTCGCGCTTCCCTGATGAGCCACGAGGCGGTGTGGTCGCCGAGCCGCATGTCCGCGACCACCACGTCGGGATCGACCTGGCGCAGGGTCGCGAGCCCGTCGCGCGCCGAGATCGCGAGCGTCACGCTCGCGCCGAAGTAGGAGAAGAGGTCGCCGAGGATCGCCCGGGCGTGGGTGTCGTCTTCGACGACCATGATGTGCAGGCCCGCCAGGATTTCGAGGTCGGCGCCCATCGGCGCGGAGCATACGCGTCAGACGATCTCGAGCAAGAGCCCCTTCAGATAGCGCGTCTCCGGCACCGTGAGGAGCACGGGATGATCGGGCGCCTGTGTGAGGCGCTCGACCACGCGCGCCGTCACGCCCGCGTCGGTCGCCGCCTCCCGGCAGATCTCCTCGAACGTCGCCTCCGACACGTGGTGCGAGCACGAGAACGTCGCGAGGTGGCCGCCGGGCTCGAGCAGGCGGAGCGCGCGCAGGTTGATCTCCTTGTAGCCGCGCGCGGCGGCGTCCACCGCCGCCCGGGACCGCGCGAACGGCGGCGGGTCGAGCACGACGAGGCCGAAGCGCGCGCCCTCGCGCTCGAGCCGGCGCAGCTCGTCGAAGACGTTGCCCGCGACGATCTCCGCCCGCTCGGCGACGCCGTTGAGCGCGATATTCTCGCGCGCCGCCGCGAGCGCCTCGGGCGACGACTCGATGCACACCGCGTCGCGCGCGCCGCGCACGAGCGCGTGACACGCGAACGCGGCGCTGTACGCGAACGCGTCGAGCACGCGGCGCCGGGCCGCGACCTCCGCCACGCGCCGATGGTTCTCCCGCTGGTCCAGGTAGAGCCCGGTCTTGTGACCGCCGCCGAGCGTCACGCGCAGCTTCACGCCGTCCTCGTCGACGACGACGGACGGGGGGCCCGGCCGATCGACCCAGCCACGCTCCGGCGCGAAGCCTTCCAGTCCAGCGGCGACCGAGTCGTCCGCGTTGAAGACCGGAAGATCGCCGAGGACCGCGCGGAGCGCCGCGACGATCTCCACGCGGACACGCGCCATCCCGAGCGTCAGGCACTGGATCGCGAGCACGTCCGCGTAGCGATCGACGACGAGCCCCGGGAGCCCGTCACCTTCGCTCCAGGCGAGCCGGCCCAGCGTCATGCCGGCGGGCCGGCGCGTGATCGCCTCGGCGACGCGTCGCTCGAAGAACCCGCGATCGATCGGCTCGTCACGCCGGGCGAGGATCCGGCAGCACAGCGCGGGCCGCGGGTTGAAGAACCCGCGGCCGACGAAGCGCCCGGCGCTGTCGACGACCGTGACCGCGTCGCCCGGCTCCGCCGCGCTCACGTCCGCCACGTCGCCCTTGAAGATCCAGGGATGGGCGCGGGCACGATCGCGCCCGCGCTTGAGCCTGAGGGTCATGTGAACGCGCGGGCCCCGGGGCGCTAAAGCGCCCGCCCGCTCGGGTGCCGGATCACCGGCGGCAGCACGAACATCGCCTCGTAGACCGCGGCGTCGAACAGCGGATCGCCGGCGAGGCCGGCGGCGCGCAGGCGCTCGGTCACGACCGCCGACGGCACCGTCAGGGCCGCCGGGTCGTCGGAGGCGTAGACGAACCCTTCCGGATAGCCGAACGACGGCACGTAGACCGCCGAGAACCGGAGATGCGCGAAGGCGCCGCCGAGGAGCGCGCGGATGCGCTCGTGATACGACGCGTCGCGAACCGACAGCTCCTGCGCCTGCGCGACGCACACGCCGCCCGGCGTCAGCGCGCGCTTGATCCGGCGCACGTACTCGTCGGAGTAGAGGTGGTGGGAGGCGCTGCCTTCGCCGGACGGGTCGGTGATGTCCGAGATCACGACGTCGACGGACGCCGGCGGGAGCGCGGCCAGGTAGGCCATCGCGTCCTCGTGCCGCACGGTGAGCCGCGCGTCGTTCGCCGCGTCGCCCCACATGAACGGCATCAGCTCGCGCGTGGCTTTCGTGACCAGCGGATCGATGTCGCACACGACGACGCGCGTCACGTGGGGGAAGCGCAGCGCCTCGCGCGCCACGTGCCCGTCGCCGCCGCCGGTGATGAGCACGCGCGTGCCCGAGGGGGTTTGGGGGTCCTGAGTTGTGCGGCCCCCATGTTCAAGGCGCGCGAGCATCGGCGGCCACGTGAACGCGCGCGCGTAGACCCCTTCGTCGCTCTCCGCGGCTTGCGGCAGCCCGTCGATCACGAGCATGCGGCCGAACCCGTGCGTGTCGAGCACCTGGATACGCTGGAAAGGCGACGTGTCGTCGAAGAGCGTGGCGCGGACGCGGTGGAGGATCTTGAGATGCGGATCCCATCCGTCGCAGTACCAGGTGCCGTCGAGCATCACTAGCACTCGCCCCTACCGCAGCGCGGAGGCCCTCTCGCGCTGGGTCTTCTTGCCGCGGGACTGGCCGGCGCGCCGCCCGAGCTTGCGCTCGGCGTCGAGGTCGCCCTTGAAGTAGTTGCAGGTGAGCTCCTCGCCCACCTCGATGTCGCGCGCGGCGACGTTCACGTCCTCGTCGAGCAGGTTCGGCTCGTCGGAGTGGTTGACGTACTTCGCATGGTCGGCGCACAGGACGGTGACGGGCACCCCGTCGTGCAGCTCCTCGTAGCCGAAGTCGAGGAAGTATTCCCTGACGACCTCGGGGAAGGCGGCGAGCGCCGCGGTGGGCACCGGGATATCGACCCGCTCGTCGTAGACCCAGACGACCTGGCCCGCGCGGATGCGCTCCTCGGCGAAACACCCCAGGCCATGGATGCGACTCGGCCGCACGCTGGTACGGACCAGCAACATAGGGCTACCTCCTCCGGAGGACGACGACCATGAGCAGCGGGTGCTTCGAACGCTCGAGTACCTGGTGCGGCTTGAAGCCGTAGAACCACTGGACGAACTCGAAGCCGCCCGCGAGCGCGACCAGCGCCTTCAGCTCCTGCGGAAAGACCATGCGGGAGAGGTGCGTCTGCCGGTAGATGCGGCGCGTCCCGTTCTCGACCGCTTCGAGGATCATGCGCTCCTTGAAGACCTGGCTGACGGGATCGACGTCGTGCAGCGCCGAGAACGACGCCCGCACGATGAGCCGGCCGCGCCGGCGCGACCACGACCACGCGCGCGCCGGGTCCGTCCACGACGACGCCATGTACCGGTCGAACACGTAGAGCCCGCCGGGCCGGACCGCGCGCGCCACCGCTCTCAGGTGCGCCACGAGCTTGTCGTTCGTGAGCAGGTGGCCCTGCGAGTCCTGCATGCAGATCGCCGCGTCCACCGGCCGCGCGAGGCGGAAGTCCGTCATGTCCCCGACGACCAGCTCGGCCTTCTGGTCCTTCGCCGCCAGCCGCGCGCGCAGGAACTCGATGTTGGCCTGCGAGAGGTCGAGCCCGGCCATCGCGTAGCCGTGGTCGGCGAGCCGCGCGAGGTGCGGGCCGGTGCCGCAGGCGATGTCGAGCACCCGGCGGACCGGGCGCCGGGCGTACCGCTTGAAGCAGTGGCGCAGGAAGTCCACCTCGCCCTTCCGGTTCATGTCGAAGGCGATCTCGTAGAGCCGCGGCGCGGTGTAGTGGCGGGTAGTGATTGATTTACATGGGGGGCACGAGGCGTGCCCCCCAAGCCCCCCGCGCTTCGCGCCCGGAATGAATCCGGGCGCTCCGCGAGTGCCGGTCGATCGGATGCATCATTTCCCCCACCAACTCAGCAGGGCTTCTCGAATCACCCACGACGCCGTGATTCCCGTTCGGCCGCTCGCATCCCAGGCGTGCGCGACTTCCACGAGGTCGCCGCCGATGACGGAGGCCCGGCCGAGCAGGTGGACGATCGAGACCAGCTCGGTCGCCCGGATGCCGCACGGCTCGGGCGAGCCGGTGCCCGGCGCCTCGCTGGGGTCGAGGACGTCCACGTCGATCGTCACGTAGAGCGGGCGGCCGGCGATCTCCGGCAGGATCCGGCGGACGGCGTCGAGCGGCGCGCCGGCGAACCCGGGGAAGAAGTGGGGCCGGCGCCGCTGGTACTCCTCGCGGGCGCCCGTCCGGATGCCGACCTGGTAGACGCGCTCCGGCGGAACAGTGTCCATGACCCGCGCCATCGCCGAGGCGTAGTTGTAGCGCTCGCCGAGGAACTCCTCGCGCAGGTCCGGATGCGCGTCGAGCTGGAGCACGACGAGGTCGGGGAAGTGCGGCGCGAGCACCTCCATGACGGGCACCGTCGCCGTGTGGTCGCCGCCGAGCATGAACGGGAAGAGCCCCGGCCGCCACCACTGGGAAATCTCTTCCCGGGCGGCGTCGAGCTGCTCGCGCGGCGGCGCGCCGTCGGGCAGGACGCAGTCACCGAGGTCGGCCATCGCCAGGTCTTCGAGATCGCGCTGGAGCATCGGCGAGTACGTCTCGATGGAGTCGGAAGCGACCCGGAGGTCTCGCGGACCGGCGTCGGCGCCCTTGCGGAGGTTGACGCGGCCCTCGAACGGGATGCCGTAGAGCACGACGCGGGCCTCCGAGAGACCCGCGTCACAGGCGATGAACCGGGGTGAGACGGCTCGCAGCTTAGAGGAGGTCCTCTTCGGCGAGCAGTGTGATCGCGGCCAGCGCGCAGCCGATCTGGCGGACGGTGTGGGCGACGGCGACCACCTTCATCTCGCGGATGGGCTCGCCCCGGACGCGGAAGGCTTCCTCGAGCATCCGCTCGATCTGCCGCTCGGCCTCGTCGCGGGTGGCGTGACCGTGGAACTCCATGATGACGCCGTTCTTCGCGGGGTCGTCGGGGACGGCGTAGCCGACGGCGGCGGCCACCGTCTCGCCGGGAACCTCGCTCGTCATCGCCGCGTAGGCCGTCGGCACGAGCGCGCCGGGCTTGATCTTCGGGAGCTCGACGACCGGAACTTCGGGAGGAAGGATGCTGGAGACCTTGATCAGGTTGATGTTGCCGATCCCGGCCGCGAGAAGCGCGTTGTCGAAGGCGTTGAGCGTCGTGCCGCCTTCCGCGTGACCCGCCGTCGCCGCTGCCAGCGTGACCTTCTTCGTCATCCTGTCCTCCTTCTCGCCTCCCATCGTGTCGCGCGCCGCCTCCCGTTGCGGCGCGCGCGAGAAATCTTTCCCACCATAACCGCCTCGCGAGCCAATGCAAGAGAAAAACGACCTCGTCGGCGCTCCGAAACCCGCCGCGAGACACGTTTTTTTCTTGCAATGGCAAAAACAGGACCATACATTGGCTTTGAGGCGAGTGTGCGGCGGAAATTTTTCCGTCGCGAAACGTGGCGCGAGACGCGCCGCAGGAGAAGTGCGGTAGATGGCCCGGACGGGACAAGGAGGGTGAGTGGATTGAACGCTCTGGGACGGCACATGCTCCTCGAGTTGTTCGATTGCGACCTCGACGCCATCAACAACCTGGAAGCGGTGAAGGGCGCCCTCGTCGAAGCGGCCCGTCGGGCTCAAGCCACCATCGTCGACGCGGTCTTCCACGAGTTCAACCCGTTCGGGATCTCCGGCGTGGTCGTCATCGCCGAGTCCCATCTCTCCATCCACACCTGGCCCGAGTACCGGTACGCCGCCGTCGACATCTTCTCGTGCGGTGACGTGCTCCAGCCGGAAGTCGCGGCCAACTACCTCGTCGAGCAGTTCGGCGCCGAGCGGACGTCCGTCGTCGAGATGCAGCGCGGGATGTTCATGAACGCCGCCGCGCCCGTCGTCAACAAGAGTCCGGTCGCGGTCGCTTGACGGGGGGTTTCCCCTCGGGGCCGGCGACGTGGTTCATCGAGACCACGACACCGGGTGACGGGCACTTCCACGCGGTGGTTCGCACCATCGCCTCCGCCAGGACCGCCTTCCAGCAGGCCGACATCCTCGAAACCGTCGGCTTCGGCAAGCTCCTCGTCCTCGACGGGCGGATGCAGTCGAGCGAGGGCGACGAGTTCATCTACCACGACGCGCTCGTCCACCCGGGCATGCTCGCGACGAAGGAGCTGCCGCGCACGGCGCTCGTCGTCGGCGGGGGCGAGGGCGCCACGCTCCGCGAGGTCCTGGCCTACCCCTCGATCCAGCGGGCGGTGATGGTCGACATCGACGGCGAGCTCGTCGAGCTCTGCCGCCGTCACCTGCCGGAGCACCACCAGGGCGCCTTCGACGATCCGCGCACCGAGCTCCGCCACGAGGACGCGCGCGCGTTCCTCGAGCAGACCCCGGAGCGCTTCGACTTCATCTCGCTCGACCTCACGGAGCCGATGGAGGCCGGACCGGCCTGCCGGCTCTTCAGCCGCGAGCTCTACGAGCTCGTCCGTGACCGTCTGACACCGGGCGGGACGATGACGATGCAGGCCGGGATGACGAAGGTCGGCGAGCTCGCGTTCTTCACCGCCATGTGCCGGACGGTAGGAAGCGCGTTCCCAGTCGTCGCGCCGTACCAGGCATTCATTTCCTGCTTCGGCGTTCCGTGGGGCTTCCTCGTGGCGACGAAAGGCGTCGATCCGCGACGGATCTCGCCCGCCGAGGTCGACGACGCGATCGCCAAGCGCCTGAAGAAGCCGCTGCGCTACTGGGACGGCGTCACGCACCAGCACTCCTTCGCTCTCCCTCGCTTCATTCGCGACGCCGTGGCGGTCGAGACCCGCGTCGTCACCGACGCGGCGCCGCTGATCGTCACCTGAGCGCCGTGGCGGCCTCCCGCGGCCTCGGCCTGATCGTGCTGATCGTGGTGGCGGGACTGGTCGTCGGCTCCCTGCTCGGTGAGCTCGTCGCGAGCCTCCTGCCATCGGGCGTGGTGCACGACCTCCTCACGCGCGGGCCGCAGATCGGGCTCACGCCGCCCGCGACGCTCGACCTCCGCTTCGTCGCCCTGACCTTCGGCATGATGCTGAAGGTCAACGTGGTCGGTGTGCTCGGCGTCGTGCTCGCAGCCCTCGCCCTCCGCCGGCTCTAACCCATCGCGCCCCGTCTGATCCTGGCCTCCGCGTCACCGCGCCGGCGCGAGCTCCTGCGCCGTCTCGTCCCCGAGTTCGAGGTCATTCCGAGCGACGTCGACGAGTCGCTCGACCCCGGATCGCTCGTCGAAGCGGTGGCGGGCCTCGCGGAGCGGAAAGCGCGCGCCGTCGCCGCCGGCCATCGCGACGCGGTCGTCATCGGCGCCGACACGATCGTCGTGATCGACGACGCCGCGCTGGGGAAGCCGTCGGACGCGGCGGAGGCGGTTTCGATGCTGAAGCGGCTGCGCGGACGCCCGCACGACGTGGTCACGGGGATCGCCGTCGTCGCCGCCGGACGCGTGTTCGCGGGAACCGAGACCACGCGTGTCGTGATGGCCCGCTACGGCGACGACGTGATCGACTGCTACGCCGCGTCCGGCTCGCCGCTCGACAAGGCCGGCGGCTACGCGGTCCAGGACCTCGACGGCGCGCTCGTCGATGCGGTCATCGGCTCGTACACGAACGTGGTCGGCTTTCCGCTGGGGCTCGCGCGGCGACTCCTGGCCGAGGTGGGGTTCCCGCTCAGCGCCCCGCCGGCCTGACGCGGCCCGGCGGCAGGAGCTGGATGCGGGCGCGGGCGGGAAGCGGGAGCTGGTCGCGGAGGAACAGCGTCGTGAGCTCGAGCCGCTCCTCGCTCACCCGTCCCTCGGGCAGATACAGGTCACGCGCCTGCTGCACGCGCGCCTCGAGCTCTCCCGCGCCGCCCAGGACGGCGCGTGGCAGCCGCTCGGCGAGCTCGGCGGGGCGCCCGGCGGCCAGCCGGGCTTCGGCGGCGAGGATCGCCCGGGTGAACGCCGCCAGCTCCCGCTCGCCCGGTGGCCGCTCGCCCCGCAGGAAGACGCCGGCGTGAACGGTCGGAATCCCGAGCGCGCGCTCGGCGGCGGCCGGTGTTCGGAGGTCCGCGAGGACCGTGCCGCGGCGCTCGCCGAGGAGCCGGGCGGCGAGCGCATCGGGCACCATGGCGGCGTGCACGTCGCCGCCCGCGAGCGCGCGCGCCAGCCCCTGCGTGCCGGCGCTGACCACGTGTACCTGGGCGGGCGTCAGCCGCGCGCGGGCCAGGAGAAAGTTGAGCCAGGCGTGCTCGGCGACGCCCGGCGCGGTGATGGCGACACGAAGGCCCGCGAGGTCCGCCACGGCGCGGACGCGCGCGGCGTGCGCGGCGTCGATGACGAGCGCCACGGGCGGCGCGGCCGTCAATCCCAGCAGGAGCCGCGGGCTCTGCTTCTCGCGCGCGCCGAAGCGGAGGAGCGCCTCGGCGGAGGTGGCGACGAGGTCCGCCTGGCCCTGCGCGAGCGCCTCGGCCGCGCCCACCTCCGACCGCGTCGCCCGCACGTTGACGGTCAGTCCCTGCCGCGCGAAGTGACCATCGTAGGCCGCGACCCAGATCGGCAGATACTCCGGTGAAGTGGCGGGACCGCTCACCGCGAGCGTCAGCGTCTGCAGGAGGACGATGAGCCCGAGCACGCGCCTAACGAGCCTCGCCGCGTGGCGCCGGATCCCCGGCCCGCCACGCGATGCCGTCAAGGCGCGCCTGCTCCGCCTCTACGGCGCGGCCCTGCGGCGCTTCGGCCCGCAGCGCTGGTGGCCGGGCCGCACGGCCTACGAGATCGCGGTCGGCGCGATCCTCACGCAGAACACCGCGTGGATCAACGCCGCGCGCGGCGTGGCCGCGCTTCGTGAGCGCAGGCTGCTCGATCCGCGCCGGCTGATGGCCGTCTCGGACGCCGAGCTCGCCGCGGCCGTTCGCCCGGCAGGCACCTACCGGCTCAAGGCGCGGCGGCTCCGCGACTTCACCGCGTGGCTCATCGCGCGCTTCGGCGGGCGCTTTCACGGGATCAGGCGGGCGCCGCTCGCTCCGCTCCGCGCCGAGCTGCTCGCGGTGCCGGGGCTCGGGCCCGAGACCGTCGACGCGATCCTGCTCTACGCGGCCGCGCGGCCGGTGGCCGTCGCCGACGGGTACACGCGCCGCGTGCTCGTGCGCCATCGCCTGCTGCCTGCCACCGCGTCGTACGAAGACACGCGCGCGTTCCTCGAAGCGCACCTGCCGTCGGATCCCGCGCTCTTCAACGAGCTGCACGCGCTCTTCGTCGCCGTCGGCAAGGCGTTCTGTCGGACTATTCCGGAGTGCGCCGAGTGCCCGTTGCGTCGCGATCTCGGCGGGCGGCCGCCGGCGCACTCCTAAGTACATGGGGGGCTCCGGGCGCCCCCCACGCCCCCCACGCCTGCGGGCGGACGTGAAGTTCGCCCTCCGGCGGGTGCCACTCGACATCTCTAAAGCGTCTCCAGCACGTCGGCGATGCGCTCGGCGGCGTCGGGGACTCCGAGCGCCGTCGCGCGCTCGCCCATCGCCTTCAACCGATCCGGCGCGCTGACGAGCGCCACGACGCGCTCGGCCAGCGTGGCCGGCGTCAGCGCGTCCTGCGGCAGCAGCGCGGCGCCGCCGTCGCGCTCGACGAGCCGCGCGTTCGCCGTCTGCTCGTCGCCGCTCGTGCCCGGCAGGGGCACGTAGAGCGCCGCGATCCCGAGCTGGCAGCACTCGTTGACGGTGCCCGCACCCGAGCGCCCGATCACGAGTGACGTCGCCGCGAAGAGATCGGCGAGCTCGGCGCCGACGAACGGCGTGACGACGTACCGCGCGGCGAGGGCCGGCGGCAGCGCCGCGCGGCGCTCGCGGAGCCACGCGAGGTCGCCCGTCGTCGGGTTGTCGCCGCTCTGGTGGACGATCTGCGCGTGGACGAGCAGCGCGGGCAGCGTCTCGCCGACGGCGCGATTGATCCGGTGCGCGCCGAGCGCACCGCCGGTGACGTAGACGACCGGCAGCCCGGGATCGAAGCCGTAGCGCGCGAGCGCGTCCGCGCGCGATCCCCGACGCAGCTCCGGACGCATGGGATTGCCGGTCACGACGACCTTCTCCGCCGGGAAGTGACGCGCGGAGTCGGCGTACGTCACGGCGATGCGGCGCGCGAACGGCGCCGACACGCGGTTGGCGAGCCCCGGCACCGCGGTCTGCTCGTGGATCACGGTCGGAATGCCGCGCAGCGCGGCGGCAGTGACGACGGGCAGCGCGACGAAGCCGCCGGTGCCGAAGACCGCGCGCGGCCGCAACCGGCCGAGCGCGCGCCACGCGCCGATGATGCCCGCGGGCACGTTCACGAGCAGATCGCTGACGTTGCGCCAGTCCCAGTACCGGCGCAGCTTGCCGGTCGAGATCGCGACGTACTCGATGCCGGCGGCGGGGACACGCTTCGCCTCGATGCCGTCGCGGCTGCCGACCCACACGCAGCGATGCCCGCGGGCCTGAAGCGCGGTCGCGACCGCGAGCCCGGGGCTGGTGTGACCGCCGGTGCCGCCGCCGGCGATCACAAAGGGGCGAGTCGTCACGGCAGTCGCGGAGGGCGAGGATTCATTCCGCGCCCGGAGCGTGGGGGCGTTGGGGGTGCGCCTCGCACCCCCGACGTCATTCGATCCGTCTCGCACCCCCCATGTCGGTCGATCGAGCCCGCTCGAGCGCCAGCTCGAGCAGGCGATCGACAAGAGTCGGGTAATCGACGCCCGTCGCCTCCCACATCTTCGCGTACCCGCTCGTGCTCGTGAACCCTGGGATGGTGTTGATCTCGTTCACGTAGATCTGACGGTCGCCCTCGAGAAAGAAGTCGACGCGCGCCATCCCCGCCGCGTCGATCGCGTGGAACGTCTGGATCGCGAGTGCGCGGAAGCGCGCGGTGAGCTCGTCGGAGATCGGCGCGGGGATCAGCAGGCGCGCGAGGCCTTCCACGTACTTCGTCTCGTAGTCGTACCAGTCGGCGGTGTAGACGATCTCGCACGGCAGCGACGCCTCGGCCACGTCGTTGCCGAGCACGCTCACCTCGATCTCGCGCGCGGTGATGCCGCGCTCCACCACGATCTTGCGATCGTGCCGCGCGGCTTCGTCGATGCCCGCGGCCAGCTCGTCCGCCGTCTTCACCTTGCTGATGCCGACGCTCGAGCCGAGGTTGGCGGGCTTCACGAAGCACGGGAAGCCGATCTCCTTCGCGACGCGCGCGGCGACGGTCTTCGGATCGCGCTCCCACTCGTGCCGCATCACGACGATGTGCGGGACGAGCGGCAGGCCGTGCGCGCTGAAGACGGTCTTCATCATCGCCTTGTCCATGCCGATCGCGGAGGCCATCACGCCCGCGCCCGTGTACGGCACGCCCGCGAGCTCGAGCAGGCCCTGGATCGTCCCGTCCTCGCCGTACGGCCCGTGCAGCATGATCACGGCGACGTCCATCTCCTGGCGGAGCTCGGCCGGCAAGCCGCCGGGAGGCTCCATGCGCACGAGGGAGGAGGTGGCGGCGTGCTGGGTGTCCGCGCGATCGGCGAGCGCCTTCTTCACGCCGCCGGTCGCGTCACCCGCGGGCAGCGCGTGCCGCGCCTCCTCGGACAGGACGTGCATCGGGTCGCCGCCGACGACCCAGCGGCCGTCGCGCGCGATGCCGATCGGGATGACCGTGTGCCCGCGGCGCCGCAGCGCCGCCATGACCGACGCCGCCGACGCCAGCGACACCTCGTGCTCGCCGGAGCGCCCGCCGAAGATCACGCCGACGCGTCGCGGTCGCATCTCCACGCGATCTTATCAGCCATGAGAGGGAAGGCTCCCACGGCGCGGGGACCGGTGTACACTCCCGCGGGCCGCCCGACCGGCCCGCCGAGGAGGACATGCAGAACGTCCTGGTGGTCGACGGCAACGCGGACGCGCGCGAGATGCTCGCCACGATGCTGAAAACGGCGGGCTACGACGTGGCGCTCGTGGCCGACGGCCAGGAGGGCTACGACCGCTTCGCCGAGCTCAAGCCGGCGGTCGTGCTGGCCGATATCTTCATGCCCGGGATGGACGGGATCGCGATGATCCGCGAGATCCGCCGCGCGTTCCCGGACGCGCGCATCATCGCGATGTCGGCGGGATGGAACGTCCCGAACCTTCAGGTGAGCGGTCGGGTGATCGCGAAGCCCCTCGACCGCGAGACGGTCACGTCCGCGGTCGCGGCCATCCTGGCAGGCTCGACGCGCGGCTGACCGGCTCAGCGCGCGACCCGGACGCTTCGCCGCTCGAGGCAGTCCCGGTAGCTCTGGCTCTCGGCCGCCTGTCGCGCCAGGGCGGCGGTCAGCGTGCCGTCGTTCTCGATTCTGCGAGCTTCCCGCGGCTTGCACGAGGCGTAGACCTCCGGGCCGTCCGGCCGCGTGCATCCTCCGAGGAAGACGATCCACGCGACCCCGAGGGCCAGGGCCCACACCCGACAGCCGGAAGAAGTTTCCACATGGTGGTCATCGGCACGTCCTGTCCTACCTATTAGGGATAACCCGCAAAAGGCCGTCAGCGGGCCCGGCGCTCCGACCGCCAGCGCCTCCACTCGGCCAGACGACGCCCGAGCTCGGCCTCCAGGCCCCGGTCCGTCGGGCGGTAGTACTCGCGGCCCCGGAGAGAGGCCGGCAGGTCGTCCTGGTCGACCCGGGCGTCGGGGGCGTCGTGGGCGTACTGGTAGCCCTTCCCGTACCCGAGGCTCTTCATGAGCCCGGTCGGCGCGTTCCGGATGTGGAGCGGGACCGGCTCGGCCGGGCGCTCGTGTACGTCCTTCTGGGCCTCGCCGTACGCGACGTAGACGGCGTTGGACTTGGGAGCCAGCGCCAGAAACAAGGTCGCCTGCGCCAGCGCCAGCTCGCCTTCCGGCGATCCGAGGAAGTCGTAGGCGTCCTTCGCCGCCAGCGTGAGCGTGAGCGCGCGGGGGTCGGCGTTGCCGACGTCTTCCGAGGCGAACCGCACGAGGCGCCGCAAGATGTAGAGGCGGTCCTCGCCCGCTTCCAGCATGCGCGTGAGCCAGTAGAGTGACGCGTCGGGGTCGGAGTCGCGCAGCGACTTGTGGAGCGCGGAGATGAGGTTGTAGTGCTCCTCACCGGCCTTGTCGTAGAGGAGCGTGCGCCGCTGCGCGGCCTCGGTGATCGTCGCCTCGCTGACGCGCCGCCGGCCTTCGCTCTCCGGCGCGAGCGCCACCGCCACCTCGAGGATGTTCAGCGCGCCGCGCGCGTCGCCGTTCGCGATCCGCGCGACCGCCGCGAGCCCGTCGTCGTCGATGGCGACGTTGGATCCACCCAGGCCGCGCGCGCCGTCCGCGAGCGCGCGGCGGAGGATCAGGATGAGCGCCGCCTCGTCGAGCGGATTGAGGACGTAGACGCGGCAGCGCGACAGCAGCGCCGCGTTGACCTCGAACGACGGATTCTCCGTCGTGGCGCCGATCAGCACGATCGTGCCGCGCTCCACGTGCGGCAGGAACGCGTCCTGCTGCGCGCGGTTGAACCGGTGGATCTCGTCGACGAACAGGACGGTCTTGACGCCGCGGCGCTGGTGCGTCTCCGCTTCCGCGATCACGGCGCGGATCTCCTTCACGCCCGACAGGACCGCGGAGAACGCGACGAAGCGCGCGCCGGAGACCTGCGCCATCAGCGAGGCGAGCGTCGTCTTGCCCGAGCCGGGCGGGCCCCAGAGGACCATCGAGTGCAGCTCGCCGCGCTCGATCGCGGTGCGCAGCACGCGGCCGGGGGCGAGCAGATGGTCCTGGCCGACCACTTCGCCGAGCGCCTGCGGTCGCATGCGCTCGGCGAGAGGTGGGGGGTGCGAGGCGCACCCCCCATGTCCCCCACGCTCCGGCCCCGGAGTGAATCCGGGGCCTCCGCGGGTGCCGAAGAGATCCATCTCCATCAGCAGCCTGTGCGTGCCTTCAGCCAGCCGGGGAGATCGGCCAGGTCCGTCATGTGCGCGACCGGCTCGACGCCCCAGCGCGCGAGATCCGCCGCCTTCGCGCGATACGCGACGAACGGCACCCCGGCCTTGGCGGCGGCGAGCCCGTCCACCCACGAGTCGCCGACGACGACGGCCTCGACCTCGCGCGTGCCGAAGCGCCGCGCGATGACCGACCAGCCGTCCGGCGCCGGCTTGAGCGCGCCCATCTCGTCGCGCGTGACCACGAGGTCGAAGTGGGGCAGGAGGCCGAACCGGTCGAGGACGAGGTCGGTGACGACGCGGGCGTTGTTCGTCCACAGCGCGACGCCGCAGCCGGCCGCCCGCGCGCCGAGGACCGCCTCGAGCGCTCCGGGCTCGAGCCAGGCCCCGTCGACGGCGCGCCGCTCGTGGCCGAGCGCGATCGTCCACGCGGCCGACTCCAGCTCCGCGGACTCGGCCCGGCAGCGGTCGATCAGCTCGCCCACGCGATAGCGGTCCTCGCGTGCGGGCAGGGGCCCGCACGCCCGCTCGAACATCGCCCGGATGTCGAGGGCCATGGCCGCGAGGTCCAGTGGCGAGTTCACGAGGGTGTGATCGAGGTCGAACACGCAGAGTTTCACGCCGCGACAAGCATACCGCCCGTGACCGGCGTGCTACCATGAATCGTCACCATGAAGCGCCGACCGTTGATGTTTTCGGCCTTCCTCCTGCTGCTCGTCGCCGTCGTCGCCCCGCCTGTCGCCGCCCTCGAGGAAGCCGACCGGCTCTATCTCGTGGGGGACAGCGCGCTGGCCGACGGCCTGAGCGCGCTCGCCGCGCGCGCCCTCGACCGCTTCGTCACCGAGTTCCCGAGCGACGCGCGCGTGCCGAACGCCACGCTGCTGCTCGGGCGCGCGTGGCTCGGCGTCGGCCTGCACGAGCGCGCGCTCGAGACGTTCCGCAAGGTGCAGCGCATGACGCCGGCGCCCGGCCGCCCCAACGAAGCGCGGCTCTGGGAGGCGGAAGCGCTGTTCCGGCTGAAGCGCTACGCCGAGGCCCGTCCGGTCTTCGAAGAGGTGTTCCGCGGCGATCCGGCGTCGCTCATCGCGCCCGACGCGATCTACGGCCTCGCCTGGGTCGAGCTCGAGAGCAAGAAGCCCGAGGCGGCGGTGAAGCACTTCCGCGAGCTCCTCGCGACGGCGCCCGATCACACGCTCGCGCCGTCGGCCACGCTCTACCTCGCGCGGGCGCTCGTCGACAGCAAGCGCTACGCGGAGGCGACCCCGGTGCTCGTCGACTTCGTGACGAACTATCCGAACCACGCGCTCCGGCCGGAGGCGCAGTACCTCACCGGGCTGTCGCGGGTGCGCGGCGGCGATGCGAAGACCGGAACCGCCGACCTCGAGGCGTTCCTCGAGGCGAATCCGAAGCACGAGCTGGCGCCGGCGGCGCGCCGTCTGCTGGGCGACGCGCTCGCGCGCGTCGGCGACCGCGACGATCTCCAGGCCGCGTACCAGGCGCGCGTCAACGAATCGCCGCCGACGCCCGAGGGCCTCTTCGAGGCGGCGGAGCTCGCCGGACGCCTCGGTCGCGCGAAGGATCAGGAAGCGACGTGGCGCCGGCTCCGGAAGGAGTTCCCCGACGACGCGCTGTCGCGCCGCGCGGCGCTCGAGCTCGCGAACGTCGCCTTCAAGCGCAAGGAGTGGAAGGACGCCGGGGCGCTCGCGCGCGCCGCCGCGCCGAGCGAGGACGAGACCGTGCGCGCCGAGGCATGGCTGCTCGCCGGCGAAGCGGACCTGAAGCTCAAGCGGTACCCGGAAGCGGTGAAGGCGTTCGAAGGCGTCACCGCCGTCGAGGGCGCGGCCGCGTCGGTGCGCTATCGCGCGCTCGCCGGGCTCGGGCTCGCGCACGAGGAGCAGCAGCATCTGCGTCCCGCGCTGGCCGCGTACGAAGCGGTGGCGAGCAAGAGCCCGGATTCGAGCCTGCGGGACTGGGCCCAGCAGCGCGTGAAGGCCGTGCGCGAGCGGCTCGCGAAGACCCCGTCCAAGCCGGCGAACGGCGGCAAGCCCGCCGACAAGCCGAAGGGCAAGTCGTGACCGCGCGCGTCGCGGCGCTGGCGTTCGCGTGGCTCGCGCTGAGCGCGGCGACCCCGCTGCCGCCGACGCCGCCGCCCCCCGACGTCAGCCACCTGGTGCCGTTCGTGTACACGCCGGGTGACAAGCCGGCCATCGCCGCGCCGAGCCTGCCGCTGCCCCCGCCGCCCGGCGACATTCCGGTCGTCCGGCCCGCCGCCGTCCTGGTCCCCGCGGCCGACAAGCCGATGGCGCCGCTGACGCCGCCGGGGACCGCGCCGTGCTTCTGGGCCTGGCTGCCGAGCGCCTCCGAGCAGCTCAAGTGCGGCCTCGGCCGCTTCTATCGCGGCGAGCATGAGAAGGCGCGCGAGGTGCTCGAGCAGGCGGTGCGCGGCGCGTCCGAGCGCGAGCTGATCGCCGAGGCACGCTACTGGCTCGCGGAGACCCACTGGGCGCTCGGCCGGGCCGATCTCGCGGACCCGCTCTTCCGGCAGGTCGCCTCGGAGCCGCGCCAGCCGCTCGCGGTATGGGCGCAATCCGGTAGCGGCTGGACGGCGCTGAAGGGCGGCGACGCCGCGCGCGCCCGCGACATCTTCGGGCGTCTCTCGGGCGCCTCGGTGCCGAGCCCGCTCGACGGGTGGTCGCGCCACGGCCTCGGGCTCGCGCTCTACGCGCTCGGCCGCTTCGAAGACGCGGAGCGCGCGTGGGCGGCGCTGATCGCGCGCACGGTGCCGCCGCCGCTCGTCCGTGAGGTCGCGTTCTGGCACGGCGAGACGCTCGGCCGCATCGGGCGCCATGGCGACGCCGAGGCCGCGCTCAAGCGCTTCACCGACGGCGGCCCGCATCCTCTGCTCGAGACCGGTCTGCTGCGCCGGGGGTGGTGGGCGCTCGCCGCCGACCGTTCGAAGGAAGCCGTCGCATCGCTGCAGGCGGTGCTCGCGATGCCCGTGCGCTCCACCGCGGGCAACAGCGCGCTCGAGCGCGATTGGGCGGACGCCGGGCTCGCGTGGGCACTCCTCGGCACCCAGGACGTCGACGGCGCGCGCCGCGCCGTCGAGCCGCTGCGGACGCGCCGCTCGCCGCTTTTCGTCCCGGTGCTGCTGCGGCTCGCCGCCGGTGCCACCGACCTCAAGCGCGGCCCCGAGGCGCAGGCGATCGTCCAGGAGCTCCTCTCGAGTCAGCTCGACCGGACCACGCGCGCGTGGGTGCTGCTCGTGGCCGGCGACGCCGCCAACGCCGACGGCAATCGCGACGAGGCGCGCACGCACTACGATCTCGCGCGCCAGGCGGAGTCGTCGGGACTCATCGGCTGGCACGCGGCGATTCGCCTCGCGCGGACGAACTTCGAGCTTCGCGAGTTCGGGCAGGCCGCGAGCGACGTCGGGTCGCTGCTCGTGGCGCCGCTGCCGCTCGAGCTCCGCACGGCGGCGCTCATCCTTCGGGGCGAGGCCGCGTACCACGCCGGTGATTTCACCACGGCGTCGGAATCGTTCCGCCGCGTGCTCGTCGAGGCGCCGCAGGCGAAGGAGGCCGCCGGTATCGGCCTGGCGCTCGGCTGGACCGCGCTGCGGCAGGACCGTAACGCCGACGCGCGGCGCCACTTCCTCGACTTCGTGAAGACGTACCCCGAGCATGCGCTCGCCGGCGACGCGCTGCTGCTCGCCTCCGAGCTGGCGCTCGCGGACGGCGATCTCGAGGAGGCGCGCACGCTGATCGAGCGGCTGCTCTCGAGCTACGCGTCGCATCCGCGGATCGAGTTCGCGAAGCTCAACCGCGCGCTGTTGCTGCTGCGCGCGGGCCGGGTGGATGCCGCCCAGCCGATGCTCCGCGAATGGATCTCGCGCGCGCCTTCGTCGCCGCTGGTCGGCCGGGCGAACGCCGCGCTCGGCGCGGCGCTGCTGGCGACGGGCAAAGCCTCGGATGCCGGGCGGGCGTTCGCCGCGGCCGCGCGAGCCGGCGAAACGGGGCTCGCCACGCTCGGCACGGGCGCCGTCGCTCTCGGCACCGGGAAGCTGGACGAGGCGCAGAAGACGCTGACCGACGCGCGCGATGCCGGACCGGTCGCCGTCACCAACGCTGCCGAGTACGGCCTGGCGGCCGTGGCGTATCTCAAGGGAGACACGCGAAGCTTCGCGCCGGTCGCGCAGAACGCGCTGGCGACCGCGACACCCGCCATGCTTCCGAAGCTGCTCTACGTGCTCACGGGCTACGCCGTGGAAGACAAGAAGTGGCCGGCGGCGCTCGATCACGCCAAGCGGCTCGTGGCGGAGTTTCCGTCGGACGACGTCGCGGACGACGCGCTCGAGCGGGTCGGCAGCGCCGCGGCGTCCGCGCGCGCGTGGCCGGTCGTGCACGAGAGCTACTCGCTCCTGCTCCAGCGCTACCCGAAGAGCCCGTTCGTGGAAGGCGCGACGGTCGCGCTCGCCGAGGCGCAGACCTACACGGGGCGGAGCGCCGAGGCCGTGACGACGCTCGAGCGCTTCGTCGCCGCGAATCCGAATCACGCGGAGGTCGGGCGCGCGTGGCTCGCGCTCGGCCGCGCCCGGGAGAGCACGGGCCAGATGCCGGGCGCGGTCGAGGCCTATGCCGCCGCGATGCGCGACAGCCGCGTCGCCGAGATCCGTCGCGACGCCGCCGGCCGCCAGGCGCGCGCGCTGATCGCCGACAAGAAGTGGCCGGAAGCGCGCACGCTGCTGCAGGCGCTCGTGCTCGACCGCGACACGGGCATCGTCGCGGAGGCGGCGCAAGGGATCGGCGAGACGTACCGTGGCGAGGGCGATGCGCTCGCCGCGGCGGAGTACTTCATGACCGCCGCGTACGTCGCCCCGGACACGCCCGTCGCACGCAAGTCGATGCTCGCGGCCGCGCAGAGCCTCGCCGCGGCCAAGCAGCCGGAGGCCGCCGCGATCGTCTACCGCAAGCTCCTCGCGCAGGGCAACCTCCCCTCCGACATCGCCGACGCCGCTCGCCAGGGCCTCGCGGGTCTCAACGCGCGCTGACCGCGCCCGCGGTCGTCTGAGGCATACTGAGGCGCCATGAAGGGATTCGGAGGGCGCGTCCTCATCGTCGATCTCACGCATGGGACGTCGCGCATCGTTCCGGTCGCCGAAGACACCGCGCGCAAGTTCCTCGGTGGGAACGGGCTCGCGGCGAAGCTGATCTGGGAGCACATGCCCGCGAACGTCGACGCCTTCGATCCGGCGAACGCCATCGTCTTCGCTGTCGGGCCCATCACCGACACCACCGTGCCGGGGAACAGCCGCGCGTGCGTCGCCGCGAAGTCGCCGCTCACCAATCTCTTCTTCGATTCCACGTTCGGCGGGCGGTTTCCCGCGACGCTGAAGCGCACGGGATTCGACGCCATCATGCTCACCGGACGCGCGCCGGCGCCGTCGTACGTGGTCGCGACCGAAGACGGCGCGGACGTGAAGCCGGCGACGGGACTGTGGGGAAAGACCACGCGCGATGCCGTCAACGCGCTCGTCGCGGCGGAGGGCGCCGACGCGGACGCGATCGCCATCGGCCCCGCCGGCGAACGGCGCGTGCGGTTCGCGGCGATGGCGCACTACTGGAAGAACCGCGAAGGCGTGTCGGGCCGCGGCGGCCTCGGCGCCGTCCTCGGCAGCAAGAACGTGAAGGCGGTGGTGGTGAAGGGCGCGCGCAAGACGGACGTCGCCGATCCGGCGGCGCTGAAGGCGCTCATCGACCGGACGCGGGAGCCGCTGAAGACGGGGACGAAGGCGCTCACGACGTTCGGCACGCCGTTCCTCGTCGGCCCCATCAACGCGCTCGGCGGCCTTGGCGCCTACAACCTCAAGGCCGAGACGTTCGCCGAGGCGCGCGTGGTCGGCGGCGAGGAGATGAAGACGCACTACCACGACAAGGACACGACGTGTCTCAAGTGTCCGGTCGCGTGCGGCAAGCAGTACTCGATCGCGGAGGGCGAGTTCGCCGGGCGCCGCGCGAAGATGCCGGAGTACGAGACGATCTTCGCGCTCGGCCCCATGCTCGGCATCGCGCACCCCGAGTCGCTGATCCTCGCCAACGACCTCTGCGATCTCCTCGGCATGGACACGATCTCGATGGGCGTGACGCTGGCGTTCGTCGCGGAGGCGCTCGAGCGCGGATGGCTCGACGCGAAGGAGCTCGGCGTGCAGTTCGGCTGGGGCGACTGGCGCGGCATGCTCGCGCTCGTGGAGCGCACCGCCGCGCGGGAGGGCTTCGGTGACCGGCTGGCGGAAGGCGCGTGGCGGCTCGCGCGGCAGCTTCACCCCGAGGCGCCGAAGGCCGTCTACGCGGTGAAGGGTCTCGAGCTACCGGCGCACTCCGCGCGCGCGCTCAAGGGCCTCTCGATCGGCTATGCGACCGCGACGCGCGGCGGCAGCCACCACGACACGCGGCCGACGCCGCAGTACGCGCAGGGCTTCGACCGCCGGGGCACCAAGGACAAGCCGGCGTTCGCGGCGCGCAGCCAGCATTTCACGGCGGTCGGCGACTCGCTGGTGATGTGCCGCTTCACCTCCGAGCGCGGCTTCGGCCTCTTCGTCGACGAGCCCTACGCGGAGATGGTCCGGGCGGTCACGGGCTGGGACATGACGGCGGAAGAGCTGGAGCGCGTCGGCGAGCGGATCGTCAACCTCGAGCGGCGCTTCAACGTGCGCGAGGGCGTGCGCCGCGCCGACGACCGGCTGCCGTGGAAGGTCATGCACGAGCCGATTCCCGACGGCCCTTCCGCCGGGATGTACTGCCCGCCCGACGAGCTCGCCGCCATGCTCGACGAGTACTACGCGATTCGCGGCTGGGACGCCGACGGCGTGCCGACCGCGGCGCGCCTCTCGACGCTCGGCCTGTAACGCTCGCGGGCGCGGCCACTCGCTGGTAAGCACGGCTTCAAACGCGCCGCGAGCACGGATGACGATGAAGCTCCCGAGGACATCGCCCGCCGCCATCGCATGATCCGTCTCGCCGACACGGTAGCGGTGCTGTGCTTCGCGGTGTCCGCGGGGCTCGGTGTCGTCGGGCTGATGCAGCACACGCGTGGCGCGTCGACGGTGGTAGCGACCGTCGACGACGGACGTCTCACCGAGCGGCTGCAGGCGCTCGAGCAGCAGCTGGCGGCGACGCAGGCGGCGTTGCCGTCGCGCGCGAGCGTGGCGCCCGAGTGGCGCGTGGTGGACGAGCGTCTCGCACGCCTGGAGAATCGCCTCGGCGCCGTCGAGGATCGCGCCGCTGTCGCGCGCCCGCGCACCGCGCCCGCCGCCACGTCGGCGACGCCCGCGCGCATCGCGCCCGCCGCGCCGGTGCACGTCGAGCCGGCGCCGCGGCCCACGCCGCCCGCGACGGCGGCAGCCGCGATTCCGCGCGAGCCCGCGCGCACCGAAGCGCCGCCGGCCGAGCCGTCGCTCGGCGAGAAGCTCCGCCGCGACTGGGAGGCGGTGAAGTCGAACGCGCGCCGCGGCAGCGAGGAATGGCGCGACGGCTGGGATCAGCTCAAGCGACTGTTCGGCTACTGACAGGCGGGACTCGCGGTACGATGGGCCGACGCTGCAAACGGGCGGATAGCTCAGCGGGAAGAGCGCGGCCCTTACAAGGCCGAGGTCGCAGGTTCGATCCCTGCTCCGCCTACCATCCCCCCCGCGCGGTTGAAAAACTTCCCATGCACGACTCGCCGCACGCGTGCACACCGGCGCGCGTAAGTCTCCAGCGGGCACGCACCGCGGGTTTGGCAGACCCGTTGCACACGCGGGTGGTATGGGCCGCGACGGCATCTACTCGATGGAATCGCTCAATGGAATCTACGCGCTCGTCGTTGACGAGGAGAAGGACCGGCGGGCGCTGATCAGCGGGATCCTGCGCTACTGCGGCGCCCTCGTCACCCCCGTCGAAACACCGTCCGCCGCGCTTCTCGTGATGGAGCTGCTGAAGCCGGACATCGTCATCGTCGACTTCACGCGTCCCGAGGACGGCGCGATCGAGTTCATCCGCCGCGTCCGCGCGCTGAAGCCCGAGGACGGCGGCATGGTCGCGGCGGTCGCCATCGGTGACGACCACGAGCACATGGCGCTCGCGCGCAGCCGCGGCTACGACGCGTACGTCACCAAGCCGCTCGATCCCTGGGAGTTCTGCCGGGTGCTGACCCGGCTCCTGACGATCTGATCCTTCTGTCGTTCCTGCGTTCCGCTGGTTTTCGGATTGCAGCGGTTCCTCCGCGCTGTGGCGCGGGAGCCCGACGTCCTCAAGGCGCTCGTCGGCGTCCACGTTCTCATCGTGGACGGCGACGCTGCCGCGCGCGCGCTGCTCGAGTCCGTCCTCGCGTACTGCGGCGCCTTCGTCACCTCGTCGGCGACCGCGCGTGACGGGCTCGCGTACTTCCACAGGAAGCCCACCGACGTCGTCCTCGCCGACGTGACGTTGCCGGACGCCGGAGCATATCAGCTCGTTCGCGAGATCGGCGCGCGGGTGCCGGTCCTCGCGCTCGCGACCGGTGAAGGCGACGGGCCGGACCGGACGCTCGCCGCCGGGTTCCACGGGCATCTCCGCAAGCCCGTCGATCCGTGGGAGCTATGCCGAGTGGTTGCCGGGCTCGCGCGCAAGGCGTAGTAAGCTCTCCCTCCGGATGACGGGCTATCGCGCGTTCGACCTCACCGGCAAGGTCGCGCTGATCACCGGCGGCAACAGCGGCATCGGCCTCGGCATGGCCGAGGCGCTCGCGGCGGCGGGCGCCGGCGTCTGCATCTGGGGCACGAACGAGACGAAGAACGCCGCGGCCGCGAAGACGCTCGCGGAGCACGGCGGTCGCGTGCTCGCGCTCGCCTGCGACGTCGCCGACGAGGCGGCGGTGGAGCGCGCGTTCGCGGAGACCGTGTCGACGTTCGGGCGTGTCGATGCATGCTTCGCGAACGCGGGCGTGAGCGGGCGCGCCGGCGGCCAGTCGTTCGCGGAGATGACCACCGAGGAGTGGCGGCACGTGCTGAGCGTCAACCTCGACGGCGCGTTCTTCACGCTTCGGGCGGCGGTGCGCCACATGACCCGGCGCGAGGGCGGCGGCTCGCTCGTGGTGACGTCGAGCCTCGCCGCGATCTCCGGCCAGGCGCGCGGCGAGCACTACGCGGCGACGAAGGGCGCCCTGATCGCGATGATGAAGGCGCTCGCCGTCGAGTTCGCGCGCCACGGCGTGCGCGCCAACGCGATCCTGCCGGGCTGGATCGAGACCGCGATGACCGAGCGCGCGCTCCACTGGGACAGGTTCGTGGAGCGCGTGCTGCCGCGCGTCCCGGCGCGCCGCTGGGGCGTGCCCGACGACTTCGGCGCGATCGCCGTCTACCTCGCGAGCGACGCCAGCGCGTATCACACCGGCGACACCTTCGTCATCGACGGGGGCTACGCGATTTTTTGAAGGCGTGGGCGATTGCGGCCATCGCGTTCGCTCTTGCCGGATGTGCCTCCAGCGCGCAGCTCCTCTGGGAGGAGTACACGAGCGCGGGGCTGGAGGCGTTCGCGGCCGGACAGTACGGGCGCGCGGAGCTCTACCTGAACCGCGCCGCGCAGAAGGCCGAAGACCTCGGTCCGCGCGAGCTCGGCCGCAGCCTGAACAATCTCGGCGAGGTCGCGCGCCGTCGCGGCCGTCCGATGGAGGCCGAGCGCTTCTTCCAGCGCGCGGTCGCGGTGAAGGAGACGGGCCTGGGCCTCGATCACCCGGACGTCGCGACGAGCCTCAACAACCTCGCGCAGGTGTACCTGACGCAGAGCCGCGAGCGCGACGCCGTGCCCGTGCTCGAGCGCTCGCTGAGGATCCAGGAGAAGGCGCTCGACGCCGAGCATCCCGCGCTGCGGCGCACGCTGACCGTGCTGGCGGAGACTTACCGCCGTGTGGGCCGTGCCGCCGATGCGTTCGTGATGGAGGTGCGGCTGCGCCTCCTACGCCCGGAGTGACCGCATGGTATAGTTTGAATGCTTCAGAGTGGCGCGGGCTCGTGGTGCAGCCTGGTTAGCACACTGGACTGTCAATCCAGAGGCCGCGGGTTCAAGTCCCGTCGAGCCCGCCATT